>Ga0180009_10000016_pt1 | contig 349819 bp, 313 predicted proteins | sample OS_PC_MetaG_FD_123537 | JGI IMG/M metagenome (GOLD analysis project Ga0180009, IMG submission 123537) | Groundwater microbial communities from the Aspo Hard Rock Laboratory (HRL) deep subsurface site, Sweden - OS_PC_MetaG | ecosystem: Environmental > Aquatic > Deep subsurface > Groundwater...
ATTGATTCCTGGTATCTACAAATCGTTGTTTTGCCATTTTGACCTCGCTGTTTGAAGTATTTGTTAATTGAATCACTCTTCGCGTAATTCGTCAATTAATGACTTGTTTTTCAACACTCTCTCATACTCTGCCTTGACATAAGTCCTGCTGGATGATAAACTACCGGACAGTACCATTCGAAAACTGAATAGTGGACGAAGAAATAGCGGCTGAATCTCACCACGTGAGATGACGAGGTAGAGGTTTCCCTCCGGGAGGAGGGTACTAACCTGGCAAGACCAGGGAAAATCGATTCATCAGCGGATGCCTCTGGAGCCTGGACACGGGCTTCTTTCTTCCCTTCCGGAAAAAAGCGTGATCCGAAAACCATCTAGCGACAGCTGGGACAAGGTGGCGCAGTGTACGGCTAATAAGCCGTTTTCCCCTCACGGAAGGGCATATTAACGGTTCATCTGAAGGATATGCCCTCAAGCATATCCTTTTTTATTTGTTTTGAACTGGAGAATCCACATGCAGATCGTTGTTCCTATCAAACAGGTCCCCGAGACGGACCAGGTCCGTATGGACCCCGAGACCGGCACCATGATCCGCCGCGGCCTGTCCGCCATCATCAATCCTCTGGATCTCTATGCTCTTGAGACCGCTCTGCAGATCAAAGAAACCCGGGGCGCTTCCATCATCGCCATCTCAATGGGTCCCCGGCTGGCGGAAAAAGCATTGCGAGAAGCCATCGCCCTGGGCTGCGACCAGGGGGTGCTTCTCACCGACGGGAGGTTTGCCGGTTCTGACACCTGGGCAACCGCTTATACCCTGGCTCAGGCTATCCGTAAACTGGGACCGGTTGATCTGGTGATCTGTGGTGAACGCGCCACTGATGGTGACACCGGCCAGGTGGGCCCCGGCATTGCCTCCTTCCTCGACCTACCCCTGGCGACCTACGTGGACCGGCTTCAGGGTTTCGAGGACGGCGGGTTGCACATCCGCCGGATGGTGGAGAATGGCTCCGAGGTCGTCTGGACCAGCCTGCCTGCCGTGCTGACTGTCGTAAAAGATATCGCCCACCCCCGCTTCCCAACCCTGCGACAAAAACTCTGGGCAAAACAATCAGAAATCAAGACATGGGACATGGATGATCTTGATATAGATGAGACAAATCTCGGATTGAATGGCTCCCCCACCCGCGTGGTAAAGATCGAGAAATCCAAACTCAGCCGGCAGGGCGAGCTGATCCAGGCTTTCACCCCGGAGGATATCGACCGGGCTGCAGATCGGATCATTAGCTACCTTCACGAACACCATTTTATCGATTAATGGCAAGGACGAGATTATGACCTGGAAAGATATCTGGACGCTGGCTGAAGTCAAAGATGGCAATTTACACGAGGTGTCGTTTGAGCTCCTCGCCTGGGGCAGAACGCTGGCAGATGACCGTGACTGCCGGCTTTGCTCGGTCGTGCTCAGCGACGAGATCGCCGATTCCGAACTTGAGCATTTATTTGGCTACGGCGCGGACATAATATACGTGCTTAAGGACCCCGCCCTTGCCCATTTTCTGGTGGAACCTTACGCCCGCGCCCTGGTCCATTTGGTTCAATCTTATCAACCGGAGGTAATCCTGGCAGCAGCTACGACCACCGGCCGGACGCTGATGCCTTACGTGGCAGTTAAGGTCCATGCTGGTCTGACAGCAGACTGCACCGGTTTGGAAATAGACCTGGACACCGGGAACCTCCTGCAAACCCGCCCGGCTATCGGTGGTAATATCATGGCAACGATCAAAACGCCAGAAGCACGCCCACAGATGGCTACCGTCCGCCCCAAATCCGCCCGATCACTCCCCTTTGATGCAGATCGCACAGGCGAAATGGTGGTCGTAGATCCCCCCAATGACCTAGCAACCGACCGGATGCGCTTTGAGCGTTTCATCCCCGATGCGACCGAGGAAGCCGCCATTGAAGAATCCGATGTGATCGTTTCAGGCGGCTACGGCATGCAGAACCTGGCTAACTTCCAGTGGCTGGCACGGCTGGCAAAAGTCCTGGACGGTTCGGTGGGCGTCTCCCGGGCAGCGGTTGAACGCGGTTGGAAGCCTTACCCCCGCCAGATCGGTCTGAGCGGCAAGACCGTCGCTCCAAAGTTATATATTGCCTGCGGGATATCCGGCGCGGTGCAACACCTGGCAGGAATGCAGACCTCTGAGAACATCATTGCCATCAACCTTGACTCCAATGCTCAGATCTTCCAGGTGGCGGATCTGGGGATCGTCGGCGACTTGTTCGATGTCCTGCCTGCCCTGGTTTACAAACTGGAAAAACAAAGAGAGGCGGCGCCATTATGACCAACCGGTATCACATCACAACAGCACCAGCGCCAGCCCCTTTCACCTATCCAGCCAAATTCCGGCTGGGCGACAATGACGACTACGCGAAGTACGGTCACACCTCGCTCCCCGAGGACCGCATTGGCGGTGACCCCTGCTGGACCCCCCAGATCATCACCCAGATCTGGTACCAAGCGGAGACTGGTAAGGTGCCCATCTCCGGAGCTGGCTATGGCGGGCAATACGCAGGGCATGGCTTCGACAGTATCTGGCTGGATATGTCCGAGATCGTCCGACCCACCCGCGACGGAATCCACGGCCGCGAGACCATCTCCACCGCGGTAGACCTGGGTGGCCGGCTGCCCCGCCTGTTCTTTAACTCGGACGGCTCCCTGGCTTCCGACCTGCCAGCCATGGTCATCAGCCCCATCCCGGTCCTATTCGACCGTCTGCCGATCGACCTGCCCGGCCGGGGGGTGCTTCTGGCGACGATCAAAGCAGCCGCCGAACTCGGCAATTTCGCGATAGTACCGTTTGCTCAATGGGACCAGGACCTGGCTCCCTTTGTTGACCACGTGATTCCATTAATTTGTCATTCTGAGCAAGCCACCGTGCCCTGGATGCGATCCTGTCAACTGGTAGAAGTTGAATCGGACAGTATCCCGAGTGTGCTGGATTTATGGAAAGCAATCCAATCTACCCTACCCGATGCCATTGCCGGCATTCGCCTGCAGCTCGCTGCGGGCAGCCCTGCAGCGGTTGAAAAGCTTGTCAGAGCGGGGATACCCTTCATCCACCTCACAGCGGATGAGAGCGGCGAGGTTGCCGACACTGGGTACCATATCTCAATCGCGTTGCGAGATATCCACGAACACCTGGTGGCTCAGGGCTTACGCGATCCGGTCACCCTGATCGCTAGCGGCGGGATTGCCTCGGCAGAACACACCCCCAAAGCCATAATCTGCGGTGCAGATGCCGTGGCTATTAACTTCCCGATCCTGGTCGCACTGGGCTGTGGCTTGTGGGCGGATGTACGCCATCCCTGTCCCGTCGAGGACAAGGATATTGAAGACACCGATTGGGCAGCACAACGTCTGGTCAACCTGATGAACGCCTGGCGTGACCAGCTGCTGGAAGCGTTGGGCGCGATGGGCATGCGCGAGGTACGGCGCTTGCGCGGCGAATTGGGCCGCGCCATCTTCCTCCCAGAAGCAGAGGGGAAATTCATCCAGCTCTTCGGGGGGACTCGCAGCGGTGAGGCTGAATTGCCAACCACCAATGACGGTGAATTAGAAGGTGACCTGCTTTGGCCTACGGACCTGCTCCTGGCAACTGCCGAGCAGGCGCGCACAGGTAAACCACCCATCTCCGGTCTGCGCTATCGTGGTGGCAGGTCAGGCGGTGGCTTTGATCGCCTGCAATTCGCTTTCGAATCCCATGAGGAAAAAGACAGTGCCGAATTTGCCGGAGAATCGGGTGTTAACTTGGCCTTGCCCCTCAACCGGCGCAACGACTCCCGGCCCCAGGTCGTCCTGCCCCACCCCTGGTATGGCGGCGGGATGTCCTTCGGCTCGATCAGCATGAACACCATGCTCTCCCGTGCTGGGGCAGCCAAAGCCTGGAACAACTTCACTTCCACAGGCGAAGGTGGCTACCCAGATGACCTGGTCGAATACCGCGACCACATCATCACCCAAGTCGCGACCGGGCTTTTCGGCGTTCGCGAAGAAACCATCCAGCGCGCCCGAATCGTAGAGTTCAAATACGCACAGGGCGCCAAGCCGGGCCTGGGAGGACACCTCCTCGGCAGCAAAGTCTCCGAAGCCGTGGCGAAGATGCGCCAGGCTGTGAAAGGCTCCAGCCTGTTTTCGCCCTTCCCATTCCACAGCGTCTATTCCGTTGAGGACCACAAGAAACACCTCGACTGGATCAAGACTACCAATACCCGCGCCCTCGTCTCGGTCAAAGTCTCCACACCTACCGATGTTGACATGGTCGCGGTCGGTTCCTATTACGCCGGTGCGCATATCATCCACCTAGACGGCACCTATGGCGGCACGGGTGCAGCGCCGGAGATTGCTAAAAAGAACATCGCTATGCCGATCGAGTTCGCCATCTCACGGGTGCACCAGTTCCTCGAGAAAGAGGGCATCCGCGATGAGGTCATCTTGATGGCATCCGGCGGAGTCCGGACCCCCTGGGATATCGCCAAAGCAATTGCCATGGGCGCAGACGGGTGTGTGATTGGGACAGCCGATTTGGTCGCGCTGGGCTGCCTGCGCCTGGGCACCTGCGAAAAGGACAAAGGCTGCCCCTTTGGCATCACCACCACCGACCCAGAACTATCAAAGCTGATCGATCCGGTTACGGGCGCAAAACGGATTGCCAACCTCTACCAGGCCTGGCGGATGCAACTGGCTTATATCCTCCGGCAACTCGGGATGAAGGACATCAGCGAATTGCGCGGGCGAACAGATTTACTGGTCTACCTGGACTAGATGGGAAACACAGTTATGTTAGAACTACACAATGCCGAACGAATCTTAAACTCAAGGCAGCGGCTGGTGGATGCTGCCCCGACCTCGCCGGATACCCACGCGGAAGCCGCCGAAGGCGGCTGTGGTGTGGTTGGGCTGGCAGCCAACTTCCCCGTCCAGGGAGTGCATCTCGTACCCGCAGCTACCCAGATGCATAACCGTGGTAACGGCAAGGGCGGCGGGATCGCTGCTGCAGGCCTGGTCCCGGAAGAACTGGGCGTCTCTACTGAAACACTGGAAACAGCCACACTGCTGCAAATCGCCTACCTCGATCCCAACAGCCGGGAACCGGTTGAGCAGGACATCATTCATGAGAATTATGACGTGATCCACGCCAGCCGCGTCCCCACCCTGGATGACTACACCCAGGCGCCGGGATTGAAAATCCGCCCACCGGACGTCTGGCGTTATTTCGTGCGGGCAAAGCAGGCTAAATTGGCGACCTTCGCAGCGAAGAACGAATTACAGGGACTTTCACCCCGTAGTCTGGAAGATGAGTTTGTCTACCAGACCAGCTTCGAACTAAACACCCGCTTCTATGCCAGTCTGGGAGAAAAGCAAGCTTTTGTCCTCTCCCACGGGCGTGATCTGATGGTGTTCAAAATCGTCGGCTATGCCGAACAGGCTGCGGCTTATTACAAGCTCAACGACCTGCATGCCCACGTCTGGATCGCCCACCAGCGCTATCCCACTAAAGGCAGGGTCTGGCATCCGGGCGGCGCGCACCCCTTTATAGGTCTCAACGAAGCCCTCGTACACAACGGTGACTTCGCCAACTACCACGCCACCTGCACCTACCTGCGCCAGCGCAACATCGTGCCCCTCTTCCTGACGGATACCGAGGTCAGTGCGCTGCTGTTTGACCTTTGGGATCGGGTTTACCAGTATCCCCTCGAGGTGATCATTGAAGCCCTGGCGCCGACCACCGAGCGTGACTTCACCATGCTGGACCCTGAGAAACAGTTCCTTTACCGGGCGATCCAGCAAACCCACATCCAGGCTTCCCCCGACGGTCCCTGGTTCTTCATCATCGCCCGCAGCCAGCCCGATGACAATCTGTATCAGCTGCTGGGAATCACCGACACCTCCATGTTACGCCCACAGGTCTTTGCACTCTCAGAAACAGAAAGCGAGGACCAGCCTTTGCTGATCGGATTGATTGCCTCCGAAAAACAAGCGATTGACGCTACCCTATCCAGCTTGCACGCGACCACACCCGTCATTCCCACCGTCGCTGACCGGTACTGGAACGCACGCGGCGGCAGCCATACCGACGGCGGGGCGTTTGCCTTCACGGTCAAACGCAATGGATCCGGAGCGACTCTGTACGCGACAGATAAATTTGGAGTCCCCGTTACTATCACCGGAAACCAACCCATTCAATTGAATGGCGCTCAACCGGCTGCAGAACTGCCGGAACCCTTGAAAGAAGTCCTGGCTCTTGTTAATCCAAATGGTGACAACCTCGACAAAGCCTGGTCAAAACTCAAGCAAGGGATGGCTGAGTGGGAATTCGCCACCCTCAAAGCCTTTCTTACCCAGCTCACTGCGCAGCCAGCCCAGGGACAGCGCAACCTGCTTGCCGCGCTGCAACTTCTTACTCGCCTGCGTGATTTGCCCTATGACTGCGGCGAAAAACGCAAAGCCGCGCTGCTGGGGCTGCTGGATAAGACGCTCACAACCCTGCTGGACGGCGTCCCTGCTCTCAATGGCGGCAGCATAGGCGCGCTGGATTGGGTCACCCGCGGTAACCTCCGAGCTCCCAATAACGCTGAGAAGATCCTCGTACTTAACGTGGCGGATTTTCCACCGGAAGGCGACCACAGCGCTGGACGGGTCATTGTCGGCGCAGCCGATTTGGGCTGGCAGCGCATTATCACATACGGCTGGAAAGGTCAGCGTTTTTGCGGCTGCGGTTTGGGACCCGGCAGCAAAGGAATCCGAATTGATGTCTATGGATCCAGCGGGGATTACCTCGCTTCAGGCCTGGATGGCGCCCAGATCGTCGTCCATGGTAATGCACAGGACCAGGTCGGCCAGATCTTCAACGCCGGCAAACTGGTCGTGCATGGCAGCGTTGGCCAGACCTTTATGTATGGCGCCAAGGGCGGGGAAGCCTATATCCGCGGTAACGCCGCTGGCCGCCCATTGATCAATGCGGTTGGCTTCCCCCGCGTGGTCATCAACGGCACGTGTCTGGATTACCTGGCTGAATCCTTCATGGCGGGCGACCCTTTGCATGGCGGTGGTTTCGTCGTCCTGAACGGAATCACAATCGACGCCCACGGTGTGATCCACGACCTGGAAGAGCCTTATCCGGGCGGCAATCTGTTCTCGCTGGCTTCCGGCGGCGCGATCTATATCCGCGATCCGCATCGCAAGGTGGAAGAGGACCAGCTTAACGGCGGTCATTTCGTCCCCATGCTGGATGAGGATTGGACCCTCATCCAGCCCTACCTTGAAGAGAACGCCCGCCAGTTCGACATCCCTCTGGAGCGCCTGCTCACTGTGGACGGAAAAGTCTCACCCCCCGCTGTGGTATATCGTAAAGTCGCCGCGGTGAAGCTGTCTGTGCTGCACTAGACTCGATGTAGCCTGCTATTCGTTTCTTTATACCAGTCCCCGGATTACATAAATTCCGGGGATCACTCCATAACAATAGCTTGCCGGAGAGGGTACTTCAGTCCGTATATTAAGGTTGGAAAACAATAATATTCACCACAGGTTTTCATTTTCTCCCCTTTTCACGTTACAATTAACCTTCATTCGACAATCACAAAGATCCCCAGGAGGATCCTGCATGCCTTTTACCGTCTTCGTTACCCGGCATCTCACGCCCGAAGCCGAGGAAAAACTGAACGCCTTTTGCGATGTGGAATACTGGTCGGAGGAGACACCCCCGCCTTATGAAGTCTTAATGGAGAAAACCCGCACCATCGACGGGCTGGTCTGCCTGCTGACCGATCCCATTGACAAGCAGCTCATTGATCAGGCAAAGAGCCTGAAGGTTATCAGCCAGGTGGCAGTCGGCGTCGACAATATCGACCTGGACGCTGCCACTGCCCGGAACATCCCGGTCGGGCATACCCCTGACCTGCTGACAGACGCCACCGCCGATCTGGCTTTTGCCCTGATCCTGGCAGCCGCGCGCCGCCTGGGCGAAGCGATCGACTATGCCCGTGAGGGTCACTGGCAGACCTGGGGTCTGACCACCCTGCTGGGCGAAGACGTCCACAGCGCCACCCTTGGAATCATCGGTATGGGCCGCATCGGCAAGGCTGTGGCAAAGCGCGCGCGTGGCTTTAATATGGACATCTTTTATTTCAGCCGCTCCCGGGTGCCCAAAGTGGAATCAGAATTAGGGGTAACGCATGTTTCCCTGCCGGAACTCCTGGAAAAATCGGATATCATCAGTCTGCACGTCCCCTTGAATGAGGAAACGGAAGGCTTGATCGGTGCGCCACAGTTTGAGATGATGAAACAGCATGCCATCCTCGTCAACACCGCCCGCGGCGCGGTGATCGACACCGATGCACTAGTGGCAGCACTCAAATCCGGTCAGATCGGTTATGCCGCCCTCGACGTGACCGACCCGGAGCCTCTCCCACACACGCACGAACTTTACCGGTTACCGAACGCCATCATTGTCCCGCACATTGGTAGCGCTACCCGCGCTGCACGTAACAACATCGCCCTGCTGGCAGTGGATAACCTGATTGCAGGACTGAAAGGCATGCCCCTGCCCAAAGCCGTCGTCCGTGGAAAATGAATCAACTGCTCAACTATTGGAGAATTAAAACAAATGCAATGGATTCGTGATTACCAACCAGACCCAGAAAGAGCGCGAGTATATCGCATTGCCATGATCATCACCCTGACCGGGAACATCCTGCTGGCTGTAGGAAAGGGTTTGGTCTCTTATTTTTCCGGCAGTGTTGCGCTCTATGCGGATACCGCCAATTCCGTGGCTGATGTCGTCTATTCGCTTGCCATGATGTTGGGATTATGGCTGGCGATGCAGCCCCCCGATCTCTCGCACCCCCAGGGCCATTCCCGGTTCGAACCTGTGGTCGGCTTGGTCGTAGCGGCAATGATGGGGATTGCAGGATATGAAGCTCTGCGGACTTCGCTAGATCGGTTCCTATCCGGCGGAGCAGCGATTGAACTGGATTTACCCATGATTATCCTGCTGGCAAGCGCTGTGATCAAAGCGGGGATGTTTTTCATTATTCAAAAATTGGCAAAGAAAGCGGAAAGTCCCTCATTACGTGTGACAGCCAAGGATAATCTCAGCGACGTCCTGACCTCAATCGCCGCATTTCTCGGCATTCTGGGTTCCAACCTGCTCCACCCCCTGCTGGATCCCATCGCGGGGTTATTGGTGGCGCTGTGGATCTTCCGCGCTGCCTTTGAAGCCGGGAAGGAGAACCTCTCCTTCCTGACTGGCGCTGGCGCAGATGAGAATTTGCGCCAGAAGATCATCGAAACTGCCAGCAACGTGGATGGTGTGGTTGTGCATCACATGATGAGCGACTACGTCGGCCCAAAACTGGTGGTCGATATGCACATCAACCTGCCCGGAGAAGCCTCGCTGGACGAAGTCCACGCCGTCACCGACCGGGTCATCGAGGCTCTTGAAGCAATACCGGAAATTGACCGGGCTTACGTCCATGTGGAGCCCTTTGAAGAATTAAATCCATAAGGGAAATTTCATAAATATAAAGAGCGAGAATGTCAGCAATCTCGCTCTTTTCTGTTTTCCACTTCCTACTCCCTGATGTGCCCTTCACTCACTATTCCCTATTCCCAATTCACGTTCCTATCCAAAGATCACATACTGCATCAAGAACCGCTCAATCGCTTCATAATAAGCCTGACGGGTCTCTGACTTGCGGAAACCGTGTCCCTCGCCGGGATACAGGTGATATTCATACGGGACGCCATTCGCCTTCAACGCTTGCACGATCTCCTCAGATTGGATGGGCGGGACAACTTTGTCCTCCTCGCCCTGGAAGATCGCCACTGGGTCCTTGATCTCCCCGGCATGGAAGATGGGCGACCAATCGCGGTACTTTTCCGCCGCGTCCGGCAGCGGACCTACCAGTGAATCCGTGTAACGCTCTTCAAACTTATGGGTATCCATCGCCAGCGTGAACAGGTTGGTCACGCCATAGGAGCAGATCCCGGCTTTATACAGCCCGGGGAAGCGGATCAGCGTGTTCAACACCGTATACCCGCCTGCGCTGCCGCCTTTGATCACCAACCGGCTCGGGTCCACCAGCCCCTGGTCGATCAGCGCCTGCGCGCCCCCTGCTGCATCGACCACATCCAGGTTACCCCATTCCCCACGCAAAGCCTCGCGGTACGCTCTGCCATAGCCCGTGCTGCCCCGGTAGTTCACTTCCAGAGTGCCAAACCCGCGGCTGGTGAAAAAAGCCGCTTCCAGGTCGTAGCCGATCAAAACGCTGCTGGTCGGCCCGCCGTGGATCAGCACGATTGCGGGTGGTAATCCCTTCCCCTCATACCGGCTGTTGGTCGGCGGTGAATAGATCCCATAGACCGTTTCCCCCTCGCTCGCCGTCCAGTTGATCTCATGGGGCGAAGGCAGGTCCTCCGGCGGGATCGCTTCGCTGGTGCTCCGCTGGTGGATGGTGACCCGATTCCCTTTCACGCTGACCACCCGCGGCGAGATCGTGGGGGCACTTGCCAACAGGGACAGGTGCCCCTCGGCGCTGATGGCAGGCTGGCTCAGAGAGGTATATGGGCTCATATCCACCGCTTCCACCTCACCTGTGCCCACATCCACCCGGTTCAGCGTGGTTATCCCTGCCTGGGTCTGCAAGAAGGTGATGCTGCTACTATCCGGTGACCAGGCTTGCACCGCGATGCCCTGGATCCAGGCGGGCTTCAGCAGTGCTGCGCCCTCCACCAGCACCCGGGAGGCGCCATCCTTTAAGTCGCGCAGGATCAACTGGTCCCACTCGCCCTCGTTTTGAACATAGCTCAGATAACGCCCATCCGGCGAAAATGCCGGCTGGAGAATGGGGACATCCCCAGAACCAGCCATATTTTGCGCAACCCGAATCTGTGGCGGGTTGGCTTCCAAAACAGCAACCATCAACCGGGTGCCGTCCCAGGGCATATTGGGATGGTCCCATTCGATCCACGCGAGGGACTCGCCCGAAGGGTGCCAGACCGGCTGCATGTAAAAGTCCGCGCCCTCTGCCAGCTTGACCGGCCAGCTTTTCCCCTTCGCATCCACCACTGCCAGCACGTCCCGCCCTTCATAGGTGTGCACGAAGACCACCCACTCGTTACCGGGCGATAACTGCGGTGCAGCCAGGCTGCCAAAAGCCGGCGTGATCGCCTTTGGGAAGCCATGCCCCAATGGACGCCGGTAAAGCCTGCCATCTTTGGCTGCGAAGACCACCAAACCTTGGCGCACCGTGAAGTCCCCGCCGCCATACCCCACACCCCCGCGCACGTCCTTCTCACCGGAGATCTCGTAGGGCGCTTCACCCGAGGGCTGTGCCACCAAGACACCCTTGCCTGAGCGTTCCTCGCGCCAGACGAGCGTCTCGCCATCCGTATCCCACAGCGGGTCGCTCAAACGGATCGCCGCAGCGATCAATTCCGGTGTAATCTGGCTTTTCCATAAACCAAAGGCTCGTTCGGTTTTCTTCGTTTCGGGTTTTGGTTGCATCTGACCTTCCTATCAAAATTTCATTCGTGGCTATTCTTAATTATCCGTAAATATGTGTTTTCCAAAGCTTGATTTAACAGGTAGTCTTCCTGTCTCATTAGAACCGGTGCAGGATTGACAAGCTCAGCCGGATACAGTATCTTAATCCGGGTGCAGCAAACACCGCACCTCTGTTATTATACTATTCGAGATCATTCCCACAATCCAAATTAGATCGAGGAAACCATGCAAAAGCGACTCAAACTGACACTGATCATCGGACTCATCCCACTTTTGATATTTTCCGCCTGCAGCACCACAACTTCCACAAGGAACTGGCAGACTTTCACCATTGAAGAGGCGCCGGGTTTCGATATCCAGTTCCAGATACCCTCTGATTGGGTAGCAAATTATGACCCACCCACTGATGACAATCCGGGACAGTGGAATGTGGTCATAATACCCCCCGAGTGTTCATTGGAAACCGGGACAACCTTTGCCGACAACTGCATTAACCTGACCACCTATGTCAAGGGTGAGGCGGAATTCAACAAAGCTGAGCTCCTGACCTATATCAGCGAGAGTATCAGCCTCGACGAGCAAGGCACCGTCAGAACGATCCTGATGGGTCAGGAAAGCTTCGAAGTGGATGGGCTGACCATCCAGCGCTATAACCACAAGATCACCAACCCGGAACGGGAGATCCAGATGTCCATCTTCTATCTGGAGACCGAGGGGGCAGATTATATCTTCATTTACAGCGTGCCCTATGAGCAGCGTGAGGGCAACGTGGCTACTGCTTTCCGCCAGGTGCTGGAGACTATTGAAATTACCAACTAGGCAGTGAGAAATCCAAAATTCTGTTGACGCTGGGGGGATGGCGTGCTACAATAATCACCTGATTATGGGCGTGTAGCTCAATGGTAGAGCAGTGGCCTTTTAAGCCATTGGTTGGGAGTTCGAGCCTCCCCACGCTCATATAAAAATACCCCTGAAACAGGGATTTTTTGTTAACGAAATTGAGAATAATTTACTTGAGAGCAATTTTTACAGGTTAAATGGTGTAATTATGGTGCAATTTTCTTTTTACGTTATTGATATTGACAAACAGTAGTCCAGTTTACATAATGAAATAGGTATTCAAATCAGTTAGGAGGGAACCTTTGAAAACAATCAAAACCATAATTATTATTGGATCTTTTTTTTGTTTTGGACTCGCCGCTTTGTTCATTTATTTGGGATTTATTAATTTCAAAGGTGATCTTGCTGGTTGGGTGCAATCTGGTATCGCAATCATAGAAATCCCAATTTTAATCTACGGCCTTTTCCGAATATTAGATGAGGTTCAAAGAAAACCAGTATTTGATTATGGGCTAATTAAAGGGACGATTCCATCAGATCTCACAGAATATTTTGAATCCTCACTCCCAAAACAAATATCTATCTCCTCCTCCTCGTTACCCAGAGATATTCACTTCATGCTATTTAACAAAGGTAAATTATCCTCTGAAGATATTTATATTGTTTTAAAATATAAACAGTTTGGTGAGGAATGCCACCCAGTTATTCATGACCATACTGATCTAAGTGCAATGATTACCCAAAGAATAACAAATAGTAGTTCATTGGACTACAACGTCAAAATTCTTCATCCATACGATCATGATTATTTTTCCTTTGAAATATTCCCTAATCCTTTGGAAAATTGCTTAGATCAGTTGACTAATAAATGGAATTTAGAATTAGCTGTGGAAATATATTCACGTGAATTAAGCACCCCGATAAAAGATTCTGTTTTTATCGATCTTGAGTAATTGAGGTTTTTAAATAAAAAATATCACCATCACAAGAAGAGCAAATTTATTTTCCAGAAATTAATACATCAAGAATTTTTGCTGCTTTTTGTTGCATTGATGGCATTAAATGACCATAGACATCAAGCGTGATACTTGGATGAGCATGACCTAATCTCTGCGATGCTACAAGAACATCAACACCATTATTAAGCATGAGCGATGCAGCAGTATGACGCAAATCATGAAAGCAAATTTTCGGAAGGCTTGCTTTGCTCAATAATTCCCGGAATTGCTTCAATAGATTTGAAGGGTCTAAAGCAGAGCACACCAAAAACACTACACTTATTGTTTGTGAGTTCCCCATATCCCACTCCGCTATCGCTTCGGGGACTAAACGGGGGACGATCCATTGTGGGCTTGGTCAAGTCCCCTCACACTCACATTCGTATGCAAACCCAGTATAAGTCGAAGAAAAAAATTCACTGCGCGCACGGGAAGAAGGTCACATCTGAAAAGACCTCAGTCCGGTCAACATTTCCATCGGCGATGATTTGATACTGAAACCACGATTCACCCATCAATGGCGGGTAATAAAAATTATTGGTACCATTCCATGTATCCGCGTCAAAGGTGAAATCCCGGTTATTGCCGCCAGCGCGCCGCATATCCTTAAACTCCCAATCCGTAGTTTTTCCCCCGGTTTTTTCTTGCAACCGCCACCAGACAGCCACCCCGTTATCCACATTATTGAGTTGTACTGTAATTGTCAGGGTAGTCGGCCCATCAGAGGGGACACAGTAAAAGGTCTTTCGGTCCGTACTGACCTGGATTATGACTTTGCTGCTGGTCGGTTGAAGGGTCATCGTATGGGTGGGCGTTGGCACACTGACTGTGGGTTGAGCTAATTGTTCAGGTGTATTTGTCGCCTGAGGAATTTCAACCGTGGGGGTGAAAGCTGCCACAGCTGCAGATGTCGCCAGCAAATTACTCTCAGCTGTCAGTTTTTCAGCCCCAAGCGCAAGTTCTGTTTCCTTCAGGCTTAACTCGGTCCCTTTGAGGGCGGAGGAGTCCAGCCCGGTTTGACCGGAGCTGATGCATGCCAGTGTTAAAACAATCAGCGCTGCAGCAATAAATAACAATCTTCTTCCCTTTTTATCCATGATTATCACCTGCTCCTCAGATTATTTGAAATTACAGCGGAAAAACCGATACGGTAATATGATAACAAATAAAACGAAATCAGTCCAATTAAAAATGAGAGAAGCACACATTTGGCCAGCCCCGCAGTAGCGGGGCAAAGAAAAAAATTCCAATTTGCGCTTAAAATCGGCTGGCGAGCACTCGCAGAGTGCGAGCCAACAAAGATATTTCCTAACTGCCGGAGAGGGTGGGATTCGAACCTGAAATACCTTGCGGAGCAAGCCACACCATTTCCTTAATCTTAAACCACTCAGCGCGGACTGAGTGGTTTACATTTAAGAGCGGAGAGGGTGGGATTCGAACCTGAAATACCTTGCGGATTGCGTTAGGTAGATATTCCTATTCCTTAAAATATAACCACCTTGAAAAATCCAGGTGGTTATTTATTTCCAGCGGAGAGGGTGGGATTCGAACCCACGGTACCTTGCGGTACACACGCACTCCAAGCGCGCGCATTAGGCCGGACTATGCTACCTCTCCATCTTTGCCTGATTTTCAGGCGACGGCAATTATACCAGACTCAGGTATTCTTGTTAAGTCCAAATTCCAGTCCAAATTCCATAAAATTTTACGACACGTAGGGTGCACTCCTCAGTTGAGCGCACCAATTTATCTCGCGCGTCGTCATGGTGTGCTCAAGGGAAGAGCACACCCTACCGCAAACTACCGCAAACTTGTTAAGTCCGAATTCCCAAATTTTTTGCAACTTTTCCCCGCCCGCATCGTATATATAAGTGGAGGAAACTATGACAGAACATCATAAAAAACGTGTGCACTGGCTGCTGTATCCCTTCTGGCTGATCTGGCGCCTGGTGATCTGGATCATCGAAGCGACCGGACGGCTGGTCGGTGCGATCCTGGGGCTGGTATTGATGATCATCGGCGTCGTGCTCACCGTCACGGTGATCGGCGCCATCGTCGGCATCCCCCTGATCATCTTCGGCTTCCTGCTGATCATCCGCAGCCTGTTCTAATTCCGCACTCCCTCAATAATAAGAAAGACACCCAGACTCTCGCGGCTCAGGGCGTCCTTGTGCGTCTCCTATTACATACTCGTTATTTCAGGGCATGGGACAAGATCTTCATGTCCTTTTCGTTTTATTTCAAGGAACCGCCCAGGTCAGGAAGCTGACCGAGAGCTTTCCGCCTGCAAATCCTTCTATCAGCATCCGTCCGGGCAACATGTCCGAGGTGCGGTAGCAGATAGTGGTCCCCGTGGGCACATCTTCGAAGCTGATGGCGTTGCCCGTCATTCCGGCTTTATTGCAATCGCCGAAGGTCGGCTCCGTCTCGCCAAACACCATCCAAACGGTGCCGTTCATCGTCATCAGGATATGTGCGGGGTCGCCGCCGTGCCGGTAAAGAAAATCCGCCTGGGTGACATCGCCCGGATTGAGCGTGGCTGTGTCCAGGTCAAGCCGGTCCCCATCGCCCAGGTCAGCGTCACCCTCCAGGTAGACCACGGGCGTACTCGTCACAGTGGCGGTGAGTGCTGGCGTGTCCGTGACCGACGGGACCACTTCGATCCGCACCCAGAAGGGCGCATCGCCATTCGGACCAATGCCAAACAGCGCACCTTCTCCGTTGCTGAGCATCCAGTTACTCTGGTAGAACCCGGCTGTCATGGGCGCTTCCATATCCACCGACACATCAATCACCTCACCGGGCGCCACTTCCTGGGAGAGATTGTTCGTCTGGAAGGCGTTCAGGCTGTTGCCTGAAAAGAAGGTCAGCGCATATTGTCGTGTCCAGGTGCAGGAGCCCACATTTTCCAGCCGCCAGGTCTTTGAGAATGCTTCCCCGGGTGCCACTACCGTCCCGTCCGGGATGGTGACGTCAATCGGGTGTCCCGCCCCCGCCCGGTCGCACGGTTTCTCCCCTGTTGGCGTTTGAATCAGCGGTCGAGTCCGGTCCAGGGTCGGGAACGGCGTCCAGGTCCCGGTTGGCGCCAGTGTCTGGGTCGGCGGGAGAGCGCTCTGCGTCAGAAACGCGTCCGCAGTCGCCCCGCTGATGGCGGTTTTATACAAAACTGTCGCGTCCAGAGTCGACGTACCCGTCGGTGAAGGTTCACCGGCGCAAGCCGTCAGGGCGAACAGTAAAAGGCAAAAGAGTAAAACTTTTTTCATCATAAGTGTACCAACCTAGATTCTACCTTATTCAGTAAATTGCAAAGGGCTCAATTATAATCAAAGTGGGATGCCTTGTCAGGAAAACAAGATTAAAGTATAGTTTTAAAATCAAGCCAAGTCCATCAAAACAAATTGCTAAGACCTTGAAACAGAAGAACACACTATGACACCAAACCCAAAAATCAATACATGGTTGGAACAGCCTGTCTTTTCCTTCTGGCCCCGATTCACGATCTATCACCTGATCGTCGCCCTGATCCTGGTCACAGCAGTCATCAGCCGCTTTGTCATGCTGGGCGAGCGAGTGATGAGTCATGACGAGACAAACCATGTGGTGCCCGCCTATACCTTCTACCAGGGCGGGGGCTACCGTTACGACCCGGTCACCCACGGTCCCTTACAATTCCATCTCATTGCCCTCTCCTACACCCTCTTTGGCGATAGCGATTTCTCTGCCCGCGTCCCCGACGCCGTGTTTGGGGTCGCGGTGGTGGCATTCGCTCTGTTCGCCTTCAAAGGTTACCTGGGCAAAGTTGGGTCGCTGGTGGCTGGCTTTCTGTTCACCATTTCCCCTTTCATTTCCTTCTACAGCCGCTATACCCGCAACGAAATCTATATTGTCTTCTGGGGGATGGCGCTGATCTGGGGCGTGTTGTGCTATCTCGAATTTGGGCGGAAGCGCACGCTCCTGTTCATCACGATCATCACCGCCCTCCATTTCACCGATAAAGCCACTTCCTATATCTTCACCGCGGAACTGCTGATCTTCCTGCTGGTCGTGTTCATCGCCAAGGTGCTTACCAAACCGTGGAAAACCAAACAACTCCGGTCTGTCTTCCTAGTCATCGTGGCGGTCGCTATACTGGCTGGGTTGGCAGCTTTTGGCATCAGCTATAACGCACTTTCAAATGTCAGCGATGCCGAAGATGACGAAGATGCGGGTGTGATGCTCAACGAGTTGGACGCAGGTACTCGGATCCTGATTGGTGCCCTGGGTGTGATCCTGCTGGTCGGGTTGGCGCTGGCAGCCGTTTTCCTCATCAAGGGTATTGGATGGCGCGGTATCAGGGATGAGCGCGCTTTTGATCTGCTGATCATGCAGGGTACCATCGTCCTTCCTCTCCTGGCTGCCCTGCCGATGGACATCCTCGGGTTCAACCCCCTGGATTACAGCACCAACGGCATTATTACTGCTATCCTCTTCATCGTTCCTTTATTTATCATCGCTCTCCTGGTCGGCATCTGGTGGAACTGGAAGGTGTGGGCGGTGAATATTGGCATCTTCTGGGGCATCTTCGCTGTCTTCTACACCACGCTCTTCACCCAGGGCAGCGGTTTCCCAATGGGACTCATGGGCGCGTTGGGCTACTGGATGGCGCAGCAAGGCGTCACCCGGGGTACGCAACCGTTGTATTATTATGCCCTCGTGCAAATCCCAATGTATGAGTTCCTGCCCGCTTTTGGCGCCATCCTGGCGGCGATCATGGGCATTCCCCTCATTGGCCGGTCGCTCAAGTACACCCGTTCCGTGGAGCCGGAGGGAGAAGACACATCGGAGATACCTGAGCAATTTGATCCCGTCGTTGCGGAAGAACAAGAAGAACAGCGACCCTCCCGCATCGTGGATAATGAAGATGAAATCCGGCAACCGCCTGTCCTGGCTTTATTGCTCTATTGGTCGGTGATGAGTCTGATCGCCTTCAGCTTCGCCGGCGAGCGGATGCCCTGGCTGACGACCCACATTACCATGCCCATGATCCTTGCCAGCGGTTGGAGCTTCAGCCGTCTGATCGAATCTTTCGACTGGACATCTTTCAAGCGCCAGCGCGGCTGGCTGTTCCTGATCGTCGGGACGCTGTTCCTCATCACCACTGCCCGCACGTTCGGCGTCTCAGTGGGCGCAACGCCTCCTTTCCAGGGGAATGAGCTGACTCAACTCGAAGCGACCAGCACTTTCCTGCTTGCCGGTGTGGCTATGATCGCATCTGCCATTAGTCTATATTTCCTAATGAGAGAGTGGAAATTCAAACAGATCATCCAATTCGTTCTGATCGTGTTCATCGCCATCCTGGCGCTAATCACCATCCGCACAGCTTTCCGCGCCAATTTCATCCTCTATGACACTGCCAAGGAATTCCTCGTCTATGCCCACGCTACACGAGACCCGAAGGACGTGCTGGAACAGGTGGAGGAGATCAGCCACCGGCTGACTGGCGGTAAGGACATCATCGTTGCCTATGATAATGACCTCCTTTATCCCTATTGGTGGTATTTCCGCGATTATCCTAATAAGCGCTGGTATTCTGACAACCCCACCCGCGATCTTCGCGACGCACCCATCATCCTCGTTGGCAGCGGCAACTACGGCTTGATCGAACCGGTGGTCGGCGATGATTATGTACAGTTTGACTACACGCGTCTTTGGTGGCCTTCGCAGGCTTATTACAACCTCACTTTCAAGCGTGTCTGGAGCGCCCTGACGGATCGGAATATGCGCGCTGCCTTGTGGGAGATCTGGTTCAACCGCAACTACCAGCCCTATGCCGATCTTTCCAACACCACCACGCTGACGTTGGAAAACTGGCAGCCCTCGGACTCCTTCCGGATGTACATTCGCAAGGATGTCGTCTCACAAATCTGGGAATATGGCGCCGCCCCGGTCACCCTGGAACCGACTATCGACCCCTACGAGGAAAACACCATCACCCTTGAAGCCGGGCAAATCATCTATAGCAATGATCAGTTTCAGCTCGATGCCCCCCGCGATATCGCCTTTGCCCCCGATGGCACATTCTATGTCGCCGATTCCGGCAACAACCGCATCCTCCACCTCAATCTGGACGGTAACTTGCTGCATTCCTGGGGCGAATTCGGTGCCAGCGACTATAACACCAATGTTATGGCACCGGCAGGCGCATTCAACGAACCCTGGGGGCTGGATGTCGCTCCAGATGGGTCGGTGTATGTTGCTGACACCTGGAACAACCGCATCCAGAAGTTCACCGCCGAAGGCGAGTTCGTGACCATGTGGGGCCAGTTCGGCGCAGCCGAGTCCCACTATCACTTCTGGGGACCCCGCGGAGTCGCCGTGGATGACCAGGGAAGGGTGTTCGTGACCGACACCGGCAACAAGCGTGTGGTGATTTTTGACAGCAATGGCACCGACCTGGCAGCTTTTGGCGGCGCGGGTTTGGGCGTCGGGCAGTTTGACGAACCGGTCGGGATTGAAGTGGACGACCGCGGCCAGATCTATGTTGCTGACACCTGGAACATGCGCATCCAGATCATGATCCCGGAAGGCGACACGCTCAGTTATCCCACCAATATCACCTGGGATGTGGATGCCTGGTATGGCGACTCCCTCGACAACAAGCCCTTCCTGACCATTGATTCAGACTACAACACCTATGTGGCTGACCCCATCCTGGGTCGCGTCCTGCAATTCAACGAACAGGGCATCTTCCTCCGGGCTTGGGGCGGTTACGGCAACGGTCCGGCTGAGATCGGCGTCGTGGGCGGATTGGGGGTTGACCCGTATGGCCGGGTCTGGGTCTCAGATGCGCGCAACAACCGCTTGATGGCTTTTGACCTGCCGGACTTACCCGCAGAAGCACTGCCTAATAACGAATTGGACAGCCCCTTCGGTGAGAGTAATAATGAGGAAACTGTCCCCACTGATTAATTGATGATTTTTAAATAGTACATTAAGACGCCCCGGCAGGCATCTCTTTATTATAGACAAAACAAAAACGCAAGTCATGCACTGCGGAGCATACGTGACATCTAAAGAAGTTACGCTAGAAGCATGGCAGCTTAAAAAGAAAACTGTCTCTGACATTCGAGACAGTTTCTTCTTGTTTGCTTTCGTTTGTCCTTACCCCATCGCTTTTTCAACGATGGCGGTAAAGGCTTCCGGCTCTCGCACAGCCAGATCTGCCAGCATCTTGCGATTCAGGTTGATCTGGGTCTGTTTCAAGCCATGGATCAGCCGGCTGTAGGTTGTACCGTTCAAACGAGCGGCTGCATTGATGCGAGCGATCCATAATTTTCGCAGATCCCGTTTGCGATTCCGACGGTCGCGATAAGCATACCATTGGCTTTTGAGGTATTGCTCGTTCGCACGGCGGAACAGTTTGCTCTTGGAACCATAATAGCCCTTATTAAGCTTCAGGATCTTCTTGTGCCGCTTGTAACCGTGCGGTCCACTTTTTACACGTGCCATTTTACACTCCTTTGCGAACCCCTGGGCGCCGGCGACTTATCTCAGTCACCTGTTGAATACACCCAGCAGCCGCAACCATAAAATTAATCCAACGAACTATTTGTTCTTGTCCATATAGGGCGCGAGGCGACGAACCCTCTTCTTGATCTGGCGGGTCTTGACCGGGATCATGCGCTCAAAGAGCTGCTTTGTGCGGTCCGGTGTCCGGCGGCGCAAGTGGCCTTTGCCGATCTTGGTCCGCATAATCGTCCCGGAGCCAGTCATCTTGAATCGCTTCGAAGTTGCCTTATGGGTCTTCAACTTGTACTTGCCATCTTTTTGCTTACGTGGCATTGCTAAACTCCTCTCAAGAAAATCCTACGGCACAAGCAAACAAGGCCGTAGGGACTTTACCATTTTAATCGTATCCTGACAATCAGATTATCAAAGTCGTTATTTGTTCGGGGCGAGCATCATGAACATCGATCGCCCTTCCAATTTGGGTGCTTGTTCCACTTCCGATACATCCGATAATTCTTCAGCGATCTCTCTCAGATCTTCCAAAGCAATCTCCGGATAGGTGATTTCGCGCCCTCGGAAGCGAATGGTCACTCGAACTTTCATCCCGTCTCCCAGCCACCGGCGTGCGTCTCGCACTTTGAAACCTCTATGGTGTTCGGTCGTTTTCGGGCGCAAACGGATCTCTTTGATCTCGATCTTGGTTTGCGATTTTCGTGCTTCCCGTTCTTTCTTTTCTTTTTCGTAAAGAAATTTGCTAAAATTCATAACTCTGACAACGGGCGGGTCAGCGTTTGGGGCAACTTCGACCAGGTCCAATCCGGCGTCTTCTGCTCGGGTCAAACCCTCACGTAAACTTACGACGCCGATGTTCTCACCATCCTCATCAATCAATCGGATTTGTGTGGCACGGATCTGTTTATTGATGCGATATTCATCTTTGTTACTTATAGCTAACTTTCTCCTTCTGATACGATCAGAATAACTTAATACAAACACTATTCCCGTCAAGGGAATGAGACTTATCTTACCATAGTCTCCCATGAAACGTCAACATGTTTTAATAATTTTCAATCCACTTGTAGAGACGATGCATAAGTACAGTGCACTCCTCTTTGAGCGCACCAGCATGATCGTCATGTCTATTGGTGTGCTCAAGGTCGTAGGGTGCACTCCTCTTTGAGCGCACCAGCATGATCTAGGAACCGGAGCACAGCCACACTTGCTTCAAATAATCCAATATAGTTTATAGGGTGCACTCCTCCTTTGAGCGCACCGGCATAATCGTCACGTCTATTGGTGTGCTCAACCCACACGCCCTTTGGGCTGGGGCTAGGAACTGGAGCACTTGCTTCAAATAATCCAATATAGAGGGATGTCATTTCAAGAGACACCGTAGAGACGTTGCATGCAACGTCTCTACGAAACATGGTAAAATCCTCACCCCTCAACCTTTTCGGCAACGTCTTTCAACGCCAGCGTTTTGAAATCTTCCACTTTCATCGCACCCCGGCGCTCACCACTGCGACGGCGGATATCGATCGCGTTTTCATCCATCTCACGGTCGCCTACAACCAGCATATACGGCACCTTTTGCTTCTCCGCATCGCGAATCTTGGCATTCATCCGGTCGCTGCGGTCATCAACCTCGATGCGCAATCCGGCTTCTTTGAGTTCCTCTGCGACTTTTCGCGCATAGTCTTTATGCCGGTCGGCGATCGGGATGATCACAGCTTGCACCGGTGAGAGCCAGACCGGAAATGCGCCGCCATAATGCTCAATCAGGATCCCAAAGAAGCGTTCAATGCTGCCCATCAACGCTCGGTGGATCATGTACGGACGGTAAGCTTGCCCGTCTTCCTCAATGTATGTCATATCAAACCGTTCAGGTTCGTTAAAGTCAAATTGGATTGTCGAAAGCTGCCACTCCCGACCCAGGGCATCCTTGATCTTCAAGTCAATCTTCGGTCCATAGAAGGCGCCACCGCCTTCATCCACCTCATAGGGCAATTCTGACCTCTTAAGCGACGCTTCCAGCGCGGCTTCCGCGTCCCGCCACTGTTGCGGCTCACCCACAGCCTTCTCTGGCCGCGTGCTCAGGTAGGCTTTGATATCATCAAAACCGAAGGAACGCAGGATATGGAGACTGAACGATAACACAAAATCGATCTCATCCGGCATCTGGCTGGGCGCACAGAAGTGATGGGCATCGTCCTGCGTAAACCCCCGCACCCGCATCAAACCATGCATTACGCCGCTGCGTTCATAACGGTAGACCGTGCCCTTTTCCGCATAGCGCAAGGGCAGGTCACGATAGGAGCGGATGTCCGATTTATAGATCTCAATGTGGAAGGGGCAGTTCATTGGCTTGAGGTAATATTGCTGCTCCTCGATCTCGATGGGTGCATACATATTCTCCGCATAGAAATCAAGATGCCCGCTCGTCTCCCATAACTGCGCTTTGCCGATGTGGGGTGTGTAGACGAAATCATAGCCATTCTTAAGATGTTCATCTTCCCAGAAGCGCTCCGCGAGAAAACGAACCATGGCGCCTTTCGGGTGCCACAGCACCAGCCCCGCACCGACATCTTCACTGACGCTATACAGGTCCAGCTCGCGTCCCAATTTACGATGGTCGCGCCTCTTGGCTTCTTCCAGCCGCCAGAGGTATTGCTTCAGGTCCTTCGGCGAAAGCCAGGCTGTGCCATAGATGCGCTGGAGCATGGTGTTATTTTCATCCCCGCGCCAGTATGCGCCTGCCACATTCATCAGCTTGATCGCCTTGGGGTGAATCTTGCCCGTGCTTTCCAGATGCGGACCACGGCACAAATCCACGAATTCATCGTCTTTGTAGATGGTGATGACCGGCTTCTCATCCACCGGGTTGCCGTGCTCATCGACATCGCCCTCTTCCAAACCCTCGATCAATTCGAGCTTGTAGGGCTGGTCTTTGAAAATTTCCCGGGCTTCCTCAGCGGAGACCTCTTCCCGTACAAATTCGCTGTCTTTTTTAATGATCTCCCGCATCCGGTCTTCGATATCTTCCAGGTCCTCAGGGGTCAGCGGTCTGGGTAGGTCAAAGTCATAATAGAAACCGTCCTCGATGGGTGGGCCAATGGCGACCTTGCCTTCGGGAAATTTCTCCAGCACAGCCTGCGCCATCACATGCGCAGCGGAGTGCCGCAGCTGATATAGCTTAGATTCTTCATATTTTTCTGCCATCATTATCCTCCTTCGGATAAATCGTTCATAATAACCGTCTGGAAGAAGAACCTCCAGATTATCTTATATATACAGGTTATTAAACAAAAAACCCTCACCCACTGGGGCGAGAGTGCTCTCACGCGGTTCCACCCAGATTGACCGGGAACTGTCGTTCGCGACCATCTCATGGTGCCAATAACGGGGCAAACCGTTCTCCATACTCGGCATTCGCCTTTCTGGATCATGCTCCCGGGGGGTTTTCGCTGGTGCTTGCCTGAGAAGACTTTCAGCCTCGGTCTTCTCTCTCTTTTAGCAGGATCCCGGCTACTCGTCCCGGTCAACGCAGGTCACTATTCAGTGGGCGGAACAGGGCTCGAACCTGCGACCTCCGCGATGTCAACGCGACGCTCTAACCAACTGAGCTATCCGCCCGTAAGTCCTAGCATTATACAGTGAGCGGAGTTAAAAATCAAGGGGCAATGGCGGCTTTCAGCCCCTTCTCGGTCCCATCTAATCCTTGTCAGCATTTACGCTGCATGCTAAGATTAAGGCACGGAAAAGGAACCACCTCTATCTTATATCTATCTCATAAGGAGACCTCTATGTCACATATGTTTATCCCTGGTCCCGTGGACGTCGATCCCGAGGTCCTGAAAGCCCAAACCAAGCCCATGATCCCTCACCGTACAGCGGAGTTTGAAAAAATCTTCCGCGGCACGGAAGCCAAACTCAAGCAGGTTTTCCTGACGGAAAACCGCGTGTTCCAACCGCCTGCCACCGGGTCCGGCATGCAGGAAACAGGCATAAGTAACCCGGCCCAAAAGGATATCCTCTCATGCGCAATGATGGGCACCAATGCCGGCATCCACAGCCTGGGTGATGTGATCCGGTAAATAAACTATGTTCTTCAAAAGTATTTTTAAATGAGAACAGGAATTTAAAGTACTATTCGTATAATTACCCTTGAGAGACACCACTTCCCCCCAAATTACTCTCCCAGGCTCAAAAAGAAATAAAATAACCGGCCTAAATCATGCTGTACAATCATTGCCAGAGGAAAATCGCCACCTTGTGAATCTCTAATTATTGTAGGAATCCCAAATTTCTTGTAAACTCGATAACTTCCACATGTCCTAGCGAGATTTGAACAGTATCTGGATCAGGTGGAAAAAAATCCGAGTAGGTATTTAATTCGAGTTCTTCTTCAGGCTTGAAATTTTTGCCAGCTTGTACTCGCTCTTTGATTTTTGAGATCATAAAATGCAACATTGCATTTTTTAGATATGCAGGATCAGAGAAACTGGGGTTCTTCCTTTTCCATTCTCCCTGTAGTGACCCTGATGCTTTCACAATGACAGCCTGTAAGTCATCATTATTTAGAGTCGTTAAATGTTCTACATCATCAACGATGGAAAACAGGACGAGGAGATCCTTACTATTTCCAATTTTAGCCAGCCATTCACAGGATTGTATTGTTAACCATTTTCTCATTGACATATCACTCCTCCTAGATCTTTTTGCAGAAATTGATCAATGGGCAATTCAAAATTATCTGTTTTTCTAACGGGTGCAAGCAGATTGATTCGTTGGCTTGTGTGAAATACCCAATTCGCTTGCTTTTGTCCTGATCGCACCTTCAGTTCTTCCTAGCTCTTTGCTCATAACGCCTGTTGGGGCATTCCCTTTAACCAATCGTTTGAGTAATTTAACATTATTTGATAACTATTACCTACCTGAATTTCTTGCTGACTTGGAGACACTTACTTTTTTCAATGTATAGAATATATGTTCTGCATAATATTATAACACCCTTTAGATTCAAGCGTCAAGTGTGCAGTGTGAGTTTGTCAGTGTGAGTTCACTAGTCCCTTCTCAGCCTAAGTAAATCCTTGTCAGCCTTACCCCGTCATGTTACGATTAGGGCACGGAAAAGGAACCACCTCTATCTCATATCTCATAAGGAGCCCTCTATGTCACATATGTTTATCCCTGGTCCTGTGGATGTGGACCCTGATGTTCTGGAAGCCCAGACCAAACCCATGATCCCCCACCGTACAGCGGAGTTTGAAAAAATCTTCCGCGGCACGGAAGCCAAACTCAAGCAGGTTTTCCTGACAGAAAACCGAGTCTTCCAACCCCCCGCCACCGGGTCCGGCATGCAAGAGGCCGGCGTCCGCAACCTGGCGCAAAAAGATATCCTTTCATGCGTCAATGGCGCCTTCAGCGAACGCTGGTACCAGGTTGCCGTCAACAACGGCAAACAGGCAGATCGCCTTGAAGCCACCTGGGGCGAGCCGATCCTGCCCGATGCGCTGGCGGATGCTCTCAAAAAGAAAACCTACGAAGCGGTCGCCATCGTCCATAACGAGACCTCCACCGGTGTGGAGAGCCCCCTCAAAGAATTGGCGACCGTCGTGCACGAGGGTCCGGGTACCCTCATCCTGGTGGATGCCGTGTCCTCCCTCGGCGGTGCGAAGATCGAGACCGACGAATGGGGACTGGATTTCGTCCTGACCTCCTCGCAAAAGTGCCTGGCTTTACCCCCCGGGATGTCCTTCGCCGCCGTGTCAGATCGTTCCCTCACGAAAGCTGAAACCGTCGATAATCGCGGCTGGTATTTCGATCTCCTCCGCCTGGAAAAACACCGCATCAAGAATTCAACCCCAATGACGCCTTCAATGGCTCTGATCTGGGCGCTCGACGTCCAGCTCGACAAGATCCTGGCGGAAGGTCTCGAAAAGCGCTTTGCCCGGCACGCCGCCATGGCAGAACGGGTACAAACCTGGTCAGTGGAACACGGCATGGAGCCGCTCGCGCCGGAAGGCTATCGCTCAAAAACCGTCTCAACCATCAAGAACACCCGCGGCGTAGACATCGCTGCGCTGAATGAATTCCTGCTGAGTAAAGGCATGCGAATCGCCAATGGTTATGGCGACTTGAAGAACAAGACCTTCCGCATTGCCCACATGGGTGAGACCCAAATGCATCACGTGGATGAACTCCTGGAGGCTTTCGAGACCTTCCTTAAGAAAATGTAATCCACACTCAAATTAAGGCAAACTTGCCCGGTCAACCGAGTGATGCTGACCGGGCATCCTATTTTCAATTCATGTGCAGAAAGCACGAATCAGATGGCAGAGACGTATCAGGTCAAAATGGAGAAAATGGTCTACGGCGGCGATTGCCTGGGAAGGCTGCCGGATGGACGGGCAGTGTTCGTCCCCTTTGTCTTGCCCGGTGAGGTCGTCCAGGTTGAGATATTGGAAGAAAAGAAACGCTATGCCCGCGCCTTTCCGCTCGAGTTGCTAGAAGACTCCCCAGACCGCATTGCGCCCCGCTGCATTCACTTTGGCGCGTGCGGCGGCTGCCAGTACCAGAACCTTGACTATGCAAAGCAATTAGAACTCAAGGAAACAATCATAAGAGACCAGTTCCAGCGCATCGCCAAGATTGACGACCCGCCCCTCCAACCCATCGTCCCCTCACCCTCACCCTGGAATTACCGCAACACCGTCCAATTCCATCTCGGGCAGTTTGGGGAACTGGGGTATATCCATGCTGACGGCGAGCACCTGCTCCCTATTGAGGAATGCCACCTCCCGCAAGGTGCGATCAACGAACTCTGGCCCCAGCTCGAACTTGGCGAAAAGTCCGGTGTATACCGCCTGGGTATCCGCCTGGATACCTACGACTCGCTCATGCTGATTATGGAGGGTGAAGATCCCAAGCCACCGGAATTTAGCGTGGACATCCCAATATCAGCCGTCTACACCCCACCTAATGCGAGGTTGACTATCCTCGCCGGAGACGACCATCTAACATTCAACCTGCTGGACCGCAATTTCCAAGTCTCCGCCCGGTCCTTTTTCCAGATCAACACCGCCATGGCTGAGAAAATGATCAGCCATCTGCTCCAACATCTCAGTTTCTCCGATGAGACCCGTGCCATTGAGCTCTATGCTGGCGTAGGTCTGTTCAGCGCGTTCATCGCACCCCATGTAAGCCTGTTAACAGCGATTGAAAGCTCCGGCTCCGCCTGTCATGATTTCACGACCAACCTCGATGAGTTTGAAAATGTGATACTCTACGAGGCGGAAGTGGAAGATGTCCTGCAAACGTTGAAGATGGAAGCGGACCTGCTGATCGCCGACCCGCCGCGCGCAGGCCTGGCGCCTGCCGTCCATGACGCGTTGGGCACGATCATGCCTCTGCAGATCGCCTATATTTCCTGCGACCCTGCCACCCTTGCGAGGGATGTCAAGAAGATCCTCGATAAAGGTTACCGGCTGCTCTCCGTTACGCCATTCGACCTGTTCCCCCAAACCTCGCATATCGAGTCCATCAACATCTTCGAGTTAATCCCGCCGGAGGAGGAGTAGCCATTTACATAAAATTACGCTATGAGCAGCCATGCCCTACAGCAACTCGTTAAAAGCAAAAATCCGCTGAACCCAACGGATTTAACAAGCCTCATTCCTGATTTCCTAATCGCCCAATCCGCTATTCTCTAAACTCCTCCTACCCAATCGCCAAACCCTAATCGCCTAATACTTAATACCGAATACCGAATCACCTACCCGACCATTCACTATTCGCCATGCACCACTCACATCCCTCTAAAACAACGTCGTTGAAAGGTCCTTCCGATATTGCCTTGCCTCAGGGTGCGACTCGCCAATCAGCGCCAGCCAACCCACGAATATATCCTTGACCTGTCCATCGCGGTAATCTTTGTCCCTGCGCAAGATATCCAAAAAACCGTCCATGGCTGCCAGGATATTCCCGCGCTTGGCGAGCCGGATGCCATTTCGGAAGGCGGCTTCCAGGGGGTCTTCACTCTCCACAGCCGCACCTTCAAATTCCTTGTAAGCTTGCGCCACCGGTTTCAAGAGCTGGGCAGTGTTATATGCCGGGCTGGCTGGGAAATTGCGCAGTAACAAAAGGGATTCACCTCCCTTGCCCTGCATAAGAAGCGCACGAACTAACCCAAGCAAAGCGCCCGGATGGCTGGGATGTGATGAGAGGAATTCCCGGAAGGCATCTTCCGCCTCAGCAAAATCCGCGAGTTCCATCAGGTTCTTTCCTTTGGCGTACATCAAGTCACCTGGTGCGGGTGCAAGCCGGCTGATAAAATCCCGCAATCCCTCTTCGGCTAAGACACCCGAAAATTCAGCGACCACATGTCCATCCACAAAAGCTTTCACCGCCGGGATGTTCCGGACTTTATATTGCTTAGTTAACTTCGCGTTTTCATCCACATTGACCTTTGCCAGCCGGAAACTGCCGTCACCTTCCCGAGCGAGCGCTTCCAGATTTGGACCCAGGATCCGGCAAGGGACGCACCATTCCGCCCAGAAATCCACCACCACAGGAGTTTGGGTGGAATACTGGAGCACTTCATATTCGAAATCTGATTCGTCAACGTGTATGATGAAATCCGAAACCATTTAATTCTCCTCAGGTTCCATTCTACTGCACTTTTCAAGCTTATCCAGTGTTATTCATCGCCTGAGTCATCCACGATCCCTGGTTGCGTCACTTCCAGGACCTCACCATGGATGGATATAATGATGCGAAACCCGATCATGCCGAGATAAAGTCGGCTTTCTTCGGGGATACCGGTCTGCGCCAGTTGATCGAACTGCGAATCGAGGTTTTTCAACTGGTTCTCAATGGCAGCCAGGGTGAAGATGTCCACCTCACCCATCATCTCCGCAGCTTGCGCTGAGATCAGGTCTTCATGTCCTTCGATCTGCTCCTGCATATGCTGCCAAACCTGGCGGTCAACTTCTTCGGCTGGAATATGACGTTTGAATCCCGCATCATCCACGATATAGCAGGGTTCACTGCCAATCCATCCCGTATCAACGGGATTATCGTATTCATCATAAACCAGGCCTTCAAAAACGGCTTGTTTTGGCAATCGTTCCTCCAAACCCTATTATATCAACGGATGGAACACAGTATATCGAACAGGTATAAGATTCGGGTTAACTTAATGGTTATTTTGTGCAAAAAAAAAGGGGGTTATTGAACGATCACGCGGGTCCCGTTATCTCCGGAAAAATAATAATTTTCAGGCGGGACAGTCGGGGTAGTCCAGCGGTAGATCCACTTTGCCGCTTGGGGCGTCATATTGATGCAGCCATGACTGTGGGGCACCCCGAAGTTATTATGCCAGTAAGCGCCATGGAGCGCCACACCGTTAGAAGTGAAATAACTGACCCAGGGCACACCCGGCAGGTCAAAACCGCTGCCATAAGCATTGGCGGGGTTCGCCATATGCCGGCAGGGGCGTTTACGGATCGTCTGGTAGGAGCCTTTAGGTGTGGCAAACCCACCTTCTTTGAGCCGTACCCCGCTGGAGATGCGCGACATAAAGACTGTTTTCTCCCCCTCGTATGCCGCCAGTGTCTGGGAAGTCAGATCCACAACGATCTTTTTATCTTCCGGCGGGACGGTGGTCGAGATGGCAGTCAGTTCCGAATCAGGCACTAAACGCATAGTGGAAGCGGGCACATAATAAACCCGGTAATTCCGGTCATCCAGCAACTGGTACCAGACGCTCTCCTCTTCATCGATCATTCGCTTAAGGATCCAAAAGGTCGAAGCATAATAAAACCGGTAAATGATCGCTCGGTTTTCTTCCAAGCTGGAATAGGCATCCACAAAAGGCACAGTGATCTCGCCCAGGCAACCATCTTCCGGGATGATCATAACCGCCTTATTCAAGCGCTTCCTCACCGGCTGGATCCTGCCTGAGTGAGCATAGCCAATCCCATCCAACTCATACCAGATGCGGTTTGCCATCGCTTCATCGTCCCCAATCGTCGCACCTGTGATCCGCCAAATGCTGTCCATCTCCATTTCCTCAATCAGGTTCGACGTTGGGTCAGGCTCCTGATAAAGCTTATGCCCCGCCCAAGTCACCCGCCCCAATAGACCCTCCTGGTCATGGTCAGGTGGATTAAGTATCGATAATAGGGAATTGGGCAGCATCAACCCGGTGAATCCAATGCCGCAGAGCTGCAAGAATTCACGGCGGGAGAACGTACTGCCGAGTTTCTGAAGGGATAGTTTCTTATTCATGGACATTAACGAGGATGCCGACATAAGACCAATTAAACAACCACGCGGCATCTGCCGTGATCATGTTCACACAGCCGTGGCTCATAGGTGTGCCGAAGTTGCTATGCCAGTAGGTCCCATGGATACCGTACCCCTGATAGAAATACATTGTGTAAGGCACATCCGGCAGGTAATAACCCGGACCGGCCATATCCGTATAGCGTAATTTGATCCACACAGCATACTGTCCCACTGGCGTTGGATGTTGCCAGGTGCCCGTCGAAACCACAAAAGATCCAACAATGTCCTGACCTTGATAAGCGTAAAGCCGTTGTGCGGAAAGGTCGATGTCGATCCACCGTTCATTCCGGTCAATATCTGCAGGCACAACAGGCTGAGCCACCTGGGTCGGAACAGCAGTCGCTGTGGAAGTGGGGGTAAAGGTGAGTGTTGGAGTGGCTGTGGGTGTTGAGGTTGGCGTGGCTGTTGGGGTGGGTGTGTTGGTAGGAGTAGGCGTATTGGTCACTGTAGGCGTCAGACTGGGCTTGGCGAAATCTTCCTGGCTGATTGGGCCTGCTTTCTCGACCGCCCGGGCAAATCCGTTCGGGAGCAGATCCAACCCGAAGAAAACCAGTGCCAGCAAGAGCAGGAAGACCAAACTCCCAATCCAGACAGGGCTGTGGGTTTCCACAGCCACCGGTGGCGATATCTGAAAAACTCGTTGTGCCGGGATCCGCCGGATCTCCCGGGTCTTCCCCAGGTCCACTTTTGTGGTCTCTTCACGACTGACCCGGTTTTGCGCCCATTTCAGAGCATTCCTGACCCGCAGGTCATCCGGCGCGATTTTTTGGGCTTTCTGTAAATAAGCGAGACTGGCTTTCGGGCTAGACAAACCGCCCAGCAAGAGCCAGCCTTCGACATCAGCGGGATGTTCGGAGACAATCCTTTGCGCCAGCCGCCTAGACAGCGTACGATCGCCGCGACGGAGCGCCGCTTTTGCTTGTTCCAATAATGAGAGTTTTTGTTCAGTCATCATCATTAACGACTTCTGGACGGAAAGACCGCTTATTCATTCAAAAAACACAGAATTCCGGCGACAATCCCATCGGCGATCAAATCCGTCTTTTCAGTAATAAACCGGTAATCCATATTCATAAACCCTGCTTCGATGATGGCTGCGGTGGTTCCCGGGTCAATCTCGTTGAAAGCGTGATAGTATGTCATGTCATCCGTTACAGAACCAGCATGATAGGGCAATCCCGTAACCTCACCATATTGATCGGAGAGACAGGTTGTGAGCCGCTGGCTGGCTGCCACATTCTGCACCGATAATGCCGCCGCCACCTTGTACCCGGTTGCCTGGTCATTGACGTAACCACAAGAGTCCAGGTGGATTGAGACCAATACTCTGCCGCGATAACCTGTAAGCCGGGAGTCAAATTCCTCCAGCAGATCGACGGTATACCCCATGTCCGTCAGGTTCTTCTGGACCAAGGTCGCAATCTCCAGGTTGAGGTCCACTTCTGCAACGCCATTCGAACAGACCGCACCCGAGTCAGAACCATAGTGACCTGCAACAATCCCGATATTGGTCGCCTGGGGTTGTTGGGTCGCTTCCAGTGTTGCTTCCGCTAGATTACCAGAAGCAGACTCAAGTGCCTGAGCCATCTTCGCTTCCAGACTGCTCTCCACCAGACTGCCGGGCATCCATAATGTAAAAAGGGTCGCCACAACGAAAGCTGCCGCCAGTGTTGTTTGCAGACCGCGCCAGAATGTAAATGGCTTCGGACTGGCAGCCTGGGCTGGGCGGGATCCGTTGGCCGGGGATTCCGGCAATGATTCCGGCGAGCCTTGCGAGGTTGGGTCAAGGTCAGCTGAATGGTTCATTGGATTAAATGTTACCTTAATTCTCCGATTTTTGACAGTCTAAATCAGAATTTCCTCCAGTTCCTCCCTCGGCTGTTACAATGACTTGACGCGACAGATGCCACAAAGTATAAAGAAATCATATGACAGAGAAAAAATTGAAAGAAACTATCAAGCTCGAGCAATTAAAAGAAGCCATGCGCACCTGGATCACAGGCGTTGCTATTGTTACCGGAAGGTACAACGGGTTGGTCCATGGAATGACCGCCAATAGCTTCAATTCGATAGCCCTCTCACCGCCCACTATCCTGGTCGCCCTCCGCGAACATACCCGCACCCAGTACCTGGTCAGGGAAGGTGGCGTCTTCGCTGTGAGTATCCTGGATAACCGCCAGGTCAAACTTGCTAAACGCTTTGCCGGTCAGATCGATACTGACCGACCGCGGTTCAAGGATGTGGAAACCTTCGAAATGACCACCGGTGCGCCGCTGATCAAAGGCGGAATCGCTTTCCTGGATTGAAGAGTGATCCATTCCTTTGATGTCGGAGAGACAACTGTGTTCCTCGGCGAGGTTCTGGCATCCCAAATTAATCAGAATGGCGAGCATGAACCTTTGCTATATTTTAATAGGCAGTGGAGAAAGCTGGATAGTCCATGACCGAACATTTGAATCAAACTGAACAGGAGATGCTCCTGAAGATCGCCCGGGAAGCTCTGGAAGAGTCCGTGCGCGGAGAGCCCTTACCCAAAATCAACCTTGAGCAATTGCCAGAAGCCTTACAGCAAAACGGCGCCTCTTTCGTGACCCTGACCACCAACGACCGCCTGCGAGGGTGTATCGGCACCCTCGAAGCCTACCAACCTTTAGCCAAAGACGTGCAGGAGCATTCAATGGCAGCAGCCCTCCAGGATTTCCGCTTCCCGAACGTGCAGCCTGCAGAACTACCCAAGATCGAGATTGAAGTCTCAGCACTGACACCGAGAGCACCTCTTCATTATGATGACCCCCAAGACCTTGTTCAAAAACTCAGACCCGGGATTGATGGGGTGATCCTCCAAGATGGCTTTCGTAAAGCGACCTTCCTCCCTCAGGTTTGGGAGAAGATCCCCGACCCGGAGCTTTTCCTCTCTCAGCTCTGCATGAAGATGGGCGCACCTGCTGACCTGTGGCGAAACAAACCATTGCAGGTTTTTATCTATCAGGTACAGGAATTCCACGAATAATTGACGCTTAATGCCTGCGTATTACGAAAAAGAGCCGCCGATTGGCAGCTCTTTAGCCTGAAATAAGATTGAATTTAGATCGGCTCAACCTCTTCAAAGGAGGAGGTCATGGACTTGTTGTAAGCCTGCCCCAGAAGATGGGCGTAAACAGCACTCCCATAGGCAAAGGTGAGCAAGGCGCCAATACCACAGGCAATTGCACCAAGGGGGGCGATGATACCCAACGCCAGGATTAGGCCAACGATAACCAGCAGCCAGGAGACGAAGGATTTCTTGAGCATCCCAAACAATTCTTTGAAGCGGAACGCTGCCCTAAATTCGCCCTTAGCCACATAGTTGGCAATGGCAACCACGCTTATGAAAGCAATTAATATTCCCAGTAGCAGACCGATCAACCCAACGCATCCACCGAGGATGAACAGAATCACCTGGATGGTATCATCAGCGGCGGGCGCAAATGAGAACAATGCGGCAGCGATCCCTGAGAAGATCCCGACCGGCAAACTGTAGATCAGACCGATCAGGAAAACCATGAAGCCACGCCCCAAATCCGCACCGAACTCCAATTCAGGAAGCGCATTTTCCTCGTTTCCTTCCATGACGTTCTTGGTGGCTTTCAGTGCCCAACCAGAGACGATGAATTGGCCAACGATCGGAATGAGACCACACAGAGCAGGAATAGCAACTTTCTTGAACCAATCCGGATCCTTGAAGACATAACTGAATGATAGCCCAAAGTTCATAATTTTCTCCTATTCATGTTTGATGTGACATTAATCGTTCAAAACAACTATACAATACTTGGTCGTCCAATTCAAGAATTGGATAAAAGCAAAAGACCTATAAATCCACCAACCCACGAATTAACCCTCACTGGTCCTTATAGTTGTGTAAATTGGTCGACCTTCAGGACAAAGATGGTTGCACGTTTTTGTTCTGACTGGTCGGGCTTCCTGCAGCTCTTTCGGATGAGATCCAGAGCCGTTGATACCTGGTCATCATCCACACCGATCAGGAGGGTGCTGCGACCGCTGCGCAAAAAACCTCCGGTGGAGGCGATAAAAGTAACCCGGAATTCTTCTTTGGTCAATGCCCTCGAGACTGTGTCGTTATCTTCATCCTTAATAATAGCAATGATCAGTTTCATCGCTAAAACTCCTCGTATTGCTCAACTTCTATAGAAAAAACACTGGCGCCACCAATGGTAATGGGCGTAGGCGCCGGCATCGGCAAAGGGGCATTCTCCATCGGAACTGCAATGAAAGCCACCCGCTGACGGCAGGTCTGATTCAGAATTTCAACTGCCTTGCCCACTTCTTCGTCTTTGGCACCAATCATCAATGTAGCGTTCTTCCGTCCGAGAAACCCGCCCACACTGGGCAACCGCGTGACTCTGAATCCCTCTTCACCCAGCGACTGGATAGCCATATCGGCATCCTGCCCCTGGATGACAGCGATCAGCAAATCTTGTTTATGTGCTTTTGTGCTGGTTGAGTCTGACATACAATTTACTCTTAATGTTCCTGATAACCAACTTCAAGGGATTGCTTAAGTATACCTTAATCCCTTGAAATTCTAGAAATACACTTTCCTGTCAATTGACTATCTATCTTTCACCAAATAGCTTAATTTCCTATTCTCTCCTCAATCGAACCAATCTACCACCATGTCTTCCAGGTCCTTCAGATCAACCTCACCTTCGGTAACGACCTTCCCACAGACTGAGACTCCCATTTGCCGGACGGTGTTCCTGTCACCCGAAACCAGTGGGTGCCACCAGGCTAACTCCCGTCCTTCCGCTAATCGCCGGTAGGCACAAGACCCGGGCAACCAATTCACTTCCCGGACAATCCTGGGGGTTAATGGGAAGCAATCCGGTACTTCCTCCGAACGGCGGTCATAATCCTTACAGTAGCAGGTGCCCAGATCGAGCAACCGGCAGGCGACATTGGTGAAATACACCTTGCCGCTTTCCACATCTTCGATCTTATGCAGGCAGCATTTTCCGCACCCATCACAGATTGATTCCCATTCCTCAAGAGTCATATCCTCTAAATTTTTGCTTTCCCAAAAGGGTTCCGTATCAATCACGGTCTGAAGGTCCGTTCTACAGGATCACTTGGATCAACATTGATGCATTGGTTGTTTTGTTTATAGCATACATGCGCATCCTTGTCCACAGTCTATCTCCTTATATTTTGATTGTATTTATCTTCTATTAAAGTTATACTATTTAACAGAGCTTATAAATGGCAAGACCTTTCAAGCGATAAGGTAAAGGTTAGAAAATCGGGAGTATACAATGGCAGAAAAACAACCCTCATTAATCGACATCAATACAGCCTCAAGAGCCGACCTGGTCTCTGTGAGTGGGATCGGCGATAATCTGGCACAGCGTATCATCAATAATCGACCTTATTCTGAATTACATGACCTGGTCAATGTTTCCGGGATCAGTGAAAAGAAGTTGGCAACGTTACTTCCTTATCTAAGAATCAGTCATGCTCAGAAAAAAGCCCAGCCAGAAAAGCCGGCATCCCCCGATAAGCCCTCCGGTGAGAAACCATTCACAAAAATGGGCGACACCGAAGCCTTCATCTTTTTAGAGGACCGGAATGAACGCCAGGACGCCTTCCTGATCATCTTGGGCGGTTTTATCCTCGGCTTGGTCATTCTCCTACTCCGCCGCTCCGACTGATCGGATATTTTTGCTTCTATGCTCGATGAATAAGGGAGCATATCCTTTCTGCAGGTCGCTTAATGGCAGCCATGATCCTGACCAGCACCACTTATCCCTTCCACCGTAGTCCCCAGCGATCCTTTTAATCATGATGGAATTTTCGGTCCGACAGAAGCGCCACCTGGTATTAATCATCCTGGCGTTCATCTTGAATGCCTGCCAACCTGCTGAAGCTGCCATCGATCCCACCTCTCCAGCAACCATTGAGTTTGTGCCAGCGACTGTCACAGCCACCAGCAATCCCACCAGTCAACCAAAACCTTCCCCATTCCCCACCCCAACTTCAACCCGCCCTCCTGAAGGCACTCCCAGCGGGCATGTGACTCTGATGGCAGTCGGCGACATCATGCTGGGTCGCACCATCGGTGAAATGATAGAGGCTGAAGGCGTTGAAGCACCATTTGCCTTCACAGCGGAAGCATTAGCTTCAGCCGATATCACCCTGGGTAACCTGGAATGTTCAATCTCAACCCGCGGGATCCCCCAAAACAAATCCTACACTTTTCGCGCACCCCTGGCAGCCGCAGAATCCCTGATCTATGGCGGTTTTGACCTGGTCAACCTGGCTAACAACCATGTGCTGGACTACGGTCCGCTCGCCCTGGAAGATACGCTGGATGTATTAAACACGAACCAAATCCTCACAGTGGGCGCCGGGATGGATGAGACCACTGCATACAGCCCGGTCTATTTCGAAATTAATGGTCTGCGATTGGCTTTTCTCGCGTTTACTGATGTGTCCACGATTGATTATGATTATCTCGCCTGGGAGGCAGCTCCGGATAGACCCGGCATTGCCTGGGCGCATTCGAAAAAGATTGCAGAAGGTGTCAAGGCAGCCAAAGAGCAAGCAGACCTCGTGATCGTCCTCTTCCACAACGGCTACGAGTTCATCCAAAAAGTCTCCACACTGCAACAGGAAGTTGCACGATTAGCCATCGACAGCGGTGCATCGCTGGTGATCGGCAGCCATCCCCACGTGCTTCAACGCATTGAAGAATACCATAATGGCTTGATCGTTTACAGCATGGGTAATTTCGTGTTTGACAATATGCTGTTTCCCCCGAATTATTCCGCCATCCTCTCCGTGGAACTCTCTCCCCAGGGCGTCGTCTCCTATGAACTGATAGACGTGGTCGTGCAATTGAATGGCGTCCCCCAGATCATGCCTTATGATCTGGAAGAATGACACCTTTTTCAAATTCTACACTCAATATAAGGTTGGATTCTTAAACGAGACCAGTGCGAGGATAACAGCCTGCTCATACAGGGTTGTGCGTGTCACAATGTCCCCGGTCAGCAATCCCACCGCGCCGGACTTTTGCTTGGAGTTCTCTTTTCCAAACACCCTATCATCGGCATCCCCCAATTCCAGACCGCTCTCGACCAGTGCCTGCACTTCCCTTGGTAGCCGGAACACCGCTGTCCGGGCACTGCCATATCGCCCATCCGCCAATACCTGGACCCAAGCGAAGGCAACCATTTCCCCTTCGAGGTAATCGCAGCCACCCTCCACCCCAACCCAAAATGCGGCTTCCGGTCTGGCTTTTCTGACATTCTCAGCCCGGATTCGTGCCCCTTTTCGGGCAACCTCATCTGACATCGGCTGCACAGATACCCCCGACGGGACAGAGACTGGCTCAACCGTGAAGATCTCTTCAGGAAAAGCGCGTTGGAATCCATTGAGGACTGCTTCGGCTTTCACCGGGTTGAGTGAAGCAACAACAATCTTCTTCATAGGTCCGGTACCCTATAATTTCGGCAATTCGATGGATTTCTGGTACTGGTACTTCCCCTGTTTGTCGGCGTATGAGGTTTCACATTCCTCATCCGCCTCAAAGAATAACACCTGGGCAATGCCTTCAAAAGAATAAATCCTGGCGGGCAAGGGTGTCGTGTTGGATATCTCAAGTGTGACATAGCCCTCCCATTCCGGCTCAAAGGGCGTCACATTAACGATGATGCCGCAGCGCGCATAGGTGCTCTTTCCCACACAGATCGTGAGGACATTCCGGGGGATCCGGAAATATTCCACTGTCCGTGCCAGGGCAAAGGAGTTGGGCGGGATGATACAGATCTCCCCTTTATAATCCACCATCGATTTCGGATCGAAATGCTTGGGGTCCACCACCGCTGAATATACATTGGTGAAAATCTTATATTCATCCGCCACCCGGATATCATAGCCATAAGAAGACGTGCCAAAGGAGATGACGCCTTCCCGCACCTGTCCGTCTTCAAAAGGCTCAATCATCTTGTTTTCCAGCGCCATGCGGCGAATCCAGCGATCTGCTTTAATGGTCATATTCAATAACTCCAAACACTAAGGTCACCTTATAATAATAACCGTTTCACTGCAGTTGAAGCTTAATAAATCCCAACGAACCGGGCTCCAGCGTGAAATTGAATTGATAAAAAGAACCGGAGATAAAGGCTAAACGATAATCCCCCGCCGGCAGGTCTGCCATGGCGAAATTCTCACCCAGAGCAGGATGCCCGTTCACGCCCACCGGGTAATAGGTCTCCGGATAAAAATGCTCTTCAACAGCGCCTTCCTGATCCAGTCTCTCCAGAGATAACTGAAACCGGTCAAGGGGTTCCCCCCAGCGATCCAGGATCAATCCTGCCAGCGTACTGGTCACGCCAGAAGGGGAATTCTCTAAAGGTGAAAACCACAAAATGGGATTGGTGGTGCTGGCATAATCATTTTCGCCCAGGCGAACCTCAAAATGCAGGTGCGACCCATCAGCAGCGCCAGTAGCGCCGACTTTGCCAATCAGGTCCCCGGTGGAAACCTGCTGGCCCTCCTCTACCTCGATTAATGACAGGTGCGCATACAGGGTGAACAGGTCCTGCCCTTCATATATCTCCAGATGGTGAAGGATGACCACATTGCCATAGAATCCGGTATATGGTCCCAGTAACGTCAGATCGTCCGTCCCCGCGAACACAACTTCCCCGGATTGTGCAGCGAGAACAGCCGTCCCGGAACCGTTAGGAAATTCCACCCCATGGTGCGGGTCCAGTGTGCCGTTTTTAGTACTGGCGTAGGGATAAGTTGGATCAATTGTCTGCTTCCCGTCCGGTCCAATCGGACAAATAAGCAAACCTGACCAGGATTCCTGACAGAAGGTCTCTCCACAGTTAATCTCAGGAGGGAAAGCAATTGCCGGTTCTATCGTGGGCGTAGGTGTTGTGACAGGCTGCTTTCCAGTTGCTTTGGTGACTTCCGGTGTTATCACCTTATCCATTGTAGCCGTCATGGTTGGTGTAACTGTTACCGTTGTAGGAGTGGTCTCAAGCTGCCCGGGACTATCACAACCGGACAGCGTCGTTCCAACCCATAAAACCAGCAACAAAGCAAAGCGTAGTCTTTGCATACGTCTTATGAAAGATCCAGTCCGCCCCGGTCACGCATGATGCCGCGCAGGGTTTCCTCGATTTTGTCCGCTTGTTTTTCGATGTTCTTCAATTCATTAAGCATCCGGGCGGGATCGGATTCTTTTTCAAGCCCCAGCAGGTTGATCCGAACATTAAGCCCCGCGCCATTGATGGCAGCCCGGCTAAGAGCAGCCGCCGTCCCGGCATCTGAAATCGCATTGACATTCCCGATCTCGACTGCGTTCAAAGCCAACCGCATGATATTGATCGCGGTGCGTGCCACATGGAGGGGGACTTCAGCGGCGTTAATCGAAGCCGCCTGAATCGCCTGGATCCGGTCAGACTTCTGCTGTTCCGTATCCCGTGGTAACCGCCGTGCCTTCATATACGCCTCAAAGGCATCGGCGTCCTTATCCACGGCGGCTTTCATCGCAGCCTGCAGCTCAGTTGCTTCTTCAATCAGGGGCCACATCTCGCCTTCCACATCCGCATATTTCTTCTTCCCCACCGTCACACGCCCGACCATCGCCACCAGCGCAGCAGCCATCGCGGCGCTATAGGCTGAGGCGGATCCGCCACCCGGTGTCGGTTCACCGGATGCCAGGGCATCCAGGAAATTGGGCACCCCAACCTGCTCTTCCTCACTGGTGACATGTGCAACGCGGTCGTACAGCCGGGTTTCCAAAATCTGGTCGGTTTCAAACTGGTCCATCTGCATATACCAGACAGCAGCATCCACCAACGCTTCATTGGGAATCAGCCCGACCAGTTCAGAATGATGGATCTGGACGCCATAGCGGGTTGCTTCCCTCCGAATCATCTCTACGACATGTGCCATAGATGTGCGCCGGTAATGGGTCAGGTTCATGGAGACCTGCGCCAGACCTTCCACCAGCACCCCTATGGATTTGACATATCGTAGACCGCCGGAGGAATGCCGGATGGCGCGGGCGATCTTATTTGCAATAGCGACATCGCTCGTTGTGAGGTAGACATTGAAAGCGATCAGGGGTTGCCTGGCGCCAATCACGGTAGCCCCTGCGCTGGTTACCTTGGCTGGACCATAATCCGGCTCACGGGCAGGATTCACGCCGATCTCCTCCTTTAATGTTTCATATTGTCCCCGACGAATATTTTCAAGGTTTGTTCGTTCCGGTCGGGTGGCTGCTTCTTCATAGAGATAAACCGGGATCTTGAGCGTTTCTCCCACACGTTTCCCCAACCGCCGTGCCATCTCCACGCACTCCCCCATTGTCACCCCGGAGATGGGGACGAAGGGCACCACGTCAGTGGCGCCAATCCGGGGGTGCTCTCCCTGATGGTTATCCAGATCAATCAATTCCGCGGCTCTGGCGATCGCTCGGAAAGCCGCTTCCTCAACGACCTCCGGTGATCCCACATAGGTGACCACAGTCCGGTTGTGATCCATATCCGAATGCTGGTCTAAAACACTGACACCTACGATGGAGGTAATTTCAGCGATGATCGCTTTGACAACTTCGGGACGTCGTGCCTCTGAGAAATTGGGGATACATTCAACAATGGAATTGGGCATATTCACTCCTGATCAGATGGTTTTTTCCATTATACCCATATTCTGGCAATGCGCTGCGAGATGCTGATTCTTAACTTAAAAGACCACCTTGCGATGGTCTTTTGCTTGGTTGAAGGTCAGCTTATTTCTTGACCTCGAAAACGAGTTTGGAGTTATTGATCAGGTTATCAGAGATCGGGCAGAGATAATCGATCCTCTCGAAAAAGGCTTCTTTTTCATCAGCGGTCATGTCTACATCAATATCGACGGATACGCGGATCTCGGTGAATCCTGCGCGGCCTGCCTTGGTCTTCCCCAATAAGAAATCTGAATCAAAATCGCCCTCCATATTAACAGAAAAACCGCGAAGCTCGATCTGCTCCTGATTGGCAACGATGGCTGCGATCGTGCCAAGACAGCCACCCAGGGCAATTAATTGAACTTCCATCGGGTTAGCGCCTTCGTCCTTACCGCCCATCCCTTTGGGTTGGTCAATGATCAGGGAATGATCTCGGGCGTGCGAATCAATGCGCATCCCGCCCATCCAGGTTGACTTTACTTTCATGGTTTTCAGCATAAGATTGTTTCTCCTGTTCAGTTTATTTAGACTAAACGGATTATTTTTATCCGTTTGTGAATTCTAACACAATTTTATACAACCACGATATTAATAATACGTAAAATATTTTCCCGTTACCAACCAACAAAAGATAAGGAAAGACCGCCAGTTTTTCATAAAATACAGCTGCTTGAAAGCATTGTTGTTTATTAATTTTCTATGTTTGTATTTGGATTTTAACAAGAATACACTCAATATTATTGAGTTATTAACATGGTTAAATAAAAATTGTCAATATTACTATTGACATAATTAAACAATATGATAAAATAGAATTATTCAGGTAGAAATTTAGATAAATTTCCTTGAATTCTCTCGGTGAAAATATTGATTTTATCAATTTTCGCTTAAAGTTAACTGAGTTCATTATAGCATAACTATTCATTTGTGACCAGTACGATCTTCACAAAAAGGAGGTAGCAATGCAAAAATTACCAGAAAAGTGTCCGATCTGTAATTCTGATATTTTGGTGACCCGGTTCTTTTGTCCTCGGTGTGACTCTGTCGTTGAAGGGCATTTCCAACCCCATTCCGGTCCTTTTGCAGAATTAAACGACGAACAGATCAATTTTGTGCTGACCTTTGTACGGTGTGAGGGTCGGTTCAACCGCATGGAAGAGGAACTCAGTCTTTCATACCCCACCCTGCGTAACCGTCTGTACGAGGTTATTCGTACGCTCGGTTTCGAACCCGGTAAGGATGAAGAACCCACGCTTTCCCCCGAAGACCGGCGCCGCATTCTGGATGACCTCGAACAAGGAAAAATTTCTCCTCTTCAAGCGCAACAACTCCTCCAGGGACTTGAAGTGGAATCAAAGAAAGGAGAATAGACATGGCTTCAACAGAAGAAAGAATGCGAATCTTGATGATGATCCAGGAGGGAAAGATCTCCGCCGCGGAAGGCGCCCGGTTGATTGAAGCGCTGGAGGACATCAGTGACAAACCCACCCCATCGTCACCGACTAGCGCCGCTGGGATCACCAGCGGTAAGAAGCCACGCTATCTGCGGGTTCTGGTCACCGACACAGACACTGGCAAAGCACGGGTCAACGTCCGCCTGCCTGTCTCCCTGATCAATTCCGGCATGCGCATGGGTGCCCGGTTTGCACCTGAGATTGAAGGCCTTGATATGGAAGACCTGAATGCCTGGATGAATTCCGGCGAAGTTGGCCAAATTGTCGATATCTTTGATGAAGAAGACGGCGAGCACGTTGAAGTCTTCCTTGAATAGATCTGAAAATCCCCTGTAAATAGTCCTGGATGAGCTGCCCCTGAATCAAAATTCAGGCGAAATAACGAGCCTGGAGCAATCCGGGAGGGTTCTCTATATCTGTATAAGGATATTTCTTTCATGACTACCTCCACAGAAACACAAAAGAAACCTTTATTGAGTAAAGTCCTGCTTCTGTTCCTGCTTGCCATGGTCCTGGCGAACGTTGCCGGGAATATGTATGGCGGGATCTTGCCCCTTTATCTGAAATCATTGGGGGCATCGGTCGCCCAGATCGGTCTGTTTTTCACACTTTTCCAAATATTGCCATTGATCCTGCAAATCCTGGGTGGATGGATTTCCGATTCCCTGGGCCGGCTCAAATCCATCGCCATGGGCAGCCTGGCTGGCGTGCTCTCCTACGTCGGGTTGATCCTGGCACCCACCTGGCAATGGGTCTTCCTGGGTGAGAGCCTGGGCGCCATCACTCGTTCTCTGATTGGACCCAGCTTCGGCGCTTTCATCGCTGAAGAATCGTCTGAAAAAAACCGGGCTCGGGTCTATGGCGTCACCCAAACAATCTTTCTGGTCGTGCAAGTGATCGGACCACCCCTGGGAGGCTGGTTAGCCGATAACTTTGGCTTCAAATTCATGCTCTTGATCGCCTCATTGATCTACACCAGCGCCACCATCCTGCGTGTATTCATGGCAAAACGAGCAGCATCTCATGAGAGAAAAACAGCAACCGGGAAATTGACCATGGGGTCGCTGAAGAGTAACCTGGGCGCCATGTTGTCACTCATGGTCTCGGGCGGTCTGGTCACCTGGCTGCTCATCACCGATGGCGTCCGGGATGTCGCCTTTGCTCTCTCAGGCACCTATATCCCTCTCTATGTCGAACAATTCGGCGGCTTGAACGCTACCCAGATTGGATGGCTGATGTCCATCTTCGGGATCGCAAGCATGCTGGTTAATATCCCGGCGGGATGGCTGGCAGACAAAAAAGGCGAACGGGTCAACATTGTCATCGGGTTCATCCTGCAATTTGTCGCCCTGATTACCTTCATCCGGTTGGACACCTTCTGGGGTTATGCCATCGTCTGGTCACTCTTTGGCCTGGGTGTTGGGATGATGCAACCCGCTTACCAGTCCCTGCTCAGCAAAGCGCTTCCCGAGAAGCTTCGCGGGACCGGGTTCGGTCTGATCCAATCCAGCCTTGGGCTATTCTCCCTCCCGGCGCCTTTTATCGGCGGCTACCTTTATCAAAATATCTCTCCGCGTTTACCCTTTTCTATCACAGCCTGGGCGAGCCTGATTGCTGTCGTCCCCGCCTGGCTGAAATTCAAACTCCCGAAGAAACCAGACCAGACTCAGCCCGATGCCCTGTCTTCGGAATCCTAAGCAAACTCATAAATAAAATATCGTCCAAATAAATAGATAGGTCATGGAAAATACAGTTGAATTTTTTGGAAAACTCTACTCGCACTGGCAGAGGCGCTTCTTCACCATTTGAACCGGGCAGGCAATCTCGATGCTGAGCATCGAGATCATCAGCTTTGCTATTGTTTGGTACCTGACCAAACAAACCGGTTCAGCCACCGTGCTGGCGATCGCCGGACCGATTTCGGACGCCATTGGCATCCAGAGCTGGTTCGTGATTGGCGGGATTGGTATAAGCCTGGTCGGGATCATCGGCTTCATATTGCCCGCTATGCGCAATATTGAAGACCAACACAGAGCAGATGACGGACACAAAGATCTTTCGTCTAAAAAAGCACCAATATCGAATATTCCATCAGAATAATCCCTTTCCGTGGGTATTCCACCACTCCGGAAGTGGCTGATAGGCGCAGTGTCACGCTGCGCCGATTCTTCTTGTATCAAGGCTCATGGTTTTGAATATAACTGTCAAAGAAGGAATAATAACAACTGAAGAAACCTGATAACAAGACGCATTGAAGTGGTGGTATCGTTTTTTCACCATCTGGGTATATCAGACATTTTCGATACTCGGCTCCCACCTGATCGGATTTGCTTTTGTGTGGTTCCTGACTGAAAGGATCAGTTCCCCAACCTTCTTGACCTTCGGGAGTTTGATGAATATGCTCCCGTCAATCATCATTTCATTCTTAACTGCTAAAGACACATTAATTATATTAAGGTTCACCGGCATCCTCAAAATCAGAGGCGTCGAACTCCGGCACATTGTTATCTGTTGACGAAACTCCTCATGTATGCTAAGATAATTTTAGCCTTACCTAAATATTATTTTAGCACATTCTTAAGGAAAACTATGCCGAAAGAATTAAGTCACAATATCCAGGATTATCTCAAACGCATCTATGAATTGACCCTGAGCGGCGGCAAAGCCACCACCAGCCAGCTGGCTGAGGCGCTGGAGATTTCCGCCGCATCCGTCACCAACATGCTGCAAAAACTGTCCCTCACTCAACCGCCCTACGTCACCTACCAAAAACATCAAGGGGTGGAATTGACCCAGACTGGGCGGATGGCCGCCCTTATTGTTCTGCGACGTCATCGTCTAATTGAGAATTACCTGGTTGAGAAGTTAGGGTATACCTGGGATGAGGTGCATGAGGAGGCGGAAATCCTGGAACATGCCATGTCCTCACGGTTGGAAGCGCGAATTGACGCCGCCCTGGGTTTTCCGGAGTTCGATCCCCATGGCGATCCCATCCCAAACGCTGATCTGGAATTACCCGACATCGAACAGACCTCCCTGAGCAACCTGGAAATTGGTAAGAGTGGTCGAGTTCTCCGGGTACCCCACGAAAAGGCGGAAGTCCTGCGGTATCTTGGGAAATGTGGGCTGCGACCCGGAGCAAAGATCAGGTTGCTCTCCCGCACGCCCTACGACCAGACGATGCGCATCCAGATCAGTGACACCGGAGAAGAAGCAGTGATCGGACCCAGCCTTGGCAGCCAGATCACCCTTACCATCGAACCATGAGCGACATGCTGCCCGTTGACCGGTCAAAGCGCCAGGCACGCCTTTATTACGACCGTCTGAGTGGGATTTATGATTGGCTCACAGCCGGTGAGAAATCCCTGATCGAAAGAGGAGTCGAAGCCCTGAATCTCACTCCCGGCGAAGCCATCCTTGAGATCGGGTGTGGCACGGGGACGGGACTTGTCAGAATTGCTGAAGACCTCTCAGGTATTGGGACGATCCTCGGCTTTGATATCTCCCATCAGATGCTATTAGAATCTCACCATAAAACGCATCATCTGGTACCAGCGCCAGGTCTCCTTCAGGGCGATGCCGGACAATTACCAATCAGAACGAACAGCGTTGATGCGGTATATTGTGCTTTTACACTGGAATTGTTCTCGGAAGAAGATATGGGTCAGGTCCTGCGTGAAATTCAGCGGGTATTGAAGCCCAATGGACGCCTGGCCGTGGTCGCCATGTCACGCACACCTCACAACCTGGCAGTGAAACTCTATGAACTCAGCCACCGCTTATTTCCGGTCGTATTGGACTGCCGACCCATCCCCTTGATCGAGATTCTCGAACAATCCGGTTTTGATATCAAAGACCACCAAATATTGATGAGTTGGGGGTTGCCTGTAGACATTGTTGAAATAGTTATAAATTAAGCGAAAAATAATCTTTAACAAGTAGTTGAATATTCAATAATGACTCTACTGAAATAAGGTCAATTTCTGGAAAATGATTAAGCTAACGCCCCACAAAGATATCAAAATTCATGCATTTTATGGGAATGAACCATATAAAAAGCATGATAACGATACAAGGCGTCCCACTTTCAATTGGATTAAACACTTTTTTCAGTAGACTCAATAATGATTCAAATATTATTTTATTGTGAGTAGAAATTTTTTTGAGATTTCATCTGGAAAGTAATATTCAAATTGAGAAATTAAGTAATCTTCTTCTCCCTCGGAAGCCGCCCAGATTACTCCTGATATAAAATCAGCTATCTGAATTATCTGCGAGACTTTTGAATCAAAAAAGTGCAACTCCTTTTTGATTTTTTGTAGTAATTTTTGATTTCTATGAAAATCAAATTTTGCCTTTTGATTAACAAAATTATGGGTTGGACAATCTCGCAACTTACTCCAGCTATCTTGCATTCGTTCTTGTTCTTTTATGCTACCAAGCCTGTCAAGCCAAATTTCACCATCAGATCTCTTTAAGTTAAGAAATGATGCAAATTGACCAATAATTCCAACATTCAATATATCTTTATCTAGAATTGTATTACCCTTGGAAGATAATTTAAAACATTCTTTTCCAGCTTGATCTTTTCGAATTCTTTGTGTGATTGGAGCAATGTAATACTCACCCATAAATAAATCGTTAAGAGCCCATAATAATTGTTTTCTTCTGTCATTCAGGGATAACAATGGAGATTGATCATCACTAATAAAAAAGTGACTCCATTTTAATTCTACATCTGGTGACCCACAAAGTTCAGTCTTTATTCTAAGCCATTGATTAGTAATTTCTTGTTTATCAGTTTCTTTAAAAACAAATCCACCATATGTAAATGTTTTTGTTCTGCTTGGCCAATTTATAGTCCCATGCTCGTCAACTGCCATAATATACATTTCTGGACTCACCTTAACTTTTCCAAAATCAGGATATTGGGTATTCTTTATTTATAATTCATTTTAGTGCTGTTTACCGATACCCGTCCGTATCTACATCATTTGGAAAGTCAATTTTTTACAACGTTAATTTTAGGAAAGGAGGCATATGCCAGAACTCCCCGAAGTTGAAACGATCATGCGCCGTCTCAGAGATGGGACTCAGGATCATCCACCATTGCCCGGTCACAAGATCCAGAGTGTCGAAATCTTTTGGGACAGGATCATCCAGGAACCCGATCACGAATCCTTCAAGAAGAACTTGCAGGGGAAAGCGATTATCGATACAAGACGGCGGGGAAAGTTTCTCCACTTCCCATTGAATGTAGGCCACCTGATCGGACATTTACGCATGAGCGGTGATATGTGCATGGAGAAACGGGTGACAGCGGAGGGAAACGCCATCCCCAAAGAGAAGTACGACCAGATCATTTTCAACCTCAATTCCAACTGGCGATTAGCCTTCAATTCCATCCGGAAATTCAGCCGGATGTGGGTTGTAGAAGATCCCCAATCAGTATTCGGCGAGCTGGGACCGGAGCCACTGAGCGCGGCATTCACCCCCGAGCGGCTGGATCAAATGCTGCATGATCACAGCCGCCAAATCAAACCATTATTGATGGACCAGAAATTTATTGCAGGGTTAGGAAATATATACACGGATGAGATCCTCTTCTGTGCCAGAATCCATCCCCTACGCAAATCGAATATGCTCTCTAAACAAGAATCCGGTCACCTTTTTGTAGCCATCCAGGAAGTGTTAAGAAAGGGTATTCAGAGTTCTGGTGCCAGTTTGGATTGGATGTACCGTGGGGGAGAGTTTCAAAGTCTATTCAAGGTTCACCAGCGCGAAGGGGAACCCTGTCCAGAGTGTGGCACGATAGTGAAAAAATTTATCGTCGGCCAACGCGGGACCTATATCTGTCCCCGGTGCCAGAAAGAGCCTGGCGCGGCTTGACCGCCGGGAAAATGTTTATTTATTATTAGCTCTGGAACACGAATCAATCCGCTTTGGCAGCTTCCAAATCGTCCAAAATTCTATCCAGCGTGATGTTTTCCAGTGAGGGGTAAACAACGTCAGATCCCGGCAACCTTTCGGGCTCACCAATCCCAACCGCAACCATCCCTGCTTGTTTGGCAGCCTCGATGCCCGCGGCAGCATCCTCCACCACCACACTATTCTCCGGTTCGACGCCCAATTCATGGGCAACATACAGGAAGAGATCCGGCTCAGGCTTTCCCCGCTCCACACTGTACCCATCACCTATTACATCAATCAATGGCGTCAGCCCGATTGCGTCCAGTACCGTGTGAGCGTTCTTGCTGGCAGACCCAAGCCCAATTCTGATCCCTGCTTCCCGCATCTCCAACAATAAATCCTCAGCGCCTGGCAGGACGTCCTCAGGCGTCATTTTCGCAATAAGGTCCTGATAATACTCATTCTTTCGCGCCATTCCAGCCTGGATCTCTTCTTCAGTGACATCACGACCCTCCAAAATGATATTCATAGAAGCACGGCGTGAGACACCCCGCAATTTGTGGTTTATCCCCCAGTTGAACTCGGCGCCCATCTCATCCGCCAAATGCTTCCAGGCTTGATAATGAAAAACTGCAGTATCCGTCAGGACGCCATCCAGGTCAAAAATAAAGGCTTCAATCATTGGAGCGTACTCCTAATTTTGTTTTTATCATTATATCCAAAACCGGGCAATTGCTTCCCAAAAGAAACGAGGTGCCCTTTTAGAGACACCTCGAGGTTGTTTTATTTTCATCAAGCAATTATCGATTCATAAACGGAGAGACTTTTTCGTCAATCTCAGGTTCTCCAGCCACCATCGCACCGTATCAGCGATTGATTTCACAAGGGTGCGTGGCTGGTAGCCAAGTTCTTTCTTCGCCTTCTCAGAGCTGATATTTGAGTTGCTGAAAACAGTCTCAATGGAGTAACGCGTGAAGCGGGGTTTCGTTTTGGTAATTTTGTAATACAGTTCCGCCATCGGGGCAACGATCTTCGCAATCGGCAAAGGGAAGGTGATCAGCGGTGTGTCTATTCCGGTGACCTTTTGCACAAGGTCGTGCAGCAGTGTCAGCTCAATCCGCTCGCCCCCCAAAATGTACGTTTCACCGGGTCTACCGTTGTCCCTGGCAAGAATTTGCCCCTTGGCAACATCCCTCACGTCCACAAAGTCAAAAGCGCCTTCCACCATGAAATTGACCCGCTTCTGCATCCATGAAAGGATTAACTCGCCCATTTCTGACCGACGGAAGTCGTATGGCCCAACGACGCCAGTAGGACAGATGATGCGGGTATCCAGTCCATTTACCGTTGCTTCCTGTACCAGGATTGATGCCTGAGCTTTCGTTCGGTCATAGGGACCGGCGGGATTTTCCGGGTCAAAAGCCAGGCTCTCCGTGATCGACAAACCCAACGGCGGTCGCTCCAGCGCATGGATGGAACTGGTGTATATCAATTGGCTTACACCCATTTGTTTTGCGGCATCAATCACATTGCGGGTGCCATCGACGTTTACAGCCTGCAGCAAATGTGATTTTTCCTCGGTGATTGAGACCAGTGCAGCCAGATGAAAGACGACATCAACATCCTGCATTGCGCGGACCAGGGTGTCCACATCGAGGACATTGCCTTCCATCCACTCCACATTTAATCCATCGAGAGATTGCGTATCTTCACCCGGCAAAATTAATACTCTTACACATTCACCACGGGCAAGTAATTCACGGACCAGAACATTCCCCAGATGACCTGCCCCTCCTGTAACTAAGTTCATTTTCTTCTCCTCATACCACTCATTAGCATTTTGATTCCTGAACGGGTGACCTCCTGCCAATTAACGCCTTCCGGGTCGAATGAGGCTTGTAATAACAGCCCCATTGCGACAGCCATCAGAAGCCTGGCAGAAAGCTCCGGATCGAGGTCATCGTCGAAAGCCCCTTCCTCTTTGCCGGTTTGGATCACCCCGGCGAAAAAAGAGAGATATTTTCGATAGGGCTCCACCGCCCGTTTCCAGATTGCGGGCTGACGACTGGCTTGTGTCCAGAATTCAAGCAAGATCGGGAAACCACCCTCCAATACCTCGAAGATACCGCCGGAAAAACCGGCCATATTCTCCAGTGCTTGGGGGATATCCTCCGCAGTAGCGCCTGCCGTCTGGAACATGCCATCGACCTCGTCCAGCCAGGTTGCCATCAATGCCAGGAAGAGATCGAGTTTTGAGGGGAAGTGGTGATAAAACGCACCTTTACTCATCTTCGCCCTTTGGCAGATCTCCGCCACACTGGTGGCATCATAGCCGTTCCTCGAAAACAATTCCAAAGCAGTATGAAGAATAGTGTTGCGAGTTTCCTCGCCACGGGAATAATTTGCCATAATAACCTGAGAAAATATATAGAAATACAAACCGACCGGTCGGTCTATAATAATGTACCACTTACCCTTAATATTTGCAAGAGGGAATACTATCTAAATTGAGGATCGAATTAACAGAAAAACTCGCCAGCCGGATATTTTCCCCAAGATCAGGCTAGCGAGTCTCGATTCTTCAAAGCACTCCCTACTTTGAAGATGGCAATACTAAAGATAATTTCATACTTTAAAGTGCTTGTATGAATATAATCCCGATAGCGCCGATCCGAAAGAAGCAAACGATTAATTCCCATAAACGTTTGTACTATTTATCGCGTCAACAATTTTTCAAGATCAAGCAGGCAAAATTATGGAGTACACAGTGTTAAAAAAACAAAACACCCCGCTCACACGGGGGCGTTTCTTATGATGAGGAGGCGACGACGGGATCGCGCAGCACACAGCGTGCTAGAACCCGTGATCAAACAAAACACCCCGCGCAAATAAGGGGGGTTCTTATGATGAGGAGGCGACGACGGGACTCGAACCCGTGATCGGGGTTTTGCAGACCCTTGCCTTACCAACTTGGCTACGTCGCCTGGAACACAAAAGCTGATACCGGTGGCCGATATGGCCTTCTGATACCAGCCCATCGAGCTTTCCAAGAGCGGGCGAAGAGACTCGAACTCTCAACCTTCTCCTTGGCAAGGAGACGTTCTACCATTGAACTACACCCGCATATGCTTGTGCTTTAGTGAAAAGGATTTTAGCACAGGATAATTGATAAGTCAACCCTCATGATATTTTTTTTAATTCAAAACCCATCATAAAAGCCGCTTATCAACTTCCCCTTCTACCCCCTTATATAATCCCGATACGCCATAGCTTCCATCACCGGAATCCCCAAATAGGCACCCATCTCTATCGCTGCGCCCGTCAAATCGCCATACACCAGCGGATAATGGTGCTGGTAGCCGCTGGTGACCAGCATCTCCACCAGCGCGCCCACGCCGACCGGCTTGCCGTTAATCCAGATATTCTTCAACCATCCCCGGCTGCCCTTATAGGAAGGCTTTTCCGGGTCAATCTCACCCGTCATCACCAGTAATCCATCCAGGTTCGGCGTAAACCCCATCACTGTCACCTCGCCAGCCTTGAGCACCAGGTCATTGTGCAAGCCCAATTGCCCACCTTGTTCATCATCAAACAACCACAGCGATTCCATTCTCACACCACCCTCACCGGCTAATTTGGGTGATGTCGGACCGCAATGCCAGAGCAATACGCTGTCGTCCGAAGGATCCACCGATACCAGGTCCATCAAGGTCACAACCTCGCCATTCGTCAGGTATCGCAGCGCCAACATCCCGGTCGCTGAAGGCACATCACCCTCGCAGGATGTGACAATACCCAATGTATTAAGCTGCCCAACCAGGCTACAGACCGCTACACCAGGCTCCATCTGGAACCGAGGCCAGCAACTGATAGCGATGGCGTCAAAATCATTCGATTCAACCAAATCTTCAAACGCTATCTGCAACTTCGCCAACGCCAACAAATGTGTTCGACCGTTTTCAGCAAGAGTCACGCCCGGCTGGAGAAAGGATTGCGCTTTTTTCTCAAGTGCAAGCCCATCTTTGATTTGGCGAGCTTTGCTCAGCACGGAGTCCAACCCCAATGCTTTTACCCGGATCCCCAATCTAGCTTCATAGTCCCGTGGGTCCACGATCAGGTTATCAAAGCCGGGAGCGACACCGCCGATCAGCCCAATCTTTGAACTGCGCAAATTAATGATCGCGCGCAAAGCAGTTATCGTTACCCGAAAGCGATCCTCAAATAGCGGATCGCCGGGGCGCCCAAAAAACCATTTGACCGGATGTGGATAATCGGTCAGATAGCGTCTGAGAATGCTGTTGTACATATTCAGTCCGGTGAAGCTATTCAGCGGCAAGCCGCCTTCGGAGGTTGGCGGCCCTTCCGGGACCGCCCATAAACCTATCCGAACTCCAAGTTGTGCAAAGGGGCGGATAAAATCGCCGCCGGCAAAAGAACTCGACTGGACAAGGATGTAATCCGCGCCCCATCGCGACAAGATCTCCGCCCCATCCATAGCATCAGCATAGGTATAGATGCCATCGGGAATGACCTTTAAATCAAAACCCAGCGATTCCGCCAGGTCCCGCATAACCTGTGCATCGCCGGCGAAGTAGCTCTCTTTATCTCCCCGGAAGGGTCGCGCCATCATCCCCACCAGACCAATCTTCGGTTTACGTATGGTTGTCATGCTCTTCTCCTTAACCATCAACTGTCTACTCTACAGGCCAGCGGAATGCAGGTCCCGATGCCGCTGCTTCCCACCAGGGAACAGCGTCATCCTGGATTGCACATAGTGAAAGCGAGAATCCACCCATCTCCAACGTCGTGAAATACGATCCCACCACGCCATCAGCCACCTGGAGACCTTTTGCAGTCAATTGCTGACAAACGCTTTTATAGAGAATGTGCAACTCCATCTGAGAGGTGCCACCGCTGCCGTTTAAGAATACCCACACCCTGTCATTGAGGAAATTTGCCAGGTCCGGCACGAGCTTATCCAGCATCAGCTTAACCAGATCACCTGCAGGCATCAAATCACCGCGATAAACCCCGATCTCGCCATGCACACCGGTACCGACTTCGATCTGCCCTTCAGGCAGGTCAAACAGCTTTTTCCCTGTGACCGGATGCTGAGGCGCACGGGAGGAAACTGCCAGGGTAGCAGTCCTTTCATTGGTGTTACGCATCAGGCTAGCAACCTCCGTCAAGCTCCGCCCAGCTTCTGCTGCACCACCCCCAACTTTAAGCGCAAACAACATTCCACCCAACCCGCGCCTCCGGAGATAATCTTCCCTCGGTGCAGTAGCGACATCATCGCTCAGCAAGACAAACTCAACCGTGTGACCAGCCTGCTCTGCCCTGCGTTGCGCCATCCGGGCATTCAGCACATCCCCAGAGTGGTTCGAAACAAGCAAAGCCACACCTTCACCGCGGTCAGCCAGGGCAATCGCTTCGGCAATCTTTAACCCCGAAGCACAGGTGAACAGGGGACCATAAACATCAGCGTCCAGCAAACCCCGCCCCACGAACCCGCCCATGGACGGGGTATGTCCGCCGCCGTGCCCAATTGCCAATCCAATCTTACCGCTGTCCTTCGGATACTTACGGACCAGGATGCCGGAATCGGTCAGGTGCACCAGATTCGGATAAGCCAGAGCCAACCCTCGGTTATCCTCAAGGATCATGTCACCAGGATCGTTGATGAATTTTCCGGTGGGGTGAATTTTTTCTTGCGGTGGTGTTATCTCATAATCCTGTCTGGCGATTTCCATACCAGCAGCAACATCAGCAAAAGACCGGACGAGCATAGCAAAACTAGTTGCGCCAGGGTCCTGATGTCCTTTAGTTCGTTCCCCCAAAAAGCGAGCCCGACCTTCTGAGGCAGTCATGCCTTGGGTCGCTGCCGCACCCTTTTCTGCAGCGTCCGCTGCTACATTAAGGGCGGAATGAAGAGGTAGATCAGCGTGATCTGCTAATGCCTTAACTGCTGGTTGCAGTGCATCCAGCAGGGTCTTGTCACCAGGTTGCGCGCCGCCCACGGCGCTCACCGCGTCATATCCACGTTGGAAAAATGTTGCCATCTCAGCTGTGTGGATTTCCCGTTGATCGGCAAACGCAACCGTCCCTTCCGCAAAAAATGATGCGAGCAAAGGTCCAATTGCACCGCCGGTTTGTTCCGCCAGGTTGTTCGAAACCGCTTCAAACAATTCGTCAATCTGATCGTGTTCACCCAGGGCTGCTTCGGCAGCCGCCCTGAACCCGCGCGCCATGGTATCACCGTGGTCCCCATCACCAATCGCTGAATCCAGAACATTCAGTTCCGGTGCGTGCTCTTGATATATCCGAGAAAGATAGAAAAATAAGTACTTGAATTTCCGGAGATCAAACATCAAAAGCCACTTCCTCCCTCAAAAAACGAGCTGTTTCCCGGGCATTCTCATCCAGGTCCGACGCAAGTGAACGCCAGATAGCCATCCCCTGACCTATTTCACCTGCAGGATTAATGAATGTCTCCGCCACCAGATAGCCCTTGTATCCAACCGCCATCAGTGCATCCCGAATCTGATCCCAACGCAAATGCCCTCTCCCGGGTGCTTTCCGATTGTTGGCAACACAGTGAAAATGACCCAGCTTATTCCTCGCGAACTTAATTGCCCGGGGGATGTCATCCTCTTCAATATTCATATGGAAGGTATCCAAATGCAACCGCAGAGCCGGATGACCAACATCTTCCAGCAAAGCCACACCTTGCTCAACCGTATTGAGTAAATACCCTTCAAACCGGTTCACCACTTCCAGACAGAGCTGGACATCATATTTACCAGCAAAATCACCGGCTTCCTTCAGAGATTCGATACACTGGCGCCTGCGTTTGACCCGGTCATCTTCAGGAAAAAACCCCCAAGGCGCATAAGTCAAACCGCCCAGGACGGGACTTCCCAGAATGGCTGCCCCTTCCAGACACGCTTTCAAATGAGTCATCCCCTGGTTACGGATATCTTCATTCGGGGATGTGATATCAGTGTCCGGGCTCAGCCCCGTACCACAACTTGCCAGGAGTCCTGCAGCGTCAAGATCAGCACACAAGGCATGAAAATCCATTTCACGTGGGTTGAGAAGGGGTAGCTCCCCGACCTCAAACCCGGCTTGTTTTGCTTTTTGGAAAGTAGGCGGCAAAGGATCCGACCAGGCTTCCTGCCAGTATGAAAGGTGAATGCCAATTTTATGTTTCATAAATTTGAAAAAAAATGGTCCCCCTTGGGAGAGGGACCACTTGATCTAGTGGGTGTGTTAGCCAAAGAGACCAGTGATCAGGCGGGTGATTCCGCCAACCACGATGGCGATAATGGAGAAGTCATTCCCGCCAAAGGCATTGACAAAACCAGCAGCAGTATTCATGATGAAGGGCAACGAAAGCGCCTGGAACACGATCAGCAAGACGCCGCCGACGATCGAAGCGATCACCACACCACGGCGACCACCGGTGGCATTCGCCAGGACGGCTGCGGGACCGACATCAAAGAATGCAGCCACCACAAGAGGTAGCAACAAGTAAGGATAACCTGCCAAACCAAAGATCACCAGCGTGATCAACGAGGCGATCATAGCGATCGGAAAGCCGATCATCAACGCGTTCTGGCCAAAGGGAAAGACCATCGGGCAGTCCAGGGCTGGCACGGCATTGGGGACAATCTTCTTGGCAATACCGTTGAAGGCGGGCACGATCTCAGCCAGCATCAAGCGGACACCGGTGAGCAGAATGACCAAACCAGCGCCGAAGAGAACACCCTGCATAATGATCCACAGGAACCACATCCAAACCACACCTCCGGTGAAGGCGGCGGCAGCAGCCGGGAGACCTACAATGAAACCCATGACCAGGTAGATCAGGAACATAATCAGAGAGGTTGATACGGTCATTGATTTAATGAAGGAAAGACCTTCGGGGAGTTCCAGGTCCTCGGTCGATTTGGAAGGATCGCCAAACCATTTACCCAACAACGCACCAATCACAGCAATGATGGTTGTGGTATGGCCAATGGTGAAGTCCTTTTTTCCCGTAAGCTTGAAGACAAAGGGAGCAATGAGCGCCGGAAGTATTGTGGAGAGTAAGCCTTGCACGAGGCTGCCGATGATAATAAGCGTCAGTCCGCTGATCTTCCCACCATCCGCTAAGGCAGCCACGACCATAAAAGCGTTCCAGAACATAATGTGCCCGGTCAGGAAGACGTATTTCCATTTGGTCACACGGGCAAGAACCAGGTTCACCAGGAAGCCAAATACCATCACCAGGACGATCTGAAGACCGTAGTTACCCAGGAAAGCAGTCCAGTCTGCAGCGGTTGCCTGACCTTCATAGGTGTAAACCATCCCGAACAGCGTGGAGATGGGTGTAATGACAGCGCTAAGTACATCTACAGATGTAAAGAGAATTAAGGCACCGGCCATCGTCTTGATCGTGCCAGTGATCGTTTCGCTGAAGCTCTTCTTGAGTAACAGCAAGCCGATCAATGCCACCAGACCTAACATAAATGTGGGCAGCAAACGGGGGACAATATTAAATATTACTGAAATATCCATTAGAAGTTCTCCTTTTAAATGATCGAAAATAAAAATCTTTATGTTTGGATGGTTAATCCCACTCAATTTGAATAATTTTCACCTCCTTACGTTTACTGGCGAAAGCAAAGGAAAGCATGTCACCATCTTGATTCCAATCCAGCAACATCAGTTCAGGGAAAACCTGCTTGATTTGTTGTGCTTTCCTATGATCTTTTAACACCAAATGAACCTGCTTGTCGCGGAGTATATAATCGGTAACCAATAAGAACGTTTTTCCGGGCAGTTCGAGGAGATGCGGATCTATCTCCCGCCGGTGAAGTGAAGGTTGTTCAATCCAGACTTTCGGCTCAAGCCCAATCCTTTGATGGAAAACCTTCAATCCATCTTTCAATAAAGATTCTTCCGTCTTCAGATGCCCAGCATCCGCTTGGGTTGCGAAATACAGGCCATAACCCGCACCGCATTGGCACAAAGTTACCGCCGGTAGACCGTCGCTAAAAGTCGCTAGAATTTCTGTTCCGTGTTTGAGTTCAAGCAGATCGCGGTTCCAATAGCCCTGATAGGTTTTGCCGTCCATCTGGATCTCCGGATCCTCAAGCAGATCTGGCTCAATGGAATCAATCCCAAAAACCTCCGCTAAGGGGTCAGAAGGCAAATGGTGATAGAACCACCCGTTTCCATCCAGAGTCCCACATCGGGCAAAACCGATTAGCACCCCGCCATGTTTGACATAATCACCCAAGGCATGGGCCGTTTTACGATCGATCAAACCCATCATTGGCAGCAATATCTCACGGTATTTGTTTCCTGCGCCAATCTGGATCAAATTCGGGTTAAGGAAATCCACCGAAAAACCCTGTTCCCACACCGCCCGGTATGCGCCGCGTTGCGCCAAGAACAGGTCTTCATCCTGTCCTACACCTCGGAAAAAGATCGCATTCTTCTTCGATTCAAGGATCGCGATCTCAGATTGGGGGATCTTGGCTTTCATTAATTGATCCCCAAAGTCCGTGAGAAATTTGCCGATCCTCACGGCTGCTTCCAGCCGTGCGGTAGGATAACCGTCAAGGTCAACCAGCGCACCCCAATGGAGCGGTTGGTAGTCCCATTCCCGCCAGGGCATAAAGAGCATCAATTTGGCGTTGTGCCCCAGAGATTCCACACAATATTGCTCGATATCGGCGGCATCCGTGCGATGGTCAGGTCCCATCACCCAGCCACTAATCGGTCCTGATTCAATCTCATGCAGCCAGAAATCCCGGCCCGTGGTCTGCGCTACACTGCGACCATGATCGAGGAACATCGAAGTATGTTCGGGACGAGATGCCAGTTTATTCCCGCTGCCCGGGTAAAGGTCATAGCCAATATGGTCAACCCGTTCAGCAAGCTGCCATTGGTCCAGCCCGGTGAAAACGCCAAAACGGTCGTAGCCCTTGAAATTGAAGGTATTGATAGAAGTGGGATGGTGCGGATCAACTTCTTTGATCAAATCATTTTGCCAACCCGCGAAATACGCGAAAGCAGCCTGCCAAAAGAGTCGCCAGTCAAGCCAGCGGGTAACACTTGCCCAGGCGGATGGTGGACTTTCAGGTGGAAATACTTCTGACCAGTCATTATAGACATAATAGGTCGTGCCCCATGCCCAAGCCCTGGTCAGAGAGGCGAGATCATGATATTTTTCATGAACCCATTTCCGGAAATGAGCCTGGCATTGCTCGCAATAACAAAACAAACCCAGGTGCTCCTCGCCGCGTGGCGGAAGGAAGGGGAAACCAATTTCGTTCGTGATTTGCCACCCAAAGTGGTTGGGGTGTTCCCCAGTAAACTCAAGCAGTGCCCGAATATAGTCTTCCAGCGCGCTTCGGTAGCCAGGATGGTGGATGCAAGCCCAGTGATAAGATGCACCCAAGGGGTAACGCTCCCCCCGGCTGTTGAGCAGAGTCACATTCGGAAAGCGCTTCGCCAGCCAGAGCGGCGGCCCCGACGCGCCAGTGCTGATGAGGATTTCGATCTCATATTCAGCTGCCAGGCGGTAAAACCTGCCCAGTTCTTCCAGCCGGTATTCACCTTGCCTTGGTTCGATCATATCCCAAGAGCCATGCACGTCACCCAGGCGGACCAGGTTCATCCCGGCACGCTGCATATTCTCCAAATCCCGGACCCAATCTGACTCCGGGAACACCAGGGGAGAATAAGACGCGCCATAATAAAACCGGGAGGACATCCGGGATTACTCCTCCGCCATCATCTTTTGAATCACGGGTAACGCCTTTTCCTCAACCTCATCCGGACTGAGGAAATTGTCGATTACGATGACAGGCTCTTCAATACTGGCAAATAATTTTTCCATCTCACCGGAGGTGATCACTAAATCGTATCGTTGCCCAACGGCGGTATCGGCATCTGAGCTAAAAGTCTCAGCTTTGATATTGTGCTTTTGCAGGACCTCATCCACCGTCATCCGGAGGACCAAAGATGATCCCAGGCCAAAGCCGCACACCATCATAATTCTCAAGCGCTTCATCCTAACCTCGTTTCACTCATTCTGCTTTTCAAAAGCTGTCAAAATCTGATCAACTGTCTCGGCATCCCGTAGCAATTGCTGATTTTCTTCCTTGCGTAAGAAACCAGCCAGTGCTTTCAAAACATCAACATGACTGTCTTTGTCAATGGCGCAAAAGGAAATGACCAATTCCACCGGGTCATTGGCTTTCGAACCAAATTCAACTGGCGTCTTCAGGGTGAGCAGGCTAAGCCCAACTTCCCGAGCGCCATCTTCCGGCCGGGCGTGTGCCAATGCCAATCCCGGCGCCAGGACCATATACGGTCCCATCTCGCGTACAGTCCGCACCATCGCCTCAATATATTCGGGATAGCATTTTTGGGCATCGAGGAGAAGTTGACCACCCATCCTAACCGCACTTTCCCAATCATCAACCTCAGCCTGCAAGCGAATAACTTCATCAGTCAAATAAGATTCAAGCATACATTCCTCAATTATTGATCCGTTTTTCCGGGACGTGAAAGAAGATAACCGGCTGTGTCAGTATCCGTGACCAGGACGTTGAAATAGCCGCCTTTCAGCGTGGCTTCGATGACAGTATGTTTTTCCTCACCGCCAGCCACAACCACACTCCAGGGCACTTGCTTCAAATCCCGCAAAGATAGACCGATCACGCGGTCATCCAAAAATGTTGAGACCGGCTCGCCATCCGTATCAAAATAATGCCCCAATGCATCCCCAACCGCGCCGGATGCCTGTAAACTTTGCAGGTCTTCCAAGCCAATCCGGTCCTCAATATACAGGATGGCGGTCTCGTCCACGGTGCCAACGCTCTGCAAAACAATGTCACAATTGCGCGCCCGCTCCAGCGCTTCTGCGATAGCCGGCTCGGAGATCAATCTCTCGCGTAATTCCGGGTTCGATACCATGTTTGGCGCATAAAGTAATTCCGCTCGCCCACCAGCAATTTCAGCCAGCTTGGAAGTGATGTTGTACTTCGCAATACCTCCGGAGTTCTCTGACGACCCGCCAACCACCTCTATGAATGTACAATCTACCTTCTGGCTGACCGAAAAGAACCGCGGAATATGCGAAATCGTCCGCCCCAAGCCCAACCCGACCCGGATCCCCGATTCCATTTTACTTTCAAGCCATCGGGCTGCGCCTTGAGCAAGTGACCCATAGACCAATTCACCGTTCTCCGGTATGGGTACGACTAACGCATCCCGCAAACCAAAGCGCAAAGTCAGGTCATGTTCCTGTTCAATAAATTTTGAATTTTCGGGGGTATGGATTCTAATTTCAACAATGCCCATGTCTCGGGCTTGGTTGAGGATTCGGTGGACCTTAATCCGGGATAAGCCCAATTTTTTCGCAATTTCCCGCTGGGTGAGTTCGCCTTCATAATAGAGTTTCGCTACTCTGACACAAAGACGACATTCTTCCAGGTCAATATCATGTAGATTTCCCAAGAGAAGGGCTCCCATCACATTTGTTCGATGGATGTGCTTTTGTACAGTTATTTTAACAAAAGGTTAAAGAAAAATCAAGACTCAATTCGGAGAATAAATATTAAGATTGGCTATGCGAATAATGCTAAGCGACCCTTGCGATTAACTTACGGTGGTATTATGGACACTCTCGGCGCCTTTTGAATTTTTAGACCCCGCTTTGGCAATCAGCATAACTAAATAGAACAGCAAGACAGGTGTAATATGAACGAGTATACGGTTCGCACTGTCAAACCAGCGATCATGATAGGGCACACGAAATAGCCCGAGCAACTGGATGATCAAGAAAAAGGAAAGGATGATCGAAAATAATTCTCGTTTCAATGGGAAATGGATTTTCACCGGCAAGAACGTGAATAAGGCAACCACCACCCACCAAACAGCGCCCCAATTTCCGGTGACGAACACTGTCTTAAGGTAAACAGCCAGGTTATTGATGAGTTGATCCGAGTTGGCAATTCCGAAGCCAGCGAACAGAATGAACAACCCGGCTGGTAAAGCCCACCATACGAGGGGGAAAAGCACTTGCTTAAATAGCTTGATGTGAACTAAGAATAGAAGCGCAATCGTTATCAGAATCGCCAATAACGTGATCAGGATTTGTCCATCCGACATTTGGTCCGAATAAGTATTGGGATCCATAAAAAGGATCCGCAGATAGAGGAGGAATTGAAAAGCGAGATAGGGCAGGAAAATCTGACGCTTCACTCTTTGGGTGATCTTCTTTGAGGCAGCGAATATCAGGATCACAACCAGCGCTATGACAACATTCTCAACCCGCATGGCGCCAAAACCAATCAGGAAAAGCGGTGTAAAGATGAACCAGGCTGAATTCTCTTCAATAATTCCGAAATAAAGCGTGGCAATCGCCAGGAATAGAAATAGACCTGAATTAAAATTCGTATGGATATATGTTGTCATGATAAAAATCAGGTCTGACGAGAACAACAGGATGGTCACAGCGATCACCAGCAGATAGAGCAAGACCTTTCTCTTCATGAACCGTTGGCCGCTCCTCATGCCGAAGAATGCGAATAATATCAGGAAAACGACCATAAATGCAGGTTGTACAAACCAGGTGTAATCCCGACCGAAGAGCATTCCCAATGTTTGTAAAAGAGGAACAAATAATCCCATCCCTCTGGGCGAAGCGAAATACCACTGTGAAAGACCGGATTCAAGCAGATTCCGACCCATGACCACCATATAAACCGAATCTGTGGTCACGAAAAAGAGATTATTGAGATAGAAGAAAATAACAATGCCAAAGTAGCCAAAACCAGTTCCCAAATAATGGAGCCACAATGAGCGTCTACCTCTTGTCAGGAATTCTTTCCGAGCAATTTGAAAAACAAGCAATCCAACGATTTCCAAACTCACCATCAGGACCATTGACAGTTGTGTCAAAGGGATTCCAATACTCACGAGGATCAGCCCGTTCAGGACATAGGCTAAATATCCGACGAGAATGCTGGTTACTGCCAAAAAGAAGTCCGGCAATCTCCCCGCAAAATTCTTCGTGATCAATACACCCAGGAAATATAGCTCAATCAGAAATAGAAACATCAATCACTCCGGATTCTTGGATGTAAGCCTGAGGGACCAGAAAATATTTCAATCCATGACTGAAGAAATAATAAGTGTCACCGGGTCGGGAAATGTCCGGCAACAAGTAATACTCCCCACCGGTGCGATTAGGCCACACTTCCCACTCTCCCTCATAGAACAAACTGACCACCTGGTCATCAGTAAGTTCATGATCATAATCGCGAAACGTGAAGTCCCGCAACTGGTTGAGCGCTTGCAATCGTCCTTCACTCAGTTGCAATTCTTCATATAGAGATTCTGGGATGATGAGGTGCGCCTCTCGCAAATATTGATAATAACCAATGGAAAGATAGGTTGCGTTACTGGCGCCAATCCGGTCTGCCAGATATGCAAAGGAATTGTAAGGTCGGTTAATGATTGTTTGATGCAGGTCATGTGGTGGATATATCCAGAAATACCCATTCACCATGATCCCAATTGTGAGCAACCCGATTGTGAGAACATATATCCATTGACGTTTGAACTTGACCAGATCCCGGAGATAAAGAAGAACACCTGTTAAAAATAACAACAATAAGATATTCGTCTGCCCATTAAAGAAAAAGGCATATAACCCACCCAGAACGACGATGATCGAATTAAGGATAATCGAAAGAGAAAGATGGTCCAGAAACTCTATTCTGAAAGCGTTCGCGTTCGATGACCGAACACGGTTTTTCCAAGGCCACAAAAGCAATGTCAGAATCAGACTCCCGCCAAAAATTACCACCCAGTCACTGAGAATACTCACAAGCCCCAAGATGCGATAAGGGAGCGAGGGAACACCCCAGGAAGAGCCATCCAGCTTAACATCAATGACGATGTTCTCGCCGTCGAACGAATATTCACGTGCGACTCCATCCCAGGTGACCACGATCCTGGCTGGCAACCCCGAAGCCTCAGCATCAAACTGAATCCCCCCCACCATTTCCCGCGAATATGAAAGGGTCTCTCCCGGCGCAAGGATCAAATGATCGTCCTCAATCCTTTGCTGGGGAAAGCTCTCGGAAAAGGAGAGGAGTTCATCCCCAGGCATATGTATTTCGTAGATCGCAACCCGGGAAGAATCAGATGGATTGGTTATCTGAAGCGTGTGCGTCGTTCTGATTGGCACCATTCGGTAATCAATTAAAAGGAACAGAGTCAATGTCAGAACTGCGGCAATGCTGATTGCAGTCAAAAACGCTTTTCGATCTTGAAATTGTGCAAGAATAGAGGGACGGACAAATCTGAAAATCAGCAATCCCAAAACTAACACCAAATATAGCAAGACTATAGCTTTAATGAGATGCGGCAGGGTGAAAAATGAAAACACCCGTGTCATGATGCTGAAGGCTAAAAAGCCGGTCAGCGCGATCAGTAAGATTTCATCAATTCGAATTGACTTGAACCGATTTCGCAAGAATGACTCCGACTCCTCGTACTGTGTAGTTCCCGACTTAAATCTCATAATTAGTAATAAATGCCATTCTAAGTTTCTTTGTGATATTCAGAATTGTTTCTAGGTTTAGCAAGGTTCAATCCATATATTTCTTTAGTCCACTATTGAATATCCATCATCAAACTTCTAATAACTCCCCCGCTATCCTTGCCGCATCTCCCACAAACTTCAGACAAAGCGTAATAAACAGTCCCTGCTCCCGGGCTTCTTCCAATTGGTCCGGGTCGCTAATATCGAGACCAAGCAGACCAGGGCAGGTCACATCACCATGTAATTCACCAAAGCGATTCTGAAATTCTTCTGCCAGCGCATAGCAAGCATCCTTCAGCTCTTTGTCATACTCCGTGATACCTTCTGACAGCCCAATTGCCATCAAAGCACCGCTGACCGCGCCGCAGACTTGCCCCATATGTCCCATGCCACCTCCAAAGGGTGTAGCGATCTTAAACGCTGTGTCCACATCTAGTCCCATTCTTTTGGCAAACGGTGCAAAGACGGATTGCGAGCAGTTATATTGCTGTTCAAAATTTGATTTGGCTTCAGCTTCCAAACTCATTTTATTGTCCTCACGTAATTCCGCGCCGTAATTAATTTCTCCCTCTGCTGCTTTCCATCAGGTTTTCCACTTCATCGCGGGCGGGCAACGAGGGTTGGGCACCGCGTTTAGTTGCAGCTAATGCGCCTGCTGCCATGCCATAGTGGACAGCGTCAATGAGCGATTTCCCTTCTGCCAATGCCACTGCCAGGGCACCGTTAAATGCATCACCGGCTGCAGTCGAATCCACCACAGTGATCTCATGGGCAGGCAAGTGCTGGTCCATACCCTCCGAGATCACTCGGGCGCCATTAGCGCCCAACGTGATGACCAGCTTCTTCACCCCCCAATCCAACAGTTTTTGGATGCCCATCTCAATGTCCTCTTCACCGGTGAGCAATACCAATTCATTCTCATTTGGCGTCAGAACATCCACATTGGCTAACAATGCTGTGGATAAAGGTTGGGCGGGAGCTGGATTCAACACAACCGGTACATCATATGCTTTGGCAAGTTCAACCGCAGCAGTCACTGTTTCCAATGGACATTCCAATTGGAGCAATAAAAGGTCGGTTTCACGCATCATTGTCCGGGTATCGCTTATATCTTCTTCAGAAACCTTATAATTTGCGCCAGACGCGACCACAATCAGGTTCTCGCCATCCGCTGCGACAGCAATCATGGCGACCCCGGTGGGTGCTTCTGAATCCTTGATAACATGGGTCGTCTTGATATTGTTCTCAACCAGACCTTGAATAAGCATATCCCCGAAATTATCGTTGCCTACCCGACCAACCATGGTCACCTCGCCACCCATCCGGGCAGCAGCGACGGCTTGGTTAGCACCTTTTCCACCGGGAAAGGTCTCAAAATCACCGCCCAGAACAGTTTCACCGGGCATGGGTGCATGGGGAACACGGACAACTAGATCCATATTGATGCTGCCAACAACGAGTATTTTCGCCATGAGCGTCTTCTTTCTCTTTATATTTCATTTAGTACTAAAAGGCTTTCCTATCAATCCAAATTATATCTGTTGATCTTCGCCCTATACGTCTTCAGCTTGTTCTTCACCTTGTTCTTCAGCTTGTTCTTCAGCTTGTTCTTCACCTACTTCTTCAGCTTGCTCTTCATCATCATTTTGAGCATCATCTTGTCCATCTGCAGGTTCCTGAGCCAGAGGGGGCTGGGTAGTATCCACAGTATCATCACCATCTGCTGCAAAATCCATCAAATCAGGTGTTTCCATCTGGCGTGGTTTTTCCAGCTCCGGCTCTGGCTGGCTAGAAGCCAGCCAGATGGCAACAATTATGCCGTATAAACCCCAAAATAGCAGGTAGCGTGAATAGGGCAGATTCAAAAAAGGTGTGTTAAGCTGGCTGAACGTATGCACATTATTCGTGGTAACGGAGGTAACACCAGAAAGCCAGAATTGGGAAAACAACCAGGGCTCGTCAATGGTGTAGACATTCACACCCAGGCCTTGTTCGCGGTATGCCCGGATCTCTCGGGTCCGGATGCCTGTATCCACATTGACAATTTCATATTGCAGATCCAGCAAGGTCCCGGGAGAAGGCAGATCCGTACTTGACACACTCACCACCCTCGTCATCTGGGGTGCCTCTTCCAATACGGTTTGCACATTCTGCCGATCGACCAGGAACCAGACATCCCCGTTCAGACCGGACTCCCGGCAGATTGTGAGCACAATATCAAAGAACTCATCATAATAAGGATGATCTTCCGGTGGGTAACGCATGTCAAACAAGATCACCATCCCGTTCAATTCAACCAGCTCCAGTCCTTCGGCCAGGGTTGGAATGCGCTGACCCTGGTTGATGCTCAACTGAGCCTGGGAAACGAGCCCATCATCTATTGTGCCAAAGGGGTCTTTTTGAATGAACCACAAACCAGCATTCAGTTGCTTGAGTTCCTCAAGGGTGAAACTGGAGGCTCGGTCATTAACTCGATCCGGGAAAACCTCAGCAACATTGGTGGTGCGTGTGAGGGTTTCATCATGCATCAGGAATGGCACGCCATCCTGACTGATCCTTATATCGGTTTCGAAACCAAGCGCCTGGTTGGCTTCCGCCAGTTCTGCAGCAGCCAGGGTGTTTTCCGGCGCCAGCATGGAGGCTCCCCGGTGAGTGATCAGGGCTGGCTTTGTCGGGAGGTCACCCTGATAAGCCCAATTGGGCGGGAGGAGGGTCGGCATAAGCCAGAGACCAACCACAGAGATCAGAACCAAAACGATTCCGACCATCCAGAGCCACCTGTTCCTTTTTGCCACGAGCATTCCCCGGCGCAAATAAAGGATCAACTGGCGAAGCCAGACCGCTGCAATAAGAAAAAGAACAGCATCACTGACCAGGCGGATCAGATTCAACAGATGGATCAAAACCCCTTTTTGACTCGAATTTTGTTTGAAGATGACCAAAAAGGCGGCATAAATCCCCGCCATAAAGAATAACCACACACCAAAGAAGATCCAGTTATTGAGTGAGGACGACCATTCCCCTTTTTTCACTGCGAGACGCAACCTGATAAGTCGAACCAGGCTCCAAGTACCGACAAGTGCAGTCAACACCATAACGATGGTGGTGTAAGGGACTGTCAAACCAACGATATCCCCGATAAATTGATCCACACTGGCGCGAAAACTGCCTACAGCGATCCAATAGACCATAAAGAACAGACAATGCAGCAACAAGATGAAAGCCAGTAAATAATGCAATCGCAACCTAAGCCGATTTTTTGTTTCATTGTTTTCTGTCATATCAAATTTTTCTCCGATCCCCTGTTCATTGAGTAATATTATTATAGCCATAAAATAATGAAATTGAAAACAAAACCAAAAATAGATCCCTCATAATATTGAATAAAACTATCTAAATGATCTCCGGCTATGAATATCAAGATCTTGTTTTGAATAAGTATGATTGATTAACTTCACCCGGAAAATTATCCACTCGTATGCAAATCATTAAATTGAGAGAAACTAAAACCATATTTCACTATATTACGAGTCATCCAATGTATATTTTAGTGAATTATTGATTTCTTAACTTGTGTTTTAGATAATTATTCATTTAATTTATATAATTACGACCAATAATTGAATAAAATCTTTTTCATCATTTTCGGAAGGACATGTTCTTCATCTATTCCTTTCTTAACACAACCTGCCAGCGCTCCACGATGGCAAAAACACATCTCATTCGTGATCGTTCTGGCGCAGATAACCAGGACACCCCGAAAGATCCCGGGGAAACACAATAAGTTATGATGAACTGTTAAGCCGGACTGAGGTCAAGATTGGCGCGGAACGATCCGCCACAGATGCTTTAATGAGTGAAAACTGCATCCCGCTGATGCCCGAGGATTAACTTTCGAGGGATGATGTTTGTGAAGTACAATATGGCATGTGAGTTGGATTTCATAATCTTTTGGAGGAAAAATGGCTAAAAACAAAAAGAATCAACCCAACTGGCCCCTCCTCTTACCGATTGGCTTATTACTGGTAGAAATCATTGTGATCGTGGTCATGCGGATCGCAGGCTATGGAATCTCTCAATATTTGTTCTACTTCTTTATTCTGTTGGGGATTTTCCTGCTGTATCAGATCGGCAAACAATTAATTGCGCTTTGGCGGGTTCAGAGCGCCATTGGAAAATTGGGAGATGCGCAGAAATTAGCCGAATCCGGTCAGCCCATGGAAGCGGTCAAGCTATGGAAGAAACTACTCCTCAGCCTGCCGCGTGACAAATATCTGGAAGTCCTTTCCCTGATGGAAGACACCTACAAGCACGAGAACATGTCCAAAGCAGTCCAGCAGGTCAAAGCCGTTCATTCTGAATCGATTGAGTTTTTCAAAATGACCAAAAATATAGAACAGATCACAGCCAAGGATCGCAGGGACTGGCAAGCCAGAGCTTATGAACTTCGCAATATGATCAGAGTATTACCAGAAGAAAAAGTGTAAGACCTTTCGGATATAAAACACAAGAAATAAAGGAGCTAGGCTTCTATGTCCAGACCTGAATTAACTTTTTTCACCGAACTTAACAGCGAAGAACTCACCGGATTATTCGATGGCAGATTCGTCATTGATGATCTAAAAGCGCTGGACGCGACCTTGAGTCTGGGTATCCTGGACCTATCCGATGCCCGCGCAGAGGTGGTCAAGCGCCTGAATAAAGCCGGCGTCCCGGTGGTCGCTTGGCTACTCCTCCCGGAAGAGGATGGGTACTGGTTTAACATCGACAACTACGAAAGGGCTGCCGCGCGATATATCAGCTTTAAAGCCTGGACCACGAAGCACAATCTGCAGTGGGCTGGGATCGGCTTAGATATTGAGATGAATATCAACGATATCCGCCAGATCCTGGAGCAAAAGCAAGCCTGTAAATTCATCTCCACCCTTTTCTATCGTTTTCTGGATAAGAAACGCGTTTCCCATGCCCGGCATGCCTATCAAGCCCTGGTAGATTTGATCCACGCAGACGGCTACCTGGTAGAGAGTTACCACATCCCGATCATCACAGAAGAGCGCCGCGCCCATGCGACCGTCTTGCAACGGACTGCTGGTCTGGTTGACCTTGAAACCGACCAGGAAGTGCTGATGCTCTATTCCAGCTTCCTCCGACCTGACGGCGCTGCTGTCCTGTGGAGTTATGCTCCAGAGGCTGACTCAATTGGGGTGGGGAATACCGGTGGCGGTGTTGATGTCGAGGGTTTGATCAATGTGCCCCCGCTGACCTGGGAGGAGTTCTCCCGGGACCTGCGATTGTGCGTGATGCGCGAAAAACCGATCCACATCTTCTGTTTGGAAGGTTGCGTCGAACAGGGTTTCCTACCGAAACTCAATACTTTCGATTGGGACAAACCCATCAGCGTCCCCAAATCCGTCAACCGGGTCAGATTCTATCGAACAGGGATTGCGACCATATTGTGGGTGCTAGAACGCCCGTGGGTGATCCTGATCGCGCTAGCAACTTTTGTAGGCTTGGGTTTTCTCTTCAAACGCAACCAGCGAAAATAGCCACCTCGTCAGGAAAGGTGCAGAACGGGTTGTTGTCGGTTCCGACCAGCAATTCTACAAAGCCATTGGCTTTGTGCCCATCGAACACAGTATCAGAATAGAAAAGCATTATGATTAAGCAAAAAACCCAGCGGCTTGCAAGCCGCTGGGTTTTAATGATTTACCTTCCTTATTACTTAGAATTGTTCGTCAAATTTTTGTTTCTTTTCCTTATGCAAGATCAAAACTTCCCTTTGAACTTCCTTCAGCCGTTCTCCCCGCAGAGGATACCAGACCAACAGCAAGGCGCCAAGCAGGCAGGCAACGCCGGGGATGACACCACTGAAGATCTTGATGCCCATAATGGCTTCCAGAGACTGGTCCAGGAAGATCTCGCCCAGGTTGGACGCGCGAGTCACAAAATTCGTTCTTTCGAGGATGAAAGGGGTTACCCAGATCGCAATCGACTGAGCAGGTTTAGTGATCAGGGCATTGACGCCAAAGAAAGCACCCTCCCGCCGAGAGCCAGACCGTAGCTCATCCTCATCTGCCACCTGTGCGAACAGGACATTGGAGAGGGTCTGAGGTCCCGCCAACCCAAGTCCTGCCAGGGCAATACAGGCTGGGATTAAGGTTTTAGGCACAAAGGCAACCGCTATCAGCCCAAGCCCCGCGATAACCAGCAGGAACTGTTGAGCACCAACCACACCCAGCCATTTGCGAAAGAACGAGGTCAGCGGGATGCCGATGATCAACGGGATGAACAGAAAAGCCAGTAATTGCATCGCTGGCCATTGGAGGACGTAATCCGCCAGATAATAGATTGATCCTAGGATCAGCGAACTCATCAAGATCGCCATGAAATTCTCAGCGACTAAAAATAGAAACGACTTACTGGTAAAAGTGTACTTGATCGCATCCAGGAGCGGCACAGGCTTGTCGACAATGGCAAATTCACGGCGCTCCTTGACCTTGAAGGTCGTGATGAGGATCAGGGTCATGCTGACGACAGCAACAATGATCATGGCAATGTAAAGCGGCACAAAAGAAGACTCCCCCGTCTTTGGGCGGACAAAATCCGGGATGAGGAAGCCCAGGAGTGTCCCCAGCATCGCGAACAATGAGCTTGAGATCTGCAAGCCGTTGCGCTGCGCATCCGATTCTGTCACTTCCGGCAAGAGCGCGGAGTAGACCAACCCGATGATGGTATAGCAGGTATCGTAGAGCAGCATGGTGACCAGCATCCACCAGAATAACGCCTGCTGCCCGGCTTGCGGGGGTGCAAACCAGACTAGGATGAAAGTCAACGCCAGGAAAGGCGCGGTAAAGCGCATATACGGGATCCGCCTGCCTCGTTTGCTGCGAGTATTGTCGGTGATGTATCCAAACAACGGGTCATTGAAGGCGTTCCACAGGGCATAAATTGTGGCGGCGATGCCGATCCAACTGGCACTAAGGCCGAGGTAATCCTGGTAAAAGATGGTCAGCAGACCACCATAAATCCCAGAGATCAGCGATGTGCCCAATGCGGCTACCCCCCAAAAGAATTTGTAACTAAAATTAAATTTGATCGGTTCAGGTACGGTTTGTTCGGTCATAAAAACTCTCTCCTTGATCATAAGTGATGAATTATGGTGAAGGCGGCATCAAATCTTTGAGCGCCTGATAACCAATGATCTGGATCCCCTCGTCCTTGATGAAGTCGCGCGTGGCATCGCTGGTGAAGGTCTCATAATCAGCCACACGGCAATCCCAGGAATCGGTAATATGGCGTAATTCTGGTGTGTCTTTTGAGGGATGGATGATGAAATGGGTCACGCCGGGTTTTAGCGCGCTGAGGGCTTGCCTTGCCTGTTCAAACCGGTCCTCGGCATCTTTCAATTCCAGCCCGGAAAGACTGTCCAACAAGGGTAATCCCATCTCCTCCAGGGTAGCCACCATCCCGGTGACCATCTGGGCGGTCTCCTCGTCAACGTTCTCCTGGGCAGCTAATGCTTCCGCTGCCATTCTGGGGATCATCGGTGGCAAGCCATACTTGAGCGCTAGTTGTACGTAACCGGGGATGAACATGGAATGCGCGACCGAGCCCATGTGCGTGTCAATATGCGTCAGGGTCATCCCCGCTGCCAGTGCCCGGCTGATCTGGGTATCCAGTTCATCAATCGCGGCAATCGGGTCGGCATGCTTCCAGACGGCTTCCGAAGTCCGATGGAAGAAGCCCTGTTCATCCATCAAGCCGGACTGAGGGTCACGGGTGCTGACCGGTCCCCAGCGATAGGTCTCCCATTCGCTCGTGAGGGTCAGGTGGGCGCCCAGGTCGGCTTCCGGGTGAGACGCTGCAAATTGAGCAGCTTCCAGGAACCAGGGGCAGGGCACCATCACCGCGCCGCTCGAGATCAAGCCATAATCAACCATCTCGGCGAAAGCGTCAACGGATGCCTGGCACATGCCAATATCGTCGGTGTGAATAATCGCCACCCGATCATCGTTAGAAAAACCAAGTTTCTTCAAGACTGGATTCGGTTGCATAAAATCTCCCTTAGGTGAATTTGGTTCATTTAACAATATTCATATTATATATAAGTTTCGGTCGCTCAACAGGTGACTTGCTACCATTGATTCGGAGATTGCACTATTTTCAGTATGATATTTCATTATCGCGTATGATTTATTGATGTTCTATCTCCCTAACCATCTTTTAGGGTGATTGAATCTTCCGTTTTGGCGATGAGATTTTATATCCTGCGCGCCAATAGACTATAATAAAGAAGTTATTTCAGTTTTTTATCAGGGAGACGAAATTGACAGACTATCAAGAACCTGTTCGCCAGGAGCAAACGAATGCCATGGCCATTATCAGTCTTTTCGCCGCGATCATCGCCACACTCGCTATAGCCGGGTTGGCAGCCGGCAGCCGCTTCATAATTCCCTTCCTGGAAGTCAATTTCTAGATTGCAGACCAACTGTTATAAGAGGACAATGAAAACACTCCTCAAAAGGTATGATGCTCCGTAAACGTGATTTGCTCTGGTTGCTGCTCTTGCCCCTCTATTTGATCATTGGGACTTTCCGGCATGAGTTAGCCCATGCCATTATTGCCCGCGCGCAGGGGGCTGAGATCCTGGAATTCGCATTCTGGCCATCCTTCTATAAAGACGGCACCTTCTATTACGGATATGTACTCTGGCGAGGTGAGACGACCTGGCTTGTGGATGCCGCCCCCTATTTCTTCGACATCATTACCTATGGGGCATTCTATCCATTGGTCTACCTGATCCAATATCGGAAACACTGGTTGTGGTTGAACCTGGTCATCATCGGGCTGATCTCTCCCCTCGTCAACACATTACATAACTATTTACGGGGATCAGATGTCCGGAATTTGTTGGCGGTCTTCCCTCATCTACCTGTTCATGGCTTCTTTTTGCTAGGATTAGGTTTGGGGTTGTTCGGGCTGGTATTGGTGTTCACGCGTTCAAAACAGGCTTTGGCTTCATTTGGTTCTCAGGATCTTTGCTAGCATGCACACTCACGCAGAGACTTTGCATGCAGCCCCTCTACACATGAATCAATATCACCGAAATTACCCGTTCATTACTATTTTTCAATTCAACCAGGATCGAAATTACCAGATTTCATTCCTCCATATTCGCGTTGAGACGCCCGGACCGGGCGTCTCTTTGACATATCACTCGTTATCAGGCTGTATTCTAGAGCAAGATAATTTTATTTCACTGGTTTCTCACCTTTGCGCGGAAACACCAACCGAAAACCTCCAGACCCACCAAAACGCAGATCTCGTTTTATAAAGATAAGCCATGCGACCAAGATAAATATAAAAGAAATCCCAAATAGAATCAACAAATTCTGCCCGTTCAGCCCATTGATCGCTTCCCCGCTTTGATAATATTTCAGCGGTGAAAACCGGTTCATACCCTCCAGGCCGTCATCAATATTCGCTAGCGAGGAAACAAAATAACTGATCACCAGCAAGAATCCAGCCACCAAACCCGCAGCACCGCTACTGGAAAGCACCATACTGAGGAATAGGGATAAGCTCAGGAAGACCAGGAGAATGGCAAATAACGAAATGAAAGGGCGTCCAATTTCCCAAAGCGTGAAATCAAATGTGGTGCCCTGCCCCATGCCTAGAGCGAACCCGCTCCAGGTGAGCACCAGGATCAGGACAATACTCACCAACAAAACCAACAGTTTACTCCAAAAAACAACTGACCGGCTGATCGGTTGGGCAAGGATAATCTCCAGTGTCCCATCCTCCTCTTTTTTCGAGATCAAGCTGCTGGCGGTAGAAACGGCCAAAATTCCCAGGAGGATGGGCATATAAGAAAAAAACTCCAGGCTCAGAAAACTGGTGGGGGTAAACAAATCACCCGTATGACCAAAAAAAGCCATCAACTCATCGGGAAAAGCGCCGATTAATTGTTCAATATTTGCATTTTCAACAAATAAAGTTTCGTAAATATCAAAGAGATAATATCCTAAAACCCCCAATCCCAGCCCCCAACCCAGGATCATCAACCAATTCTTTTTTAACTGCCGCCAAATTATCGCCAACATGGTTATGCCTCCCCCCCTGTATCTTTATAATAATCCAGAAACACTTCTTCCAGTGTGGGTCGATTGATTTCAATATCCCTGACCGGGTAGTCCGCCAGAACCTTGATAAAGCCATCCAACTCACCCTGAATTTCCAGCGTATAAACATGGTGATCGTCATTAACCCGTAAAATTTCAACATTACACAGACTACTAAAACTTGATTCGGGTACCCGGTCCGAAAATTGAATTATCGCCCGGGTCAGCGAGCGACTGATCATTTCCTCGGTCTGGGCGATTTCGACCAAAACACCTTTGCGGATGATGCCCACCCTGTCAGCGATCTTTTGCACTTCAGAGAGAATATGGGAAGAGAAAAACACCGTCGTTCCTTGCGCCTTTTCTTCCCTGACAATATTCAGCACTTCCTGCTGCATCAGGGGATCAAGCCCCAGAGTTGGTTCATCCAGCATCAACAAGGGGACCTTGCTCACAAGCGACTGCAATAGTCCCACTTTTTGTTTGTTTCCCTGGGAAAGGGTTCTGATATTTTTATCCAGATCAAGATCTAACCTCTTTGCCAAACGGAGCAAGTCCTCCCAAGGACGGGTGACTCCTCGCAAACGGCGAATATATTTAAGAAAATCTCGCGGTGTAAAATCCCCTTCCAGTTTGAGCTCGCCCGGCAGATAACCCACCTTTGCCTTAACAGCCTGGGGATCATGCTGTGGGTCAACCCCATAAACTTTGATCGAGCCGCTGTTCGGTCTGATTAAATCGAGCATGCACCGGATGGTGGTCGTCTTGCCGGCGCCATTGGGTCCGAGGAACCCAAAGACCTCACCAGAGTTGACTTCGAGGTCCAACCCACGGAGTGCATGCACATTGCCATAGTATTTGTGAACACTTTCAAGTTTAATCGCTGTTTCAGTCATCTTCACTTCCATGATTATTGGTAACCCTGTAATTTTACTACATTTTACGCATGAAAAAATCCCCAGGCTGGAACCAGGTCCAGTTAATGGACCATACAAGCCCGGGGATGTTCATCCAAAATTAAATTGAGTTTCGCCTGATAAGCTAAAGAATCCGCTACTCGTTCAGGATCATCAGTACGCCGGAGGCAATCGCCACGATCGCAACGATCACACCGAATCCACCCAAACCGACCAGTCCCATAATGCCTACCAGGATCAGCCAGACACAAAACAGCACGAAGCCAATGTGGTGCCGGAAACCGGGCCAACGGATCAACAAGACAATACCGGCTGCGATTGCCAGGATGGCCATCACCGTCCCCATCCCCGCAAAACCAAAGTTGATGATACCGGTCAACCCCAGAAAGATCAAATAGATGGCAGCCAAAATCCAGCCTGTGAAGATGGAGATTCCGGGCCGGAAGATCAGAATCAAGACACCGGCAACCAGTGCTAGGATCGAGACCACAATGCCTAGGGATCCCAAACCTGAAACGAGACTCACTAATCCTGAAAGGATCAGAAAAATCCCTAAAACAACATAAGTTAATCGCTCTTTACTCATTTTTTCCTTTCATCTAAATTGTTAAGAATTCACTGTTAATTCTACCCAAACTGGTCTAAAAAAAAGACAATATTCTCATTGCTTGACACTTCCAGATGCATATGCTAAAAATGAAAGCGCCGTAGAGGTATCCAAAGTATATAACACAGACCTCAGAATAGCGTTACGTTAAAGTTTAAATAGATTTTCAATGGAGATGGATGAAGATCATTCAAGTCATACCCACCTACAACGAAGCCGGGAACCTGACTGTGCTGGTACCCGCTTTATTTTCACAAAACATCCCCGATTTCAACGTCCTGATCGTGGATGACAACAGCCCGGATGGGACCGGAGCAGTGGCGGACGGACTGACTCTGGAATATCCAGGCCAGGTATCCGTGCTGCACCGCCAGGACAAAGAAGGGTTGGGTAAGGCGTATATCCAGGGTTTCCGCCATGCTTTGGACCTGGGCGCGGACATGATCGGGATGATGGACGCCGACCTGAGCCATCCCCCTGACCGGCTCCCTGCCATGCTCGAGGCGCTTTCCTCGGCAGATGTCGTGATCGGCTCCCGTTATGTGGCGGGTGGCAGTCTGGATACAGGCTGGCCGTTGTGGCGCAAGGCTCTGTCCTGGTTTGGCAATACCTATGCCCGAACGATCCTCGGGCTGCCAATTCGGGATGCCACCGGGGGATATCGGCTGTGGCGCCAGTCTGCTCTGGAAGCGATCCCCTTCGAAGCTTCCCGCTCGAACGGTTACGTCTTTATTGTGGAATTAGCCTACCTGGCTAAATTGGCAGGCTTAACCTTCGCCGAAGTGCCGATCTACTTTGCCGAAAGGACCTATGGGGATTCCAAAATGTCCCTGCGAATCCAGATCGAAGCCGCCCTGCGCGTCTGGCAGCTCCGCCGAAACTATCGCCAAAAGAACTGATCAATAGCTGCTATTTTAGATTATGGGGGAATTTCATAACAAGTTTACTGTTGCGCCAGCACAATTTCTGTCAACCGAATCCAATCTTCCAGGGATAGTCTTTCCGGACGGCGGCGAGGATCGATCCCTGCTCTTTCCAAGATCTCTGAGGCCAAATCCGAGTTGCCGCCTAAAACAGGCTGGAGGGAATTCCGCAACATTTTGCGCTTCTGGTTGAAGGCAGCATGCGCCAGTCTGAACACCCCGCTCAAGCCATCACCTGAGAGCCTGGGTTCCGCATACACATCAATGATCAGCACGCTTGAATCGACTTTAGGTTCGGGATAAAAACACGCTGCTGGGATCTGGCTGCTGATCCTGGCTTCGCCGTACACCTGGACCGAAAGCGAGAGCAGGCTCATCTTGTCATCCCGGTTAATGATCCGTTCCGCCACCTCACGCTGGATGGTCAGGACGATGCGTCCGGGTTTCACCTTGGCTTCCAGCAGGTGCCGGATGACGGCTGAGGTGATGTAATATGGAATATTGGCGACCACCAGATAGCCGTCTTCTGAAAACAGTGTTTCCGGTTGAATCTCCAGGATATCCCCCTTGACCAGACGGACATTATCAAAAGGCTGGGTGACCGCTTCCAGGGCAGGAAACAGGTTCTGATCAATTTCGATGGCGGTCACAGATTTTGCATTGGCTGCCAGCAGGCGGGTCAGCCCTCCCAGCCCCGCGCCGATCTCCAACACCCGGTCCTGCAAACCCACTTCAGCGTCCCGCACGATCTTCAGAAGGGCATTATGGTCCGCCAGGAAGTTCTGTCCCAGGGATTGCTGTGGCTTGAGATGATATCGCCTGAGTAGCTCGGTAACGTGCAGAGGCGCGAGAGTCATGGCAATGGTACCGGGACGTAATTGGGGACGGGGGTCAAAAAATAGATGGTCACCCAGCGATTGGGAGCGGGGTCATACCCCTCTTCTGAATAACCTAAATCAATCCAGGGCTTGCCAACACAACCGCCGCATACATCCGCGATCACACCATAACCATAACCGGGCACATAAAGACGCTGACCACTCAATAACAGATACCAGCTGTAACTAACAGCGATAATGCCCTTATCTACAGGCAGACCGCTGGAGGTGCCATAATAGCAATTTCCGGCAAGATCACAAGGCTTATAGGATGATGTCCATACAGTGAGCTTGCGATAATATTCGAGGGTTTCACCTTCCACCACTTCCGTCTGGACGACGATTTGGGTGCCGTAGCCCACAACCGCCGTTTTGGGCTCGCTTGCCTGCCAGGTGTCTTCGGTGTTTCGCCAGACTTCTTCCCCATTCTCATAGTGGATGCGTTCCCGGATGGCATAGATGCCGTCTTGCCCGGGCTGAATGATAGATGTTTGGTCCAGCGGGGTGTTGGGATCTTCCTGGTATTCAGACTGGTGCGGGACTTCTTCCGTCGTGATTATCAGTTCTTCCTGCACGCGGACAACCTTGATCTGACCATTTTCCGGGATGCCGGTATCATCAGGTGGGATGCTGTAATCCAGGTTCTGCAGGGGGATTCCTATGTCTGATAACGCATCCCCGACCACGGTGGCGGACGTGAGCCCGCTAACCGACATCTCACCCAAAGTGACGGTCACGGGCTGGGCGCGCCGGATCGTCACCGCCATCGGGATGGTCAACGCGGTCATCAGATCTTCTGAGATCCAATCCCGGGGACCCAACTCAATGGACGCCCCTTCCAGTGCTGCGCCGAGGGTGGGTTGGTTGGAATAAATCGTATGCTCCCCTTCCTCTGTTATCAGGGTGACTGGGATCGCCGGTTCATATTGGACCATGAAAGCGCCAGTATTTTCAATAGGACTGCCAGGGTCCACCGTTTCGCCATTGATCCGGATTTGATCCTCCGGGAACAAGGGAATCTCAGCACTGCGAATAATGTTCGCCGGGATGCGTTCAGCCGTCCGGATCGTGACCTCATATTCCGGTGTTTTGATCACCACATCCCGGGCAGACTCCACGCTGATCACCGCCTGATCCCAAAACAAGCGTCCTTTAGAAGGCGTGACACGGTCTGAGTCTTCAGTGGAAATATCCGCAGCGCGGAGCGCACCGGAGACCGTCAGTGCCGCGGTGCGGAGAGAGCTCGATTCCCCATCAACGATCACTGTAATGGTCTGGGTTAACCCCAACCAGACCAAGCCCAACCCGATAAATATCATCAGGAAGGCACCGGGGAACAACCAGGTTTGGTATTTCTTCAGAAAATCTTTCATCATCCGGTAATTTCGTCTGTTTTGGAGGCTTTTCAGCACCAAACTCATTTGCCATTGGTTTTTGCAGTATAACACACCGCAAATTTTTGGCAAGTTGGTGGATTATGCGTTATTCGAGCGGATTTTAAGGAGGGCACCGACCAGAATTTCCTGCCAGGGTTCATTTTCAATATCCGAAAAGTGAATACGAAAAGCATTTTTCCCGGCAGTTATTTTCCCACCCAGTTCTCGCAGGTGACGTGTCTCTACACCATCCGGCAAAGGTGGATAACGCAATACAATCTGCCTGCCTTCAAAGCCGACAGAAGCCAAACCAGCCAACGCAGAGAGCAATTTCACCTTGATCTGGTAGATCAGGTTTCTGACCTCCTCAGGCAAGGGACCGAAACGGTCTTCAAACTCCATTTCAATCGACGCCAAAGCCGCCTCATCCTTGATATCCGCCAGACGCCGGTAGAGCTTGAGCCGCAGGTTCTGATCGGTGATATACGCTGATGGGATACCGATAGACAGCGGCAGGTTGACCGAGGTGGGAATCGTGAGCGAGGCATCCAGGATGGAGGCGTCCTCCGGTCCAGCCATACCCGTCGCCAGGCGGAACTGCTTGACCGATTGCGCCAGCAAGCGGGTATAGAGGTGGAAGCCCACCGAAGCGATATACCCTGATTGCCGGGTGCCCAGCATCTCACCCGCGCCGCGCATTTCCAGGTCGCGCATGGCAATGGTGTAGCCCGAGCCCAACTGAGTGTTCTCCGCCAATACTTCCAACCGCTCCTGTCCTTCCGGCGTGGGTGGTTTGACCCGGTGGCGGAAGAGGTAGGCATAAGCCCGCTGCGCCCCCCGCCCCACCCGTCCGCGCAACTGGTAAAGTTGCGCCAAGCCAAACGCATCCGCCCGGTCCACGATCAGAGTATTAGCGTTAGGAATATCCAAGCCGGATTCGATGATCGACGTGCATAACAGGACATCAATCTCGCCTTTGGTGAACTCATGCATGACATCCGCCAGCCGGTTCTCATCCATCTGACCGTGGGCAATGCTAATCCTTGCCTCGGGGACAAGTTTCTCCAGGTGACTGCGCATGGCATTGATCGTCTGGACACGGTTGTGAACGAAGAAGATTTGCCCGCCGCGTTCCAGTTCCCGCACAACCGCCTGGCGCACCAGCTTGGTGTCGTAAGGACCAATATGGGTGACAATGGGCAGCCGTTCCTCCGGGGGTGAATTGATGGTGGAAATATCCCGGACTCCGGTCAGCGCCATATAGAGCGTGCGTGGGATAGGCGTTGCCGTCAGGGTGAGCACATCTACGGAAGTACGCAGCTTCTTTAAATGCTCTTTATGTGCGACGCCAAAACGTTGTTCCTCATCAATTACCACCAGACCGAGGTCTTTAAAGGATACGTCCTGGGAGAGCAAGCGGTGCGTTCCGATGACGATATCCACCTTGCCATTGCGAAGGTCTTTGATGATCCGAGTTTGTTGGCGCTGGGTGCGAAACCGAGAGAGCATCTCAACTTCCACCGGGAAGGTGTAAAGCCGCGAGCGGAAAGTATCGTAATGCTGCTGCGCCAGCACGGTCGTGGGCACCAACACCGCCACTTGCTTACCATCCATCACAGCCTTGAAGGCGGCCCGGAGGGTGACCTCCGTTTTGCCATAACCGACATCACCGCAAAGCAGGCGATCCATCGGTTGGGGCACTTCCATGTCCTCTTTGATCTCCACCAGCGCCTGGAGCTGATCTTCGGTTTCGATATAGGGGAAGCTGGCTTCCAGTTCCCGCTGCCAGGGGGTGTCCGGGCTGAAGGCATAGCCTTCGGCAACCTGCCGTTGGGCATAAAGCTCCAGCAGTTCGCCCGCCACTTCCTGCACGGCTTCGCGGACTTTTTGTTTGGTGGTGCTCCAGCTGACTCCGCCCAACCGAGAAATCGAAGGCGTGTGCCCATCCGCACCGACATAGCGGGTCAACCGGTCGGCATGGTGGATCGGCACGAAGAGCTGGTCCTGTTCCGCATATTCCACACAGAGATATTCCTGCTGGATCTCCTCCTGGGTCCGCTGCACCAGCCCGATATACTTCCCGATGCCGTGGTCGACATGCACCACCCAATCCCCCGGCTGGAGGTCAGCATAGCTGGATTCTGGCGCTTCCGCGGTCGGGCGGTAACGCCGGCGGGGTTGCGGTCGTGACCACCCAAAGATTTCATCATCTGTGAGCAGGTGAAGCCGGCTGCCCTCCGGCAGGTTCAAGATCCAGCCCCCTGCCAGCGTCCCTTCAATAAATTGCGAGGCGACGGCGCTCTCGAGCGGTTCTTCCAATAGCAACTGCTGTTCCTGCCAAAGGTCACGCAGGCGCGAGCATTGGCGGGAGACAATCACCCAATGTTCGTCTTCCTGCTCCAGTTTCGTCAAATAATTGATGAAATCGCGCAACTTACCGGCAAAACGCGGTCCGGGTTCAAAAACAGATGCCAGCGACGGTAACTCCGGGGCATGAGTGTAACCCAGTTCAACTACGGAGCGCTTGCCAAACCGGTCTTCCAACTCGGACCAGGTCAGGAAGGGCACAGGGAAATTCGCGTCGATCTCACCAGCCTGGACTGCTTCTTCCCGGCGGGAGAGGCTTTCCTCTTCAATGTCCGTCACGGCTGCGGAGAGGAACTCCTGCCCATCCAGCACGATCAGCGTATTTTCGGGGAGGAAGTCCAGCATGCTGCCCGCCAAGGGGTGCGCCACCGGGATCTGGAACTCTTTGAGCTCCTTGAGGTCCAACCCGGCTTTCTCCGCCGCCACAGGCAGGATCTCCCGCGCCGGCGTGATGGTGAGGGTCTGGCGTTTCTCGACCGTCCGCTGGGAGGCAGGGTCAAAGGCGCGCATGGTGTCAATTTCATCACCAAAGAACTCAATCCGCACTGGTTGCGGTTCGCCTGGCGGCCAGACGTCCAGGATGCCGCCGCGCCGGGAGAACTGGCCGGATTGCACGACGATGTTGGCATAGTCGTAGCCGGTGTCCACCCAGGTACGGGTCAGCTCATCAGGTGTGATGAGCTCGCCCAAATGAGTGGTGCGGGTGTACTTCAGAAAGTCACGGCGGGGGATTGTGCGGGTCATGATCGCCCGGACCGGCGTTACCAGCACCGGCGGCGTCTCGGGCATAGGCGTGCCCGGCACCAGTGCCCGTGCCAGCATGGTCAGCACCTGCAAACGGTCGCGCCGGGTACCCTTCCCCCAGCCTGCCTGCTCATAGAACAGCGGGTTGGGTTCCGGAAAATAATAGGCATCTTCCTCACCCAGCCAGAACTGCAGTTCCTCAAACAATGCCAGGGCACGGTCCGCCCGGTTGGAGATCAACAACACCGGACGTGCCAGGTCCTGGTGCAGGCGCGCCACCAGGGGCAGCCTGACCGAGCGCGGCAAACCGAGACCCTGCGCCGTATCGACGGTATCCAGGCCTTCTTTAAGTCGCGCGAGCAGGCTCTGATAGGCGGGAAGCGCCCCAATTTTATCCAGCAATTGCATCAATCCTCGTCAATCACACTGCCATTGAAGTCGTTCATCGCCTTTTCGATCCCCTCATGGATGAAGCGGCGGATCGCATCCACAGCCGTCCCCCTGACTTCCGGCAATAGTTCCTGCTCCGGGGGGTCAAAGTCATGGAGCACGTAGTCGCGAGGGTCCATGTGGCCGGGGGGGCGCCCAATACCCACCCGCAGGCGGGAGAAATCGCGGGTAGCGAGTCTCGAAGCAATCGACTCCATCCCGAGCTGACCGCCTGTGCCGCCCGAAGGGCGTAAGCGGAGCGTGCCAAAGGGCAGATCCAGGTCATCGTGCACCACCAGCAGTCGTTCCAATGGGATCTTATAGAAATGCAGCAGGGCTGCCACCGCCTGCCCCGAGTCGTTCATGTAAGTCTGCGGCTTGGCGATCACCAGTTTTTCACCAGCGAACTCGCCTTTGCCCACCAGCGCGCGGAACTCCACCCGCTGCAGGGCGATGCCGGCAGTTTCGGAGAGGGTATCCACGACCATGAAGCCGACATTATGCCGGTTCTGGCGGTATGCCGGTCCCGGGTTGCCCAGGCCGGCGATCAAATACGGTGTGTTTTCGGTCATAAGATTCTTCTCTGTCATCAAATTTAATATACGGTGTGACGCGCAAAAAGGGCCGCAAACGCCTCTTGCGGACAGTTTAGCTGATGCACATCAGACCTTTAAGTTTAGCACGAAAGAGGGTGATCTGGCAATTGGGGATTAGGTGACATTGACCCGTCCTGATTTACGTTTACAGGAAATAATAGGTAATAGGGACGGCGATTGGGTATATGGAAAAAACCCGGATCAGCGGGATTCTATTGTAGGGTGGGTCAGCGACCCACCACCAGGCCCCATCAATCACCTGCATCAACTAGGGGATCACCCCCGCACTGTTTCGCACCGCGAGGATCTTGCACCAGGGGCAGGGGGGACATCAGCCCACGCTTTCCTCCACGATCCGGACCTCCTCATCGGTCACATCGTAAAGGTCATAGACCAGCCGGTCAATCTCAGCGTCTGTAGCCTCGATCTAGCGCTGGAGGCGGGTTATTTCGTTGGGTGTTTGGGCGATCAGGTGATTAAGCAATTAAATAACAAATAATTAGGCAGTGAAACACTTTTTTCTTAATCCGACTTCATCCTTTCTTACTTTAAGGGCGATTTTCGACAACCATAGATCTATCTTTTGCTAAACACAACTGCCACTGGTGAATTCAGAAATTGTTTTGGAACTTTGCTTAGCATATATATCGCGTTGGCTATACAATTATTCGAATCGTAATTTTCATAAAGGAATATTAATTTTCCCTGATAATCCAACTCTACATATGAAACGCCTTTTTGCGGTGGTTGTGTGTCTAATAAGTTTATTTTTCTACCTGCTTTGTCAGGCAAGGGAACATGTATATTTGAATTGTGTGCGAGTGTGTATTTGACACATTCACGTAATACTTCAGACCAGTAATCTATTGAGATTATTGAATCGTCTGGCAGCCTCAGTTTTGACGGTTGCGTATTTTTTGCATTACCTATTTGATCTAATTCTGTAAAGCCATTTGCTGTTTTCGGTTCAAATTTTTGGATAGCTGTTTCGGAAGTAGACACCCCAGCTTTATCACTTCCAACAACAATCTTCAATTGGCTTAATTCTTTTTCTAAGGTTGCTACCGAATTCTGGATTTGATTGATTTGCTGAGATAATTCATCCACATCTTTTTCATCAGGCCAATATCTTGCTGCATCCAAGCGTTGAACAAGGTAAGCAGCGACCTCAACCAATTCATCATTTCCAAGATCAAGAATCTTACTCGGAGCTAATTTTCCAGGTTCAAAACCAGAGAAATGGTGCCACAGTATCCCATCTGTCAGGAAAATATCTTTCACTTCAGAAGTAAATGCATAATTTACTAAAGCTAATAAAATGCTCTGATTATTTAAATTTTCACATAATTTCTTTGCTTCAATAATGACTTTAACATCACCGTTCGAATCATATAAAGCATAATCGACTCTAGCCTGGAAAAATGTTTTCTCAACTTCGACCATTGCGGGATTTCCAGTATTCCACCCAAGTGCTCTAATCACAGGATCGACAAGTATTGCTCTGTTGGCAGCCTCATTAGATTGCAGAGTTGAAGCATATAAACCCGCGGACGAACCTACCCGCGCTAATAATTCGGTAAAGTTTGCTAAGGGGCTTTCGATTTTCATGGCCACTACCTCTCATTGATTGAATAAATATCAATCCAATCCACTTAGATGAATTATCCCACCTATTAATTATATATGAATTTCATCCCCTGGGTCTTATACCTTCAATATTGTTCTTGTCAAAATCGATACTTTCTTTTCTTCTTCCTTCTTTTTGTCGTATTAACAATGACCACCACCAGGACGGCGATGCCACCCAGTGCAAGGAAACCGATCACGACATAAGGGAAGAACGTATCCCAGGGGATGAAGACTCCCTCATACGGCTCCAGCACGTAATCTGCCTGCAGGGTGATTGTCTCCTCACCTCGCAACAGTTCACTGAGGGGCACCTCCCACACGCTGACACCGGCGGCTTCCTGCAAACCGTTGGTGTACACAATTTGGGGTGTGATCAGGCGCACGGTGTACCCCGCGCCGGACAGGTCCAGCAGGTTGATGCCGGGAATGACAAGGTTGGAGTTCTCGAGATCCATGATTTCTTCAAACGAATAAATTCCATCCTCCTCATCCAGCGCCACCGTCAGCGGGCCGATGCGCCGTTCTTCGGCGAACAGGGCTGCGACATCCTTCACTTCCAATTCGACTGAGTCCCAGGTGCGCCCGTCCGCTTCATAGTGATCCTGCACCACATCCAGCACATTTTCATCCTGGATCAGGTTTGAGAGCAGGTTTTGCAATAGAAAACCTTCCGGAATTTGCTCCATGACCTGCTGATACACCCCGGTTTCGACTCCCAGTGCAAACCGCAATGAACCGGAACCATCCTCCCGGACGGCCAGCTCCTGGACGAGGTTAATGCACCCGCTCAGGAGAAAGAGGGAGAAAATCGCCATTATTAAAAGGAGGGGGATTCGTTTCTTCATAGGTTTACCACACGCAATTTTACCCAATTAAATTGATGGAGCGGAGTTGTCCTAAATGACGGGGACAATCTCGTTTGTATTATGTCATGCATGCTGCGCAGTGCGTGACTATTTTAAGACCTACATTTTTCCGGTGGTTAAGTAGGTTACATATGGCAAAGCCTATGTGACAAAATTGTCACCGTGGAAAGGTGACCTGCAATCTCCATACAACCCCAATCTTCTCACTCCCCTGGTTTTCGCTGCATGAACCACCGCCCCACCCCGCGCACTGTCTCTAAATAATCGTGGGTCTCGTCCAGCTCCGCCAGGCGGGCGCGCAGCCGGCTGATGGCATTGTCAATTGCCGCGCTCTCCACCCCGCCAGCCGCTTCCGGCCAGAGCACTTCGGCAAGCGTCTCATTGGTGACCACATCCCCCTGCTTATGAAATAACACCGCAAGCAGTGAAAACTGCTGCCGGGTCAAGGGCGGGTTCAGGCGTTGGTTGAAAATATGCACATCCCGGTTGGGTTCATCCAGCCATAACCCCGGTGACATCATCCGGATCTGCGATTCATGCACGGTGGCTTCCGGGTCATGGAACTCAAAAGCGCTCACACTCCCTATCTGGATTCGGTCACGGTCAAAGAGGGAGATGCGTTTGCCCGGTTGAATGCGTGCCATATTTTTGATCACACCATTCTTGCTAAACAGGTCAATCAAGAACCAATATCCCCCTTCCTGCAGAATTTCTGCATGCTGGCGGGACACAAAAGGAGAATCAAGCTGGATATCGGTCGTCGGGTCACGCCCGATGATGAAAGAATCCCCCTGGATCTGCACCCGTTCTCCCTCCCACAACCCGGAGGTGAACAGCAGGCTTGGCTTCTGATTAACCCTGATCTTTTGATCTGCCATATCCCTTTTCACTTATTCCTCAACTTATGCTCAAATGATAGCATATTGATAGGATTTAGTCTATTTTAGAGAATTCCAGTGAGTATAATTAAACTTGAAAGAATATCGTTTGTAACCTAATTCTTATTTGTTGAAAGAATGTGTATGAAAAATAAAATTTCCATCCTACTTACCCTATCTATTATCCTCACGTTGCTCCTCGCCGCTTGCGAGCTGCCCCTCCCAACCCAGACAAATACGGCTGGGAACCAGGCGGTGGCTGAAGCCAGCGAAACAGAGACAACGACCGAGGAAACCAATTCTTCAGTAACACCGTCCCAGATGGACACACCGGAAGATACGCCTGAAGAGACCGAAACCCCCACCGCCACAGAAGAGACCAGCGAGGGCGATGAAAGTCCCACACCAGAAGAAACCGTCACAAGCACCGCGCAAACCTATGGGCCAACGGACTTTCCGGAGAATATCAACCCATTGACCGGTTTGCCGGTGGATGACCCGGCGCTGTTGAAGCTTCCCCCTGCCCTGATTTCAATCTCCAACTTCCCCTCTTCTGCCAGACCGCAAGCTGGGATCAACACCAGCCCAATTGTCTTTGAAATGGCGGTCGGTGAGGGGATGACCCGCTTCCTGGCGCTATTTTATGGAGGGTTCCCCGAGTTGGTCAGCGGCCAAACCGAAGGTCAAACCGGTGGAAACTCAGATGGTTCAGCATCCGGTGGGACATCAGACGATGGGTCCCCAGGTGAGGAAGGTTCCGGTAGTGGTGAAACCACCGCTGGTGCGACAGCCAGCATCGGACCCATTCGCTCAGGACGGCTTCCTTATGAAGGTATCCGGTCATTTTACTCCGGTTTCCTGGTGATGGCGTCCGCGTATAGCGGCGTCGCCCAAACCCTGAACAACACCACCTCGATTTATGGCTCCGATAGTGACGACATCAACAGCGCGCTGATTGATGTCAACAAACTCTATGCTATCGCCCAATCCCGTGCAGAAGGCTACCCCGGTTCGAATTTCAGTCTGGAAGGGATGAAATTCTCACCCACGCCGCCTGAAAGCGGGCAAGCTGCTGACCAGGTCTGGATTTTCTATAGCAACCTGAACCAGGTCCAGTGGCTCTATGATGAGGAACTGGGTGCCTACGTGCGCTATGACATCAAGACGGATGGCAGCGGCGAATTCGTGATGGCAACCGACCGGCTCAGCGGCGAACCCGTCAGCAGGGAAAACGTGATCGTGATCTTTGCGGAGCATGACTACATCGCCCCGACCTTGATCAACATCCAGCTCACAAACATGCCCCCGATGAAAGCACTGCTGTTCCGAGATGGTGAAATGCATGAAATCTTCTGGACAACCCGATTTGGTGAATATGAACAGCAAACCGGACTCCTGCGCCCGATGCGGTTTGTGGATGCGGAAGGCAATCCCGTGGCGCTTAAACCCGGATATACCTGGGTGGAGATCGTTTCCACCTCCAGCTATTCCACCGAATCGGAGCTCAGTGCCACGCCCTTCTTCCCGATCAAAGAAGCTGAAGGAACGGGTTTGTGGCTGGTGCGTTATAAAGGTAAATACTAAATCGTTAATATTCAGATCCCCCCAATCCTGAAAAAGTCGCCCTCCTCACCACGAGGAGGGCAGTGAGGTTTAATGATAAAGTATGAAAGTAACTTTAGAGCGCCTTTGGTCATCGAAATAATAAAGCATTCTTGATTTTTTAGACCTTTGAAACCATAATTAAACTGTGACAAAAGTTGCGATTTTCAGTATTGCAGCTTAATGGTTTCAATAACTCATTTGAAGGGATCTCCACCGCATGGCAAAACACGCCACCCCCAAGCCAAATACGCCCATCACACCCACTAAACTTGATCGAAAATCCCCGGTTCCCTCGGATATTGTCATCGCCCAGGAAGCGATACTCAAGCCGATCACCCAGGTCGCTGAGGAATTAGGACTGCTCCCGGATGAGTTTGATCCTTACGGTAAATACATCGCCAAAGTCAGCCCGGATGTATTGGACCGGTTGGGCGATGTGCCAGATGGCAAGTACATTGACGTGACCGCCATCACCCCCACCCCTCTCGGTGAAGGCAAGACCACCACCACGGTCGGCTTGAGCCAGGCGCTGGGTGCCCATTTGGGCAAACGCGTGATCATCACCATCCGCCAACCCAGCCAGGGTCCCACTTTCGGGATCAAGGGCGGCGCGGCAGGCGGCGGATACAGCCAGGTCATCCCAATGGAGGAATTCAACCTACACCTGACCGGCGATATCCATGCCATCACGGCTGCCAACAATCTGATCGCCGCGGCAGTCGAGACCCGCATGTATCACGAATCCTATCAGAGCGATGAAGACTTGTTTGACCGGTTGTGCCCTCCGGATGAGGATGGCAACCGAAAATTCGGGATCGGTATGCTTGGGCGATTGAAGAACCTGGGTATCGCCAAAACCGATCCAAACGAACTCACCAAAGATGAATGGCACCGGTTTGTGCGGTTGAACATTGACCGCGATACCCTCACTTGGCGAAGAGCAACGGACACCAACGACCGGCTGCTACGGGAGATCACCGTGGGAGAGGGTGCCACGGAGAAGAACTTCAACCTGAAGACCAGCTTTTACATCTCCGTCGCCAGCGAATTGATGGCGATCCTGGCACTGGCTACCAGCCTGCAGGATATGCGTGAACGCATCGGCAAGATCGTTCTCGCCCTGGATACAGACGACAACCCGGTCACCATTGAAGATGTCGGTGTGGCTGGTGCTGCGATCGTGCTGATGAAGGACACGATCAAGCCCACCCTCATGCAGACTTTAGAAGGCACACCTGTTTTTGTCCATGCCGGTCCTTTCGCCAACATCGCCCATGGCAACAGCTCGATCATGGCAGACATGATCGGCTTGAAATTAGCGGATTATGTCATCACTGAATCCGGCTTTGGTTCCGATATGGGGATGGAGAAATTCTTCGACATAAAATGCCGCTATTCCGGCAATCTCCCGGATGCGGTGGTGATCGTCGCCACCATCCGCGCGCTCAAAATGCATGGCGGCGGGCCAAAAGTTTCAGCGGGGTCGCCGCTGGCGCCAGAATACGAACATGAAGACCTGGACCTGGTTCGCAAAGGCATGGAGAACTTGATGGCGCATATCGAAAAAGCCAATAAATTCGGCGTACCGGTCGTGGTTGCGATCAACCGCTTCCATACAGACTCCGCTGCAGAATTGGAATTGGTGCGGAAAACCTGCCTCGAAGGCGGTAAAGTGGTTGATGCGGTCGTCACCAACCACTGGGAGGAAGGCGGCGCAGGTGCGGTTGAGCTTAGCAAAGCCGTCATCAAAGCGACCGAACAACCTACGCACTTTGACTTCCTTTATCCACTGGACATTCCCATTAAAGAGAAAATCGAAACCATCGTCAAAGAGATCTATGGTGCGGACGGTGTGGATTATACAGATGAAGCCGAAGAACAGATCAAAAAATACACCAGCCTCGGCTATGATAACCTGCCCATTTGTATGGCGAAGACCCATCTCAGCCTGAGCCATGATCAATCACTCAAGGGCAGGCCAAAGGGCTTCCGGATACCCATCTGGGAGGTACGCGCCTCGATTGGCGCCGGGTTCCTCTATCCCGTTGCCGGACCTATCCGCCTGATGCCCGGTCTTCCAACGCGACCCGCATATTATGACATCGACATTGAGTTGGAAACCGGCCGCATCCTGGGTCTTTCCTAAGACCAGTTACTGAACCAAACCACTCCCCGGCCGTTTTCCCACCGGGGAGTTTTTCACTCAGGTATAAAAATAGTTTATCCACCATCCAAAATAACCGCGCTACAGGATGATCTATATAAGGGTAAAATTAAGTGATAACATACGAGAACAGGGGATGATTGTCGCTTAAGATCTGATAATAGAAGGAGGTAAGTCAAATGAAGAAACGTCGTTTTGGTCGGACCATGCATAATAGCACCTTGGCGGTGTTCGGTGCAGTCGCTTTAGGGCAGATCGATCAACCCTCAGCGGATAAGGTGATGCAACAGGTCATTGATGCAGGCATCAATCACATAGACGTGGCACCCTCCTACGGCCAGGCAGAAGCGCGGTTAGGACCGTGGATGCCACGGATCCGGGAGGACTTCTTTCTGGGTTGCAAGACCATGGAGCGCAGCAAGCAGGGCGCGATCAATGAATTCCATGAGTCCATGGAACGGCTGCAGGTGGAATATTTCGACCTCTACCAGCTCCATGCAGTAACGGAGATGGCAGAACTCGACAAATGCACTGAAAAAGGCAGCGCGCTGGAAGGGGTGATTGAGATGCGCGAGAAAGGTCTCACCCGCTTTATCGGCATCACCGGTCATGGCATGCAAGCCCCCGCGATTTTCATCGAAGCCCTGAACCGTTTTGACTTTGATTCCGTCCTGTTCCCAATCAACCCAACCCTGTTTTCAAGTGATGACTACCGGGCACAAGCTCTGGCGCTGCTGTCCATTTGTGAGGAAAAGGATGTCGGGGTGATGATCATCAAATCCGTCGCCAAGGAACCCTGGGGTGACCGTGAGCATCACTATCATACCTGGTATGTTCCGTTTGAGGAGGAAGAAGCAATCCAGAGAAATATCAACTTTGTCCTCTCGCAAAAGCTGACCCACATCTGCACGCCCGGCGACTACCGGCTGCTGGACAAGGTCTTTAATGCCTGTGAAGATTTCGCGCCGATGAAAGCTGCGGAACAGGAAGCGTTGATTGGGAAGCTGTCGGACCTGGAGACAATCTTTTAGAATTTACAAACCCTAATATCATTCCCCAACTCGGGGGATCTTCCTGCGATATGAACAATTAGTAGAGACGTTGTATGCAACGTCTCTACGAGTTATGCTCAAACATAAATTAATTAAGCCAGGCTTCCCTTAGTTTTAGGAAAACCTGATTGTTTAAAATTTTAATGGGTTTACATCACATTGATAATCTTTGATTCGACGTCCGGCAGGATCTTCTGGATGCGGTCAATCGTAAATTCGCTGACGCCTTCCGTTTCAACCGAAGCGGCACCCGTGGCGACCGCCCAGCGGGCGACCTCCACCATGGACATGTCCCGCATCTGGGCATAGATAATGGCTGCCATAACAGTATCACCCGATCCGGCAGCGTTGTGCACATTCATCTTTGGCGGCGCGGCATAGACCATCTCACGCTGGTTCGCCAACAGTAAACCCGCCGAACCCATCGTCAGTGCAAAATATTCAACGCCCATCCGTAAGAAAGGCAAGGCAGCCCGTTTGGCATCCTCCTGATCATCAATCGAAAAACCGACGATATGAGAAGCTTCGATTGCATTGGGTTTGATAAGATAAGGCCCTGCCAGGCAGCCGTAGCGCAAAGGATTCCCGCCGGCATCCAGGTAGACCCTGGCTCCCCGGGATTTGAACATAGTGATCAATTCCGCATAGAAATCCTCAGGAACATCCGGCGGAAGGCTGCCCGAAAGCACCCACAAATCACCCTTCTTGGCATAACTTTCCGCTTTGAGCAATAATTGCTCTACGTTTTCAGCGGAAATTGGCGGGCCGGGTTCGTTGACTTTGATATGCCAGCTGCCCTCTTCTTCGATGATCATGGTATTTGTGCGGGTCTCATCGTCCACCCAAACAAAGTCCGTCTGGATCCCCATCTGCTGAAGACCATCAGCCAGCATTTTACCCGTGCCGCCGCCCACCCAACCCATCGCGGTCGACTCAATGCCGAACTGTGCCAGAGAGCGGGAAACATTGAAGCCTTTACCGCCCCAATCAAGCCGCACGTTCTGGCTGCGCAAGACACTGTTGAATCGTATCTCAGGAACCGTAAGCGAACGATCAATGCTGGGGTTGGGGGTCAGTGTGAAGATCATACGTCAGATAGCTTCCATCTTACAATGGCTTGATACTGCCCATACCGGTATTGGATTGTTCGACGCTCGGGTTGCCCTTATACTTGATGCTCCCCGCACCGGAGACATTGGCTTTCAGGTCCCCTTCCACCCAAACCCGGGCAGAACCTGCCCCAGAAATCGAGACTTGCGCTTCCTGGCTTTCCAAGTCCTCTGCTTCGTAACTTCCCGCACCACTCAAGTCCACCTTTTGAGTCAGAACGGATCCTTCAAGCTGGATCTTCCCCAAGCCGCCCAAATCCACATCCAAAGTCTGGAAATTGAGACCTTGAAGATTTATCTTGCCTGCGCCACTGTGTGTCAGGGTGAGGGATTCACCCTCCAGTTTGTCCGCCCGCACACTACCGGCACCAGCCAGGTCGATGTGATTGACATCCTTTATGGTCACAAAATAGCGAATACGCTGTTCCCAGCTGATCCACTGAAAGTCAGTCCAATCGGTGACATCTGATTTGTACGTGATTGAAAGTTCCCCATCACGGACTTCAGCCTTCACCTTGTTTAACAAGTCTTCGCTGCCTTCCATTTTGAGGTCACAAGAATCGCCCTGAACGAGGAAGACCTCGCCCACGCTCTGAAAATACAAGCTGGAAAATTCAGCACCTTCAGCGAGCGGCTGGGAGGCGCCTTCACCAGGGGCGGGTATATCTTCAACATCCTCAAATTTAACATCCACAGCCTCAGGTTCACTTTTACCTTCGCTAGCAACCGATTTGCTCGCCGGGGTGAATATGGGGCGACTGAAGACAACAAATAAGCCCAACAGGACCAGACCTGCGCCCAGGAACACGCCACTGTAGACATTCGTCCCGGAGATGTTCAATAGGATCTCAAAGAAGACGCCAAAGACCACAAACAACGTCAGGCCGATCCCGATCAACAGACCCGCTACCCGGCGAAGGCCAACGCGCTTGAGATAAATATTCATGATCAGCATCCCCAATCCAGCCGCGCTGATTAACAATGCCCAGGCATAAGCCCAGGTCACCCAGAGGTCGAAACTGTTTTGAACAAAGAGTAGTAAGCCGGTGGCTGTAATTACCGTGCCCGGGATCGCCAAACCAGCGCCACGTTTCCCTGCCATGAGCATGCCAACAAAGAATGTCAGCCCAAACAGGACGATTAAAAGCGGCCAGAAATAGCTCATAATTCGGATGGGGAGAAGTTGATCCGCCAGAAACAACCCACCGGTCACAACCAACACAATACCCAGATAAAATTGCCAGTTGAATACAGATTTGTTTTTTGCCATTGCCACTCTCCTTATTTTTTTGTGGTTCTCCTCTATTTTATCATGCAATCAAATCACGTCATTCAACCAGCCTGATCGAAGGGTCTCGGAATTGGTCTATTTAATGGTAGTCCGGCAGCCACCCTTTATGAGCTTCGATCATCGCATCAACCAGGTCCCAGATTTGCTCCAAATCAAGCTCTGCCGCTATGTGGGGGTCGAGCATGGCAGCGTGATAAATATGCTCGCGCTTCTGCGTCAGGGCAGCTTCGACCGTGAGCGCCTGGACGTTGATATTGGTCTGCATCAATGCAGCCAGGTGCGGTGGCAGCCCCCCGATCCGGGTGGGCTGGAGCCCGTTCTTATCCACCAGACAGGGCACTTCCACACAACACTCTGTCGGGAGGTTGTCGATCAGCCCGTCGTTCATCACATTGCCATAGACAACTTTAGGAACGCCCGTTTCCATCGCATGAATGATGTGAGAACCGTATTCATGAGAAGCCTCCACAGCATCAAACCCGGCCATCATTTTACCGATAAAATTAACCTCGAAATCATTAGCGCCGGCTTCTTTGAGATGCCGGGTGAGGGCTTCCTGATCCACCGGCACTTCCGGATTCTCAACCGATTCCCGGGTCATCTCCCAGCCTGCGATCTGCACTTTGCAGCGGCGGATGTATTCATCCAGCGGGATATTAAATTTCTCAACCAAATCCGGTCGGTCTCGCTTGATGAACCAGGGTGTATACTCTGCGAAATGTTCGCTCGATTCGGTCACAAAGTAACCCAGTCGTTTGAACATCTCGAAGCGAACCCGGTTCCAATCCGGCACACGACCTTCAGCAATCACCTGTTGAAGCAAGGGATAGAGATCTTCCCCATCGCGCTCAAAGCGGAGATAGAACGCCATGTGATTGATCCCCGCGCAAAGGTAATTGATCTCCTCAATCGGCACACCAATGACCCCGGCTATCTGTTCAGCGGTCCCCTGCACGGAATGGCACAAACCCACGGTGCGGATCTTCGCGGCACGGTTGATCGCCCAAGTGACCATCGCCATCGGGTTGACATAATTAAGCAAAAAGACATCCGGACAAAGCGCTTCCATTTCCCGGCACATCTCAAGATAGACCGGGATGGTACGCAGCCCGCGCATGATCCCGCCGATGCCCAACGTGTCAGCAATCGTCTGGCGCAGCCCGAATTGTTTTGGAACTTCAAAATCGGTGATGGTCCCCGGGTCATAGCCGGCAACCTGGAACATCCCGATAGCATAGTCTGCGCCTTCCAGTGCTGCCCGCCGGTCCAGGTGGGTTTCAATGATGGGATGTACATCGAGGGAGTTGGCAATGCGTTCGCCTACCACACGGGTGGTCTCCAGCCGCCCCGGGTCAATATCATGCAAGGCGATGGTGGATTCGGCCAGTTCCGGGAAGCTGAGAATGTCACCCAGCAAGTTCTTCGCAAATACTGTGCTACCAGCACCTAAAAAGACGATCTTAGGCATGTTGGGAACCTCCTTCAAAGGAATGGTGTTTGTCAATGAAACATAGTATAAGATATGTTCGAATTTCCGTGTAATTTGATAAGTCTTCTTGGGATAGCACCTTCTGTATTGTATAATAAGTGTGGATGAAGTTGAAGAATGATCATATCAAAAAAACAACTTATGAGATCTAATAGAGAAAAAGATAAAAATAGTGACCTCTGAAAACACCGGCCCCGATCCAAATCAATCAAATCAACAATCCCCGCTCTGGAATTGGACAACCAAACTGGTTGTGGGTTTGGCATTAGTTGCGATAGCCATCTGGTTGCTGGTTCAATTCCAGAACTTCCTTGGCCCAATCCTTCTCGCATTTATCCTTGCCTATCTGTTTTACCCGGTGGCAAACATCCTGCAGAAAAACCTCAAAATCCCCTGGCGGATCACAGTAACCCTGATCTATGTGGTCGCTGTCCTAGCTATACTGGGATTGCTAACCTGGGGCGGGCTGGCGTTATTCGACCAGATCCAAAACCTGATCACCTTTATCGAAAATAACATCGATGAAATCCCGAGGTTAGTGAACGAATTTACCCAAAACACGTATGTTATTGGCCCCTTCGAGTTCACTCTCTCCGGTTTGAATTGGAACGAGATCGCCAACGAGATCGTCAGAGCAGTCCAACCCATTGTTGGCAGGATAGGGTCTATCGCCGGAGCACTTGCAACCGGAGCTGCCAACACCCTTTTATGGGTTGGCGTCATCCTGCTCGTGTCCTATTTCTTACTTGCAGAGACTGAGGGCATACCCAATCGTTTCCTTAATGTCCGCATACCGGGATATACTGATGATCTTAAGAGGATGGGACACGAATTAAGCAACATCTGGAATGCCTTCATTCGTGGACAGATCATCGTCGTGTTGATCACCGTGGTCATATACACCATCTTCCTGGGCAGCATGGGGCTCCAGTTCTTCTTCGGTCTGGCACTGATTGCCGCCCTGGGGCGGTTCGTCCCTTATGTTGGCGCCTGGATTACCTGGATCACCTATGGCCTGGTTGCCCTGTTGCAAGGCACGACCATCTTCAACCTCCCCTCCGGCATTTACGCCCTGATCATCCTGGGAGTCTCGATGCTGATCGACAGTATGCTGGATAACCTGTTGGTGCCAAAGGTCATGTCTGAGAATTTGAAAGTCCATCCGGCATTGGTATTGGTCGGCGCGCTGATCGCTGTGGACCTGCTGGGGATCATTGGCATCCTCCTTGCTGCCCCGGTGGTGGCAACCTTGAAACTGGTTTTTGGCTATATTATAAATAAACTGGCAGACCAAGATCCCTGGATAACCCTTGATACCCGGGAACCTGTTGAACAGGCGAAATGGGTGCGGTTTATCGAAACACAATGGAAAAAGTTTTCAGGCTGGCTCTCAAACTTGCGCCAAAAGATATCAATACGCTTGAAAAAGAAAAGGAATAAGAAAAAGAAGAAGAACAAAGCTACACCCGAAAACCCGGACAATAGCTAATAGCAGCCTTTCTCAAACACTGTTGGGACTTGCCAGGATTTGGTATTTGAAAGATAATTGAACTGTGATATAAATGAGACGGCTGAAAAGTCAATAAGAACTAAGAAGGAGCGTAATTTATGGATGATTCATTAGAACCAACGACCAAAACCATCGCGGAAACCGAAAACTATCTCGCGTGGCGTGCAGATGAACCCGATGGTGAAAGGACTTACCATCTGGAATTGAATAATGTCACCCTGCATTTCTTCAAGGAAGAGTGGCAGGAATTTCTCGATCTGATTGATCTCGTCCTAGACGAGGACGTCTAATTCAAATTATCAACCAGATCCGTAGATAGACCACAAAAAGGCGACCCCTAAAAGTCGCCTTTTTCTTACTTTAATTGACATTGCATCCAAATCAGGGAGCGGAAATGATTAAAACCCAGGGCTTTAAATATGTTCTGACACCTGTCTTTGGGATAATCAATTGAAACTGGATGCCTGCGCGAAAGATGCCGCAGCGTAAATTGAAGGGCTTGCGGCAAGATGGATGCTTCCTGCTCCTCATCAAAAGCCAACCAAAGATTATTGGCAAAGCTATCCGCTCTTTGCCAGGTGATCAATCCTTTCCGCATATTTTCAAACTCAAATGCCCAATGCCGCAGCCTGACACCGTCCAGCAGATTGGTAAGTCCCCGCAGAGGTCCAGGTTCAAACCGGCGGAAATCCACGGGCAGGTTCCACTGCATCTGAGAAGGGTAAGACACATTGAGCCACTCCTGTTGATCCTTCCAATCGACAATCTTCCGGCGCCTGAATGTTACTGAGTCATTGCCACTGATACCCGCGGTCCGGAATTCAAGCGGCTGGATCCGCCAGGTGGTACGTCTAAATTGATCGATGAAACCCACCGATCGATATAGTTCCTGGGCTGCCGGGTTGTCATCCCGAACCTGGAGCCAGGCACTGGGTTCGTTTTGCCTCCGAAGGTATGCCAGAGCTCGTTTCGTCAGCGACCGCGCAATCCCCCGGCGGCGGTGGTCCTGGTGAACGGCGACGTTGGCAATTAAATGAATTTGCTTTCCCGTTTGCTGAAAGGGGATAAGACTGAGGTTACCGATAATCTGGCCGTGTTCTTCCCAAACAAAACCGGAAGCTCTTATATTACCCATTTCAGCCAGGGTCGAAAACCAACGCATGGTGCGCATATCGCGGGCTGCTTTGCGCATTTGGCGGATATAAGTCTGACCATCGCGATCAAGATGGATTGGAAAGCAGGCTTCAATCAGGTCCGCAACGGTATCCAGATCCCGGGAGACATCCAGTCTCCGGATAGGATCCGGATTCTCAGAAGAGTGGGATGAAGCTGCCTTCATAGAGCCATTTTACCGTAAAAAAGAACCTAAATAAAAAAATCCTGTCTTTGAGGACAGGATTTAATCATCGATCCAAACGCTAAATCAGGACGCTTTGGGGGGTGCAGAATGGCGACGATAACGATAAACGATACGGCCGCGTGTCAGGTCGTAGGGGGAAATTTCTAATCTGACCAGGTCTCCCAATAAGATGCGGATATAATGCCGTCGCATTTTGCCAGAGAGGTAAGCCAGGATCTCAGATCCATTTTCCAACTTAACCTTAAACTGCGTTCCGGGTAAAGCTTCTACCACGGTACCTTCAACCGTTATTTTATCGTCCTCTTTTGCCATAGCACCTCCATAAAACTAAATCAAACTTCATTTGACACGATTAATCATCATGTCGTCGAGAACGCCGGATGGCTTTCTTCTTCTCGATGCGCCGGAGTTCACTCTTAGAGATGAACCAGCGCTTTCGGCGGATTGTGCTCAACACACCGCTTTTGACAACCTGCTTACGGAAACGACGGAGCAGTTGTTCTTGTGATTCATTCGGTCGCAAGACCACACGAGCCAAGACCCTCACCTCCCTTCCAAAAGGAGATCATTGAAATAAACAGGGATTGGATGGAGCCTACCCGAACCAACCCGGTTCTGTTCTCAAAGCAGAAAGGCGCGTTCTAATAACTGGGACGCACCGGAAATATTATACTCGAATTCAGGAAAAATTGCAGGGATAATGAATCAGGGTGGCAACCGGTGAGCCCGATAGGCGTTCTGCCTTAAAGAAAAAAGTCCCTTGGCAATGACCTACTCTCCCAGGGGGTCACCCCCCAAGTACCATCAGCGCTGATGAGCTTAACGACCGGGTTCGGGATGTTACCGGGTGTATCCTCATCGCTCAAATCACCAAGGGACAATTCAAACAAATTGTTAAAAATACCAATGAATAATAACGACATTTAATTGAGGCGAAAAAGCACCGAGTTCCCCACATCACGTGGTGAAGCACTCGATCATTAGTACAGTTTAGCTAAACGTATTGCTACGCTTACACATACTGCCTATCAAGCAGGTGGTCTACCTGCGATCTTACTCCATTTACTGGATTATAGGGATCTAATCTTGGAGCGAGTTTCCCACTTAGATGCTTTCAGCGGTTATCTCTGCCAGACGTAGCTACCCAGCGATGCCGTTGGAACGACAACTGGCACACTAGAGGTCTGTCCACTCCGGTCCTCTCGTACTAGGAGCAGCTCTCCTCAAATCCCTTACGCCCACAGTGGATAGAGACCGACCTGTCTCACGACGGTCTGAACCCAGCTCGCGTACCGCTTTAACGGGCGAACAGCCCGACCCTTGGGACCTTATTCAGCCCCAGGATGCGATGAGCCGACATCGAGGTGCCGAGCCAGGTCGTCGATATGGACTCTTGGACCTGACTAGCCTGTTATCCCCGGGGTAGCTTTTATCCGGTGAGCCACGCCCTTTCCACTCAGAAGCGTGGGATCACTAAGCCCGACTTTCGTCTCTGCTCGACGCGTTGGTCTTGCAGTCAAGCTCCCTTGTGCCTTTACACTCAACGGCTGGTTTCCATTCAGCCTGAGGGAACCTTTGGGCGCCTCCGTTACTCTTTAGGAGGCGACCGCCCCAGTCAAACTGCCCACCTGACACTGTCCCCCCTCCGGATTACGGAAAAGGGTTAGGGTCTAAACATTACCAGGGTGGTATTTCACTGATGGCTCCACCAAGGCTAGCGCCCTGGATTCATAGCCTCCCACCTATTCTCCACGGGTAATGTCCAAACTCAATGTCAAGCTGCAGTAAAGCTCCACGGGGTCTTTTTGTCCTACTGCGGGTAGGCCGCATCTTCACAGCCATTTCAATTTCGCCGGGTCCTTCGTTGAGACACTGCTCAAGTTGTTACACCATTCGTGCGGGTCGGAACTTACCCGACAAGGAATTTCGCTACCTTAGGACCGTTATAGTTACGGCCGCCGTTCACCGGGGCTTCAGTTCAAAGCTTCGCTTTCGCTAACCTCTCCCTTTAACCTTCCGGCACTGGGCAGGTGTCAGCCCCTATACGTCACCTTACGGTTTTGCAGAGACCTGTGGTTTTGTTAACCAGTCCCTTGAGCCATTTCACTGCGACCCTCCAACGCTCGAATAAATTCTCACGTCAAAGGGCACCTCTTATCCCGAAGTTACGAGGCTAAATTGCCGAGTTCCTTAACGAAGGTTCTCCCGTTCACCTTGGTATATTCTACCCGTCTACCTGTGTCGGATTGCGGTACGGGCACTTAAAAGTCAACACTTAGAAGCTTTTCTTGGCACTAAGGGTCAGCTCACTTACGTCTTATAGACTCGCAACCATGTCTCAACTCAGCCCGTGGATTTACCTGCGGGCGTCAACGTCTGACACAAGGTTCACCTGAACTTCCAATCTCAGGCTGGCTTACCTCTATGCGTCCCTCCATCGCTCGTTTTAAGTGGTACCGGAATGTTGACCGGTTATCCATCGCCTACGCCTCTCGGCCTCGGCTAAGGCCCCGACTAACCCGACGCGGAACGACCTGGCGTCGGAAACCTTAGACATACGGTGAACACGGTTCTCACGTGTTTTACGCTACTCATGCCTGCATTCTCACTTCTGTCCACTCCAGCTGTCCTTACGGTCAACCTTCACTGCTGACAGAACGCTCCCCTACCGCTCTAGATAAATCTAGAACCCATGGCTTCGGTATCAAGCTTAGCCCCGTTGAATTTTCCGCGCAAGATCACTCGACCAGTGAGCTATTACGCACTCTTTAAAGGATAGCTGCTTCTAAGCTAACCTCCTGGTTGTTTCAGTAACCTCACATCGTTTCCCACTTAGCTCGAATTTGGGGACCTTAGCCGATGGTCTGGGCTCTTTCCCTTTCGACCCCGAAACTCATCTCCCGGAGTCCGACTGCCATACTATAGAATAACGGCATTCGGAGTTTGATTGGGTTTGGTAAGCAGTGAGCCCCCGAGCCCATTCAGTGCTCTACCTCCGTTATTTAACATATGACGCTAGCCCTAAAGCTATTTCGGGGAGAACAAGCTATCTCCAAGTTCGTTTGGCATATCACCTCTACCCACAGCTCATCCCCTAATTTTGCAACATTAGTGGGTTCGGTCCTCCACGGGCGTTTAGACCCGCTTCAACCTGGCCATGGGTAGCTCACTTGGTTTCGTGTCTAATCCCTGCGACTGTCGCCCTATTAAGACTCGCTTTCGCTCCGGCTCCGGGTGTAACTCCCTTAACCTTGCCACAGAGATTAACTCGCAGGCTCATTCTCCAAAAGGCACGCCGTCAGGCATAATAGTGCGCACAGGCTTTCACCATAGCACCAACCTATCATAGCCCTTCGACTGCTTGTAAGCTTACGGTTTCAGGTTCTTTTCACTCCCCTAACAGGGGTACTTTTCACCTTTCCCTCACGGTACTCGTTCACTATCGGTCGCTGAGTGTATTTAGCCTTAGAGAGTGGACTCCCTTGCTTCCTACCGGATTAGCGTGCCCGGCAGTACTCAGGTATCCAGCGAGAGTTGATCAGTTTTTATTTACAGGACTTTCACCTTCTGTGGTTGGCTATTCCATACCATTCTACTAACTTTTCATTTTGTAACTCTCATATGCCGGACCCTACAACCCCGACGCAGTAAACTACGTCGGTTTGGGCTAATCCCCGTTCGCTCGCCACTACTAGGGGAATCATTTCTTTTCCTCTGGGTACTTAGATGTTTCAGTTCCCCAGGTTCCCTTCACATGCCTATGTATTCAACATGTGATGCCGTTGGTTCGCAACGGCTGGTTTCCCAATTCGGAAATCCCCGGATCATCGCTTGTTCACAGCTTCCCGAGGCTTATCGCAGTGTCCCACGTCCTTCATCGGCACTTAGCGCCAAGGCATCCACCGTAAGCTCTTAGTAGCTTCACACGTGATGCGGAGAAATCGATGCTCTTTCTTTTATGCATCTTATCTTGCATACACTTGCTATTAATTGTTTAATTGAAATCTTTTATAAGATTTCGGCCTACAATTTGATGTCATTACTATTCAATTGGTAAAGTACGTTGGCTTTCCAGCCAATACGCCGGTTGACCGGCGATGGTTACCGCTTATGATTTGCTGCGCATTTTGCAGCAACCATCTCATGTCAACCGACACGGATCCTGCTCTGGGTGTTGAGCCCAGCATATGGAGATGATGGGACTCGAACCCACGACCTCCGCCTTGCAAAGGCGGCGCTCTCCCAACTAAGCTACATCCCCAGTAGGATGCACCCTTCTTGACGGGCACAGTGGGCCATTCTGGACTCGAACCAGAGACCTCGCCCTTATCAGAGGCGCGCTCTAACCAACTGAGCTAATAGCCCGAGAGGGTCAGCCTCAACAGCTGAAGAGTGACAGGAAGGTTTCCACCTTCGTTCAATGCATGCCTTCCACCGCTGGAAAGGCACCTTTGTTTTGGAGTGACGCCCATACCCATAGGCATGTTCGTATATTCTCCATAGAAAGGAGGTGATCCAGGAGCACCTTCCGGTACGCCTACCTTGTTACGACTTCGTCCCAGTCACCGACCTCGCCTTAGACAGCTCCTTCCCGTGAGGGTTAGGATACTGGTTTCAGGCGTTGCCAGCTTCCATGACGTGACGGGCGGTGTGTACAAGACCCGGGAACGTATTCACCGCAGTATTGCTGACCTGCGGTTACTAGCAACTCCGGCTTCATGCAGTCGGGTTGCAGACTGCAATCTGAACTGAGGCCTGCTTTCAGGATTGGCTCCGCCTCGCGGCTTGGCTACCCATTGTACAGACCATTGTAGCGTGTGTGTAGCCCTGGATATAAGGGTCATGCTGACTTGACATCATCCCCACCTTCCTCCGGCTTTTTACCGGCAGTCCCGTATGACACGTATAACATACGGCGAGGGTTGCGCTCGTTAGCGGACTTAACCGAACATCTCACGACACGAGCTGACGACAGCCATGCAACACCTGTATAGGCTCCCCGAAGGGTCGGTCCCTTTTCAGTTCCCTACAACCTATATGTCAAACCCAGGTAAGGTTCTTCGTGTAGCAACGAATTAAACCACACGCTCCGCTGCTTGTGCGGGTCCCCGTCAATTCCTTTGAGTTTTAACCTTGCGGCCGTAGTCCTCAGGCGGTGAACTTATCGCGTTAGCTTCGACACCGATGGATTTAATCCCACCGACGCCAAGTTCACATCGTTTACAGCTAGGACTACCGGGGTCTCTAATCCCGTTTGCTACCCTAGCTTTCGCGTCTGAGCGTCAGGAATGGTCCAGGAGGCCGCTTTCGCCACTGGTGTTCCTCCGGATATCTGCGCATTTCACCACTACACCCGGAATTCCACCTCCCTCCACCATCCTCTAGTCTGGCAGTATTGAACGACCTCTCCCAGTTGAGCCGGGAGCTTTCACGCCCAACTTACCAAACAGCCTGCACGCGCTTTACGCCCAGTAAATCCGGATAACGTTTGCCTCCTACGTATTACCGCGGCTGCTGGCACGTAGTTAGCCGAGACTTATTCCGGGAGTACAGTCCTTCCTCTTCCTCCCGAAAAGTGCTTTACAACCCGAAGGCCTTCATCGCACACGCGGCGTTGCTGGTTCGCGCTTTCGCACATTACCAATATTCCCTACTGCTGCCACCCGTAGGTGTATGGACCGTGTTTCAGTTCCATTGTGGGGGGCCACCCTCTCAGGTCCCCTACCCGTCATAGCCTTGGTAGGCCATTACCCTACCAACTAGCTGATGGGACGCAGGCCCCTCCCAAAGCGGAGCAAGCTCCTTTAATCATAAGGGTTCTAATCCAAATGATCACATAAGGTATTAGCAGCCCTTTCGAGCTGTTATCCCTATCTTTGGGGTAGGTCACCAACGCGTTACTCACCCGTTCGCCACTAAGAGTATTCAAGGTATTGCTACTCTGAACTCTTCGTTCGACTTGCATGTATTAAGCACGCCGCCAACGTTCATCCTGAGCCAGGATCAAACTCTCCGCAAAAAATATCACCTAAAAAGGTGTTTGTTTCAATCTTTGTAAGCGGATTTAGTTGATCTGATTCGATCATTTATTTCATTGACGAGGTTTGTCATCTTCCTATCACTCTTCAGTTGTTAAGGTTCTATCTCTCAAAGCGAGAGCTTGATTCTACCCAGCCTTACGACCTTTGTCAAGAAGAAGAAGTTCTTCTTCGATACTTTCTTTCAGACAAAAGCGCCGATGTTTTCTCGCCAACACCGGCCGCCTAATTCGATGTGCTTTTATGCAACTTGCTGGGTTTCTTGCTCGCGCTTTGCGTCTTAAGTTTTCAAGGATCTGCTTGTTTCCAGGCAAGATCATCTGCCCCGTTTATGGGGAGTGTTATGTTACTACATGTCCTGCCCGGTGTCAAGAGATTTTTCAAAGTCGTTAGTTCGCTTTCGCATCAGCTTTGACCTCTCGCTCACCAAGACGCTGGTCGTTACTACTTTGTTGTGGATCCGCTCATTTTCTGAACAAGACCTGTGCCTCAAACACGAGAGAGGATTATACCGAATCCTATTCACTTGTCAAGGGAAAACCAGGGACTCAACCTTAAAATTCTTCCCAGGTTTACGAAACCTGGAGATCGCCTTCGAATCCCAGGTCCTGCATCCACGCCATCATTGACTGGCAGGTCAGATCAAGCTGAATGGGCGTGATCGAAATATAACCTGCAGACAGTGAGCCATAATCTGTCCCCGGTTCTTCGACCCCTATGGGCGCATCCCCACCGATCCAGTAATAGGGCTTCCCGCGGGGATCCAGCCGCCGGACAAGCTCGTCCCGGTAGATCCGTAATCCCTGCCGGGTCAGTCTGAACCCTTTCATCTCATACAGCGGTCCATAGGGGATATTGATGTTCAGGATCGCATCTTTGGGCATGCTTTCCTGCTCCCACAACCAATGGATGATCCGTCGCGCGGCTTCAGCCGCGTGCTGGTAATCCACCGCGCCGGAAAAGTCTTCCGGTCTGTCCAAAGAGACCGCCACGCCAGGGATCCCCCAGATAGCGGCTTCCATAGCTGCGGTTACAGTGCCAGAATAAGTCACATCGTGACCGATGTTCGCGTTCGGGTTGATCCCCGACACGACCAGGTCAATCTCCTCAGGAATAAATCCCAATTGTGCCAGGGCAACACAATCGGAAGGTGCGCCATCACACGCCCAGGCAAAGGTGCCGTCCGCCAGTTCGGTCTCATTGACGCGGAGCGGCCGGTGGAGGGTCTTGACATGACCCGAGGCAGACCAGTTATGGTCCGGTGCCAGGATCGTGACCTTATCCGCGATCTTTCGGACTGCTTGCGCCAGGGCTAACAAGCCAGGCGCATGGACACCATCATCATTTGTTACTAAAATATGCATGTGACCTCTCGTCATTATATGGCTCGGGACTAATGTCGTTTCCGGCTCTTCTTTTTTTGTCGTGTACTGCCACCGCTCTTATCCTGCGCGGTTGCCTGGCGGGCGGATTTCTGGGTCTTCTTCAGGTCTTCGCCACTCTCCAGCTGGGTGCGGAACATTTGGGTAATCACACCGGCGCGGATGTCCGAGAGGAGCTCGGAGAACATTTCGCTCGCCTGGCTCTTGTATTGCACCAATGGGTCTCGCTGACCATAGGCTTCCATCCGGACTGAAACGCGCAGGGCTTCGACTTTCGTGAGGTATTCCACCCATAGTTCGGAAATCTTGGAAAGCAACAGTTGGCGATAAAGCCGGTTCTGCGCAAACCGACCCAGCACATCCACAACTTTGTCACGGTCGGTTTCCTCCAATTGGTTCAGAGAAGTGTTCTTGATCCGTTCGAAATGACTCTCTCCCATGCTGTCAGACAACCGTTGCTGCCATACGGCGGAAAGGTTATCCAGCTCCTGAGCAGCCTTATCGAGACGCTCAAGCTCAGACTGACCCCAAATGCGGCAGAGTTTATCCTGCGCTGTTGCTAGGTGTCCCAGAACGTCCTGCTGGATCTCCTCCACCAGCCTGCCCTCCAGGCTGTGGGCAGCCAGGAAGATATAGGTCAGCCGCAAGGTTGCCCTCATCTTCCGGCGGTGCGATTGGTCGTCAAAGGTGATCACCCGCCCCTGGGTCATCAGCACCAACAGGCGCATCATCGCGCCGGGGTCATCCAGGGCGGTCTCCAATAACTCACGGTTGGCATCCAGGTCCCGGGCAATCTCACCCGCTTCGCCCAGCACATGCTGTGCACGTCGTTGCAAGGTGTCATCCACGCGTTCCATCAGCGCACTGTGGACTCCCTCCCACGATTCACTCATCAGCTCGGTGGCTTTCAGGTTCCAATTATCATTCAAACGCTGCTCAAAGGTGAGGATCAGTCTGCGGATAAAGATCTGCATCAGCGTGCTGCTGATCTGTTCACGGATCTGGTCAACCGTCTCCTGCGAACCTTCTTTCAACTCATCCACCATCTCATCTGATAACCGTAAGGGGATATGTACCAGATTGGACAACTCATCGCTGATGTCCCTGAGCTGGTCAGGTTCTTCATATCCCAAACCATCCACGAAGGTATCCAAGGCATCCGTTCGTTCAGCATATTGGGTTTCATACCCCATCTCCGATCGCTGGATCAACATTTCCGCCCAATTGCGAAGATGGTTATGCCAGGTCTCCAGAGCATCCGAAGCCAGACTCAGGAGCTTCGATTTGAGTTCATCCACAGTCTGCGGTGAGCCAAGCAACTCCATCATGAGCTTCAGGGTGTACGAGGGATGGGTAACACCCGCCACGTCCATTGGCTGCTGCGTGTCCTCCAAATAAGCCAGAAGCTTCCAGGGTCCTTCTTCGTCCTGCAGGCCCTCTTCCACACGCCGGCCGATTTCCATCCGCAGCATTTCTGTAACGTCTTCCCGCAAGTCTTCTTTGTCGAAAATGCGGTCCCGTTGTTCATAGATCCGTTCGCGCTGGGCATTGAGAACATCATCATATTCCAGTAAGTGCTTGCGGACATCAAAGTTGGCGCCCTCCACCCGCGTCTGCGACGATTCGACCAGGCGACCAATAATCCCGCTCTCGATTGGCACATCCTCATCAATTTTCAAACGTGCTAGCAGCCCCTCCACCTGGGCACCGCCGAACAGGCGCATCAGGTCATCTTCCAGTGAAAGGTAAAAACGGGAGGAACCCGGGTCCCCCTGACGGGCAGCACGCCCGCGCAACTGGTTATCGATCCGGCGCGCTTCATGCCGCTCGGAACCAATCACGTGCAAGCCTCCCAGTTCCCGTACCCGCTTCATTTCCTCCATATATTTAAAGAAGGCTGCCACATCCTCAACATAATCACCGTAGGACTCCTCCGGGACATTCTGCAACGCCCACAGGCGGTCTTGTATGCGCATATTGTAGGGGTCGTCGACCCCTGCTTCTGTCAACACGCGGTTAACATTGGTCAACCGTTCTTCAGACAGCTCACCGCCTAATTTGATGTCGACGCCCCGACCCGCCATACTGGTGGCAATCGTGACGGCGCCAAAGGCACCCGCATCAGCGATGATCTTGGACTCTTCGGTATGTTTCCGGGCGTTCAATACCTGATGCTGGACGCCAGCTTTGATCACTGCTTCCAACCGCTCCAAATCTTCGGGTTCCAGGTTGAAAATCTCCAGCAAGGCAGCCTGGTTATCTTCATCAAGCGGGCTGAGTGAATTCAATCCAAACTCCCTGCCCAATCGGCGAAGTTCAGTACTTCGCAACTGGTCCAGGGGCTGATGGAGCTGGTTCAGTTCCGGTGTGGACATCACATCCCGATCCTGGAGGTTATGGTGCTCAAGATAGGCATGCCGGATCAGGTGAACTTCGATCAAACGACGAACATTCAAGGCGTTCAGCCGTTCGGAGAGACGTTCTGAATTTTCTACGGAGGTCGTACCAACCAGTTGCGGCCTGCCGATTACATGAAAAGTGATAATCTCTTTAACAATCGCCCTGAGCTTGGCTTCCTCAGAACGGTAAACCACATCCAGATAATCTTTGCGATTCCAGAAGACAGGGAGCCGATTCCCATCATCAGGCTGGTGATAGAACGTATATTTATAACCATACTCATCCCGATCTTCTGCCTCGATCAAATCCGGCTCAGCGCCCATCGCCCGGTATTCCAGATGGGTGGGGATCGGCAAGACGTCCAAACCGTAAATCTTGTAGAACTCTTCGGCTTCCGTCAGCGCAGTGCCCGTCATGCCCGCCAGCTTTTGATACAAGCGGAAATAGTTCTGGATGGTGATGGTCGCATAGGTCACATTTTCAGCCTGGACCTTGGCGCCTTCCTTGGCTTCCACCGCCTGATGGAGCCCGTCTGACCAGCGGCGTCCGGGCATCAGGCGTCCGGTGAACTCGTCAACGATGATCACTTCCCCATTCTGAACAATGTAATCTTTATTCCGGTGGAACAAGAATTCCGACCGCAGCGCCTGCTCGAGGAAGCCCAATAGACGGGCTTGCTCCGGCGTGATGTCTTCGGGACGTTCCGGGTCACTCAAAGGCGTCCCTAATAATTCCTCCACGTGCGCCAGACCGATCTCGGAAAGGGTGACTGTACGGTCTTTCTCGCTGACCTCATAGTCCTCCGGAACCAGTTGCTTGACGATCTGCGCCATGCGGATGTACCATTCCGAATCTTCATGGGAAGGTCCGGAAATGATCAGCGGCGTCCGGGCTTCATCAATAAGAATATTATCCACCTCATCGATGATCGCAAAGTTATGGCTCCGTTGCACCCATGTGTCCTTACTCATCGCCAGGTTATCGCGCAAATAATCAAAACCAAATTCGTTGTTCGTACCATAGGTGATATCGGCCTGGTAAGCTATTTTCCGATCAACCAGCCGTACCTGGTCCTGCTCTTCGATGGGCGAACGCTCAGAGGGATCATAAATGAATGCTTTGCGGCCATGCTCCGTCCGGGCAGCCATTTGCAGGATGCCCACAGAAAGACCCAGGAAACGGTAAATCGTACCCATCCAGCGCCCGTCACGGCGCGCCAGGTAGTCATTGACCGTCACAAGATGTGCCCCCTTCTCCTCCAGGGCATTCAGATAGAGCGGCAGGGTGGCAGCAAGGGTTTTACCCTCACCTGTCTTCATTTCAGCGATCTCTCCGCGGTGAAGGGTAATACCAGTGATCAACTGCACATCGTAATGGCGCTGGCCCAGGGTGCGCTTGCTTACCTCTCGAACCGTGGCGAAAGCCTCCACCAGCAGGTCATCCAGGGTTTCCCCTTCTGCCAGCCGGTGTTTGAATTCTCCGGTTTTAGCTGCCAGAGCGTCGTCGCTTAAGCCCTCATAAGCCTGCTCGAGGTCATTGATCTGGTCGACGATTTCTTTTAATGATTCTATTTTCCGCTGATGGGGGTCGCCACCGAAAAGTTGGCTGATTTTCTTGAACATAAATATTTTCACCTTGATCGAATAGTAGCTTCGCTCTGCTCACTAATTTGTCATTATAGCACACGCAACAGTGCTCAGTTTCGGGCTTGAAAGGACGAAACATGTCATTAACCATACTCAGAAACAATTTGAATCATGTTAACTCAGATGCTATTATTTTATTTTCAATTCTGAGATTGCTGGCAGAAAACCTCACCCCCGTTCAATCTGCACAAGATTTACCAGCTGCTACTCATGAAGATAGATTTCGCAGTCGAATACTACCTGTTCCCCCCTACTATATCGAGGATGTCATCAGCGTACCAGTCAGGTAGTTCGGATCAGCGGATATCGCCGACCAATAAGAAATTCAGAGACCTGGCGTGGAAAGATAAAGAATAGTTGGCACTAAAAACGACAACAAGATTAAACAGCATACAACACTCAATAACACGACCACGGCAACGATCAACAGGATCGCCCAGGTGGGCAGCTTCTTTTTCATTTCAGATGGTGCAGGGACATGATCCTCCGGGGATAGCGACATCAACCCTCCTTCTATGTGAAGGTCTGAACACAATTGAAAAAATCCCGGAGCGTGTTTCTCCGGGATTTATTTTTTCAGTCTGCATTAGGGGATGGGACAGCCTTCCAGCATATTGAATGTGATAGCACACCACCATGACGCCGGCATGAACCACATGGTTACGGCAATCACACAAGCAATCACAACAATAGCGATGATCAGGACGATCAGCCAGGTCGGGAAACCGCCCTTTTTCTTTTCACCGGGAATCGGAGGCTGAGGTGTGTACGCAACGGGTGTCTGTTGCGGCTGCTGGTATGCGGGTGGTTCCGGCGGTCTTTGGTAGGAACTGGGGGCCGGTGCCTGCTGGTGAGGAGCTGATTGCACCGTGGGTGGCGCCTGCGAGGAAACGACTGTCGCGTCCGGGTCATAGCTGGTCTTCTCGAAGACCATCACAATACTCTCGCCAAAGGTGATCACATCTCCCGCCCGTAATTGCTGCGGGTTAGAAACGCGTTGACCATTGAGGAATGTCCCATTGGTTGATCCCAGGTCCTCGACGATGAGATTGTCATCCTGCATGATGAACCGTGCATGTCGTCTTGAAACCTCTGGGTCGCTAATGGGGATATCATTCGTCAGGTCACGTCCCAGCACCATCTCTTCCTGTTCGATTGGAAAAGTTTGTCCGGGATTAGGGCCTGAGCGCATCGTAAGTTGATAAATTGGGGCTGCCATAGAACCTCCTTCACATCAGCTGATGATATCTAAATTAAATCCTATTCTTAGTTTAATGATTTTTGAGGTGGATGTCAAACAATTTCTCCAATTCGATTTTTGTCCAGCAGAATATGGGAATATAATACAGTATCCTCCAATTCCTCCAATTCGCCCCGATTCGGTTGTGACCGAAATAAACCTCATCGCGGATTAATTCCTTTTCTAGATCGTTAACCCACCACATAATTTTGTTTGACAGCGCTTCCTGTGGTAAGTAAAATGTCTCTACATTAAATAGGCAATATCCCTATTTTTTACTGTTCTTTCGGAGTCACGGTTCATGCCCCTCTTTAATAAACAAGGACACCTCATATCGATATTGATCCTCTTCATCCTGCTGTTCGTCACGGGGTGCCAAAATGCCACGCCACAAGCGACGGTTACACCAGCTATCACAACCGAATCCCCATCTCCAGATTCAGTTACTAAAGCAATACTCACATCAAACCCGGATACTGAAGAACCAGCTGAAACTCACGGGGATAACGACACCCAGGAAGAGACTGAATCACCGACCGAACGCCAACCCACACCTGCTCCCACGCTCAGTGATTGGCGTGATGCGCCGATCATGCCGATTGAAATCAGCAACCGTGTCCTTGAGATCTACAAAGATGGACAGGCACAGGGGCGGGACCCAGCCAGTTTCTCCGTGATTGGCGATTGCCAGTCAATCCCCTTTGTCTTCATGGGGCCCTTCAGCAGGGGGGAGTTGGAACCAGACGCCAGCGAGAGCCAGCTATGGAACGCCATCAATTATTTTGATGCCTCCTTCAAGCGCTGGGCGGTCACAGCCCGCGGCGGTTTCACAGCCGCCTCGATCATCAACGCGCTCCAGGCAGACCCGAATGAGTGCAAGCCGGGCGAAACGCCCCTCACCTGTGAGTTCCGGCTGAATAACCCCGCTTTCGTGCTCATCACCCTGGAAACCTGGCTGGACCCGGAGAGCATTGACCGCTACGAAGTTTATCTGCGTCAGATCCTCGACACTGTAATTGAAAAAGGGTCGGTTCCCATCCTCCTGACCAAGGCGGATTCATCAGAGCTTAAGGGCGCCAAGCATGTCATCAACCCGGCGATCGTGAACCTTGCGTATGAATACCAGGTGCCGGTGGTTAATTTCTGGCGGGCGGCGCAATACCTCGACAATTACGGCATTGATCCCGATCGGGAGGGTTTCCACCTCAGCCAGGCCGGGTATAACCTAAAGAACATCCTGGCATTGCGGACGCTCTATGAAGTCTGGACTGCTGTAGAAGGGAAGGAAATCGCAGCAGAAACTACGGTAGAAACGCCAGCAGCCACCGAAACCCCAGAGCCAACCGAAGTATTAAGCCCGGAAATCACCAACCCGGACTGCGAAGGCGGATGTGTCTTTTTCGGTTCCGCCCAATCCCATGACGGTGCGGTCATAGCGCAAGGCGTTTATGCTTATGAAATTGGCACAAAAACCGTGACCCAAGTTCTGGGATCCGGGTTTGACCTGCAGGATGTCAGCACCGATGGTACAAGACTCCTGGTGAACAACAACACTATTCTTTATGAAATCGATCTGGAAAAGGGCGAAGCTACCATTATCAGTAAGTCATTCTTCTCCTACGGGCAACAAGGGGCTTACTGGGACAACGAGGATAGCGGGGTCATTTACCTGGATCAGGATGCGCCTATCCAGACAGAGACTGGCGAAGCCTACAACCTCTTCCCTGCGCCCTACGCGGAAGGGTTGTATTTCAACAGCGGTGAGTGCACCTCCAAAGATTTCTGCCAATCCAATGGCGTGTTTTATGCCGACCCGGAGGGCGATGTCTCCCAGCTTGATACCTTCAAACAGCCGGTCTTTTCTCCCGATGGGGGGCGGGTCGCGTTCCTGAACCCGGATGCAGCTACCAGGGATAACTATTATCACATCCATTACCTCATCATGGAGGAAACGGAAACCGGGATCAGCAGCCGGCGGGTGCTTTACTTCCCGGAGGAGGCTGGGTTTGAGGTATATCCCGATGTTGAAGAATACGCCTTCTCCCCCGATAACGACAAGCTTTTCATCCTCTACAACGTTTATAGCGAATATTACGAAAAATCCCTGCGCCTGCAAACATACCTGTGGAACCTGCAGACCGGGATACTGTATAACTTTGGCAAACTGGACGGTGTGAACGGGTCACTCAACCCGCGGTTTGCCTGGTCGCCTGACAGTGACAGCTTGTTATTCTTCCTCACAGACCTGACCGAGGAGGGTGAGTATATCATCAGCGTCTATAAAACTGATCTGGAGAGTGGCGAGAGACTCGTCCTGGTGCATGAGGGCATCCTTTCAGACACGGATTACCTCTATCTGACCAATCTCTACTGGCGCTAGGTTAACCAAAGGTGAGTGCTGATGATCTCCTCCGGATGAAAATCAGGGGAAAACATGAGAACCGTACGAACGCCGTTAGAAGGACTGTTGGCTCTCTTTGATCAAATCAATTACACTGACACAAAACTTAAAGACCTTGAAGCGCATGGTGACACCTTCGAGGAAATTCAATTCCTGGCATGTACTTTTTCAGTCTGCAACCTGAGTGAGTGCAGCTTCAACCGTTGCCGCTTTGATCGCTGCAGCTTCACCGGTTGCGACCTGAGCCTGGCAAAGGTGCCCCTGACCCAATTCGCTTCAGTGGTCTTTAAGGATTGCCGTCTCATGGGCATTAACTGGTGCGATGCAGATTGGGAAAGCCAGAGCTTGCTCTCCCTCAAACACGTTGATTTTGAAGGCTGCCTGCTGGATCATTCCGTTTTTATCGGTCTGGACCTGGCAGAAACCTGCTTCCGGAATTGCAAAGCGCGTCATCTGGACTTCGAGGGCGCGTACCTTTCCCGCACGGATTTCACCGGAGCAGACCTCGAAATGACGCGCTTTGTCCGCTGCGACCTGACCGAAGCCAATTTCGTCCGGTCGGAGAATTACCAGATCAACGCAGCGGAGAACACCCTGCACAAGACCCGCTTCTCCCTGCCGGAAGCGATTGCCTTGCTGCACAGTCTGGATATTGTGCTAGAGGACTAAAAGAACATTATTGTGCAGCATATCGAAGGTTCCTCTAGGCAAAAAGTGGATTCTCATATAAAATTAATCGGAATTAATAAGAAATAGTATTAAGGGGCAGGGGCATGAAAATCCGTTTTGGTTTGAAGTTGTCCGTTATCGTTATCATCATGGCCATTGCAGTAAAGGCTGGCGGATTTTTGAATGCCAGCGCAGATCCTGTTGATGAGTGGTGGAATGATGCCTGGCCTTACCGGGTGCTTGTCACAGTCAACGCGACCGGGGTGGTGGGGGTAAACCTTGACTTTTCTTCTCTTTTTTCACAAGCAGGACTATCTGGAGCACTTCTTGACATTCGTTCAATCCGTGTGGTTCCCTATACCACGGGCGAGGCCGGAGAACCGATTCCATACGAAGAGACGTATAGCACCCTGATCATCGCCGGGGATACTCTCAACAAGAGCTCGGCTTCACCGGAACCTTATTGGTATAGTGACTACCAAACCGCCTTGAGTATTGATCAACTGCAGTATACGCAGGGATCTAGCGCGATCAAAGCTGAGATTGTTGTTCAAGAGAATTATAATCCAGAGCCTTATTTTACATATTTCTTCAATGGCTACGGCGAATCTGACTGGTCTTCCTATGAGTCCTTAGTCTATGATATCTTGCCTGAGGTGAATGAGAGTGCCATTGACCAAACGCCGGACCTGTTCCACATAGAATTGCTGGGATTGGGCGGATGTCCCATGAAAAAAGTCAATGGCCCGGCATTGTCGATAAGCCAATGGAATCAAGCCAGTACCTCATTGGTTCCATTTGGTAATTGCACCACCCCCAATTTCTCTTCGCTCGATGGTTTGCGGTTTTTTCTAAAAACCAATGTGTTGGGGAATAATCCTGGGGCTTTTGAAGATGGCGATGAAGTCACCTTGTGGCTTGACAATGTCCGCCTGGTGGACCAGGACGGTGCCGGCGAAATCCGCTGGACCGCCGAGGAAGGTGTCGATCGCTATTACGTTTACTTTGATACGTTCAATCATGCAGGTCACCCGGAACCTTCGTTGACCACCATCGGTGAGGTTCTTCCGGACTCAACCACGCCAGGCTCTATAGAATCAGGCGGCTACTTCCACCAGGTCACAGGCGCCTCATTGCCTGAAAATCTGGTAGTCTGGAACGCACCACCTGTAGAAAAGATCCTCAAAAACCAACCTTTACCGGTGATTGAAAAGCCATTATTGATCCATGCTGCCCGCGGTGAGTTTGAGCCCATTCAGTTGATTATCCAATCAGAAACACAACAAAATTTGGCGGTGAATGTCAGCGATCTGATTATGGGGAAAGCGATTATCCCTGCCAGTCAAATTCAACTTTTCCGTGTGGATTATATTTCGGTCGCCCAGCTTTCTGATTTCTATGGGCGAATTACCGATTGGCCAGACCCGCTTTATCCCATCACGCTCGGGGAAGAAATCAACTTCCCGGCAGGTGAAAACCAACCGCTATGGTTCCGGATCGAGGTTCCCGCAGGCACCCCTGCTGGAAAATATTCGGGAACAATCACCATTGGCACTGCAACGATCCCATTCTCTATGGAGGTTTGGAATTTTTTCTTGCCCCAAACCATTTATCTGGATACTGAAGTCGGGTTTGATTGGGACACGGTGATGGAAACGTATCATGGCACAGATGGCGGTGTCCAACAACCCTGCTATGAACAACTCGAAGAGGCAATATACGAGACTTTAGCCGATTACCATCTGACGCCTTCACCTCCCGGTGACAGCGTGGACAACGCCTTGTTGTTTACCCTGACCGCTTATGAAGTTGAGAAAGCCCACGACCATCAAATCCTGACCGGCGAACCAGTCTGGTGGGAATTTACATCCTGGGATCACCCGCCATTGCCCAACCCCGCTGTAATCGATAGGCCGGGGGTGGATGCCCGGGTCCTGCCCTGGATGGCTTGGCTGGACCGGGTGGATGGGCTGCACTATGCCCAGTCCGCTGATTGGACCCCAGATCCCTGGATAACATCTTTTTCAAATGACCTGGGCAACGGCGATGGTTTTCTGTTTTACCCGCCGAATGACGCTACAATTGGGTCCGATCCCTGTGTCAGTGATAGTAACCGCCTGGTCCCTTCCATTCGCTTGGAACTTTTAAGAGAAGGCTTGGAAGATTATGCCTATCTCTGGTTGCTGAACGGAAGAAAAGCCGAAATCAATCTTGAGAACCAGAGTGACCTCCAGGCGAGAAGCTTCATTGGTTCCCGGATAGACTTCATGAGGTCACCTATGGCAATCAAAGAGGCACGGATAACAATCGCAGAGTTACTCCAGAGGAAGCAGAGCTCCTATTACCTTCCCCTCCTCATCCACTAATTCTTGATTGCCCGATGTGCTAAAATCGGTTTATGTCTCGGAACCTTAAACGCTTCCACTGGATGCGCACCGTCTGGCGCGTGCTGCGGAATTTGATCCTGATGTCTGGCGCCATTTTTCTTTTGGGCGGTTCGATCGTCCCGCCGGGCGGTCTTACCAGCCAGGTGCGCGTCTTCACCCGTCCCATCGAATTCGATTTCGGCACCTGGACCCTCAAAGCAGTTGGCGCCAAGCTCTCCGGTTGGGGGCTGAGCCTGGCGCATTTCCTTTCCCCTGAATCTCAAAGCAAGCTGGTGCTGGATTACCTGGAACAGGTTCAAAAGGTACAGGTCCTGAACACAGAACTTGTCCTTCTGTATGCCGACCCCGCGATTGGCGACCCGGACTCTGCCAGCCAATCATTGCGGGAAGAACTACGACAAGCACAGGAACGGCTGGAGTCCCTCGCTCCCCTGGCTGAAGCCATTCTGCAAACGCAATTAATGGATATCATCCATCAATCCGGTCTGGCGGTGTTAGGCCAGGTCATTCCCCCCTCTCTCTACCAGGTCAGCGACGTCCCCCAGTCACTGGTCATCTCCCCGCGAACAGAGATTGTCCAATCGCTGGAAATTTCCCTGCTGCCCGTTCTGAATGCCGAAGGGATGGACCAGCTCGAGACAGAGATCTTCCAGAAACTGGATCAATCCGCGCTCGTCGTCCCCATCGGCGGGATCGGCACTTACCCGACGATGATCATGCAGACCGCTGACCTCGTCTGGCTGACCGAAGTGATCGCCCATGAATGGGTACACAACTTCCTGACCTTGCACCCCCTGGGGATCAATTATGACACCACACCAGAACTCCGCACAATCAACGAAACCACTGCGTCGCTGGCAGGTAAGGAGCTGGGTCGGATGATCCTGGAGAAGTACTATCCGGAACACGTTCCACCAGAGCCCGAGTCACCCCAAACCGACCCGGCACTACCCAACCCGGAACCCGATCCGGATACCTTCGACTTCCGGGCAGAGATGCGCATCACCCGAGAAGAGGTGGACCGGTTGTTAGCGGAGGGCAAAGTAGAAGCGGCTGAAGCTTATCTGGAAACACGACGCGAATTCTTCTGGGGAAACGGTTATCCGATCCGCAAACTCAACCAGGCTTATTTTGCCTTCCACGGGGCATACAACGACACACCAGGCGGCGGCGCCTCGGGTGAAGACCCGGTAGGGCCGGCAGTCCGGGCGTTTCGGGCACAGTTTGACACTCTGGCTGGTTTTCTCACTGCCATATCTCGAGTGGATTCATTTAGTGAGCTGTTAGCATTAGTAGACGAATAGAGGGTTTATTCATCTGAATCACTGTCACCTGAAGCCATCTCCCCCAAATCCGGCATTTCCCGCTCAATTTGATCGGGATGCTGTCCTTTTTCAAGACGCGAAACCACCTCATCAAATTCAGGACCGACCTCCTCTCCCATTTCACCCTCCATCTGGCGCATCAGTCGACCCAGAGCTTTGGGATCATCTTCAATCCCGCTTAGTTGAGCAGGGTCCACCATCGCCTCAATTCTGCTTTCCTCCGATTTGGCAATCCGAATCTTACTGATCCTGCGTTCGACATCACTGCTTTCACAAGCCGGACAGATGACTTTTTGTTGGTCGTATTCAGCATAAGTAAGAAAGGTCTCAAATCCTTTCCCGCAATTCTGACAGCGATATTCATAGGTCGGCATTGGCGTTTCTCCGGTTCATGTTCTAAAATACATTATAATCAAAGATTGAAAATCAGCACCAAGTACGATCTCATCATCCAGCAAAAAGCAAACCACGACGATAATCCAGAAAATTTGAATTGATAACGCTATGACTGACATTGATTTTGAAATAAAGAAACCCGAACACACCCCGCTGTTAATTGTGATTTCCGGTCCCTCCGGGATCGGCAAGGACACAGTTGTCCAGGGCATGAAAGACCGGGACCTGCCCTTCCATTTTGTGATCACGGCGACCAGCCGTCCCCCGCGGGAAAATGAAGTCGATGGGAAAGATTATTTCTTTTATGGTAAAGACAGGTTTGAAGAAATGATCGAAGAAGGCGAATTTCTGGAACATGCCTGGGTGTATACAGCCTACAAAGGCGTTCCGAAATCACAGGTAAGGGAAGCGCTTCAGAGCGGGGATGACGTGGTCATGCGACTGGATTTCCAGGGTGCTGAGACAGTTCGGAATCTTTGTCCAGACGCGATCCTGATCTTCCTGACAGCCAGCGGCAAAGAGGAATGGCTCCAACGGCTCAAAGACCGTCGTAGTGAGACTGAAGAGGAACTATCTGTGCGCGTTAAAACCGCCAAAATGGAATATGACAGCCTGGACATCTTCGACTATATTGTCATCAACGAAAAAGACAAACTCGATCGGACTCTGGATGTGATCGAGAGTATCATCTCCGCAGAGCACCACCGGGTCCATCCCAGAAGGGTGCAATTATGAGCGACCAAACGCCCAAACCTGTCGTCGAGCTTCCCCACGACCCGGTCAGTGTCAAAATGCCGGAACGCAAACCTATTATGACTTCTATGTTGATTGGGATTTCGATATTATTTTTTGCGATCCAGTACCTGGTCAAATCCGCAACCGGTATAGATTTATTGTTCTTGTATGGTGGGAAGATCAATGAAGCCATTATGGCAGGCCAGGTTTGGCGCCTGTTGACACCCGCCCTGTTTCATTCTTCTATCCTGCACATTGCCCTGAATATGTATGCACTGTATATCATCGGACGCCGGCTGGAACGCTTTTATGGTCATGGAAGGTTCCTGCTCTTGTATGTCCTCTCAGCCTTTGCTGGAAATGTCCTATCCTTTGTCCTGACACCTGCGCCTTCTCTTGGCGCTTCCACTGCAATCTTTGGCTTGTTAGCAGCAGAAGGTGTGTTTATTTTTCAGAACCGAAAACTCTTCGGATCTGTCCGGACCCGCCAGATGATCACGAATCTTGGCGTCATTTTAATGCTCAACCTCATATTCGGATTCATGTCCGGTTCCAATGTGGATAACATGGGACATATCGGCGGTTTGCTCGGTGGGATCTTTTTTGCCTGGAAAGGCGGTCCAGCTCTGCAAATAGTCGGTCAGCTGCCCTTCTTTGAAATAGTGGATATCCGCAAGCAAGCCGAAGTCCTGTTGGCTGCTGTCGTGGTTCTGGTTGGATTTTCAGTCATTGCAATCATCCCCTTTATAACTGCCTAAACAAATCAGCAATAAAAAAACGCCGTTTGGAGTATGCCGAACGGCGTTTTCATGTTAAGAGTATCTTAGATCAGTCAATGGTGAACAGATCGCCCGCCGAGGTGCCCTGTACTTCGGGGAAGAAGTATTGCCAGGCATGCGTTGGCAGCACCTGGTAAATGCCGCGTTGATAAGGGAGGATCTGGTAGGTCAGTGTGTAGGTCCCGGCATGGACATAATCCGCTGTCCAGAGAACATGGTCGTCGTAGATCTGCGGGTCGTTGAAATACCACCAGCCCCACCCATCCGCAAAGGGCGAACGGGAATCAAATACGGGCATGGGGTCTTCTATCAGAGTTTGAGAGGTCAGAAAGTCCTGGTTGACGATCTCTGTCCCAGCTGGAATAAAATCTTCCACCATCAGATTATACATATCATGGGAGACGACAAGCGTCAGGGCAACTGTGATGAACTGGGTCGGGTCGCTCTGATCTAAAACCAGTGATTCAATAGGGTCGCAATCCTCCTCACCAGGACATCCCTCACCGGCTAAATAGTATGCCCGTGATAGGCTAATACCCTTATTGACTGCCGCAGCGGTCGCTGCTGGCTGATAGGTTTGGAGATCAGCACGATAATAGAGCGTCCCGGCACCTTCACTCCGTTCAATCAACAGCGCGTTGGGAGATTCCGGATAGAGATCTGCAATGGCTGTCGTCGAGACGATGGAAGTGAGTGAATCTGTACCTGCGGCGGTACCCTCGGCAATCAGCGTCTCATTCAATGTCGCCTGGAAATCGAAGTCCGCCTGATAATCGCCGGTGCCTTGTAAGGCTTCGGTGATCGCCATCAACGACCAAGCTGTCTCAAATGTTGACGACCAGAGGTCTGTTGATTTGCGATGAGCCAGGAGATAACGCAACGCCATGGGCAGGCTTGTTGATGCGGGATCTAGTTGTGCTAAAGTGAATACACCCACCGCTGTACTGAAGATAGGCGTACCGGGTAATAACCAGGAGACGTTCTCGCTTTCCCAATGCACTCCCGTCGCTGAACGTACGGCGCGTGTTTCCAAATCCGTAAGCAGCGTGTTCACGTGCGTATTCGCTCCGCCATAATCATGGAGGGTCAGGGCGAGCAAAGCCACTGCCCAGGGGCTCAATTCCGAGCGCCGTGCGAAAAGCCCCTCAACCGCAAATGCCAGGTCGAGATCGCTATCGCGCAAGGCATAGATCTGGAACGCAAGCCGGTCGAGTTGCCAGGCAGAATCTATATTGCCGGGTTGAGGTAAACGGGAAGAGAGGTATTCAATTGCCCGCTCAATGAAATGTTCACCCACATCCAATCCGGCTTCAGCAGTCTGAGTCAAACCCAGCAGGACATAGGCAGTAATGAAAGGGTCGGATGACGGTTCGTTCGTGCCATTCCCCGCCCACCAGGACCAGCCTCCATCGAAATTCTGGGCTTCTAATAACTGATGGATTCCCACACCCACGAGGTCTTCCAGATTTTCCTGCAACTGAGGTGAATTAATCCCGAGATCGCTCAGCGCCAGGTAGGCATTGAGGTTCGCCAGCAGCCGGGAGAGGATCGATACCGTATCGCGATCGGATGTGTTCTCCAGCGCCTTAAGCCCTTCCACCAATGTAGAAGTCAGCGTTGGGGTCAGTTCCAAAGTGAGTGTGCCTTCAGACGGATCAATGGACATTGGCAGACTCACTAATTCCAGACGCTGTCCCTCATCCGTCAATTGTCCGGAGGTGCTGAAAGTATAGGGCATCGTATAGCGGAGCACTTGCAGATCTCCCCAAACAGGTGTGCTGGCATCGGACAGGGAGCCCGACACAGCCTGGAAGACCAGATTGACCGTCTCTACACTATTCACCGTCCCCCACCAGGCTACCCGCGTGCTGTCGCTGGCTGCAATGGTCACACGCTGGGTCTGACTGGCGGTATCCGCAAGGGTAAAGCCGGTGCCCTGAAGTGAGATGTCCACGTCCAGAGTTTCCACAGTATTGTTGTGAACAATAGCAGCCATCTCGACTTCATCGCCATCCACCAGGAAGCGCGGTGTGACCGGACGGATCATCAGCTCTTTTTGGGTTAGGATTTCAGCTTCTGTTTGTCCGACCAGATACGCTTCCGTCAGACCGCGGACATCCACCACCCAGGTGGTGAGGGTGTCCGGCATCGGTATCTCCAGCCGGGCGGTACCATCCAAGCCTGTGACCACATCCGCCCGCCAATAGGCGGTATCCGGGAAATCCTCCCGGATGGTAGTAGACGCCATCATGTCCCCACCACCACCCCTTCCCAGGTCCATGGCGGATAAAGCCAATTGGGTCGCATAGGTTTTGAGGGAAAAGCTGGTTTGCACGGACAGGGGCTGATTGCCGTAGAGCGCGTCAAGGATCGGTGGGCTGTTAGGCTCCACCAGCGCCAGAACTGCCTTATCCACCACCGCAATTGAGAATTCACCCTGCACCGGGTTGCCCTGCTGGTCAGTGATGGTCAGGATCGCAGATACCGTCTCACCAGGTTCTGTCTTCGTGTGGTCCAAAGTTAATTCAATATTGAGTGTCTTGCTGATTGGTGCAACGGGCAGATTGATGATGCCCTGCCGGTAATCCGGATCGCCATCTTCTGTTTCTCCCAAGAGCATAACTGAAACATAGACATTTGGTATGGAAACCTCCGTCAGCGGGACCTGCAGGGTATATCCCGCGCCTTCAATATCCAGCACCTGGGTTTCCATGACCCGGCCGCGCTCGACCGTCACCAGCGCCTTGGCGCCCCCAGCAAAGGGGTTGGGGAAGAATATTTGAGCGATCTGTCCGGGCTGGTAATTTTCGACGTCTGGGGTCAATTTGACCTGGTTTTGGGTTTGCCGGGGCCACACAGCGCTGCTGGAACCTGAAACCCAAATCACCACCTGGGTGACCGCATCGCCGCTTTCAAGTGTGAGCTGGTACGTACCCGGATCTGGCGGTGTGAATGATAGCCGGGCTTTGCCTTCTGAATTAGTGACCGGACTGGCGCTAGCCACAAAGGTGGTTTTCGCTACATAACGGTAAGGGAACTCTGGATTCGTTGTCTCCTTGACTTCCCATTCGATGATTTCAAAGGTTGCGCGCAAAGGTTTGTTACCTTCAGGTTGTTTTTCCCAATCCACAGTTTGCACGGAGAAAGCAAAGGGCGATTCAGCGATCCCAAAATAGGCTTCAGGCTGGACGCCGATATAGAAATCCTCCGGATGGACGAGGGCAGAGTCCCGGTAACTGACCGGGAACCCGCTTTCATCCATTACGGTGACTTCCAGGTTGTATTCCTGCAAGCTGCCCTCGGGGATGTCATCCAATTGCAAGTCAGCAGGTGAGAATTCAAGACTGACATGACCTTCCTCATCTGTCTCACCTTCGCCTGAAGCGACCACTGACCCCAATGGTGAATAACCTTGGAAGCGCGGTGTGAGCCAGGAAGTATTTAAAGGTCCCACCCGGTAGCCGGGAAGGTTGAAAAAGGTGTCATCCTGGTAGAGGGTCCATGAAAAAGTTTGTCCGGAAGCAGGCACACCGAAATAATAATCCGCCTGGATTTCTGCTGCGAGGGTCTCACCAGCAACAATTTCGGCTTGATCCAGCACGACCTGCAACTCAATTTCCGGTTTGCGATAAGTCGCTACATCAAAATAGAGAACTTCGATCACGCTATCATCATCTGCCAGTTCAATCCGATAATAACCTGGCGGCGCATCTTCCGGCAGGGTCACAGCAGCCTCAACGGTGCCAAACCGGGTCAATGCCAGTTCCTCATCATAGAGCGTCGTGGGGATACCGGACATACCCGGGTCGCCGTAAAGCGTGACCGTGACCATCTCCAGGTCGGACATCACAGGGATGCCGTTATCGCGTCCGAAAATTGCTGCTTTGAAATGGATCGTATCTCCGGGTCTGTAGATCGGCCGATCTGTGTAAATATAAGCCTCCATCTGGGCAGGGAGGGTATCCAAGCTAATGCCCATTTCGTAAAGAGCATAGCCCATTCCCCAGGTTGAGATGGAAAAAGCAAAGTCTTCCTCACCCGGTTCGCCGACCAGCGCGAAAAAGTTGGTGTAAGGTTCAGCAAACCGCTCAAAGTTACCTGTGAACAAGCCCTCTCCATCAGTGCGCCCACTGGTGAGCAGGTCTCCCTCAGTGTTATAGACCAAAACGGGTGCGCCACTCAGGGGCGAATAGCCTCCCAATTGTGTTGCCCATACCAACGCCTGGTCCGGGGCAATCTTCATAACAAGGTGATTGTCACTGACAATGAGATATAGCTTATGATACTGGTTTGCGGTTTCGCTAGTGATATCCGGGGAAGAGACGCTCAGGAAATAGACACCCGGCGTCAGCGGATTACCCTGGTAAGACAGTGGGATGGTGACCACCTGGTTGATATTGCGAGTCAGATTGAGATTCTGCGTGGAGACTTCCACGCTTTCGGGCATAAAGACCTGGCGGTAATCATAGTTATCCGGATGCAGGAGGGTGATGAGGTCATTGGTGCTGATCGGGGAGATCTCCAGAGTGACAGTATTGATATTGGTCGCCTGCATCACCAGTTCTGAGGCTTCGGCAGGGATAAAGACCAGGTTATGGCTGGTGCTGCCCGTGATGATATTGAGGTTAGATGTGGCGGGCGGTGTGGAGAAAGTATACGTGACATCTTCACCTAACCTGCCACCCCAAACATCCTGGAAGTCGCCAGCGAGCGTCAGGGTATATTGCGATTCCGGCTGGAAAAACCCGGTGATGGTGAGGGTTGTGTTGCCATCCCCCAGGTATATATTCTGATCGTTGACTTCTGGTGAAATGCTGATGTGATCTTGATAGGTCTCTTTATCAAGCGGTGTGGTGAAATATAGGCGATATTGACCAAAACTGTTATAGAAATTTTGGAACGCCGGAGCCATCCTGGGATCGGTGGAAAACACGGTAAAAGTCGTCCGCGTTGCTTCAACGGACGCATCGATAGGTAACCCACCGAAGGATTCTGCGCCCGGCCCCAGGCGAATGGTGTAGGTGGCATTGCGAGCCAGGGTCACGTCAGGTGTGAATGCAAATGTTTTATTATCTTCGTCCCACTCAAAGCTGCCAGCAATGCTTATGCCGGTCGGGCTGATCAGGTCAAAGCCTTCTTCGACACTCCCGGCGTCCATCCGGATATTGAACCGGATCTTAATCGGACCATCCAGACTGAGCTTCTCATCCGGGAGAGGTAGAATATTCAGCACTGTGGGTTGGGTGGTGGAGAACATGAATTCGCCCACTTCAGAAGCATCAAATCTTGCGCCCGAGGTGCTCTGTAAGTTTTCATTCAACTGGATCGTATATGTCATGCCCCCATCCATTGAGGGTGCAGGATAAAAGACATATGTGCTGGTATTTAGCCACTGGCCCTCACCGGGAACCTCCGGGGACAACGTGAAGGCAGGGTCGGCATCCGCTTCTGCACCGAGGGCAACCACGGGCTGGTTGAAAGCAGTAAAAATCGCACTTTCCGGGTCTACGTCCTCAGTCCCATCGGACGGAACGGTTTGGACCACCTGCAGGCTTTCTACGGTTTGATACATTATCTCAACCGGATCCTGCAAGGACTTCCGATTGTTGGCTTGGGCGCTGGTATTGATGCTCAGCACCAGGTCGGTGTTCGGGCTCAACATCTGATCGGGTGTGAATGTGAGCACCTGGTCATCTTCCCACCTAAAACTGCCACCAATGGTCGGATCAAAGTGGATAGCGGCTTCCACAGAGTCGGTATCCATGGACTGGTTGAAATACAACGTGATGGGTTGTTGGAGAGCGATGATGCTGTTAGGAAGGGGATATACTTCCACTAAAGCAGGCGGCAGGTCCTTCCTGGGTTCTGCGGTTGCTACTTGCTCCTGTTCTGCCTCCGCATCTTTGTTCATCTCATCAGGGGATGGCTGCCAGGGAAAACGACAACCTGCCAGCAAGCTGGTCATCATCACAAGAGATATTATGATTTGCACCCAACGATTAGAAAATTCTGGAGTTATCCGCTTTTTCATCGCCATCTCCTTATAACCAGGCAAAATTATTCGCCCCTATTATATTAACGCACAACAACCCCGCCAGGTTCCCCATGACAGGGAATTGGTTTAATCTAATTATATGTGAGTTTTGTTGGAAGTAAATTACTTTCTTAAACCAGCTTCAGTTCAGCCAGAACATCCATAATCGGGGAGGAAAAATCATCCACGACCCGGTCAGCAAGGGTCAATTCCGAACGAGGGAGGGTCGTGGTCACCGCAATGCACGTCATCCCTGCATTTTTAGCCGCCTTTACACCCGGCAGAGAATCCTCAATCACCAGACAGCGTTCTGGCGGTTGCCCCAGGAGGTCAGCAGCCTTCAAAAATACGTCGGGTTGTGGTTTGGCGGGCAGATCTGCGCCGGAAACAATCTCGGTAAAATAATGACATAAGTTGAAACTCGACATCATCGTCTCGATATTGCTTCGCGATCCCGATGAAGCGATTGCCTGTGGGATGCCCTGGGTTTGCGCGGTTCCAAGCCAGGATTCCACCCCGGGGATCAAAGTAGCTTCCAACGGTGCTACCTCGCGGAACCGCACTTCTTTCTCTTTAATAAGCTGTTCCATTAAGGTCGGATCCGGGTCGAAACCCAAAAAGAGCGGGAGGATCGTGCGGGTGTTTCTCCCAAAATTCACATCCAAAACATCCTGATCGAGACAAAATCCATGTTCTTCCAGGACATCTCGCCAGGTGGAAAAGTGACAGGCTTTGGTATCAATAATGGTGCCATCCATGTCCCAAAGAATTGCCAGTTTAGTATGTGCCAACAGTTTTCCTCCATATCGTTTTCAAACGCCTTATTATACCTTTATCCATCGGCGTATCCCCTCGCACGCATTCTTTTGTGTTTGAAAAGGTGACAGACCACCGTGCAAAAATGGGTGTATGGTATACTACCCGCTAGAGTCTTAATCGAGGAATAATCCATGAAAGAAGCAATCAGTATCAGCATCGGCTCATCCAGCCGCGATAAATCGGTTAATATCAATCTGTTGGGCGAGGATATCCACATTCAACGCGTTGGCACGGACGGCGATATGAAAGCTGCCCGGAAGATGTTTCGGGACCTGGATGGTAAAGTCCAAGCCTTTGGCGTGGGCGGGACAGACCTTGGTTTGTTTGTGGATAACAAGTGGTACCCACTGCATTCCGTCTTGCCGATGGTTCAGGATGTGACCCGCACACCCGTCGTTGACGGATGCGGATTAAAGAACACCCTCGAAGCCCAGGTGGCAGAAGTGTTGGAAACTGAAATCAGCGGTTATCTGGACAAGATTGGCCGGAAATCACTTGTGATGACTGCGGTTGACCGGTATGGTTTGCTGCGCGCTTTTGTGGACGCAGGTTATGACTGCCTGTTTGGCGACGCTTTATTTTCATTAGGCGTCCATCTCCCCATCCGTACAGAACAGGGCGTCAAGACTCTGGCAGCGTTGTTGATCCCGCTTATCAGCCGGCTGCCGTTCAAATGGATCTATCCGGTGGGCGAAAAACAGCTTGAACGCACCCCAAAATTCGAATGGGCTTTTGAAGAAGCGTCTGTCATTGCCGGGGACTGTCATTACATCACCCGTTATATGCCCGATCACCTCGAGGAGAAAGTGATTGTGACCAACACAACCACCCCGCACGATGTGGTACTTTTCCGGCAAGCTGGGGTGAAATACCTCGTGACGACCACACCCGTCTATGATGGCCGGTCTTTCGGAACCAATATGATGGAAGCTGCCCTACTGGCAGCCAGCGGGTACCGTGAAAAGGTAGACTACCGCAATTTCACCACTTATTTTGGCATGATGGCGGAATTGGTTAAGGCAGTAGGTTTCCGCCCACAGCTACAGGTCTTGAATTGATGAAATTGGATGCGGTTGTACTGGCTGGCGGGCGGATGACTCCCGAGGATCCACTTTTTGATGAGGCACCTGATGGTTATCGGAGCCTGATTGATTTGCAGGGGAAACCCATGGTCCAATGGGTGATAGATGCGCTCTCGGCATCGGATGCAATGAATACATTGTATGTGATCGGTCTCCCGAAGGATTACGGACTTAAAGCTACCAAACCTCTGCACTTCCTGCCTGATGCAGGCGGCATGTTTGAGAACATCCACGCTGGTGCCCTCCAGGCTGCGAAAGACCACCCTCTGCAGGACAAAGTCATGGTTTCCTCAGGGGATATCCCTGCACTGAGATCTGAGATGGCGGATTGGCTGGTAAAGCAGGTGCAAAAGGATCCGGAATTATTCCTTTATTATTCTGTCATTTCCCAATCAGTCATGGAGGAGAGGTTCCCTGAATCTGCACGTTCTTTCGTGCATTTCAAAGATATCTCTGTCTGCGGCGGGGACCTCAATGTGATCGATACGCGCCTGTTCACCATCGAGCGACCAATCTGGAAACGTCTGACGGAAGCCAGGAAAAGACCCCTTAAGCAGGCAAGTTTGTTAGGCCTGGACGTATTGGCGCTGGTTGCCTTGCGGTTGATCACATTGGATGGTGCTGTAAAAAAAGTTTGCAAGAAATTATCACTGGAAGGGCGAGCTTTGGTCAGCCCTTATGCGGAAATGGCAATGGACGCGGATAAACCCCACCAACTTGCTATCCTCCGGCATGATCTGGAGGGAGGTTTGTGAAACGCTGGTTAAGGCAATTACTCAAGACGGATGCGCGCTTCTCAAAGGCATTACGTATGCCAGAAGATCGAAAGTTATTATCCCTGTTTTTAAAGGTTTTTGCGCATTCGGGTGATTCCTGGTTCTGGCTGGCAGGGTTGTTCCTGGTGTGGTTGTTCAGTGAGGGAGCTTGGCGTGAACGGGCTGCCTTCCTGGCTGTAGGTCTTGCCATCATGGCGGCTGTCGTGATCCTGCTCAAGTTCTCCATCAAGCGCCCGCGACCCGAAGGTGAATGGGGTCAAATCTACCGCATCACGGACCCGCATTCTTTTCCCTCCGGGCATGCCGCCCGAACGGCTGCCCTGGTCGTGATGGGGATTGCGATCGGACCGCCCTGGTTCGCCATTACCCTGGTCATTTGGGCGCCCTGGGTTGGGCTCTCACGGGTGGCGCTGGGCGTGCATTACCTTTCTGATGTGGTGGTGGGTTGGCTGGTCGGCGCAGGAATGGGGTTGATTGCCCTGGCGTTGCGACCGTTGGTACTGCAAGGGTTGACATGGATATTGTGAGGAATTGGGTGATTAAGATTTAGGGGAACGAGTAAGACAGCGATAAGCAGATTTAGAAAATTAAATAGAGAGAGTGTGTATGAAAAAAGCTGCCACGGAAGTGTGACAGCTTTGTTTGGATCATTACGGATAGTTTATCTGCGGCGGCGACCGAAAAAGCGCAGCAGATAGAGAAATATATTGACAAAATCCAGATAAAGCTTCAGAGCGCCGAGGATGCCCATTTTCATCGCCACGGCTTCATCCCCCGCCTGCATGCTCTGGATCGTCATGCGCTTGATCTGTTGGGTGTCAAAAATGGTTAAACCCAGGAACAAGAGAACACCAACGATTGAAACGAGCCAATCCATCCCCGAGCTGCCCAGAAAGAGGTTGACCGTGGAGGCAATCACCAGGCCGATCAAACCCATCAGCAGGAAACTGCGCCAGTGGCTCAGGTCTTTCTTGGTGGAATAGCCGATCAGGCTCATTGCACCAAACAGACACGCCGCGACAAAGAACGCCATCCCGATGCTGCCCAGTTCGTAGACCAGAAAGATCGCCGAGAGGGTCACACCGTTCAACCCGGCATAGGCAAAGAACAGGACCCCTGCCAGGGAAGGGTGAAGTTTTTGGATCCCCGCACTCAGGAACATCACCAGAGCCAGCTCACCGATCATCAAGCCAAAGAAAATGTAAATATTGCTGAAGATGAACGTGCCGAGGGGTGAAAAGACGGTGGCGAGAGCCGCGCCGGTCGTGACCAGCAGTCCCAGCGCCATCCAGAGATAAACCCGGCGCATGACCGTCTTGAAAACATCATCCACTTCCAGGTCGCTCAATTCGTTCAAGCTGTGCTGTGCGTTCAGCTCTCCCGTAGTGTTATTAAATTCATCAGACATTCATAACTCCTAGCTAAACTATTAACTGGCAAAGATTATAACACCAAGCCGCTCAGAACGTTTCAGAGCGTTTTGACCATATACAACTCGCCCATCTCAAACCCTCTCCCGACATAGTAGGCGCGGGTGCCCACCGCGGCGATCACCGCCAGCCGGCGGAAGCCCTTCTGCCTGGCAATTTGTTCAGCTTCCTCGATCAGACGGGTGCCCAGACCGCTATGTTGGGCGATGCCAGAGCGTTCTTCACCAACTTCCAGCGATTGCCCGTAGATATGTACTTCCCGAATGATGGCTGCTTCTGTAAGGTCCCGCAAACCAGTGGCATGGGTGTCCTCTGGCAGAGACAGGCGCAGAAAACCTGCCAATTTGTCGTCCGGGGTGTCAAAAGAAAGAAAGTGTTCTTCGGCATAAGCCGGGTGGTAGACCAGGTCGTGCAATTGTACCGACTTGGCGGTCACTTTATCACGCCGTACTTCCCGGCAGCGGACGCACTCACATTGAGTGCCGCGGCACTTCATTTCGCGCTGAATATCCTGGCGCAGGCTGGTGTTCTTGTTACCTGCCACCACGTAGGTCGAAGGGATATCCCGGATGATGCGGTTAATCCGGCAATAGCGCGGGACGGAGGTTTTGAGGTCGGCGATCAGGTCCAGCAGTGTCTCCTCAGAATAGGGCTCATACTCGCCGTGCTGCCAGCGATCATAAAGCTCGGTGTTCTCCAGCAGCTGGCAGGGGTAAATCTTGATTTCGTCCGGGCAGTAAGCGCCCTCGCTCCATAGGCGGCGGAAGTCAACCCTGTCGGACTCTGGTGTTGCGCCTAACAGGTTCGGCATCCAATGCAGCACGATCTTGAACCCGCCCGCCCGCAAAAGAGCAGTGGCTTCAAGCGTTTCCTTGGTGGTGTGACCGCGCTTGTTGAGCGCCAGGATGCGGTCATCCAGGCTCTGCGCGCCCATCTGCACCTTGGTCACACCGAGATGGCGGTACCAGGCAAGCTCTTCCCGGTTAATCAAGTCCGGCCGCGTCTCGACCACCAGACCGACATTGCGATGCTCCGCCCGAACATTACGCGCCTGTGCTTCTGGCAGAGTCTCAAAACCGGGTTCATCACCCAGGTTGACTTCATTCATGGCGTCAAAACAGCGCCGGACGAACCACGCCTGGTAATCCCGGGGGTAAGCGCTGAAGCTGCCGCCCAGGATCAGCAACTCGATCTTATCGGTCGGGTGACCGACCGCTTTCAACGCGCGGATGCGGTTACGCACCTGCAAATAAGGATCAAATTCGTTTTCCAGCCCGCGCTTGGCGCCAGGTTCTTCGCTGAGATAACTCTTGGGCATTTTGTCTTCCTGGGGGCAGAAGATACACTTTCCCGGGCAGGGGTGATAACGGGTGAGTACGGTGACCGTTGTGACGCCGGAAAGCGTCCGCGTGGGTTTCATGCGGATCCTGGATAGCAACGCTTCATCCTCATCCCATTCACCACGCTCCACCATCCGGTAATAGACCGCGACCAGGGCATGCTTGGGGATGAAACCGCCGCCATCAGGCTTAGGATGGCTTCTCTGGGCAGTATTGAGCTCCACCCCCTGTTTCATGTCCGTCAAGATTGCCAGCGCTTGCGCCAGTTCTTCTTCGCTGTAGGTTCGCTTCTTTTTCCAGGTCTCTGCTTTCATACGCATGAATTGTACCCATTAATGTTTATCTCAGCGAATAGTCCTGTGCCGGATTGCCGGTTTTTACAGACATTTTACAGGATATCAACAAAAATCTAATAATCAGGTATTATGCTGATATAAGACAATAAATGTCATAAATGAAAGGTATCCAAAGATGAAATGGTCATGGAATTTCGGACGAATTGCTGGGATTGATCTCAAAATCCATCTCACTTTCTTTTTCTTAATCCTCTGGGTGGGATTTTCGACCCTGAATACCGGCGGAACGATGGCTGCCATGCTCGGTGATATTGTATTTATCCTGGCGCTTTTCCTGTGTGTGGTCCTGCACGAATTTGGACACGCCCTGATGGCGAAGCGTTTCGGTATTACCACCCAGGATATCATCTTGTTGCCGATCGGCGGCGTTGCCCGTTTGGAAAAGATGCCCGAAGATCCCAAAGAGGAATTCCTTGTGGCAGCCGCGGGTCCAGTGGTTAATCTTGTGATTGGTGGGGTGATATTTGCTGGCTTGTTACTGGCGGGCTATTTTACCCAACCACTCAACCTTACAGCCATCCTGGATAATTTCTGGCTGCGATTGCTAACCACCAATCTCATCCTGGTCGCCTTCAACCTGATTCCCGCTTTCCCCATGGACGGCGGCCGGGTTCTGCGAGCGCTCCTGGCTTCCCGGATGGATCATGTCAAAGCCACCCGCATCGCGGCGAATGTCGGCCGTGGGTTTGCAGTCTTGATGGGGCTTGCCGGGTTCTTTATCAACCCCTGGCTGGTACTGACGGCAATCTTTGTCTGGTCTGGTGCCGACGCGGAAGCTCGCTCGGTTGAAGTTAAAGCCGGCATTAAGGGGCTGACCGTGCGGGATGCATTGATCTCCCAGTTCTACCAGGTGGAAGGGAACCAATCATTGGGCAATGTCTTCCAACTCTCAATGGAAACCGGTCAACACAATCTGCCGGTGACATCCAATGGGCACTTCCTAGGGATCATTCGCCGGGGAGACCTGTTGAATGCCCTGGACCGGCTGGGTAACCGGGCACCCGCCTATGCGGCTATTGGCGTTGAGCTAGAGGGGCTTGATCCCGAAATGCTGTTACAGGAGGTACTCCCGAAATTCGCAACCAGCCGGGTTCTACCTGTGGTCGAAAACGACAAGTTGATAGGCTTGATCACGCCCGAAAGCGTCCAGCAACAAATGTGGTTGAAGCAACGCCGGAAACCGGTGGATCCACATCCGCCGGAGGAGACCATCGATCCGGCTTAAAGCATTGACGAATAGAAAGGAAAATCCCGATAAATATCAAACTTTATCGGGATTTTTTATTGAATTTAGTCTCCAACATAAACTATTTACATCGTGAGTTAATGCATTGGTCATGCTTCCAGCGTGACACGACTGTTTTCCTATTCTATGTCCCCCGTGAATACATCCCGGCGGGAAGTATCTTCATTGGTTGACGCCATTCATTGATTCACAATATACTGTCATTATGGATAATTCCGCGCGAAGTAAACTTGTAGACATCAATCGCCAATTCTATGATACATTTGCGCCATCCTTTTCCGCCACCCGGGGACGGGTGCAGCCCGGCGTTCGTGAATTGATAGGTCGCTTCAAAAAGGACACCACGGTGCTTGATGTTGGCTGTGGAAATGGCACCCTCGCCCGCGCCCTGGCTTCCACTGGGTTTGAAGGAAGCTATCTGGGCGTGGACTTGAGCGCAGGATTGCTCTCAATAGCAAAGGCACTACTTGGAGAACCGACGGCAGGTGATTATGATTTTCAGCAGATTGACCTGGCTGAGCCAGGTTGGGAAGCACCCCTCTCTGGCGCACCCTATAACTGGCTGGTCTCCTTTGCGGTACTACATCACCTGCCAGGAGAGGAATTTCGCCAGCGAATAGTCCGGGCAATTGCCGGTCTGACTCGTCCGGAAAGCACCGTCGCAGTGTCCGTCTGGCAGTGGCAGAACAGCCCCCGCTTGCGCAAACGGGTGGTGCCCTGGGGGACAGTTGGGTTGGATCCCGCTGAGCTTGATGAGGGCGATGTCCTGCTGGATTGGCGTGCAGGGGACCAGGTCGGACTGCGCTACGTGCATACCTTTACTGAAACCAGCCTGACCGGACTGGCAAACCATGCAGGTTTTGAGGTGAGGGAATCTTTTTATTCTGATGGGAAACCCGGCAACCTGGCACTTTACCAGCTCTGGCGTTTACCCGCGTAAGGGTATCAAAAAACTGGTGACAACCCTCATCACCGGTTTGTGAGTAAATTGGAAAACGATTATCCCAAAGCCACGTCGAGGAGCATCATCACCGCGAACCCGAGCATTACGCCAATGGTGGGAATATCGGAGTGCCCTTCCCGTTTCGATTCCGGAATCAATTCTTCAGCTACAACATAGATCATTGCGCCAGCGGCAAAAGCCAGAGCGTAGGGGAGCAGGGGGCGCATAAGCAGCGTGGCGGCTGCGCCAATCAGACCTGCGATTGGCTCCACCATGCCTGAGAATTGACCGTATAGAAAAGCTTTTCCAGCCTTCCACCCTTCCCGTCGAAGCGGCGCAGCTACAGCCAACCCTTCCGGGAAATTCTGGATGCCGATCCCAATTGCCAGGGCAACTGCTGAAGCAACCCCGGCATCTCCTATTCCGGCAGCAGCAGCTCCGAAAGCCACCCCGACCGCCAGACCCTCTGGAATATTATGCAGGGTGATCGCCGTAACCAGCAGGACGCTGCGCTGCCAGGACGTCTTAGGTCCTTCTGCCTGGGTGACATCTTTGCCAACGTGCAGGTGAGGGAGCAGTTTGTCAACTGCAAATAAGAAACCTCCCCCAAGCAAAAAACCAGTTGTCGCGGGCAGCCAGCTTGGCACCGAAAGGGTCTTTGACAGCTCAATGGCTGGCGCTAGCAATGACCAGTAAGAGGCGGCGATCATCACACCAGAAGCAAAACCCAGCATACCATCCAATAATTTCCGGTTGACTTCTCTGGTAAAAAAGATAATGGACGCACCCAGCGCTGTCACACTCCAGGTAAATAGAGTTCCAAACAAAGCCTGGATAACGGGAGAATATTGTTCTAAGAATGTGATCATAGCTTTACTCCTTCATATTCATTCCGCTAGATTATAACATGACATTAGATGAGTGTAAATAGTAATTTATATGTAACTAATTTTGATCTGATTCATTGAAGGTAAAATAATGGAGTGACTCCAAATCCTGATCCGCTCTCGTTGATAAAAAATGCTGTTCTCCAAAGACAAATCGGGGACAGCGTTACCGACGTCTATCGCCTGTTTAATGGCTTTTATGAAGGGTACCCCAGTCTGGTCCTTGACCGGTATGGTTCGACTCTGGTGATCTTCGACCATGGTATTCCGGGAGAATCGACCGATCTCATTCATGAAGCCGCTGGGTGGGTATTAAATAATTTTGTTGATCTGGATTCTGCCCTCCTTAAACAGCGCCAGCACCCAGAGGAAACAGCGAAAAACGGAATCCTGATTGCCGGAGAGTCGTTACCCGTTTCCATCATGGAGTCTGGCGTGCACTATGCCATCGCCCTACAGATGCACCAGGATGCCAGTTTCTACCCGGACACCCGCAACTTACGCCAGTGGCTCATAGAGCATATGGAAGGAAAGCGCGTGCTGAACACTTTTGCCTATACCGGCAGCCTGGGTGTGGCAGCGGGCACAGGCGGTGCAGCCGAGGTGGTTCAGACCGATCTCAGCGGTAAGTTCCTCGAAATCGCCAGAAAATCGTGGGAGTTAAACGAATTAGACCTAATTAAGTGTGGAATTCTGCCAGGTGATTTTTTTAGGGTCACTGGTCAAATGCGTCACCAGGATCGGCTTTTCGATTGTGTCATCCTCGATCCCCCGTTCTTCTCCACCACCGCGGCGGGTCGGGTTGACCTGCAAGAAGAGACGGCACGCCTGATCAACAAGATCCGTCCCCTGGTGACGCACGAAGGCTGGCTGGTGGTGATCAACAACGCCTTGTTCCTCCCCGGTGCGGCGTTCATGGCGGAATTGGAAAAACTATGTCAGAGCGATTACCTGTCCCTGGCGCAACTCATCCCCATCCCGCCCGATGTCACCGGCTATACGGATACAGTCGTCGCGCTCCCGCCCGCGGACCCGGCGCCCTTCAACCACCCCACCAAGATCGCCATTTTACGGGTAACACGGAAGGACAAACGGAAGTAAATGGAGAAGTTGCTCTATCCTCTATTAAATTAATTTATTAGCTATTTTGGAGCGTAAACGATTTTTTGGGCAACCCTCTGTGGTTGCCCTACAAGGCTCCAAAGGCGATCAAGTACGAGGTTCACACAATCACTTTTCATGCTTGAAAATGGCGCCCTGATACGGCAGGATAGTGCCTTTGCGCAGGTGCCCCTCTTCCACCACCGCCCCTTCACCGCCCAACAGGTCTTCCAGAACAACACTATCCTCGAAGTGCGCTTCAACCGGAATATTCAGATCCCAGGGATACCCCCCGGCGTTGATCGCTATCAGCATCCGCTCGCCTTCTAGATGGCGGAGATAGGCGATTTGACGCCCCTCTGAGAACAGCGGCACATACTCGCCTGTCCGCAATACCGGATTTTCCAGCCGGATGTGGGCGTAGGCTCTAATTACCTTCCGCAGGTCATGGTTCCACTTTGATTCATCCCAGGGGAAAGGCGCTCGGTTTTCCGGGTCGCGCCCCCCGAACATCCCGATCTCATTGCCGTAATAAATACATGGCGCACCTGGGTAGGTCATCTGGAACAGCGTCGCCAGCCGAAAGGCGTCTGTATTTTCGCTGACCATGCTGAGGAAGCGCGGCATGTCATGGCTGTCCATCAGGTTGAGCTGCGCCAGGGCGTTCTGCCGCGGGTAAAGCTCCAGCAGGATCTTGGTACGCTGGAGAAACTCGCCGGCATCCAGCACTGGCACTTCCGGCAGTCCCATAATCCCGGAGATCATCGCCTCATCGCGGTGACCGGTGCCAAAAAAGCCCACGCAGGCTGCCGTGAACTGGTAATTCATCACCCCGTCGAACATGTCGCCCTGCAGCCAATCCTGCGCCTCGGAGGGGATCTCGCCCACCAGGTAAGCGTCGGGGTTGGGGAGCTTGGTCGCAGTGCGGAACTGGCGCCAGAAGGACTCGTCGTTGATCTCAAAGGGGACATCCAACCGCCAGCCATCCACCCCCTGCTCGATCCAATGTCGGGCAACCTCGAACAGGAATTGGCGCACCTGTGGGTTATCGGTGTTGAATTGAGGCAGCGCGGGCAGGTTCCACCAGCAGGAATAGTTGGGCTTGCCCTGGTAAGCGTTCATCGGGAAACCGTAGACACTGAACCAGTCCAGGTAGGGCGATTTTTCACCGTTCTCGAGGATGTGGTTGAACTGGAAAAAGCCGCGGCTGGCGTGGTTGAACACGCCGTCCAGGATGATATGGATCCCGCGCCGGTGCGCTTCCGCCAGCAGCTTAAAGAACACCACGTTGCCGCCCAGGATCGGGTCCACGTGGTAATAATCGTAGGTGTGGTAACGGTGGTTGGCAGCCGACATGAAGACCGGGTTGAAGTAGATGGCGTTGATCCCCAGGTCTTCGAGGTAATCCAGCTTCTCATAAACGCCCAGCAGGTCGCCACCCTTGAATCCATAGCGCGTGAGGGGCGCGTCCCACGGTTCGATGTAGGTAGGCTTTTCGAGGGCGTTGGATTTGGAAAAACGGTCGGGGAAAATCTGGTAAAAAATAGCGTTCTTGACCCAGTCGGGTGTGTGCGTCAGTTCAGGCATAGATGGTATGTTTTCTCCTTGAGATCTACACTGGTACCATAAAATTTTACCATTGAAGGCTGATAAGTCCATCTCGCGCGGGGCGAGGCATGCCTCGCCCCTACCGGTGGATGTTCTATTATGATGATCCCATGGATGTGATTGGGCATGATGACGAAATGATCATTGTGGATATGTGGGAAATGATCCGGTATCTCATGCCAGGTTGTTTCCACGATCATGCCAATGGCACTCAATTGCATATTACTAGCCACCATCCTGCCGAGGATACAGGCATGTTGGTATGTGACGATGGTCACGAAATACGCCCCGGGTTGGGAATAATCGTAATCTGGCAAGCGGATGGACCGCCTGTGATGTGACTCCCGCTTTTGATCCATGCAGAACATTATACATTGATCCAAGACGATGATTAACCGGTTGACATTCAGGGGGGTGAAAGTTATGCTTAACTTTGGGAATGGTTAGGTCCTGGTGGGCCTCCCGGTCTTCAACACCGGTGTCGGGTCGCGTTGCGAACCGTGGTGGGTTCGACTCCCATCCATTCCCGACTGATTATAAATTTGGGGTTCTGATTCTGGGGAAAAAATCAATTATACATGGCATGGTGTGATAAAAAAAACACAAATAACTATTTGTCATTGCGAACCTCCGCAAGGAGGTGAAGCAATCTTTGGTTGTAAGAAGAAATTGGTATTGTACTTGCTTCGTTGCGTGTTACCGAAGATTGCTTCGCTTCGCTCGCAGTGACGCAATCGTTTATGTAGGTCATGCATGGCTCTGCCTGCATGACAGTCACGCTGAAAGCGTGACCTACAAGATGCTTCAACACCGGTGTCGGGTCGCGTTGCGAACCGTGGTGGGTTCGACTCCCATCCATTCCCGACTTGGTTTACTCAGTAATGGATGATCCAATATTAATAAGAATGGGCATATTCTCAAAATCTCTCAAGCGCTTTTTTTATTGCCGAATTAATCTATTTTGATGAAGTAAATTACAGAAACGCCCGCCCCGACTTGCTACGGGTATCAGCTGCCTCTTTGACCAAAGTATATTCACCTGCCAACACCCGCCGCGCCAGCCATTCGCACCAGGGGGAGATGGAGTCTTCTGAATGGTCGAAATCTGCCAATCCCATGTAGCGCGCCCGATCAGTCTCAACCCCATCCGCATGGGGTTCGCCGCTGAGGTGGCGGCAAAGGAACACCATCCCAAACCAGCCGGCCGGTTGCAGGTTCTGGAAACCCAACAAGCCCTCGATGGTGGCGGTCACTCCGCCCTCCTCCAGCGTCTCGCGCAAGGCGGCATCGTCCGGGGTCTCATCAGCTTCGATGAAGCCCCAGGGGATGCTCCACTGCCCTTCCAATGACTGGCCCGGCGCCTGGTGGATGAACAGCACTTTCTCATTCTGAAGCACCACTGCACCCACGCAGACCACCTTGCGGGGCGGCCATTCAGTTTGATTCTGGGCTTGATTGTCTTGAGAATTGGTCATTGATATTCTCCCATCTGTTGATTCAATCTTCCAAAATAATATCCAAACTGTGCAGCAGGGCTACTACTTCCGGCAGGGAGAAGGGTGTCTTTTGGAGGGTGTTCTCCGCAGCGTTGATCTGGTAGTTCTCAGCCCGAGTCAGGTTTGCACCCTCAAAGTCCAAGTAGAGCGCTTTGCAATTGGCGAGCGCTGAAAGGAGAAACACTCGATCCACCAGGGAGAGGGTTACAAAATATGCCGCCATAGCGAGACCCTTTATCTCAATTGTATTAGGAATTCCTTCCACCCATTATAGTCCAGCTCGCTTCGGAGTAAGGGAGAATGGTACAAAACTTGCAAATCATTAATGAAATGGAGAATGCTATGCGCCGAAAAATCCTGATCCCCCTGCTCCTGCTCAGTCTGCTGGTCTCCGGCTGCCAGGTCTTCCCCTATGTCTATACTCCCACAGCGGAAGCCACGGTTGAACCGCCTTCGCTAACGGATGATGCAGACGACCCGGTGTTGGAACCTGCTCGGGAAACTGCCGAGCCAACAGCCACACTGGAATCAATAACCGCCGCGGATGAAACCATTACTGCAGAAGGCACTGATGTCAACCTGTACTACATCCCCTTCTCGATCCTGGTCCCCGCGCCGGAATTCACCGTCCAACAAGGGAACCCGGTCTACCTTTCAAACTTCGCTCATCCGACAGCGGTTTGCGACTGGACCGGGGTCGCCGGGCAGATTTTCGATGAATCCGGCCAGATGATCAAAGGTTTAATCGTCCTCACTGGCAGTGACCTTGATGGAGAAGAAAACGAATGGGCTGCCCAGACCGGTCTGGCAACCGCCTATGGTCCCGGGGGATATGAAATCCAGATCATGGACAAAACGCAAGCCACCAACGACACCTATTGGGTCCAGGTCGTAGACGAATCAGGTAATGCATTGTCCGATAAAATTTATTTTGACACATATTTGGACTGTGAAAAGAACCTGGTCCTGATCAATTTTGTGCCAGCCAGCAACAGTACAGCTAAACAGGAAGAGATCAAGCCGGAAGCGACTCCGACACCTGCGGCGTATCCTTAGCCTTCATCTCACGCCTGACGAACAACCCGCCAGCAGAGATCAGCCCCGCCATCACCCATTGATACGGCATGGCAAAAGAATCCATGCTGAGTGATTCCACCAGGTAAGCCAGCAAGAAGAGCTGCCCCGCCAACCCCACGATCTTCATCACTTTAGATTCACTTTTCCGGATCAGCCCTGCGCTGCGCCAGAGGATATAGAGCCAGACAAGGAACACCGCCAGACCGATAAACCCTGTCTCCGACAACAACCGCGTCCACATGTTCTTGGTGTTCGGCAGGTAATTAGCCCGGTAAACCAGGTTCCGCATTTCAAGCGAATCAAATCCCGCCCCGTTCATCCGATCCACAAAATAAAATCCGGCATTTCCCAAACCCACCCCAAGGGGATAATCGTTAAAGATATTCCAGCCCCCAAACCAGTAGATCATCCGCTCAAAAAACGCCAGTTCCCGGGCAAATTGGACCAATCGACCCTCGGTCATTGGAAAAATCTCCAGGCGGCTCATCCGGGCGTCTTCCAACAACAGCTCATACCGGTCATCCCACCGGCTGGCGACCACCACGTAACCCACCAGGGCAGAACCAGCCGCCACCAGCATGATCGTGACCATCAGGGCAGCCAAAACGACCTTCACCCAAATGAGTTGTTTGGGCGGTTGTTTGCGTCGTTTGAGGTACCAATCCATGATCCGCCGGTGCAAGCCGCGTAAAAATAAGAAGCCAAGATAGGCTACTGACGCCAGAAAAGCCACCAAGCCAACTCGGGGAGAGCTGAAGCCAAAGACGATCAATCCCGCAAGCATCAGGATATCTTCCACCTGGATCTTCCAGAGCCGGAATTTGAAGATTGATTTCCTTTGATAGACAGCCGAGAGCCAGATCGGGAAGAGCACCAGATTGAACTCCCGTACAAACCAGGAGGGCTCATACGCAAAGCCCGTCACCCGGCTTGAAAATTGTATATTTGGGGATTGAATTGCCAATAAAGCCCTGAAATTCAAAAACCAACCGGGCATATCTCTGACATTGACGTATGTTCTGAGTAAAAAGACTTCTAAGGTGGTCCAGCCGATCAGGAGCGCACCGCCAATGTAAATGAACAGGAGCGTCTGGCGGAAGGTCTTTTCGTCTCGTGGATAAACAGCAAAAGTCAGGTAAAAGCTCAAGCCGATTGCAACCGTGACAAACGCCCGGATGCTCTGATCGAAGAAATCCCGCCCACGCGCATAATAACCATTGAGAAAAAAAGCCAGCCCGGAGATGATGACCGCCACCAGTACGAAATAGAGATAAGGGACGATTTCAGCCGGGAATGTTCCCCGTTCGAGCAAAAAAGGCACCAACCAGACCAGCATCAGCAGCGCCAAAGGGATGGCAGAGAACGGCGCGACAATCGCACCCGTCAAACGGCTGAGGATCGGGAAACTTGTCAGCGGCAGACCGATCAGCACCAGGAACCAGAGCACGGAGCAAAGAAGACGGTAGCCAGAGTTTTTGGATAGGGAGGTCAACATACTCAAACCTCCTGGTCACGCCGCAAACCAAACCGCGTTTGAGAATCAACCAGGATGATACCGGCAACGAAGCCGACCACAGTACCGGCGACAACCAGCGTGTTCCGGTTTCGATACAGGGGTGTCTGTGGCAGGAGCGCCTCGGAAACAAGGTCGACAATTACAAAGGATTCTGCCTCGCCGGTGGCTTGCGCTTCCCGTAAGCCTTCCATACCATTTTCCGCCCAATAATTAACGATAGCCTGGGCTATTTTGGGATCTTCATGGCGATAGCGCAGGTGCCATTTGGCATGGTAACGCTGGATCTGCATATCGTGCTTAAAGGTTTCGATATCCAGCGCCGGGTCGAGGGTGAGTGCATAATCAAAAGCCTCATCCATTTCCGCCAGCAAGACTCTTTGGACGACCTGCAATGCCAGGTCCTCATCGTATTGTGTAAACCTGACCGGGTTATTATTATCATCAACCAGGTTCTCAAAGTTGATCTGGGTAAAATCGATGCTGGCATGAAAGGTCGCTTCCGCCTGGTAGGTCGGCGGGAGGATAAACGAAATAACCAAACCGACCAACCCTACCAGAACAGCCGCAAGGACGATCTTCCACCAATTATTAAGAAGATTTTTGAATGTATTCAGAGGATCGAGTTCATCCCTCATCATGATTTCCTTCCTGGTGATCCAAACGTCATCATAATTTTTGACTGTGGATATTATATCTTATCTGCTCTTCAAAGACTTGAAAACCCCTAAATGCGAAGAGGGGAAATTGAAGGTGGTCAATAAGACAGTTTGGGGTATAAATAACCTGATATTCATTTCGGGGCACCAACCCTATCTGTCAAAAACTCATCCAGGCTAATGCTGTTGATCGACCAAGCATGCCCTATTCATTGGTACTATCATAAGAATCCAAAACAGTCTTTGACACAGCAATGATTTTTGGTCCTGTCCAATAACAACAATTGAGATTGATAATGAAAAGAAAATCACCTGCTGTACCTATCATCCTTACCGTTCTATTGGTGATTGCCTTGTGTTGTCTTGGCATCTGTTTGGTGTTAGTTGCCAGCGGTGCCGTCCTGATAACCTGGTTGGAAAATGCCGATGGGATTACTTTCCCACCCACACCAGACCCATTCACTCAACCGACCCCCGAAGTGATCCTTGCTGATCCGGTTCCTGTAAGTGCTGAGGAAACACTGGCAACCCTCGAGAACACTATTGTGCCCATTAACAACCCGGTCGAATTGGCAGAACGGTTGGGTGGCAAATTGGATGTCCCCGAGACCCTGATTGATCCGGATGCGCCCTATGCTGTCGGCGCCAGGCAGGATTTCTGGGTGACGAATGTGGATACCAATGAGAATTTTCGCATTACGGCTAGCTTGCGGTATGTGGGTCAGAACACCTATTTTTGGATTGAAGAAGGCATTGAATACGACCAAGCCGATCTGGAGACATTAGGCGACACCTTCGACCAGGAGATCGTCCCCACCAACCGGGAGTTCTTCGGCAGCGAATGGAACCCGGGCGTGGATGGCGACCCTCACATCTACATCCTCTACACCGGCGGTTTGGGAAATTCCCTGGCAGGCTATTTTTCGTCCGCGGACGAAGTGCATCCGCTCGCCCATGAATACTCGAACGCCCACGAGATGTTCCTCATTAATTCTGATAATGTCTACCTCTGGGAGGAGTACATCTACGGCACCCTCGCCCACGAATTCCAGCACATGATCCACTGGTACACCGACCGAAATGAAGCCACCTGGATGAATGAGGGGTTCTCTATGCTGGCGGAATTACTCAACGGCTACGATATTGGCGGTCACGATTACAGCTACCTGCGCCAAACCGACCTGCAATTGACGGATTGGGGGGACAATGTGGGCAGCAATTCCCCTTATTACGGCGCTTCATTTCTGTTCATGACTTATTTCCTCGACAGGTTTGGCGAAGATGCCTCCAAAGCACTCGTTGCCCACCCCGACAATAGCATGGAATCCATCAACCTGGTTCTGAATGAGTTGGATATCCGTGATCCACTAACCGCCCGACAGGTAACCGCGGATGACGTTTTTGCAGACTGGGCAATCGTCAATATCCTGCTTGACCCGACTGTGAGCGACGGTCGTTATAATTACAGCAGCTACAATCCCCAGAAAGCCACACTCACTGAAACCATCACCGGGTTCACCTCCGAAGCAATCCGGCGCTACGTCTACCAGTATGGCGTGGACACCATTCGACTGACCGACCTCGAGGGTAATTATTCGTTGAACTTCACCGGTTCAACCACCGTGGGTGTCATGCCAGTCAGCGCCTATTCCGGTAATTTTGCTTTTTATTCGAATAAAGGCGATGAATCCGACATGACCCTCACCCGGGACTTTGACTTTTCAGGGATTGATCCACCGATTGAATTGAGTTACACCACCTGGTATGACCTGGAAGAGGATTATGACTATCTCTATCTCATAGCCTCCACCGATGGCGCAAACTGGGAGATCCTCACAACCCCGTCCTGCACCATACTGGATCCTTCAGGCAACAGCTATGGCTGCGGTTATAACGGCACGACAGAAGGTTGGATCCAGGAAACCGTCGACCTGAGCCAATTCGCTGGATCGAATGTTAGCCTGCGGTTTGAATACGTCACCGACGCCGCTGTGAACGGCGAAGGATTCTTACTGGATGATGTCCGGGTGGATGTAATTGATTACTTCTCTGATTTTGAAAGTGATAACGGGGGTTGGATACCAAATGGTTTTGCCCGCATAACAAACGAACTCCCCCAGGCTTTTCAGGTTTCATTGATCGTAATGAATGGGGACACCACGGTGACCAGGGTGGTGTTATCTGAAGCCAATACTGTAAAAATAATCATCGAGCTGGATGCTGACGACGAGGTGATCCTGGTGGTCAGCGGAACGACGCCCTACACCAACCAAACTGCTTCCTATCAAATTGAATTGGAGCAATAATGGCAGAGACAAATCAACCTAAAAATAAATTTAGCAGCATTTGGTTGGTCGTGATTTTAGCAGTTGCCTGCTGCTGCCTGACGGTTCTGAGCGCGGGTTTGGGCGCAATTATCTTCAAGGGGAGACTTCCCTGGGCAACCGGCAGAGCCGTCAATACACAACAATCCACAGAGCCCGACCAATTCCTGACCCCGTCCCAATTTAGCACCCGTACGCCCTCAGTGATCGATCCCGGGCAAATTGCCAGCCCAACACCCACCGAAACGCCTGACCCAATCCCATTGTCCTCGATGGCAGGTGCCAATGAGTCCTTGCAGACGATGCTGGATGAAATCGTTCCCATTAATGATCCGATTGACCTGGGAGAGCGATTAGGTGGCAAAGCAGACATTCCTGAAACTTTTCCTGACCCTGACACGCCATATGCCGTTGGGGATCTAAAGGATTTCTGGGTGACCAATGTCGACACCAATGATAATTTTCAGATATCTACCACATTGCGCTATTTGGGTGAAAATGTCTACATCTGGATCCAAAATGGTGTGAGTTACGATGAAGCGGATCTCAAAGCCCTGGGAGATACCTTCGATGATGAAATCTATCCCATCAACCGGGAATTTTTCGGCAGCGAATGGTCGCCAGGGGTGGATGAGGACCCCCATATCTACATTGTCTATGCCGGTGGTCTGGGATACAGCCTTGCCGGGTATTTTTCTTCCGCTGACGAATTGCATCCGGATGCACACGAATATTCCAATGCCCATGAAATGTTCCTGATCAATTCGGATAACGTTTTCCTTTGGGAAGAATACATCTATGGCACCCTGGCACACGAATTCCAGCACATGATCCACTGGTATACCGACAAGAACGAAGAGACCTGGCTGAACGAGGGTTTCTCTATGCTGGCAGAATTGATCAATGGCTATGACCCGGGTGGGTTTGATTTTTCCTATGTTGTGAATCCGGACCTCCAGTTAACCGATTGGGGCGGCGACGTTGGCAACAACGGCCCCCATTATGGCGCAGCCATGCTTTTCACGACCTATTTCCTGGACCGTTTCGGTGAAGATGCCACCAAAGCCGTTGTTGCTCATGATAAGAATGGCATGGAAAGTATTGACGTGGTCCTGACGGATATGGATTTCACCGACCCCCTTACCGGCAAGCCCATCACAGCAGAGGACGTCTTTGCAGATTGGGCGGCGGCTAACCTGCTGGGAGATAGCAGCGTCAGCGACGGCCGGTATGCTTATGGCATTTACCCCAGCGCACCCACTGTCTCCTCAAACCCGATCGTCAGCACCTGTCCCACTGGAAATTCATCCTATACGGTAAAGCAACTCGGTGTGGATTACCTCGAAGTGGCCTGCACCGGGGATTTCACCCTGAACTTCAGCGGAAACACAACCGTACCCATCATGCCGACCAGCCCCTATTCAGGGGTCTACTTCTTATGGTCAAACATGGGCGATGAATCGGATATGTCCCTGGAACAAACCTTTGACCTTACCGATATCAGTGGACCGGTTGAGATGACCTATCAGACCTGGTATGACCTCGAAGAGGATTATGATTATGTGTTCGTTTCCGCTTCAACAGACGGTGAACGCTGGCAAATCCTCGATTCAACCTCCTGCACCACCGAAGACCCCTCCGGTAACAGCTATGGCTGCGGACTGAACGGCAAAACGGACGGCTGGCAAGAGGAAACCGTTGATCTGAGCGCTTTTGCCGGAGAAGAAGTGACGGTCCGGTTCGATTATGTCACCGACGCTGCTGTCAATGGCGTGGGAATGGTGATCGACGATGTGAGCGTGGATGCCATTGGGTATTTCTCGGATTTCGAAATGGATGAGGGCGGTTGGCAGGCAGACGGCTTTGTGCGCATCCAAAACTTATTGCCGCAATTCTATCGAATTTCAATGGTAACTTTTGGGGATGATGTGGAAGTGATACCTCTTGAACTGGATGAGAACAATCAGGCAAGCATTGATATCAGCCTGGGCGAAGACATCGATTCGATTGTGCTCGTTATCAGCGGCACCACGCTCTATACCCGGCAGGAGGCGGAATATCAGGTAGAAATTGATCAACTGCAGGAGAATTAATCTACAGTCTGTAAGCAAATGACTGTGACGCTCCGGTTGGAGCGTCTTTTATATTGATCATGGTGATATTGAATCTGAAAAATCATAGTCCAGCCGGTGAACCTTAAATTTCATGTAAAATATACCCAGCATTCACGATGTCCAAAGGAGCCCCGCCAATGACACCCAGACCCGATAAGCTTGGTCCCGGCCACCTCACCACCCCCTGGACTGCAGACGTCGACCCTGAATTGCCGCTGCCGGAATATCCGCTCCCCCAGATGGTGCGGGAGGGCTGGCAAAACCTGAATGGCAGGTGGGATTACGCCATCACGCAGAAAGATGATGAGGAACCAGTTCATTTCCCGGGGAAGATCGTGGTTCCCTTCCCGATTGAGAGCGCCCTATCAGGGATCCAGCAGCAACTCAAGCCAGATGAACGCTTGTGGTACCGGCGCACATTCTACCTGGATAAGGATTGGGGCGGTAACCGCGTTCTGTTGCATTTTGGCGCAGTCGATTGGGAATGTAAAGTGTGGGTCAACAATCTGCCTGTCGGGCGCCACCAGGGAGGCTATGACCCATTCACATTCGACATTACAGCCGCATTAGTTAAGGACGAAAACGAAATAACTGTCTCCGTCTGGGACCCCAGTGATTCGGAACCGATCCAGCGTGGTAAACAGGTGCTCAAGCCCGGTTTCATCTGGTACACCACCATCTCCGGGATCTGGCAGACAGTCTGGCTGGAATTCGTCCCCGAAACTTATCTCAAATCCATCAAACTAACACCAAATATCGACCGAGGATGCCTGACGATCACGGCTGAAATCTGCAATCACAAACCTGACTTCACGCTCAGAGCAAGTGTAATGGATGAAGGTAACCTGCTGAGTGAAAGTGAAACCAACCCGAGGCAACCGCTCACGCTCCCCATCGCCAATCCCAAATTGTGGTCGCCGGATTCTCCTCATCTCTATGATCTGGAATTGAGCCTCTTTAAAAACGGTCAAGAGGTGGACCGGGTCGGCAGTTATTTCGGGATGCGGAAGTTCAGCCTGGGACGCGACCAGAGTGGCAACGCCAGGTTCTGCCTCAATAACAAACCCCTGTTCCTCTATGGTCCTCTCGACCAGGGCTATTGGCCTGATGGTCTCTATACACCACCCACCGATGAAGCTATGCGCTGGGAAATTGATTTTATCAAAAACGCAGGCTTCAATATGCTCCGCAAGCATATTAAGGTTGAACCAGCCCGGTACTACTTCCACTGTGACAGAGCTGGCTTGATCGTCTGGCAGGACATGGTCAGCGGCGGGATCAGCCCCAAACCCGCCTGGTTCCTGCTCGTCAAGCTCTTTAAAGGATTACACGATGACCGGATGTATTGGCGACTCGGGCGGAGCAGTCAGGAAAACCGGTCACAATTCAAAGTTGAATACCAGCGAATGATTGATACCCTTTACAATGTCATCTCAATCGGGATCTGGTGCCCCTTTAACGAAGGCTGGGGGCAGTTCGATGCCGCTGAGATCGCCGCCTGGACCAAAGCTTACGACCCTACCCGTCTGGTAGACCACGCCAGCGGTTGGTTTGACCAGGGAGCCGGAGATTTCAAGAGCGAACATGTTTATTTTAAACCTCTCCCCAAGCCTGAACTCGAAACGAAGCGCGCCCTGGTGCTCTCAGAATTTGGCGGATACAGCCAGAACCTGCCCGAACACGCCTGGAACCCGAACAAAGATTTTGGATATAAGAAACTCGAAGGTCGTAAGGCACTGACGGAAGGCTATCTGACATTGCTAGAAGAACAGCTACTCACCTGGGTCCGCTCGGGGTGTTCCGCCGCAGTCTATACCCAAACCACCGATGTTGAAACTGAGATGAATGGATTCCTCACCTATGACCGGAAAGTCATCAAGCTGGATCTGGACCGCCTCCGCCCTATTCACGCCAAGCTGTATAAAGAGAGTCCACCGTAATACCTCCCCACGTTTTCATCCGCGAAAAGAGTTCTCCTATCAATGAAATGCCAAAAAGGCTGTCTCTGTTTTGAGACAGCCTCTTGATTCTTACACAGGTTGTTGCTTATTCAGCTGATTATTTACCCAGGGTTAGAAGCTTCCCACAGCTTCAATTAAATCGTCATAGACCTGAAAATAAGGCCCGATCCCGACCAGATCCATTGATTCTTTGATGCGCTCGTCAAGTTTGACAAGGACCAACTCACCATGGTTCATTTTCTTTACTTCTTTCTGAACCCGGATCAGCGCCCACCAGCCTGCGCTGGAAACAAAGGTCACATCACGCATGTCGAAAATGATATTGAACTGACCTTTTTCGATCAACTGGTTCAACGCTTCTTCAACTTCGGGAGCGGTGTAGCTGTCAATCCGGCCGCTGGTATAAATGACGGTGCTGCGCTTATATTCGGTTACTTCAAAGTCCATTGTACCTTCTCCATAAAAAATCGATACCTTCAGAATTACCTCAATTATAACTTAAAACAACCCAATAACCACAAACCGGAGAGTGGATTCGCATCCCCTTCTCTGACCTCTTCTTGCGGACAATGGCTCAAGTATCTTTCCTATCATATATTAAAACCTGGACCAGACAGGATTTACACAGGGATTACGTTGCGACCTCGTTTGACCCCGTCGAGTATAATAATCCCCTATGAAATACCATATTTGGACAGAAGGCTGCCAGATGAACGTGGCCGATTCCCGCCGGTTGGCATCCGCATTGGAACAGATGGGTTTTGAGTCCACAAAAAAACCCAAGGATGCGGATGTGATCGTCCTCAATACTTGCGTGGTACGGCAAAGCGCAGAGGACAAAGCAATCGGACGGCTCAGCTCACTGCGGCCATTGAAAGATAAAAATCCTGACCTCGTGATCAACCTGATGGGATGTCTGATCGGGGTTCGGGGCAATGCCAAGATCCAGGAACGTTTCCCCTGGGTGGATGTGGTCTCACCTCCCTCCGACCCGGAACCGTTACTTCATTTTCTCAGCGAACGCAATGCTAAAGCAAGATCCCGGGCTAAAACAGACGAACTAAACGCCCTTCTGGATGGGGAATTGACCCTCCCCCGGGAAGAGCAGGGCAAGCTGGTCTCCGCTTATATCCCCATCGTTTACGGCTGTTCTTACGCTTGCACCTATTGCATCATCCCATCCAAGCGCGGCCGGGAGCATTCCAGACCCTATGCCGATATCCTCAACGAAGCCCGGAACCTGGCAGGGCAGGGCGTGAAAGAGATCACCCTTCTGGGACAGATCGTCGATCGCTATGGGTTGGACCTGCCTGAACGACCCACCCTGGCAATACTGTTGCGCGACCTGCATCAGATCGACGGATTGAAGCGCATCCGCTTCCTTACCTCACATCCCAATTGGATGACAGATGAACTGCTGGATGCTGTGGCTGAACTTCCTAAGGTTTGCCCCCACATTGAGGTGCCGATCCAGGCTGGTGATGATGAGATCCTACGAGCAATGCGGCGTGGCTATTCCGCTGCTGAATACCGTGAGTTGATCTCCAGGATCCGCTCGCGGATCCCCGGCGTTGCCATCGCGACCGACATCATCGTGGGTTTCCCTGGTGAAACCGCAGGGCAATTCAAAAAAACAGTTGATCTATTGGACGACCTCCGGATGGACGTCGCCCACCTGGCACGCTACTCACCGCGGACAGGTACTTATTCCGAGCGAAAAATGGAAGACATTATCCCGAATGAGGAAAAAATGCACCGGTTCCGGTTGCTGGAATCATTGCAGGAAGAGATTTCCGCCGAGATCAATGCAAAATTACTGGATCAAACTGTCTCGGTTCTCTTTGAAGAGAAATCCCGCGGTCGCTGGCGTGGCCGGACACCAACCAACAAGCTCGTGTTCGTTGAAAATGAGGAAAACCTTTTGGGACAGGAACGAGACGTCCAGATCACTTGGACAGGCCCCTGGTCAATGGTTGGGAGTCTGGAAGATCAACAGGATCCCCAAATTTAATTATTTTTTCGGTTTGGTAAAACTTTAACCTGGCATCCCTTCCCAAATCAAACTTCGGAAGGTTCCAGGTTTTTTTGATCAAATTCACACAAGTCTTCCACCGGACAGCGATAGCAATGCCATTTCCTGGCACCGCATACTTCCCTCCCCAAGCGGATCAAGTTCAGGTGCAGGTCATAAAAGAAGTCCTCGGGGAACCGCTCCTCCAGATAGTTGTGAGTCTTCTCCACAGAAATGCCCTCTGGTCGGATACCGATCCTGCCGGTCACACGGTAAATATGGGTATCCACTGGAAAAGCGGGCATGTCCATCGAAAACAACAACACAATCGCCGTGGTTTTCGGACCAACGCCCTTGATATCCAGTAACCACGCCCGTGCTTCTTGCAAAGGCAGCTCTTTCAGGAAATCAAGAGTGATCGCCCCCCCATTATGGTCGGCGATTTCCCGCAACGCCTGCTGGATCCGGGGACCCTTTTGGTTGGCGAGACCTGCAATGCGGATCGCCTCAATCACCTCATCCTCATTTGCCTTCATAACGGATTCCCAGTCAGGAAAAGTCGCCTTCAATTGCCCGAAGGCGGCATCCCGATTGGCGTCATTGGTGTTTTGGGAGAGGATCGTGGACACTAGCTCATCCACTGGTGGCAATGGGTCCCGCCATTCGGGTTGACCAAAGGCTGCGATCAACTTCTGGCGGATCTGCCGGATCTTTTCCTGATATTTCGTGTTCCTATCGGGCATGTTCATTCCAATTATTGGAAAGAGGTCATTGAGAAAGCTGGGCGCACTTCCCCAACGATCAATTTACGCCAATTCTTGACCGGAACATTGCCATAAGGTTCGAGCCTTTCCAGATCCACCTGGCTCAGAACCCCCAGAGCTTGTAAAATCGTCAAACTGACGGATTCCCGTGCCCGTCCACTAGAGTCGCCATCAGAGATCTTGATCGCAATCCCTAAGCCGGGAGCATCTTTGTCCATCATACCGGGCATGACGCCGATGATCTGGTAACCTTCCGCACCTCCCTTACTGAACAACTTCGCATCCGCCACCGTCATCAATTCTGTGTCAAACTTCCCGGGTCCAGCGATCATCACCGGGTGCGACATCATTGCCGCAGTAATGGAGCGACAAGCCTTAGCCCTGGTTTCCCCCAGATCCACCGGATCTGCCAGGGTCGCCACAGCCCGCGCCATGTTCTGTAATGGGATGCCGTAGACTGGCGCGGAACAGCCATCCGTCCCCAGCAGCATCTCATCAGGGTCCATCCCTACCATCTCCGCCAGTGTCTCGAGGATCGTGACCTGGACGGGGTGTTGCGGATCGAGGTAGCCCTTCTTTTCGAAGCCCCGCAGACAAGCGTGTGCCAGCATGCCCGTATGTTTACCGGAGCAATTATGCCGGAATGCAGTGGGCTTCTCGCCGGCAATTTTCATAGCATCCCGGGTATCGGAATCTCCGGGCCAATGGACACCACAAGCCAGGTCCGCTTCAGAAATCCCGATTTTCTCATGCATACTTTGGAGCACCGACCGGTGCAAATCCGTCCCTGCGTGGGAAGCACACATAATAGCAATTTCCTGGTCTGAAAGACCAAAAGCTTCCGCACCGCCGCGCTCGATAAAGGGCAAAACCTGGAAAGGTTTCATGGAACTGCGGGGATAGGTCATCAACGCAGGATTCCCTTCAGATGCAAGCACATTCCCGCGCGAATCAACCACAATGAACGCACCGAAATGGAGTGATTCGACGGTCTCTCCCCGGGTCACTTCAACCAACGGTACACAATCCATTGCCTGCATTAATTTTCTCCTTTTTGGTCTTCTTTTGATGCGAGATAATGCCGTTTATAATATTGCTCCAGCCCCCAGGCTAAACGGTTATGGTAGAGCTGGGTCAGACTTTTATTAAAACTCAGACCCTTTAACAAAGCGGGAACCTCAGCCAGCAATGCGTCAACGCTGCCATCCTTTGAGGCAACCTTCTCAACAACTTCCTTCACGTCCACCAGAAATTCACGCATCTTCTCAATGGACCTCAACTTGAGAACGCCGTTCCTGCCGCTGACGATCTTATAGCCTTTATACGTTTCTGAACCTAACAATTCCAATTCTTCCAGCCAGATATTAAGGTCTGACCAGGCCAGGAATGGGGGTTGATGCAAAACTACACTATCGCCCACAAAGAGGATCTTTTCCACATCATACTGCAGCCAGGTGCCGGCGGTATGGGCGCCTGGTCGGTGTCTCAATACGACCGGGTGTTCATCCCAATAGACCGAGAGTGTGTCGGAATAAGTCATGTCCGGGACTACCCACCTGATATTCGCCGGCAGGTCAAAGGGTTCCCAGTCCGCACCGGCATCAATATCCTGCCCCCTGGCAGAAGTAGGGCGATTGTTCAGGATCTCCACGCTGTTCTCATGCCCCAAAACATTGGATTCCATCGCCCGGATTCCCAACGTGCGGTCAATGTGCGTGTCAAGCATAACCAGTAACTTATCCACACCGCCCCCCAGATTGATCAGGTAGGAACGCCAGGTTCTCTGATCCTCAAGCCTGAATGGCGCATCGATCATTAACAAGCCATGGTCTGACTTTAAGACGCCTAAAACAACGCCAGGGTTACCACTCTCGAGATAAACATTCTTTCCAATTGCCTCCATAAGTGCTCCAAATCTCGGTCAGACGAGCCAGGGAAATCAAGTATTCATTATACGATTAAACAGTTTCAAGGAGACCCATCCAGGATCAGCTTGATGGACAGACAGGGATTTCATCCCGATTCTCACGACCATTTAGCTGAAGACCAAAGTAAAGTGTGAGATCCAGGGTGTTGTGAATATCTACTTCATTAAGGAATGTACCTTCCCCATTGTCTTTGACGATCGAGAAATGCAAATGAACGCCCGTTGGATTATCCGGTGTTCCTGAAAAATTTCCCTGATAGCCCAGTAAGGTACCTGCAGTGACAAATACCTCCTCCGTCCCCGGAGGAAAGGCAAGATCGATAAACGAACTTCCAGAGGAATCCGCCATATGGGTGTAATAAGTCCAGATTTGATGGTCTGGTTGGAGGGGATCAGAAGGGATGCGGATAATCACAGTAGATTTCCAATCGGACAGCCTGGTCAGATAGCCGTCATAGACAGCATAGACAGGCTTAACCCCCACCGCTGTCCCCGAGAAAACATCGATACCTTGATGCCGGTGCCCGGGTCTGAAAGAATCATCCCACAGAAACCCGATCAACCCGCTCGTAGGCATCATAAACGGGGCATCTCCGCAGCGGCTCAGTGCTTCTACCCGCGATTCCGAATGGGTGCCCGGGTTTCTTAAATATTCAAATACCTTCCGGGTCCGGTCACTTGGTAAAAAGTATTCCCGATAGAGCAGGTACAACCCGGCAGTCAGCACAATGGCGATGACCAGGACCCAACCAATTAACTTCATTTTCATATCGATCACCTCGAATAACCAATGCCGTCAGCATTGGTTAAGGCATTACATGCGCCCTAAGCATACCACTGGATATCAGAATTCTAATATTTTTCCAATTTCCTTCCGATGAAGTGTTAATAACTTCAAAATATGATGGAATTGAACAAAAACCAAGATCTAATGGAGGAAAAAATGACCCTTTACATCAATCCAATTCGCCAAACGACCCGTCGCTGGATGCTGGATGAAATGATGCGAGCTTGGGACAAAGACTATACCGCAGAATTGACTTTCCCGATTGATATCCTGGCTGACAGCGAATCTTTCACCATCAAAGCCTTATTGCCCGGCATCCACCCGGACGATGTGGACATTCAAATCGTTAACGAGAACGTCACTATCTCCGGCGAGCTTAAGGCTGACCGGGAAGAAGACGCCAATTATCTTCTGGCGGAACGCCCAAGTGGTAAATTTCGCCGGGTCATCACGCTGCCGACCCCATTGGACCCCACCAAGGTCAACGCTGATCTTGAGAATGGCGTGCTCACGCTCCACATCCCCAAAACCAAAGAAGCCAAACCTCGCTCGATCAAGGTAAAAACGAGATAATTGGTTTGGAACTCAGGACCGCCTCTTTCCGGAGGCGGTTCTTCATTTTAAATATCTCAAAAACCACAAAATCCCAATGATTCAGCCCCACAAGCGTGACATCATCATTGTCACGCTGGAAGCGTGACCTACACAAGGCTCTAATAAGATAAAACTCAGCATTAATCAGCGGCGTTACCTCTTCCAACATTTAATATGCACAACCAAGAAATTGTAGGTCACGCACTGCGCAAGCATGCGTGACAACATAATTGTCACGCTGGAAGCGTGACTTACAAGGAGCTCTAATAAGATAAAACTCAGCATCAATCAACGGCGTTACCTCTTCCAACATTTAATATGCACAACCAAGAAAATGCAGGTCACGCACTGCGCAAGCATGCGTGACTACCAAATAGGGGCTGCCCTTTACTTTTAAGACAGCCTCTTCAGTTAACGTGCCTTAAGAACCACAAAATCCCAATGATTCGGCCCTGCGGTTGTAAGGACATTTATAATTGAAGTGAAGGATTGAATCCTGTATAATTTTAATAACTCATCACGCAATGGGAGTTATCAGATGGTCCAGGAACAAACAGACCAAAACACCCCCTCACCGTATGTCATCACCCTTTGCCAGCAGAAAGGTGGGGTCGGCAAGACGACCACGGCTGTCTGTCTCGGGACGGGTCTGGCTCAGACGGGAAAACAGGTCCTTCTGTTGGATTTAGCTCCCTCAGGGAACCTGACCTCGGCGTTTGGCATCAACCTCAGCCGGGTAAAACGATCCACAACAGACCTGTTCCACAACACTTATCCCCCGAAAAGCCTGATTAAACCCACATCGGTCAGGGGATTGAACATCATCCCTGCCAACGCCTCTCTTTTTCCCATTCCGCGGGAACTCTACCAGGAACCGGATTACGAATTCGTTTTGAAGAAAATCCTGGTCAATGGCGATTTCCCCGACTATGACATCATCATTCTCGATTGCCCGCCCGGCATGGATTCCCTCATCATCAACGCCATTGCCTGCTCCGATCTGGCGATCCTGCCCCTGGTTTGTGAATACTTCGCCTTGCAGACCCTGGAAAACATGTTCCAACTGATCAAACTATCCCACAAACGCGCCAACCCGGAGATGACATACCGCCTGCTCATCACGAAAATGGACCGCCGTGCCACCCTCCATAAGCGTGTCTACGCGCAAATTGAAGAACACTACAAAGCTGCCCTATTGAATACGATCATTGGGGTTGACATCAAACTGCCGGAAAGCCAGCTGGCAGGGATACCGATCCTGGTCTACGATCCCAAGTCTCGGGCAACCAAACAATACCGCGCACTTACCAATGAAATCCTGGGTATTATTAATAATAGTCAAAGAGAATCTGAACCTGATCAAAAGGACAAATCATGAAAAAATTAACGTTTTCCATCTTTATTGTTGTCGTTCTGGCGTTGATCTCATTGAACGGAGAGGTCCAGGCCTGGACAATTCCCACCATCTCCATCCAGGGTGTCACCGAGAACGATAAGGTTACCGTCCAAACCTATAATTTCCCAGCCAATAAGGACTTCCAGGTCCAAATGGGTCTGTTCGGCACCAAGGGCGTAAACGGCATTCTGGTGGGTACAGTGGACTCCGCTGGGGGTGGGAGCCTCAAGTTCACCTTCCCGATCCCTACAGCCTTGGTTTCAGAAAACATGATCGCTATTCGTCTGGAATCGACCACCGGTGGGTATTATGCCTACAACTGGTTCTACAACAACACCTTTGGCTCTCATACCGGCGGCACCCCAATCGGTGACGTCTCCACCAGTGCGAATATCACTGCGGCTTCTGTTAAAGCGGAAGAATACGTAGTGATGAAAGCTACGGGGTTCCCCGTCAATGAGGATATTAGAGTCCTGATGGGTGAATATGGCACACAAGGGGTGAATGGAATCGTTGTTGACACAGTCAATTCCAGTTCCGATGGCGATTTCGTCAAGATCTTTAATATTCCGGAAAGTCTAAAAACGGAAACCAAGATCGCCATCCGCTTCGAATCCGAGGACAGCGATTTGGTTTTGTATACCTGGTTTAAAAACCAAACCGGCGCCAGCGGAGGGGCCGGAGAACCCACTGGTGTCTACCCCGGTGTCTACACCGGTATCCCCACTTTTTCAATCCTGTCGGTTAATGAGGATGAAAATGTAACGGTACAGACCCATAACTTCCCCGCTGATAAGGACTTCAAGGTCCTGATGGGTGCCATGGGCACCCGCGGGATTGGCGGTATCCACGTCACTACCATCAACTCCGCAGATAGCGGGAGCTTTACTGCCACCTTTGATATTCCGGACGCCTTGAAAGGTAAATATCAAATTGCGATCCGCTTACAGACATCCGATGGTTACTTTTATGCTTACAACTGGTTCTACAACAATACGACCGGTGATGGCACGCCTTCCAGTGGACTCCCCAGTGGATATGCTGGTATCCCAACCTTTTCAATTACCAGTGTCGTTGAGGATGATAAAGTGACCATCAATACGAGCAATTTCCCTGCTAATTACGACTTCAAAGTCCTGATGGGGAAAATGTGGACCAAAGGCATTGGCGGAATTTATGTCACAACGATCAATTCAGGGTCCGGCGGCACATTCTCGAAGACCTTTAACATTCCCGCTGCCCTTGCAGGAGAAAACCGGATCGCAATCCGCCTGGAATCCACAGCCGGTGGTTTTTATGCCTACAATTGGTTTTACAACAACACCTACCCATAATATCCAAAGAACTCAATTCTTACGGTTGATTGTTATTAATATCTGGTAAAATTTTGCACTTTAACATCCATAATAGCTAGCTTCGAGTCTATTAATGTGGTAAGATGCTCCCGAGGTAAATGACTTATGGATAATAAAATCACAATTATTGAAGGCCCAACGCCGAATTTCGACTCCGTTGAAACTGACTTCATAATGGGCATGAACGGCTGGACTGCTGGTCTCAGTGAGGGCCCTTTCCTCTACGATACTGCCCGGACTACCGTGCGAACTTTCAACGGCGAAGCGCTCCTCGAGCGCTGCCACAACGCCTGGGCTCACAAAGCAACCATGTTCCTCGAATACCGTGATCCCATTGGTATGAAGAAAGAAGTCCCGATTGTAGCCGCCCGCACAGTTGACGCTGAAGGCGGCGACCTGCTGGTCCTTTGGGTCCGACAGGACCCTGAAGAAGACGAAGCCGCGGACATCGACATCGATTTCAACGATACCGACTCCGACTGGTAGAAAATCCCACAGAGAATAGCAAAAGCGCCCGCTTGGGCGCTTTTTTGATTCTCTTACGAAAATACTCCAGGAGGGACTCGAACCCCCAACCTAGGCGTTAGGAGTGCCTTGCTCTATCCAGTTGAGCTACTGGAGCTGAAATGATATGCGATTATATCACATATCAGGGAAGTACCGTCCAGGGGTTAATAAACCCACCCAGGTACCGTATTTCAAAGTGCAGGTGAGGACCAGTAGAATTACCAGTAGAACCGGCGTTGCCAATCATCTGTCCCTGGTAAACACTGGAGCCACAGCTGACATTAATAATGCTCATATGTGCATATAAGGTATGATACCCGGTTTGATGATCGATCATCACCATATAACCATAATTGCTATACCAACCCGCAAACACAACGACACCCGCGTCGGCAGCATAAATGGGGGCGCCGGTGCCGGCAGCGATATCAATCGCCAGGTGACCGGACCAGAAATCGTTACCGGAAAGATAGTGATTATCCGCAGGCCAGATGAAGTATCCACCGCCATACATACCGGAACTGTCAACCTCGCATGCGCCAGGGACCGTGTTATACACGCCTGCCCTGCCGACTGCGAATGTGGGCGGCGATGCCCAATTCTGGAATTCACGCTCACCTCCCGGGATCATGACCATCTCACCAGGTTCAATCTCCGGGTTGGTTAAATCTAACCGATTACCAGACCAGTTCAGGATGTCATTCACTTCTGCTTTGAAATCCCGGGCTATCACATCAATAGTATCCCCTTCTTCCCATTCATAGAGAATGCCATTGGTGGGGGGAATCTGTAAAACCTGCCCTGGTCTTAGCGAGTGGGGGTCATCTTTGAGGACATCGTAGTTTGACCAGAGCAACGTCTCGGGTGAAATGTTATATTTTTGAGCAATGCTAAATACAGCATCTCCAGATACAACTGTATACTCACTTGGTTCACTACGGGGGCGGGTCGGGGCAACAGTGTGTGTCTCGGGGTTCCGCAACAGGGAAGATTCATCCTGTTTAACCTCGAAGTATGGCATGTTTGCCAGTGCAGCGGCAGAAGCATCAGCAACAGGACCCACTGAAATGGATCCCGAGTCGCCGTTCATCTCATCCAGTTCACGAGCAAGGATCGGCTGCCAGTAAAGCACCGATACAAGGATCGCTACTAAAACCGCAGTCACAGCCCAGGAAACCCAAAGCTGCCATCCCCTCATGTTCTTTTCGGGTTGCTTTTCCTCTGTTGATTGATTACTCAAGGGTATCACCTCGAAATTCCGGAATTAAACTTCACCATTAAGTGTTTCAAGAAATTCCAGGTTGGTCTTTGACCTCGCAACTTGTTGTATGAGTGCTTCGGTTGCTACGGCGACGTCCATGCCGGCGCCTTGCGGTGGAGAACTGATCATTTGCAGATACATCCGCCGCATCAGCCAGGCGCGTTTCAGGATATCCGGGCCTAGGAGCAGTTCTTCCCGACGTGTGGATGATCGCTCAATATCAATAGCCGGGAAGGTGCGGCGTTCCTGTAAGCGGCGGGAAAGGTGTAATTCCATGTTACCGGTACCTTTAAATTCCTCGTACACCACATCATCCAACCGGGACCCGGTGTCAATCAATGAAGTTGCGATGATTGACAAAGAGCCACCCTCTTCCAGGTTTCGGGCTGCGCCGAAAAACCGCTTCGGCGGATATAACGCTGAGGGATCCAAACCACCAGAAAGTGTCCGACCGGAAGGATTGACCACCAGGTTGTATGCCCGAGCCAACCGGGTTAATGAGTCCATCAAGATTACCACATCACAACCGGACTCGACAAGACGTTTTGCCCGCTCCATGGCAATCTCAGCCATCCGAACGTGGGCTGTCACGGGCTCATCAAATGTCGATGCCACCACTTCAGCGTCGACCGAACGATCCATATCCGTCACCTCTTCCGGACGTTCGCCGATTAACGACATGATCTGGCGGACATCGGGATGGTTAGCGGAGATCGCATTGGCAATTTCTTTCAAGATGGTCGTCTTGCCAGCCTTTGGCGGTGAGACGATCATCCCGCGCTGCCCGCGGCCAATTGGCGCGATCAGGTTGATGATGCGGGTCGAAAGGACGTTGGGATCATATTCCAAATTGAAACGCTGGTCCGGAAAGATCGGGGTCAGCTTCCCAAATGTCGGCCGCTGGCGAGCTTCTTCCGGCGTCATCCCATTAACGTATTCGACCTTCAACAAGCCGTAATGCCGTTCGGATTCGCGCGGGGGGCGAACATGGCCGATGACCATATCGCCTGATCGAAGTTCATAACGACGCAACTGTGCCTGAGAAACATAGACATCCTCCGACCCAACTCGATACTCATGCCGCAGGAAGCCTATGCCCTCATTCATGATCTCTAAAACTCCGCCCCGGATCTCCAATCCCTCCGATTCACCCATGGCTTGGGCAATCTGCAAGATCAGGCTTTCTTTTTTCTCTCGCCGCGGGCGGTCAATTCCCATATCATGACCTATCGATCGTAATTCGGACAGGGTTTTCTTTTCTAGCTCTAATATATCCATTGCTCTACTTTTCTCTTTATTGAAAATTGCTCCTAATAAATTCTACAAAATACGTCTTTGCTTTTCCCTCATACATATAGATTCTATGGAAAGCCTCCAAAAGTTAATCCGGTCGGAATGGTGCGCGGCGAATCCAATTCAGTAAAGACGGGATCACGCCGCGCGCTGCCCCAGGTACGCTTTGGTCATCTTGGCAAAACTTGCCGATTTTCTGTTAAGGACATTCGGGAAACATACTTTCGCACAGCAACCGAGACAGGTTAAGTTTTCTAAAAACTGTCAGTTTACAAATAATCTGGGTAGCCCAATTATTATAACAGACTTTAAAATCTCTAGCAAGCAAAATAAGGGGTGTTGAAAAGCAAAAATTTCCTATAAACCATCATACTTTATTATTTATTATCGTCAAGTCCTAAAAGCGAAAATTAACATATCCCTCAGGGTATTAATATGAAAGGAAATTCGGCTCAAAGCAGCGTCTATGCTATAATCCATTCCAGAAGCATGAAGAGCCTAATAACCAGGAGTTAAGGATGGCACGCCGCACATCTAAAAAATCCAGATCGAGTAAGCACTCGAAATCCACAGCAAAAAAACAACCCCGAAAACCGATCCTTTCGAGGATCTCTCCCCAACGACAGATCGATATTTTTGGGATTGTCCTGGCGCTCATCGGGCTCCTCACCCTCATCAGCCTGTTTACGCAGACGACCGGCAGTGTAACTGGCTGGTGGGTCTCTACCCTCAGCAAAGCGATCGGTTGGGGTATCTATATCCTACCCCTGGCGTTGATCGGTTTGGGGGCGTGGATGCTGCTTCGCAATATCGAGAAGCTTCCCGCCCTATCGGCTGAACGGCTGGTTGGGACCCTGCTCTTTTTCATCAACTTAACGGTCTGGTTCCACCTGGTCATTGATGGAGGCTTCCCGGAAGCCCAGGCAGGTTCCGGCGGTGGCTATGTCGGCGCTGCCTTTAAGATCGCCCTCGTCCGCATGCTGGGGAAACCTGGCGCAGCCATCGCGCTGATCACCTGGCTGCTGATCAGCCTGATCCTCACTCTCGATCTCGCCATGGCGAACCTGGTCAAATGGCTGGGCGCTGCCATCAGGCAATTATATGAAAAGCTGGTCCGTTTCATTAATAACCGGCGAGCCCGGGCTCGCAACCGCAAACAACCCCAGCACGCTCCTCCTGATCAAGCGCAGACTCAGACCTCTGCCAGCCTTAAGGAGGACAGGGTCGGGCAGGTATCTGAGGGAGCACAAGCTGGATCGCAGGATTCCACCAGTCTTTATTACAGCCGGATGCCAAACAAACCTGTGTGGGTCCTGCCGAATCCCGATGAAATCCTGGAGCCTGCCATCGAACCCACAGATGATGGTGAAAACGACCGCCAGCGGGCCAGAGTGATCGAAGAGACCCTCCGGTCCTTCGGCGCCCCAGCACATGTGGTGGATATCCGCCGCGGCCCAACGATCACCCTCTTCGGTGTCGAGCCCGATTTCGTTGAATCCCGAAATGGGAAAACCCGGGTGCGGGTTTCCAAGATCACATCTCTGGCTGATGACCTGGCACTGGCTTTGGCGGCATCCCGGATCCGTATCCAGGCGCCCGTCCCCGGTAAAGGTTTCATTGGTATTGAGGTCCCCAACCGGCAGGTTGCGCTGGTTGCCCTGCAGGATTTGATCGGCAGTTCCGCCTACCAAAATCTGGACTCTCCCTTAAAAATTGCTCTGGGTAAAGACGTTTCTGGGAATGCTGTGGCTGCGGACCTGACAGCCATGCCCCATCTCCTGATCGCAGGCACCACCGGTGCAGGCAAGTCCGTTTGCATCAATGATATCCTCACCTGCTTCCTCCTTAATATGACCCCGGATCAACTCCGGTTGATTCTGGTGGACCCGAAGCGCGTGGAGCTGACCGGGTATAACGGCATCCCTCACCTCCTCTCCCCCGTCATCGTGGATGCCGAACACGTCGTCGGCGCACTGCAATGGATGATGCGAGAGATGGACAGCCGTTATCGTAAGTTTTCTGAAACCGGCACACGGAACATCGCCGACTATAACGCCTGGTGTGAGAACACGATGGAAAAGAAACTGCCCTATCTGCTCGTGGTAATTGATGAGCTTGCGGACCTGATGATGCTAGCACCCGATGAAACAGAACGCGCCATCACCCGCTTGGCGCAGCTTGCCCGTGCAACTGGCATCCACCTGATCATCGCCACCCAACGCCCCTCCACCGACATCCTCACAGGCCTTATCAAAGCCAATTTCCCGGCAAGGATTGCATTCGCTGTTGCGTCGTCAGTGGACAGTCGCGTGATCCTCGACCAGTCGGGCGCCGAGCGATTGCTCGGTCGGGGCGATATGCTTTTCCAGGCACCGGATGCAGCCGCTCCCGTCCGAATCCAGGGCGCCTTTGTCTCTGATTTAGAAATCAGCCGCCTTGCTGCGTATTGGCGGGGATTCACCGTTTCCAAAGGTGCCCCCGAGAGACCGGACCAATTCGCAGCTTTCCAGACGAAGAAAGGTGTTCCCCTCAAACAGGCACCGCTTTGGGAAGAGATTGAAGAAGACAAGGACCTTGACCCGAAATTTGATGAAGCGGTAGCGATCGTCAGGGAGGAGGGACAGGCGTCGATCTCCATGCTGCAACGTAAAATGCGAATCGGTTATACCCGTGCTGCCCGGATGATTGACATGATGGAAGAAAAGCGACTCGTCGGTGAACCCGATCCTAAAACGCAGATCCGGGATATCCTCGACGATAGCGATGAAGAATGAGAAAATGGGGTCCTGATTCATCCCATCAGAATAAATTGACAATTAGACCTGACACGGTACAATAGGTGCAGCTGATTGTAATCCTCTGGATGCAAACAATTAAAGTTTGAGGGTTGCCAAGTTTACATTTAACCCTTATAATCAGTGAGAAATTCAACTGTGGAGTTATGTATTTTATGGACCAAAATGATGTTTTGAAAACCGAGGGGGAAGAAGACAACCAGGAACAGCCTGTCAATAAGATGGAAGCCTTACTGGCAGCGGAAGGTCTGACGATCGATTTTCCGAAGCGCGGTGAGATCCGCAAAGGCACAATTGCCAGCATTAGTGACGGGCAGATCCTCGTCAGTGTTGGCGCCAAATCCGAAGGTATTATCGCTGGCAAAGAACTTGATTCAATTGAAGATGAAATACTTGAATCATTTGAGGTTGGTGAGGAGATCACTGTTTATGTCGTCACACCAGAGGACTCAAACGGTAACCTGATCCTTTCCTTTACTCGAGCCCTGGAAGAAGAGAACTGGCAAACCGCCGAAGAGCTTCTGGAATCTGAAGGTTCCTATGATTCCAAAATCGAAGGTTACAACAAGGGCGGCTTGTTGGTGCCCTTGGGGACCATCCGCGGCTTTGTACCCGCTTCTCAAATTGGCCTCGGCCGCCGGCTGACGATCACCGGTAACTCACCGGAGGAACGTTACAGCGAGATGGTTGGCGAGGAAATCGAAGTCTGCGTGATTGAAGTAGACCGCGATCGCCGCCGCCTGATCCTTTCCGAGCGCGCCGCCAGCAGTGAAACCCGTGAATCCATCAAAGAACGTGTGATCGATGAGCTGAAAGAAGGCGAAGTCCGCACCGGTCGGGTGACCAGCCTGGCAGATTTCGGCGCTTTCGTCAATATCAACGGCGCAGATGGGCTGGTGCACCTTTCTGAACTCTCCTGGGATCATGTAAATCACCCCAGTGAAGTATTGGAAGTTGGACAGGAAGTCAAAGTTAAAGTCATTAGCATAGATTCGGATCGCAAACGCATTGGCCTTTCGATCCGCCGCCTGAAAGACGATCCCTGGGATGACCAGATAGCAAAGTTAACCGAAGGCCAACTGGTGGAAGGCAAGATCACCCGCCTGACTAATTTTGGTGCCTTCGCCCGCTTGCTGCTGGATGATGTGGAAGGTGACCTGGAAGGGTTGATCCACATTTCCGAGATCAGCGAAAACCGCATTGAACACCCCAAAGAGGTGCTGCAAGAAGGTGATGTCGTCACCTTGCGGATCATCAAGATCGAAGAAGACACACATCGGATTGGTCTGAGCATGCGACGCGTTGACTCCCCTGCCTACACTGACCTCGACTGGAAGACATTGACCGAAGAATATGACGTCACTGAGTTAACCGAAGAGACAGAAGTGGAATCTGAAGCAAAAGCCGAAACTGAAGCGGTTGAAGAAGAAGCTGAAGAAGTGGAATCTGAAACTGAAGCTGAAGCGGACAAGGAAGAAGCTGTAGTAGAAGAAACAGAGGTAGAGGTAGAGGTAGAGGTAGAGGTAGAAGTAGAAGCCGAAACCGAAGCGATTGAAGAAGAAACTGAAGAAGTGGAATCTGAAACTGAAGCTGAAGCGGACAAGGAAGAAGCCGTAGAAGAAACTGAAGTAGAGGTAGAAGTAGAAGCCGAAACTGAAGCGGTTGAAGAAGAAGCTGAAGAAGTGGAATCTGAAACTGAAGCTGAAGCGGACAAGGAAGAAGCTGTAGTAGAAGAAACAGAGGTAGAGGTAGAGATAGAAGTAGAAGCCGAAACCGAAGCGATTGAAGAAGAAGCTGAAACTGAGGTTGTTGCAAAAGTTGAAGAAGTGGATGCGGAAGAAGAAACTGAAGTAGAGGCAGAAGCTGAAGAAGTTGAAGCAGACGCTGACCCAGAAGATTCGGTTGAACCTGCTGAGGATGATGAGGAAGAAGAAGAAGAAGCAGCAGCAGAAGAAGAAGACACTGAAGAAGACTAATTTCCCGAATATCAAGGCGCACCGGAAATCCGGTGCGCCATACATTTAACCCCATGTATCTGATCATTGATTCCCATGAAGACCTGGCCTGGAATATGGTCAACCTGGATCGCGATTACACGCAATCCGCAAATGACATCCGCAGGTCAGAAGAAAATACTCCCATACCCGCCTTCAACGGCAACACGCTTTTAGGCTGGCCGCAATATCAGGAAGGCAATGTCGCCATTGTCTTTGGCACGCTGTTCTGCGGTCCACGGCGGCTTGACGGGGGGAAGTATAACGTACGCGTTTATGACACCCCTCAGGAAGCACATGTGTGTTACCGTGAGAACCTCGATGCTTATCTCAGGTTGACCGACGAGCACCCGGATAAATTCCGGTTGATCCTTTCCCAAACAGACCTTGCCAGTCACTGGGAGCAATGGCAGGCATCTATAAAATCGCCAGAAGGAACCTCCCCACCGGTCGGGATTGTGATCCTGATGGAGGGCGCAGAAAGCGTTCGCGAACCCGCCGAAGTCGAACAATGGTTTGAGTGGGGCGTCCGCCTGATCGGTCCTGCCTGGGCAGGTAACCGCTATTGCGGTGGCACCCATGAACCCGGTCCCATTACAAAGGCGGGCTTTGCTCTGCTGGATAACATGGCTGACCTCGGCATGGTGCTGGATATCAGCCACATGGACCACGAGTCTGCCCGCCAGGCGCTGGACACTTACGCCGGACAGGTCATCGCTTCCCATTCCAATGCAGAAGCCCTGATCCGGGATATTCCCATCAACCGGCATCTCCAAGAAGCCACCATCCACCAATTGATCGAACGGGATGGCGTCATGGGGATCGTGCCCTTGAATGCCTTTCTGGATTGGGATTGGCGGGATTATGGCAGCCGGGACCAAATGAGTCTGGACTATGTTATTGCGCAAATTGACCATGTCTGCCAGCTCGCTGGCAACACCCGGCATGTCGCCCTGGGAACGGATTTTGATGGCGGTTACGGCGTTGAGTCAGTACCCCACGAGATTGATACCATCGCCGATCTTCCCAAACTCGCCCCACAATTGGTGAAAAAAGGTTACAATCAAGAAGACATCGCCCGAATCTTCAGCGGCAATTGGCTCAGAATTTTACAGCACAACCTACCGACATCATGAAAAAAGAAGAAACCTCCCACGAATCAGAATCTCAAGAAATGGAACAGTCTCCCTCATCTGCAGATGAGGCTGCTGAAACGGATCTGACCTATTCCAGGCGCAGGATTCGGATCGGCTTGGGTTTAACGATCCTGGGGGACCTGGTATTCCTCCTGGGTGCACGCCCCAGTCTCTTCAACCTCGACCGCAGCCGCGTGATCGGCTTCGTGCAGATCTCGGTGTTTCTCGTCGGGTTAGGCATAATCGTTCTGGGGAGTTACTTGACCTTAAACGCCCTCTGGCCGCCCGGAAAGAAGACCATCGCAGCGGATATCGGCACCCGAGTGATCAGCACGGGTTATGTGATTTGTGTCTTTACCGGTATGGCGGATATCTTTGGTCTCGGGAGCCACCGTTTGCCGGATGTCTTTTTCGGTCCTTTACAAGCTCGTGGGGTTGCCATTGGTATGGCGACCATTGCAGTGGGTTTCCTGCTCCTGATTCGCTATAAACATCCGGAGGATGAGGGGTCCAAACGAGAAGAATCAAAAGAAGCTAAAAAGAAAAAGGGGAAGGACATTCCAACCAATCGTGAGACGCTTGAGACGGTCAACGCAGCTTAGGACTCTTCAATCACTTTTAGCATCGCCTCTCGCGAGCCAAACTTGAACTCTGGTAGCCCTCTCTCGGCTGCTATTTTTCGTTCTGTTTCCCCCAATTTCTTCAAACCAGCCAGAGCGACCACAGTCTTCTCCAACACCGGAAGGCTGTCAATGGCTTTGTCTGCTCCTTCTGAGCTGACTAGGGGTAAGGTCTCTAGGTATTTCAGTACCGCGCGGGTGCCTCGTTCAGCGTCCTTGCGAGCCAGCCCCACAATCCCTTCGCTTGCCAATCTCGCCCACCCGCTGACGAAGATATCCTCGCAATGGGCGCACAAATCCAGATTATAGACTTCATAGGAAATACCATCAACCGGGAAGCGCAGCTCAGGGTTGGTGACGAAGTTGCCCTGCGCGACCGGCAGACCAAATCCCTCATCCACCCGCGAACCGATAGAAAAGATCACCGTATCCGCCGGGACAGTTTCCAACACCTCATTCCCGCGCGAAACCACCCAGTCTCCTTCACGGACCAGGCGGTTGATCTCAAACACAATTGCCCTGACCCTGCCCTGCTCATCACCAATCAATCGGCGGGGAGAACGGAGAAAAGCCATCCGGAATTTCAACCCAGAATCACACCCGGTTGCCTTTTCCCGGGCTTCCGCCAGGAGAGAATAGAAGTCACCAACGTTATTTCCCACCTCAGCTACCTCAGGCATAGCCTCATCTACGGCTGCCTTGATGGCGGGTAAATCCAGACAGCTTGCCACGGGTGCCAGGGTTTGTTTATCAAATTTGACTTCTGTAGGTGCTCACCGGGCATAAGCAGTCACAGTGCGGGGTTTGTTTTCGAGCTTGAGGTAATGCACAATATCGAGCATCACATTTCCCACCCCAATCAACACGACATTCTTGCCAAATTCAGGTTGCCAATCGTCATGTTTGGGTAGGCGGTTATAGTGGAAAACGATGTCGTTCGCGTGGTAAACGCCACCTAGGTCTTCCCCCGGCAACCCCAGCCAATTATTCTGCTGAGCACCGGTCGTGACCATGAACGCCTGAAAACCTGCCTGCCGGAGCTGGTCCAGTTTAATCTCCTGATTGACCAACAACGACATTGCCCAGATACCGCACTTCGGGCATCTCAAGAATGCGGTTAAACTGCATCTGCAGACCAAGACGCATTTTATGTTTATCGGGGAAGATACCATATTCCGCCAGACCGCCCGGTTTGATATCGCGGTTGAACAAAACCACCTGCACACCTTTTCGGGCAAGATACTGGGCTGCATAGAGCCCCGCCGGGCCAGCGCCAACCACGGCAACCAGATGATGACAGCGTTTTTTATCTGCCAAATCACACCTCGTTTACAAAAACAAGCCATTCGGCTTGAATTATGGAATATAATGATGTTCACGTTAAGCACCTGCATTATACTGGATTAGTTTATTCATTGTTTATTGCCTATCAACACCTATACCTTCACCTATGAGCAACCCTTATGACTGATAAAACACAATTTCATACATTATCAAATGGACTGTCCGTCCATTTGAAGGAAATCCACACCGCCCCCATCATAAGCAGCTGGGTCTGGTATAAAGTTGGGTCCCGCAACGAATTCCGTGGAAAAACCGGCATCTCCCATTGGGTTGAGCACATGCAATTCAAGGGTACTGAGAAGTATCCCGCAGGTTATCTTGACCGGGAAATCTCCCGGGTAGGCGGCATTTGGAATGCGATGACCTATCTCGATTGGACCACCTATTTTGAAACACTTCCAGCCCATATTTTCGACCTCAGTCTATCTCTGGAATCCGACCGGATGGTGAACAGCAAATTCAATACTCAGGAAGTCGAGCTTGAGCGCATGGTGATCATCTCAGAGCGCGAGGGCAACGAGAACCAGCCGCACTTCCTGCTGGGTGAAGCGGTCCAATCCGCTGCCTTCTCCAAACATCCCTATCGCTATGAAGTGATCGGCTTGAAAGAAGACCTGGAAAGCATTACCTGCGACGACCTTGTCCAGCATTACTGGCACTATTATCACCCTGGAAATGCAGTCGTTGCTATTGCCGGCGACTTTGATGCTGAATCGATGCTCGAAAAAGTGGAATCCCTTTATGGCGACCTGCCAAAAGGTGAAGAACCGGATGTAACTGTTCCGGTGGAAGCCTCAATGGAAAGCGAAAAACGGGTCAACGTGACCGGTCCCGGTCAAACCAGTTATGTCCAGATCGCGTACCGTGCCCCCAGCGCCAGCAACCTTGATTTCTTTGCGCTGACCGTGCTCGACAGCCTGTTGACCGGTCCCAGCAGTCTTAATATGTTCGGCTCCGGCGGGACAAGCAACAAAACCAGCCGTTTATACCGGGCGCTGGTGGAAGGCGAGATCTCTGTGTCCTGTTATGGCGCCTTACAAGCGACACACGACCCCTATCTCTACTCCATCAACCTGACTGTGCATCCCTCCCATACCCCTGAGAAAGTCCTGAATGCCGTGGACGACGAGGTCAAACGCGTATTGGATTCACCGGTCACTGCTGATGAGATCGCCCGGGCGATCAAACAAGCCAAAGCCTTGTTTGCCTATAGCAGCGAAAACATCTCCAACCAGGCTTTCTGGCTGGGATATACGGATATGTTTGCTGATTATGACTGGTTTGAGAACTATGTGAACCACCTGGCAAGAGTGACGTCAGATGATGTTCTCAGAATCGCCCGCTCCTACCTCACCCCGGACAACCGCGTGGTCGGATTTTACACCCCTGAAGAAAGCTAAAGCTGATCTATGAACCAAACCATCTACGATGAACACCGTAACGCCCTGCCAGGACCCGATGACATCACCCGGGTCAAACTCCCTAATGGGATCACGGTCCTTGCCCGTTCAAATTTCAACAGCCCGACCCTCTCCATCAAAGGGTATCTCCCCAGCGGCAGCCTGTTTGATCCCGATGAGAAATTGGGCCTTGGTTATCTGACAGCCAATGGGTTAATGACCGGAACTGCCCAGTACGATTTCCAGAGCCTTTATAACGAGATCGAATCCGTGGGCGCCAGGTTGGGATTTTCTTCCGGGACGCTGACCACCTCTTTCAGCGCGCATTGCCTCAGCGAAGATCTAAACTTGATGCTGGACCTGATAGCCGGTAGTCTCCGCTCACCAGTCTTTCCGGAGAAAGAATTCAACCGGCAAAAGACCCAGATGTTGACTGGATTAGCGATCCGCGCCCAGGATACGGCTTCCATGGCAGCGCTCCTCTTTGACAAGATTGTCTATGCCGGACATCCCTATGAACGCCCTGAGGAAGGGTATGTTGAGACCGTCCAGTCTATCGAACGCGAAGATCTCATCCATTTCTACGAGCGCACTTTCGGTCCGGAGGGCTTAACAATCGCCATTGTAGGCGCGGTGGACCCAGACACTACAGTTGCTGCGGTGAAAGCCACACTGGGTGACTGGACCAATGAAGATCAGGAAACGCTCCCTGAGTTAACCTTCCTTAAATCCATCCAGAAAACGACTAAAAAAGCGCTCAGTATTCCGGGAAAATCTCAAGCGGATATCGTCATGGGGTGCCAGGCACCTGAACGCCTCTCACCGGATTACTTCCCCCTCCGGATTGGCAATAACATCCTCGGTGAATTCGGAATGATGGGACGGCTGGGACAGCGTGTGCGTGAGGAGGCAGGGTTGGCTTATTATGCCTATTCCTCCCTCAATTCCAGCCTGGGACCAGGCGCCTGGGAAATGATCGCGGGCATCAACCCCCGCAATATCAACCAAACCATCGCACTGATCACCGAAGAAATCCGGAGATTTGTTACCGAACCCGTCTCTGAAGAAGAACTTTCCGATAGCAAATCCAATTTTCTCGGGCGGATGCCGCTCCTGCTTGAATCGAACGGCGGTGTGGCTGTTTCGCTGTTGAATATCGAACGCTTTGAACTGGGATTGGATTATTTCCTCCAATATCCGCAGCTAATCCAGGCAGTTACCGCGGATAAGATCTTGCGCACTAGCCAGAAGTACCTCGATCCGGATCGCCTGGCAATCGCCATTGCAGGTCCGTAAGGAATCCAAGATGATCCTGCGCAGTGGTATTGATACGATTGAGATCTCCCGGTTAGATGATATCCGTCCCGCCATCCGGAAGCGATTCATAGAACGTGTTTTCACCGTCAAAGAGATCGCCCAGGCTCGGGACCGCACAGATGTTTTAAGCGGGTTATTCGCAGCAAAAGAAGCTGTTTCCAAAGCCTTGGGGACCGGTGTTGGCCATGTGCGCTGGCAGGACATCGAGGTCCTGCACCTCCCAACAGGTCAACCCATCGTCATCCTCCACGGTACCGCCAAATTGGTTGCCAACGAGTTAGGCTTGACCACCTGGTCCGTATCCATCAGCCATGACCGAAATAAGGCGGTCGCAGTGGCTGTTGCCATTGGGGAATGAATCCTGATCGTGGATGCCCTAACATTTTCTATTAAAATGTCTTAAACTATAGTTATGAAACTGTTAACAGTCAGCGACAAAGAGCTTTCGCTTATCTATGGTCCGCAAATCAAGAAGCGGTTCCAGGATGTCGATCTGGCTATTAGCTGTGGGGACCTTTCATACTATTATCTCGAATATATCATCAGTTCATTGGATATCCCGCTCTATTTTGTACGCGGGAACCACGCGAAGCACATTGAATATGGTTGTGCCGGCTCACGTAAAGCCCCCTGGGGTGCGATTGACCTGCATAAAAAAGTGGTTCGTGATCCAAAAACCAGTCTCCTGCTGGCTGGGATTGAGGGTTCTCTGCGGTACAACCTGGGTAACCACCAGTACTCCCAAACGCAAATGTGGGCGATGGTGCTCCAGTTAGTCCCGGCATTGCTCTGGAACAAGATCCGCTATGGCCGGTTCCTGGATGCATTTGTGACCCATGCCCCGCCTTGGGGAATCCATGATGAAGATGACCTAGCTCACCAGGGGGTCAAAGCTTTCAACTGGCTCATCCAGACTTTCCAGCCCACCTGCCACATCCACGGTCATGTGCATGTTTATCACCCGTGGATGCCAACAGAAACGCTGTTTGGGACTACCCTCGTGCTCAATACCTATGGCTATCGGAAACTGGAAATGCAAGGGCAAACAGAATTACAGACGGTACCGGAATCATAAATACTAACCCCCAATCAGCAGACCCAGCACTCCTTGGATGCCGGATTTTTATTTTAATCCGACCGTGCCATCACGATGCATCCATCGTCCTACGCAGAAACTGAACGGCGACAAACGTGAAGGCACGGTCGTTTGAATAGGTGCCCACCGAACGGGTCAGGGACTTGAAATATTTTGTTGTTGGACACCTATCCAAAAATGGTGGGGTAAGACCGTGCTGTTTGAGCATACCGAAATAGCCCCAGCTTTTGCTTTAGTTTCCGGGATCATACTGGGGTGGACAAAACACAGGTTTGGTTCCTCACCATATTTGCTCCGGTAATAATCCGCAGCCCTGACCACCTTACTGGATAGATCCGATTTTGGATCGTTATCAAACCATAACATCCCGATATCCATTTCAATCCTCCAACGTTTCCAAGTCGCCCAAAGGAGGCAAAGCATAGGTCAACCACCCCTCCCCCGTCCAGACCCTGAATTCCGCCAGTTCCAGGTCGGCAGCCAAAGCACCCGGCTGCGATGCCAGCAGATCCGCCTGTTCAGTTGAAGGCACTCTGCCGATGATTCGGGTGCGGAAGGTTTCAATCCAATATCCGAATCCAGCAGCCCGACTGGCGCTGATCGACCCCACCACCCATACACCGGATTGAGAACCATATTCCAACAGCCAGCGTAAGTTGACCTGGGCTTCGTAACTGAGATCTTCTACAGCGTTCAGGTCGTCCAGGATAAATAGCACATCCGTGCCCTGGGGCTGTCCCCGCCGCCGGGTTTCTGCCAATTCGGTCAATTCTTCAATGAGCCGTTCGGCGCGATCGTCATACCAGGCATAGAGACCATGGAGAAATTTCTTCTGTTGTGGGTCGTTCGAGATCCCCATCCATTCATCCGGGTTTAGGGTCAGGATAGCAATCTGAACCTTGCGCGGAGAGTTTGTCCGGATCGCAGAATCGACCATGACCTGCAGTTGGTGGGTTTTACCGCAGCCATTTTCACAGCCGATCAGGATGGCGCCCATCTCTGGATCGCCTAATTCCATCAGGAAGGGTAATCCATCCGTACATTTTCCCAGCAAAAGTGAACGGGCAGGTACAGGACAGATTGCGTCCAGCAAACTCCCGACCGCGACAGGACGGCTGGTTTTAATCGAGCTTCTGACAACCGCTTCTTTTGATCTATTCCGGGACCGCAGTTCAGGAAGAAGCTGCTGATAGGTCTTCATAGCGTTTACAAAAAGATTCGACGTGCCCATTTTTGCTCCCATTCTCAAAATCGAACTTATGTTCTAATTATACAGAATTTTTGTTCTATGTCAAGAGAATTGTGCTTGAAACTTTGCAGAGAAAATGCATCCATCTTAATATTTGGGGCAACCCTCTGTGGCCTGCGCCCACCAGGGTGTTGCCCAGCCCGAAGGGTGCTACGCAAGGCAGACACTGCCCCCTGAAGGGTGTCTAAGGAAGGTCTGCCCCTACCTTGTGGTCACCATTTGACGTGTAATATCTACCTTTTATAAAAATTTCTGACGAGAAACACCGATAGTTCATGATTATTAATGGTTATTCAACACCCTCTCGGGTGATTCTTTAAGAAACTCATACTTCAAAATATGCTCTCAATACGCTGCTTAATCAACACCTATACGAAACTAAACCGCCATCAAGAATATAAAAACGCCTATCGCTTACTCGATAGGCAATTCAAATCAAGTACCTAATCTGCTAAGACACAATCACCTATTCCCCCAATCAGCATTCCCTTAATCACCATTCCCTAGGGGAATCGCCAAAAACGGTACCAGCATCTCCTCTCGGCTGAGACCCCCGTGCCGGCCCGCCATGTGGTTCGGCATTGGCGCCCACCAGAGGTAGGCATCCCCTTTTGCCACAGCGATCAGATCGCCCAACCGCTCCCGGCTTTGTGCTTTGAAAGGCCCTTTGCCAAACAAACCACTTTCCAGCGCCACATCCGGCTCAATCAAGATAAACCTATCCGTCCAGGTCTGTTCAATATATTTCCGGACGGAGTCAACCTTACCCGGCTTGATATAGAAAAAAGCCAGCCGGTTTTCACACGTTGGTTGCATCACCAGATAACTCTTGAGTATAGAATGGTTCGCCAAATCATATTTGGGGTGGATGGGCGTTGCCATCGATCCATGGTCGGCCGTCATGATCAGGAGGGTATCTTTAGCGACTGTCTCGGAAAGTCTGTCCAAAAATGCCTTCTTGAACAGAGCTGAAAAAGCACTGAACTGGAGCGCGATCCGGTCATCTTCAGCACTAAAACGGTGCATGAGCGTATCCACATCGCTGTAATAAACATAGACGTATTCCCGGATGCCATGGCGGTGGTTGAGATATTCCGCCAGACTGACGCATAAATCAGCTTCATCAACATAGGATTTCACATTGACTTCCTCCATTTGCATCACCGACAACCCGGAGTGAGCAATGGAAGAGCGGATGAAAGCTGTGGGCACCACATCATTCTTTCTCAAATGCGTCCCCAGGAGCGGTACATTGAGAAATTCATGCGGATCAAAACCTGAGCGGGATAATCCCCCCACATCCCCGCGGGCACTGGCGGGTGCATGAAGGATATTGTTCATCACGGTCCCAAATTCCTTCGCCCACATCTCATATCCGATGATCCCGTGCGCTGCTGGACCCTCACCTGTCCACAGCGTCGTCAACGCAGAAGCCGTGGTGCTTGGGCAAATGCTCGTGATCGGGGTGTAGGTGGCGCGGTCTTGCAACTGTCCCCAAACCAAATCTTGCTCAGTCCAGATCAACCGCTCCAATAACGAATACCCCAGAGCATCCACCAATAACAGGATAACTTTTTCATAAGGTCCACCCAGGTGCGAGGTGATCGTCTCATCAAGGGGCGGTTTCCCAAAATCAGACGCACCCAGCAAACGGGTGATCGTTCCCGGGATATTGACCAATGACAGACCCTCATAAAAGGGTAGGGTCATGTCCCCGCCGATGGGCAGGGTATCCAATTGGTGCTGGTCAATTCGGGATAGTATTTCCGGAGAAAGGTCTGTCATAATTGCTCCTTTAAATTTCTCACCCTATCATACTATAATTCAATCGGAAGGATAAACGCTTGAAACACCTACTGCTTATCAAGAGAAAGCTACCCCTCGCCTGCCTGCTTGCAGGTTTCTTTGGCATCTTTCTGTTCGCAAGTTGCGGTCAAAATATCGCGACGCCGGAACCCACCGATTCACTTGCTACCCAAACAGAAACATCCTCTCTCATTCTACCCTCGCCAACGCAGGAAACGCCCACCTTTCACCCCACTCAAACGCAGACGCCTGGATCCAGCCCCACCAGCACGGTAATGCCACCCCTGTCAGCACACACCTGGCAGGCAGCACCCGTCATGGTGGAGGCGGCTCGCACCGGGAACGACCCCCTAGATCCTTTCCAATACTCACCCTTTTTCGTTCTCTATGGTGATGGGTTGCTTGTCAAACGCACCTGCCAGGAAGGCATTTGCCAGTACACACAAACCCAGCCAGACCAGGAAGCACTCTGCCGCCTGGTAAACGCCATTGATCGGACAGGCTTCTTTAATGCCGACCCTGAGGGGTTTTCCCTCCCCGGTGGGACAGGCGAGGGTGTCCGTCTAGCTGTGCAGGTTTATGCTGAAAACGAGGTCCTGGTTCCCGATCTTGACCGGTGGGCAACCTCTCCCAACTGGTATCCAGAGATCGCCGGCTGCCTTAATTGCTATTCACCGCCGCAGATCGATCCCGCTTTTCTTGACCTGTACCGTCTGCTCAGCACCTACACCAATCGGGATTGGACAGGTCTCCAAACCGAACGCCTGGCACTCTGGATCACCCAACCGGTCATCGCCGGGTCACCCCAGAATTGGGACCCCGACCTGATCCCTCTCAGTAAATTGGTATCCAGGTCCATGTGCAGCAGCGACCCATCCCAACAACAGGCGATCATCCTCGAGGGATCTCCTGCCCGGGCAGTTGCCGATTTCCTTTCAAACCGGGGCAGAACAGCATTGCTCTTCCAGGATGGAGAGCAAGTCTGGCAGGTGCAGAGCCGCTGGCTATTACCCTATGAAATGCCCCAGTCCTGTCAGCAACCTGCCGGTCTTTACCCACCGCTCGTCTACTCGGAGATCTTCTGGACCTGCGAGCCGGAAATGGGCGCCATCCCGACACCCACCGCAACGATCACCCCCACCCCTTCCATCACGCCAACGCCCCTGCGCTGATATTTACAGTTCGAAAGCAGCTTCCGCTGCCAGCCAGAACAGGTTGCGCCGGATATCCGCCCGGGAGGTCCAGGTGCGGCCATCCCAGGCGTCGGGGATGACGGCGTCCCCGCCATAGAGGATCTGACCAAAATCCACACCGCGGAATTTCGCCACAGCGTAAAAGGCAGCTGTTTCCATTTCCACCGCCAGACATCCTTCCGATATGTAGGCGGCGGTTTTTCCCGGGGTCTCACGGTAGATGGCGTCCGTCGTCCAGGTCTTGGTTCGCAAATAATCAGTCCCATGCCGCTTCAACACAGTTTCGATCGCTTCAAGCGCGTGAGGTTCAATTTCAACTTCCCTGGAGGGCGGGAGGTAATGGTATGAAGTGCCCTCATCGCGGATGGCTGCAACAGGCACCAGTAAATGCCCGACTGCAATTTCTTTGTCAAGTACGCCGCATCCACCGCAAGCAATGAACTTTTGGCAGCCGCGTGCGATCATCTCCTCCAATAAACCAATCGCCAACGGCGCGCCGATGCCGGGATGAAAAAAAGCCAGCCTTTGACCCTCAAAATCGATTTCATACAACGGGTGTTGACCGATCTCAGATATCGAATGCGCCAGGATCCTGGCTCCCCTGGTTTCCACCAGTTCCTGCACAACTTCAGCGAAGAAACAGATCACACAATGTTTTGGTACATCCATCGGATGGACTAGTTTCGCGGGTTCAAGAATGGCTTCCCGGGCACCGTCATATTCAAGAATGGGAAAATCTGCTTTATTCATAATACATTCATCCTCCTGGCTCATCTTCCAATCGCGTCTGGTCTTGCTTGATGATATCAAAAAAGTTCACCGAGACACATAGTATAAATGAAAATATGCGGAACATAGCTCGCGGACTGTTTCTAGTGTAAAATGAGGTCAACCAGTACGCTCGTCCCGTTCAAGTTGGAGAAAATGTCAGCCGCCACAAATTCAATCGAACCTAATAATCTTGAACCATCCAACCTTGATTTACAATTCGGCGAAGAGATTGAGATTGAAGAATCCGGTTTCTCTTTCCAGCCAATCGCGGGTTACGAATTGGAAATTGATGGGTCGGTCTACATGTATTCCGAAGACGGGAACCTGGAGATCAGCCTGCTGGGCGGCGCGTTGGATGAAGATACGTCCATCGCTGAGTTGAACGACGAGCTGGCGGGCGAGTTCATGGAGAATTTTGATGAGTTTGGATTGATCGAAGCGGGCACCGACACGATCCAGAACATCACCGGTTTTCTGAACGAGATCCGTTTTGTCAATGCGGAGGAAGAAGGTCTGGGGCGTGCGCTGATCTGCTCTCCGTACCTGAATCAATACTTCTTCATTCTGGTGATCTCTTCATCCGAACACTGGCAAAGACAAGGACAGGCTGTCTTTGAAGCCATCAAATCCCACATCCGTTTCTACCCCCAATTCAAAGTTGATGAGGTGGAAGTAGAACAGGATAAGCATCCCGATCTGACGCTCGAAACCTATCCAGATATTGCCCCGGATGATGATTTCTTCCTAAATATCGAAAAAGGGGATGTGTCCCTCCTCCTGGCAGCTCGGTCTTACGACCCTCGTGAGCAGGTCATGATCACCGAAATCCATGCGCCGGACGGACGTATGCTTTACCATTATGACCTCGAGACAGGCGTCTTGGAAAGCAGCATCAGCGATCATCCGTTTGTGGGCGCCAGTGGCGAGGTTTGTTTTGTCTTTCCCCGGGACAACCGGCAAAACCTCCAGCCTGGCAACTACCGCTTCGCATTCGCTACCCAGTCAGCAACGACTCTGGAAGAAATCCAGGTCATTATCCGCTCTGGCCGCGCCCTTGAATTGCAATCCATTGATATGAATTTCTGGATCGCATCAGAAGATGAGATCTTCAATGATGCAGACACGCTAGACCAATTTATCGCTGATATTCACCAAGCGCTCAGCCAGCGCCTTGCACCATTGAACTTGGCTCCGGGCGAGATTAAATACTTTCACGCCGCACCGGATGAACTGGAAACCTTCTCAACCGTCAATATAGATTCGGATCTGGCAGATTGCAGCTATATGATCTCGGAGACGGTTAGCAATGGACGGGCATTGAATGTTGGGCTGGTTCAGAAATTAGCGCAGGGGGAACCTTCCAACATGACAACGCTTGAGGCAGTCAGCGCTGGCAGCCCCGGCATGATCCTCACGCCTTCCTCCCCTCACGCCTGCATCCTGATCGCCTGGCCTGCCTTTGAAGGGAACATCTCCAGCCTGGCTGATGCCCTCATCCAGCAACTGATCATCTTCAGCGGGATTGATACCCAGGATACCCAACAACAGGAGAATCAAGCCCTGACGCTCAACCGGGAGATCGCCTGGCGACTCCGGCGGCATCCGCTATTTTATGACGCTGATTGAGCCGGATCCCCGATCCATTCAATCGACTCTTCCCCCTCAAAACGCTTTTTCATAACAGCAATCGCCTGGTGATTGTTATCCACCAGGATAAACCGCCGTCCCAATGCCAGGCATACCTCCCCAATCGTGCCGCTGCCTGCAAAGAAATCCAGCACCAGGTCACCGGGATTGGATGATACAGCGACGATCCGGCGCAATATCCCAACCGGTTTTTGCGTGGGATAGCCCGTTTTCTCCTTGCTGTTTGTCCCCACAATCGTATGCCACCAGGTATCCGTTGGGAACTTGCCCCTGGCAGCTTTTTCTTTTCTCACCAACCCGGGCGCCATATACGGGATCCGGTCTACTTCCTCCCGGTTGAAAATGTAATGCTCGGGATCTTTGACGTAAAGGAGGATATTATCATGCTTGGCTGGCCAGCGCGTCTTCGACCGACCTCCAAAATCATAAGCCCAGATGATTTCATTCAAGAATGACTCCCGCCCAAAAACCTCATCCAATAACACTTTACAATAATGCACTTCCCGATAGTCAATATGGAAATAGAAACTCCCGTTTGGTTTCAGGACACGGTAAGCCTCCTGCAAACGCGGTTCCAGAAAACCAAGGTAATCATCAAAATAATCCCGGTATGCCCGTTCGCCGATCACCCTGGTCTGGTAGCGGTTACCGCCGAACCCCACACGATCCCCGTTCTCATCCTGTTCCACCGCGATCTGCTTCCGTGCTTGCTGTTTTCCAGTGTTGAAGGGCGGGTCAATGTAGATCAGATCAACAGTGCCATTATCCAGGGATTGTAAGACTTCCAGATTATCACCAAAAATAATTTTATTCTCCATATCTCAATTTTAACATCATTATGGGTGATCCTGAGTGCGTATCAAATTCGCTTTTGAAGCTTAATAAAATTAAATTGAGTCTTGACATACTATGTAATACATACTATAATATTTTACATGATAGCAGTTATTACATAATGAAAGGCGATCTATTATGAAAGATGACACTCTCCAAACACAAACCCAAAGCCTGGTCCAGGAACTCCGCCGGGGAGTGATCGTCCTGGCTGTCCTCAGCCAGCTCCATGGTGAGCAATATGGCTATTCGCTGATGAAGGTGCTGGAAGACCAGGGCATGCAAATTGACCAGGGCACGCTCTACCCCCTCCTGCGCCGGCTGGAAGAACAGGAACTGCTGGAGAGTGACTGGCGCATGGAGACCTCGCGCCCCCGACGGTACTACGTCCTGAGCAAATTTGGGGAAAAAGTATTACATGAAATGACCACAGAATGGTCACGAATCAAAACCACTGTGGATGAATTGTTGGCAAATGAAAAGGAGAACGAAAATGAAACTCATTGAACTGTATCTGGAAGAAATCCGGCACCAACTGCCACCCCGCAACCGAGATGACATTCTCAGGGAAATCCGGTCAACTTTGATGGACATGGTAGAGGACCGAAATCCAAATCCGGGTGAGAGCCCCGACGAGGCGATTGTCAAAGCAGTGCTCAAGGACTTCGGTCCGCCCCGCGAAGTCGCCAGCCAATATGGGCCCCAAAATTATCTGGTCGGTCCCCGCATGTTCCCAATCTATATCAAGGTGCTCAGAATTGTGCTGATTGTGATTGCAGCCCTGAACATCCTGGGATTGATTGTAGCGATTGTGAGCCGGTCCGGGTATGATGCCGGCTTGCTGGATGCGATCCTGCAGGTGGTCGGCGGCTTATTCGGCAGCCTCTTCACCGCCTTTGGCATCGTAACGCTATCTTTCGCTGCCATTGAACGTACGACCCCTGAAGACTGGAAGGTCAAGGTGGATCAAGCGTGGCAACCGGAAGACCTGCTCAAACAGGAAGATAAAGAACGTGTCAAGATCGCGGAAATGGCGATCGAGATAATCCTTTCCCTGGTGTTCATTGCCTTGATGAACTTCTTCCTGGACCGGATCGGGATCTACTACTTGGGTGAGACTGGCTGGGTATCAGCACCTCTTCTCAATGAAAATTTCTTGCGGTATATCCCCTGGATCACAGCCTACTCCATCCTCGACATTGCGCTGGACCTGTACCTGATCCGGATGGGCTTCTGGAATAAATATGCAACCATTGCCAAGCTTCTGATCAATGCCTTCAAGATCGCGGTGACCTTTGTCATCATCACCGGTCCCGCCATCATCACCATTGATGCCACAGCCTGGCAGACGCTGAATCTCGGTTTAGATTCGACACCACAAACCCTCAGCAACCTGCTCAATACCATCCTCGATGTCCTCATGGGCTTGAGTATTTTTGGTCTGGTCGTGGATTCCATCAAACGTCTTTATATCGAGTTCATCAAAGGTAGCCACGCCAGCATTGAGTTTGATGCCAAATAAATAACACCAGAAATACATATGTCCATTCACAAGATCCCGGAGGAATCCTTCCGGGATTTTGGCGTTTTTAAGTCTGATGAATAATCAACCCGAATCTGGATTCTCCTGGCTCTATTTCTTCCGAAATACATAGAAATATACAAGGTATAATTCTTAATATCAGCTAACGGGCTACCTTAAGGAGAAAACCATGGGTCATATTCCTGATGATGATAATTTTGAAGAATACATGAGCGCCTCCGCTGATGAATGGAGCAAGCCCGAAAAATCACCCCCAGAACCGGAATTGAAGAACGAACGGGTAGATAAGTGGGGGTCCCCTATCCCGGAAGAAGCTTCAGTCAGCGACACGAACCGCTGGGGGTCGGAACCCATTGAAACCGGACACCCAAACGATGACTTCCAGGCGAAGAAAAGCGGTGCCAAGTGGTTGATCATTGCCGCCGTCGTCGCAGTCGTGCTCTGTTTGTGCGCCTGCCTTGTTCTAGCCGGGCTGGAAGTATTTCAGGTGACCAACCTGTTCTAATGCCTAACCATTATTTTTGCTAAACACAAACCGCACTCAATAATCACCTGGTGCGGTTTTTTAATTTAACGATGATTGAGGGTTCATTGCTATTTAAGGAACCAATCCTGAACGTCAATCAGTTCCCCGTCCTTTGGGGCTTGTGTTCGCTCAAAACCCCCATCAGATTGGGCGTACGCCAAATTCTGCGGTTATTTTATAGCATGTCTTTTCTTCCTTCATAATTTCGAGCCCATGTGCGCTCTCTAACCGACTGAGAAGCGTTTTCTTTTTGTTATCGTGTGTTTAGTCTACGCCTTACTTTTGTTTTTTTGTGTCCGGTTTTCCTGATCCACATGGCCCTTTCTCACTCGACTCCTACAGTATAATTCTTTTAACCCCCACGCATCCAGGATGAAACATCACGGCAGTTCAATCAACCCAGAATGACCTGAGGACTTCATTATCATGATAAATGCAGTGATTTTTGATTTAGACGGTACCTTGATTGAAACCGAAAAATTAAAGGCGCAGGCATACGCCAGGGCTGCCATTGAGCTTTGCCCTGAAGCCTTTGACGAACAGGAGGTACTGGATGCCTTTGGGGATTTTGTAGGCGGATCGCGCAGGGAGGTTTCACTTGGATTAATGGACCGCTTCAACCTGGCGGGTCCCGCCCGTAAACGCATGACTGAGTTTGGCGCCAGCGAACCCTGGCAGGTGTTCACCCAGCTGAGGCTACAAATCCTCGAAGTGATGCTGGCAGATGAAGTCCTCCTGCGGTCGCACCGCAGGGCGCAGCCGCTATCCCTGTTACAGACGATAAAGACCTGGCAATGCAAGGTGGGATTGGCGACGATGTCCCGCTGCGAGCAGGCTACGCGCACGCTCAAGGTCTTAGGCCTAGCGGATGCATTTGATTTCATTGCCACCCGCGAAGATGTCGAAAACCCGAAACCCGACCCAGAAATCTACCTGCTGGTGGCGGATGCCCTGCAGGTGCCAATCGGAGAATGCATGGTGCTGGAAGATTCGGTAGCTGGCGTCCAGGCTGGTCTGGCTGCCGGGGCGTTGGTGGTCGCTTTCGCTACAACAATGACCCGCGAAAAGCTACATCAGTTCAAGGTGATCTCGCCGTATCACATTGTCGAGGACTCAGAAGACCTGCAAGCCACCGTTGACCGCCTGTTCAAGCTTTACAACGATGGGATGCAACCTGATGGAATTTAGATGGGTGTTTTCATCACAAATCCGGCGACGGGATCAACGATGGCGTCACGTCTTTTCAACGAAACTTCGCCTCTGAATTTCACCATATTCTTTCCTAATATTTGATCAACAATCTACGATAATCTCCGGCGAGTTGGTTTTGAGATATTATAATTATCAAATGAAACGGTCAGGTTTGATTGATAAAATAGCAGTCATCATATTACAGCAAAGACCCAATCATCCTCTCCGGGTCGCCATAGACGGCGTGGATGCTTCCGGAAAAACATGCCTGGCAGATGAACTCGCCAAAGCGCTCAGAAGCCAACCCCGCCAGGTGATTCGCGCCAGTGTGGATGGGTTTCACAACCCGAAACACATTCGCCGTCAAAAGGGCAGCTTTTCACCCGAAGGCTTTTACCGCGATTCATACAACTACCCCGCCCTGATCGGAAATTTACTAAAGCCACTGGGACCCGAAGGTGACCGGCGCTATCGCACAGCGGTATTTGATGTCCGGCAGGAGCTACCCTTAACGACACCCGCGCAGACAGCCCCGAGGGACGCGATTTTGATCATGGATGGGATCTTCCTGCTTCGTCCGGAATTGTTGACCTATTGGGATTTGAAGATCTTTCTGGATGCCAACTTCTCCAATACCGTTTCCCGGGGAGTTGCGCGAGATGCAGAATTCATTGGCTCAGCAGCAGAAGCGAAAGCACGCTACGCTGAACGATATGTGCCCGGACAACAAATCTATCTGAGTGAAGCCCATCCGCTTGACAAGGCGAATGTCCTCATTGACAATAATATTTTCGACGAGCCAAAATTAATCCGAGCCCCTCTCGATAGTCTATCCAACTAGGTCTATTAAGTTTACAAAAGGAAGAACCATGGAGAAACCGATGAATTTCCCAGCCCCCTTTTACCGTTGGCGTCCCCACCCCTGGCATGGTTTAGAAACAGGTCCCGAACCTCCAGAGCGTGTCCACGCTTATATTGAAATCACCCCATTCGATTACATTAAATATGAGATCGATAAAATAACGGGGTATTTGTATGTGGACCGACCACAGCGCACCTCCTCACTGCCTCCCACGCTGTATGGCTTTATCCCCCGCACATATTGCGATGAAAGAGTCCGCGCTCTCTCAATAGGAGCATCACGGGGAGACGGCGATCCGCTGGATATATGCGTGGTCAGTGAAAGACCCATCAATCGTTCCGAGATTTTCCTGAATGCAGTGGTCGTCGGTGTCATTCAACTTCTGGATCATGGTGAAGCTGATGATAAGATCATAGCAATTTTGGAAAATGATCATATTTACGGGCATATTCGCGATATTGAAAAACTACCCGATGTCCTGGTTGAGCGGCTCCAACATTATTTCCGGACTTATAAGATGGTTGATGGTGAAGAAGGCGGAATCGAGATTCTTAATATTTCAGGTCAGGAAAAAGCAAAGAAAATCGTCATCGCCGCCATGGAGGATTATCAGGAAGCTTTTGGCGATGGTTAGCGAAGATTTATCTGCCAAACCTGAATCAAATCATCAAAACACTTGTCAGGAATCAGGCTTCACGCTAAAATCGAAACATGCGTTTTGATATTTTCTCACTTTTTCCAGAAGTATTTGATTCTTACCTTAATACCAGTATTTTAAAGCGCGCCCAGGAAGCCGGGGCACTGGAAGTCCATCCCTATAATATCCGAGAGTGGGCAACCGACAAACACCACACCACCGACGACACACCCTATGGCGGCGGCGGGGGCATGGTGATGAAACCCGAGCCGGTCTTCGCCGCGGTTGAAGCCATTCTTGGCATACCACCCCTCTGTCCCGTGATCCTCCTATCACCCCAGGGACGTCCTTTTTCGCAAAAGATCGCCTTTGAACTGGCGAATTTCGACCGGTTGGCTTTGCTCTGCGGGCGCTACGAAAGCGTCGACGAGCGCATCCGCCAGCACCTGGTGACGGACTCTATCTCTATCGGCGATTACGTCCTCACCGGCGGGGAACTCCCTGCGCTGGTGGTGGTCGACGCGGTCACGCGGTTGCTGCCCGGTGTCCTGGGCGACCCCGAAGCCTCGAGCAACGACTCCCATGCCACCGGACTGCTGGAATACCCACACTATACCCGCCCACCGGAATTCCGCAGCTGGGGCATCCCCGATGTGCTGCTTTCCGGTAACCACGCCGAAATCGAACGATGGCGCCGACATGAAACGCTGCGCCGCACATTGGAGCACAGACCGGACCTTCTCTCACATGCTGAATTGAGCCAGGATGACCTGGCATTTCTCAAGGATCTGGGTTATCGACCCGATCCATCAACTCATCAAAATGATCATAAATAAGGGAGAATACATGCAACCCAAACGATTGAACTATTTGAAAACTTTTTTGCTCGGTTTTGGCTTTTTCGGTGTCAGTGTCATCTGGGGGACATATAACGCGTTTGTCCCCCTGTTCCTCGCCAACAAATTTGGCGTCACGCCGGGGTTGATCGGATTGTTTATGACCATCGACAATATAGCTGCCCTTTTCATCCAGCCGGCGGTTGGTGCCTGGTCAGATCGGCTTCGTACACGCATTGGCCGTCGGTTGCCATTCATTCTGATTGGTGCACCGATCGGTGCATTGGCCTTTGGAATCATCCCGCTCGCTTCGGTACTGCCAATATTCGTCGCCAGTACGGTCACCTTGATCCTCTCCATGGCCATCTGGCGCACCCCCGTCGTCGCGCTGATGCCCGATATCACCCCCTCCAAATTCCGCTCGCAAGCTAACGGTGTGATTAACTTCATGGGCGGTGTCGGCGCGATCATTTCTTTCCTGGTCGGCTCACAACTTTATGAAATCAACCAGGCCTACCCTTTCTGGCTCGGATCAACGTTGGTCCTCGTGGCTGCCCTGCTGGTCTTCATCTTCATCCGTGAGCCCAAAGTATTTGAGGAAAATCCGGATGCTGAACGACCCAATTTACTTAAGAGTCTGAAGGGTATTTTGAAGGAAGAAGACAAAGGTGCTATCCGGATCTTCCTGGCGATCATGTTCTGGTTCATCGCCTATAACGCCATTGAGGCTTTCTTCACACTTTATGCCAACAAACACCTCGGGATGGCAGAAGCCGACGGTGTCCGGTTACTCAGTCAATTGTCGCTATTGTTCGTGATATTTGCCCTCCCCTCGGGTTTGATCGGTGGGAAGATCGGTCGGCGGAAGACGATTTCTATAGGTATCATATTAATGGGTGTTGCCATGTTGTTGATGGCAACCCTGCCTGTGCCCTTTTTGAATCAATTGCTTTTCATCGTACCCGTACTGGGTGAGGTCCCCGTCGTGGGCTTGATCCTGATGTTTGCGGGGATCGCCTGGGCATTGATTAATATTAATTCCCTGCCCATGGTCGTGGACCTGACAGATGTTATCAAAATTGGCACCTACACCGGGTTGTATTATTTATTCTCAACCCTGGCAGCGATCCTCGGGCCAAACATCAATGGTGTTTTTGTAGAGCTGGCTGGAGGGGATTATTCGGTTATCATGTTCATCGGTCCAGTTTTCATGCTCTTGGCATTTTTGATGATCATCGGCGTCCGCCGGGGAGAAGCTGTTCCTGATTCTGAACAAGAATAATAGTTTTAATTCTGTTAACATCAATGTGCAAATCTTGTAACTTATGGGATTCCACATTATACTTAACGTGATGGTTTTATGATAAAACCACATTTAAGTAACCCAATTTCCTATAGGAGGAGAAACTGTATGTCTAAGAAACTTTTGGTTATCTTGACTGTCCTGGTCGTCAGCAGCTTGTTCTTTGCTGCCTGTACACCTGTGACGGAAGAGCCCACTGAAGAAGTGGTTGTAGAAGAGCCTACTGAAGAAGTAACTGAAGAAGTCGAAGCCGATTGCACCAGCGAGGACCTGCTCTGCGTTGGTCTGGTAACAGACGTTGGCGAAGTCGACGACAAATCCTTCAACCAGTCTGCCTGGGAAGGTGTATTACAAGCCGAAACAGAATTAGGCGCGTCTGTCAACTATGTTGAGACCGCAGACGCCAAAGACTATATGGCTAACATCCAACTCTTCGCCGACCAGAACTACGATATTATCGTAACGGTTGGTTTTGCGCTGGGTTCAGCCACTCTTGAAGCTGCAGCTCTGTATCCCGAGATCATGTTCATCGGCGTTGACCAGTTCCAGGCAGAAGCCGTGGACAATGTCGCCGGTTTGATCTTTGAAGAAGCCAAATCTGGCTTCCTGGCTGGTGTGCTGGCTGGTATGCTGACCGAGTCCAACACCATCGCCGCCGTCCTTGGCACCGACCTGGTTCCCCCGGTTGTAGCCTTCAAAGAAGGTTATGAAGCTGGAGCAGCCTGGGTTAACCCTGACGTGACTGTCATTTCAACCTACCATCCCGGTGGTTTGGACGTTGCCTTCACCGACCCCGAGTGGGGCGCCACCACGGCTGCTCAGGCGATTGAGAACGGCGCCGATGTGGTCTTTGGTGCTGGCGGCAAGACCGGTAATGGTGCGTTGATCGAGACCGCAGGTTACGAAGGTGATTACTGCATCGGTGTGGACAGCGACCAATGGGAAACTGTCCCCGAAGCGCATGACTGCCTGATTTCCAGCGCTATGAAGCTCATCACCCCTAGTGTGTTCGACCTGATCGGCATGGCAAAAGAGGGTAGCTTCCCAGCTGGCAATTACGTTGGTGCAGTTGGTCTGGCTCCCTTCCATGATTTCGAAGACCTGGTCAGCCAGGACATCAAAGACAAAATTGAAGAGGCTCGCCTGGGTCTCGAAGACGGATCGATCACAATCGAATACTAAACTGAGGTGTAAACCTCCACCACATTTCAAGATGTGATAAAATTTCAAGGCGGCGCAGATGCGTCGCCTTGATTTATAATTATGAGGTATTATTTTTTAGATCTTTTAGTTCTCTATTTTTATAATGGAGGAGGCCCCAAAGTTATCCATGCCCGATGAAAACATTAACAAACCAGGAGCTTTCTTTTGGTTAAAACAACTTTGGCTGAGCGTCCGAGTCCCCCTGGCTGCCGTCATGCTGGCACTTCTTGTTGGTGCACTGATCTTGCTGATCTCTGACATCAATCCGCTGGATGCTTATGCCGCCCTGTTCAAAGGCGCCTTTGGTAATGAAAAATACCTCCAGCGTACCCTGGAAAAAGCAACCCCGCTTATTTTCAGCGGTCTGGCGGTCTCATTTGCTTTTAAAGCTGGACTGTTCAATATCGGCGCTCAGGGACAGCTATTGATGGGGGCGCTGACCTCCGCCACGATCGGTTTCATGGTCACCGGTCTGCCACCGCTGATCCATATCCCCCTAGCGTTGTTCGGCGGTGCCCTGGTTGGCGCTCTGTATGGTGCCATACCCGGTGCCTTAAAGACCTTCACCGGTGCCCATGAGGTGATCACCACGATCATGCTCAACTATATCGCCATCAACATCACCGATTACCTCGCCGATGGCCCCCTTAAGGATAATTCCCCTGGCAATATCGTCGCCCGGACTCCCCGCATCGCTGATTCCGCTGTCATCCCCACACCGCAAACCTCTTTAACAGTGGGCATATTGATCGTTTTGATTGTCATGATCCTGGCATCGATTGTTTTCTTCGCCATCCTGAAGAAAATCAACTTCAAGATCAAGAATCGGATATTGCTTTTCTTCCTGCGCCTGGCACTGGTGATCGGTCTGGGCGTCGGCGTTGGCTTACTCTTGAAAATAATTCTTCCCGGGTTTTATACCCAACCAGTTGGCTTCCTGCCCTATGAGGCGATACCCATACCCATCGGCTTTTTGATTGCGGTTGCTATGTCTGGGGTGGTTTGGTTCCTGTTGATGCGAACGAGTTTCGGATTTGAGATCCGCACTGTCGGGCTGAACCAACATGCTGCTAAATATGCGGGTATTAGAGTCCGCCTAATGATTGTCCTGGCTATGGTCATCAGCGGCTTCCTGGCAGGGATGGGTGGTTCTGTCGAAACGCAGGGCATCGTCTATCGTTACCAACCGGGCTTCAATGTGGGTCTTGGTTTTGACGGGATCACGATTGCCCTTCTTGGACGAAACCATCCCCTTGGTGTCATCCCCGCGGCTTTACTGGTGGGCGCGATGAAAGCCGGCAGCAACGTAATGCAATTTGAAGCTGGTGTCCCCTCGGAGATCATTGATGTTATCCAAGCATTGATGTTATTCTTCGTTGCCGCTGATGTGATCGTCCGCTGGGTGATCGGGGCTAAAGAAAAATCTGAAGCCGAACAAATCAAACTGACTACCGGCTGGGGAAACCAGTGAGGCAGCCATGAATTTCATCACACATCTACGAACTAAGAAATTATTGGTCCCGTTGAGCCTTGGCTTGATAGGTTTAATTGTTGTGATTGTATCCTTTATCAACAATCCCCAATCAACCCAGGCTGTTCTTGGCTCCACCATTCGCCAATCCACGCCCATCATCCTGGGAGCACTCTGCGGTATCATGTGCGAACGCGCAGGTGTAGTTAATATTGGCATTGAAGGGCAGATGCTCCTCTCCGCCTTCATCGGTTTCATGGCTAATGTCTGGACTGGCAACCTCTTTATATCCGTCCTGGCGGGGATGGCCACTGGCGCTCTTTTAGGCTTGCTGCTGGCCTTTATGTCTGTCACATTGAAACTCGACCAGATCATCGGCGGAACGGTGATTAACATCCTGGCTCTTGGTCTGACAGGCTATTTTTACACCGCTGGTTTGACAACCGCGGGTAAGATTCAGCCCCTGACCCTCGGATTCCTGGCAAAAATCCCCCTGGTCGGACCCATTCTCTTCAGAAATCCACCCATTACTTACACCGCCATCATCCTGGTTTTCGTCTTGCAATTCGTGCTCTTCAAGACCACCTGGGGCTTACGCACCCGGGCGGTTGGTGAACACCCACGGGCAGCGGATACCCTTGGCATTAATGTTTTCACAACGCGATATATCAATGTGATCCTGGGTGGCGCAATCGCTGGTTTGGCAGGTGCATTCCTGACCCTGGAAGCTGTTGGTTCCTTCGAAAGAGCCATGACTAACGGTCGCGGTTTCGTCGCCCTTGCGGTCATGATCTTTGGCAAGTGGACGCCACTGGGCGCCTGGGGCGCAGCCCTCCTGTTTGGGTTCGCCAATGCCATGCAAACCCAATTTCAATTTATGGGCACATTCAACATCCCCCACCAGTTCATTGGCATGTTGCCATATTTGCTCACTATCATCGTTCTGGCCGGTTTCGGCGGCAGGGCACGCCCGCCTGCAGCCGATGGTTCCCCCTACGAGAAGGAGTAACTCATGGCAAACAAACACGTCCTCGAAACGAAAAATGTTGCCAAGCGCTTCCCTGGTGTCCTGGCAAACGATCAGATCAGTATGTACCTCAATGAAGGTGAGATCCTGGCGATCCTCGGTGAAAATGGCGCCGGGAAAACGACACTCTTAAATATCATTTATGGTTTATATGACCAGGATGAAGGGGAAATCTTTATCAATGGCGAAAAGACCACCATCAATAATTCCCATGATGCCATCAACCAGGGTATTGGTATGGTTCATCAGCACTTTATGTTGGTGCCGGTATTCAGCGTCACCGAGAACATCATTCTGGGATCGGAAGTGAGTGAAGCCGGGATCCTCGACCTTAATAAAGCTCGTCGTAAAATCCTGGAACTCACTGATGCCTATGGATTAGAAGTAAATCCCGATGCCATCGTGGAAGACCTTCCAGTTGGCGTGCAACAGCGGGTCGAGATCCTCAAAGCCCTGTTTCGGAAGGCGCGCATCCTCATCCTGGACGAGCCGACGGCTGTCCTCACCCCCCAGGAGATTGAAGAACTCTTCTGGGTGATGCGCGAGTTGAAATCTAAAGGTGTCTCAATTATCTTTATCACTCACAAGCTCAAAGAGGTAATGGAGATCGCTGATCGCATTATGGTGATGCGCCGCGGCAAGGTGGTGGGAGAAACGCGCCCGAGTGAGACAAATAAAAATGAACTCGCTAATATGATGGTCGGCCGGGAAGTGCTTTTGAGGGTGGAAAAAGAGTTAGCCCAACCCGAAGAACCGGTCTTTGAGATTAATGACCTGGTCATTCATAAAAGCGAAGGCCGCAACTCGGTCGATCATGTGTCCCTAACTGTTCGAGCAGGAGAAATCCTCGGTATCGCCGGCGTCCAGGGGAACGGTCAGACGGAACTGGTGGAAGCCATCACCGGTCTCCGGCCAGTCGATGGTGGTACCATCCTGCTGGATGGCAAAAAGATGCCCACCGAAAACCCCCGAGCACTGACTGAAAACGGCATGGCGCACATCCCGGAAGACCGGCAGAAACACGGGCTGGTACTCTCCTATCCCCTCACGGACAATCTCATCCTGTGCAGTTATTACAAATCTCCCTTTGTCAAAGGACTCACACGCAACAATGATGCCATTGAAGCATATTCAGAAAAACTCATTGAAGATTTTGATATCCGCACACCATCTCCCTTTATCCCTGCTTCCAACCTTTCCGGCGGTAACCAGCAAAAGCTGATCGTCGCCCGGGAATTGAGCCGGGACGTCAAGATCCTCATCGCTAACCAGCCGACCCGCGGGTTGGATGTGGGTTCTATTGAATACATTCACCGGACCTTGATTGAAATGCGAGATCGCGGCGTTGGCATTCTGTTGGTCTCAGCGGAATTAGACGAGATCATGTCTCTCTCGGACCGGATCGCGGTGATATACGAAGGCGAGATAGTCGCCACACTGGATGCCAAGGACGCCACCCGTGAGGAACTTGGTTTGCTGATGGCGGGGTCCAAGAAAGAACGCTCCATAGAAGCCGAAGTCTAAATTCCTTTACTGGAAATGTATTCAAACCATCCGCCAGATAGTACTGCCGGATGGTTTTTTGTATCCTTTGAGTATAATGAATAGCGAATACCCAGCTCTAGGAGAATCATGAACCCTTCCAAACCGATCTATCTTGACTATAATGCCACCACACCCCTCACCTCAGAGGTAATTGGTGCGATGCTGCCTTTCCTCGAGGAACACTTCGGGAACCCCTCCTCCACGCATCCTTATGGACAGGTGACCCACAAAGCAGTGGAGAAAGCCAGAGCTCACGTGGCGAGGTTGATTCAGGCTAAAGCGGAAGAGATTATCTTCACCAGTGGTGGGACCGAGTCCAATAACCTGGCGATCCGGGGACTGGCAAAAACCCTTGGGGGCAAAGGCAACCACATCATCACCTCCGCTATCGAACATCCGGCAGTGACGGAAGTCTGCCAGGTTCTGGCAAACCATGGTTTTGAGATCACAACTTTGCCGGTCGATTCCTGCGGAAAGGTCTCTCCGAGCGACCTTGAAGCAGCCCTCAAACCAGACACAATCCTGGTGAGTGTGATGCACGCCAACAATGAGGTGGGGACGATCCAACCCATCAAAAACCTTGCTGCCCTAGCACATGAGGCTGGTGCGCTGTTCCACACCGACGCAGCCCAATCTGCCGGCAAGCTCCCGGTGGATGTAATTGCGTTAGGTGTGGATCTGCTCTCCATCGCCGGGCATAAGCTCTATGCACCCAAGGGTGTGGGCGCGCTCTATATCCGAAAAGATGTTCAGCTTGAAAAAATCATCTTTGGCGCAGGGCAGGAACATGGTTTACGGCCGGGGACCGAGAACGTCCTGGAGATTGTGGGCTTGGGTCAAGCCGCCCAGCAAGCCGGTCGAGATCTTGAAAATAATATATCCCATTTCGAGACGATGCGTGACCGCTTACAGGCAGGTCTGGAAGCTGCCCTCCCGCCTGGGAGTCTGCGCCTGAACGGCCATCCGGTTGACCGCCTCCCCAACACGGTAAACCTCTCGTTTAAAGGAGTTGAAGCGAATGCCTTGCTGGACGAGATCCAGGACGGCGTCGCTGCATCCGCCGGCGCAGCCTGTCACGCTGGTCAAGTGAAGATTTCCAGCGTCCTCTCCGCAATGGGCGTTCCCATCCAGTGGGCAAAGGGGACCGTGCGCTTCTCCGTAGGGCGCATGACGACCACAGCTGAAATCGACCAGGCTGTCGAAATTATCATCCGGGCAATTCTAAAACTCCAGAGGAAAAAATAACCATGGAGGCATTTCATGACAACTGATAAAATAATCCATCCCCCGCACCCCATCCCCTATCCTGATAACTGGTTGATCAAGCAGCTCTACCGGACTCCGATCCTGCTTTATCGCCTTGGGCTGAGTAATCTGATCGGGAAATACATCCTGATCATCTCCACCTTTGGCCGGAAGACCCGAAAAGTACGCCGGACACCCATAGAGTATTTTCGCACTCAGGGCCGCATTTATGTGATCAGCGGTTTTAAGCGCGATCCCGACTGGTATAAAAATATACAAGCAGATCCACATGTCACCCTGCAAACCGATCATGGCATCCATCATGTCATCGCCCGGTTGCCGGAAACAGATCAGGAGTGGCAGGGTGTCTTTGAATACCTCAGAAACAGCCCCGTTTCCCGCTTTTCCATGCCGGGCATCATCCAACAATTGGATGACCCGGAAGTTCAGCAGGAGATCAAGATCTGGCCGGTAATCACCTTCGATCCGACAGATGAACCCTGCCCAACGCCCCTGGATATCGACCTGCTGTGGACCTGGCCTTTGATATTGCTTGGGCTGGCGATTAAAATTACTTTGGGGTGGCTCTCATCCAAGTCACGCAAGTAATCCATCTCCGGGCTGGCATTCAACAATCGCCACATCTGATGCTGGGGAAAATGAATCTTTCTTAACTACCCTTTCGACCAGGGTTCTTTTTAGCAAACAGACCCATCCCACCAGGGAGATGAGGGTTAGAATTAATCATGGAAGACCTGAGATAATCTAAGCTGTATTGTTCAGCTCTAATATAAAATAAGATCGCATGCTATTTTCGTAGAACCATCAGAAAGGAATAAAAATCAATGTCCATCATAAATGTATCCAATATTTCCAAACGGCTTGGAAATACCCGGGCGGTTGATGATCTGAGCTTTGAAGTACGGCCGGGCGAGATCTTCGGCTTGCTGGGTCCCAATGGTGCCGGCAAGACCACAACCATCCGCATGATCTTGGATATTTTTAAACCGGATTCCGGGGAGATCAGCGTTTTGGATGGGCCGATGACCGAGGAAAAGAAGAACCACATTGGTTATCTGCCCGAAGAGCGCGGGCTTTATCAGGATATCCCCCTGGATCGCTGCCTGACCTTCCTCGCCACGCTGAAAGGTATGGATGAGACCATAGCATCGGCCGAGTTACAAGAATACATGAAGCGTTTTGATCTTTACGAGTATCGGGAAAAGAAGGTCAAAGAGCTCAGCAAGGGTATGCAACAGAAAGCGCAACTCATCGCCACCCTGATCCACGATCCTGAGCTGGTGATCATTGACGAACCTTTCACCTCTCTGGACCCTGTGAATACCGAGATGGTCAAGGATCTCCTGGAGATGAAACGTAATGAAGGCAAAGCGATCATCATGTCAACCCACCAGATGAACCAGGTCGAGGAATTATGCGACCGGATTCTCCTGATTGATCATGGCCAACGCGTCCTCTATGGAACTTTACCTGAGATCCAGAGTCACTTTTCCTCGCGTGACATTATGGTGACTCCTCTCAGCACCCTCCCGGATTCCATCGAAGGAGTATCGGAGATCCGCAAATTGAACGGTCGTTATCGCCTTGTTTTAGAAGAACATGCTGAACCCAACAAGATCCTGAGAAACCTCATCAACCAGGGTATTGAGCTGACCAAATTTGAGATCGCTGTTCCTCCATTAAATGAAATCTTCATCAAGGTCGTTAGAGAGCAAAAAGGTGATGATCATGTCTAAACTCTGGCACATTATCAAACACGAATATACTAGGCACGTCTTTCGCAAACGCTTTCTATTCAGCTTGCTCAGCCCCCCTCTGGCTGTGATCGCGATGGTAGGTGTTGCCTTGCTGGTTGGGACTTTCTCAACAGATACCACCCCGGTGGGTTATGTTGACCACTCGGACGTTCTGGACAACCCCGTTAGGCAAGATGTCAGCAACGGTGTTTTTGATCCCATGATTGAATTCCAGCCATATCAGGAAGAAGATCAGGCTCAGGCAGCTCTCGAGTCAAGCCAAATCCAGGCATATTATGTTCTCCCTGAGGATTATCCCCAGACGCTAAATGTCGAGCTTGTCTATCAGGAGGAACCCGGAACGAGTATTCAAAGTCAGTTCAGCGATTTCATCCGCCAAAACCTGATGGCATTCGAAAACCTTGATCCAGCAGTGAAAGAGCGTCTCTCAGAAGGAAGCCTGGTCACTATGGCTGCGCTCGATGGCAGCCGGGAAATGCGTGAGGATCAGTGGTACTTGATTTTCACCCCCCTCATCGCTGGCATCATGTTCATCCTCGTTGTGATGACCAGCGGGGGATACCTGATGCAGGCGGTGGTCGAAGAAAAAGAAAACCGCACCATGGAAATTGTGATCACATCGGTCACCCCCAACCAACTGATGACAGGCAAGATCATCGGGAATATCGCCGTCGGGCTGACCCAACTCGTGATCTGGCTGGTCTTTGGCTGGATCGGATTGACCGTGGGCGGCCAGTTCTGGCCCGTCCTGCAGGATTTCTCCCTGCCAACAAACTTTATTGTGGTCCTCCTGCTGATATTACTTCCCTCGTTTGTGATGATCGCAGCCCTGATGGCTGCCATCGGCTCCACCATGACGGAAATGCGGGAAGCCCAGCAAATCTCCGGGATGTTTTCCCTCCCGATCACAATCCCGTTTTACCTTTCATCGACAATCATGATGAATCCCAATGGGCTCCTGGCCATGGTTCTGAGCTACTTTCCGCTGACATCACCCGTCACGATTTTGATGCGGATGGCTTTCACGGTAGTCCCGGCTTGGCAGATTGCGCTGAATATCGCCATCTTGGTGATCTTCGCATTATTTGCTATCTGGTTTGCAGGGCGGGCATTCAGGATGGGAATGCTTCAGTATGGCAAGAAGCTTTCAATTAAAGAGATTTTTAGAAAGAGCGTGCAATAATGAATAAAACCTGGATTGTGCTAAAAACAGAGTTTATCAATACGGTCACCAGAAGATCCTTCTTACTGACCCTCATCCTTGTCCCTCTGGTGCCAGCCCTGATCCTCGGAGCGATTTCCTTATTTGACGGGAATGGAGACGGCGGCGGGCTCGGCGCTATCTTTCAACCTGACGAGGAAATCCAGGTATCTGAAGGGTACATCGACCAGGCGGGCGTGATCTCCGAAATCCCTCAATTTGTCAGTGAAGATCGCTTGGTAAAATATGAATCCGAAGCTACCGCCCGGGAAGCCGTCCAATCTGGCGATATCCGGGGTTTCTATGTCATCCAGCCGGATTATCTGGACACCAGCGAGATACGCTACATCCGGGAGGATTTCAATCTCATGGACGCCCTCGAAACCTCGGGAATCATCAATACCGTTATCCGGTACAACCTTCTTGGAGCTGATACCCAACGCTTTGAAGCTTATTCAAACCCGATCCAGGTCGAACGGGTGGATCTGGCGCCGGATGAAGTCGAACGGGATGAAAGCAGTCCTCTGGCGTTTTATCTGCCCTATGGTGTGACCATGCTCTTCTATGTCCTGATCATCACCTCAGCGAGCCTGATGCTCAACAGTGTAGTTAAAGAAAAAGAAAACCGGGTCATGGAGATCCTCATGAGCTCCATCAAGCCCAACCAGCTCTTGGCAGGAAAGATCCTCGGCCTGGGACTGGTGGGCTTACTTCAATTAATCGTTTGGATGGGTTCCGCCTTTATGCTCTTACGATTAGGTGGCACAACGCTCAATATTCCCCCAAGTTTACAGTTACCGCCTGAACTCCTGATCTGGGGGGTGATTTTCTTCATCCTCGGCTATTTGCTCTATGCCACCATCATGGCTGGCGTGGGAGCGCTGGTGCCTAACATCAAAGAAGCCACACAAGCAACCTTTATCGTCATCCTGCCGATCATGATTCCCCTAATGATGGTGGGCGTGATCATCAACCAACCCAACGCCACATTGCCGGTTGTGCTGAGCTTGATCCCTTTTACAGCACCTAATACCATGATGACCCGGCTGGCTGTGGGAGCCGTGCCACTCTGGCAACTGCTGCTTTCTATCGGCCTGCTGATCCTGACCGTCGTTCTATTCATCCGTGCAGTAGCGGGCATGTTCAGAGCTCAGGTCTTGTTGACTGGAAAGAAGTTCAGCCTAGGTCTGTATCTTAAAGCTCTTTTTGGCAACGAGCTGGAAGCGGTCGAAGAATCCGATCGCTGATTCCAAATGGTATAAAAATCAAGCGCGGGTATCTCTTTATGCCCGCGCTTTTCGATTTGGCATCGTTGTTGCACCCCATTTTCTAAAGAGTGAGACTTACAATCTGCTGGGAACAATCACTAACCCCTTTACGTCTATAATATAGAAGATTGAACATAACTATAAAAAAGAACTCTGGTATATAATTAACTATAGAACCATTTCGAATTGCCAGGAGGAAGAAGCATGAAAAAACAAATAACTCTAATTAGTTTGGTGGTGATCTTCAGCCTGAGCCTTGCAGGGTGCAATTATCCCGGCCGTGCAACCCCGACTTCACAGGTAGATGTTTTAAATACCGCAGCTGCCCAAACAATCCAGGCTCAGCAGACTGGTATCGCCCAAACCAATCAAGCCAGTGCACAGGATACGCCGACGGTCACTCTTGAGCCTTCAAACGGTGACGCTACAGAAACAGCTACACCGAGCGCAACCCTTACCTCGACGGTCACGCCCACAAAGACGACCGCAGCTAAATGCGACCAGGCAGCATTCGTTTCGGAAACGATTCCAGACGGAACCAACTACAATCCAGGTCAGGCTTTCACCAAAACCTGGACCTTGAAAAACACCGGAACCTGCACCTGGAACAGCAACTATGATGTGGTCTTTGTCAGTGGTGATGCGATGTCCGCCCCGGCTTCAAAGCAATTGACCAGCGGCACGGTTGCCCCGGGTCAATCCATTCAAATCACATTGGATTTGAAAGCGCCCAATACCGCTGGGACGCACCGGGGTGATTTTAAATTACGGAATGGGAACGGCGTATTATTTGGCGTCGGCGCCAAGGACGGCCCCTTCTGGGTCAAGATTGACGTTGCCGGCACGCTGTATGATTTCGTCAGCAACTACTGTGCCTCCGGGGTGACCTGGACCAGCGACGCCGGAAATCTCCCTTGCCCCGGGACTTCAGGAGACAGTGATGGATGGGTCGTAAAGGACAATACTCCCACTCTTGAGAACAATGTGACCGACAATGAACCCGGACTAGTGGTCCACCCTGAGATGGTCAACGATGGCTGGATCAGGGGCACCTTTCCCGCAATCACCATCACCGGTGGCGTTTATTTCAAAGCCATCGTGGGCTGCAACGGTACCGAGACCTGTGATGTGAAATTCAAACTGAACTACAAAATCGGAGGCGGCGCAGAACAAACCCTTGCGACCTGGCATGAGGTCCAGGACAGCACCTTCAACAGAGTTAAAGTTGATCTTAGCAGCCTGGCTGGCGAGGAAGTACAATTTATTCTGCTGGTGGAAGCCAATGGCAGCTCATCAAACGATGAAGCCCTATGGTTTGCTCCCAGAATTGAACCATAATCCCAAGTTTTTGACGAAAATGACCGGCGGTGAGTGGTTACCGCCGGTTTTTTGTATTCAAGATTAACATGAGATGAAGGAAAGCGAGTTAATCTTGACTTTTTTGGTCTATCATCTACAATAAAAGCTTGACCAACCCTCATTTAACCGTTGGTCTGGAGGTTTTTGAAACTATGAAAAACAAATTTCAAAAGAATATGATCATCCTGATTATTATAGTGCTTGCCAGCGGGATCATCAGCGCTTGCGGACCGAAGGAACCAGCCGTTGACATTGACGCTCAGAAGACTGGTTTTGCACAGACAGCTAACGTCCAGGCGACGATGACCGCTGAGGCACAGCCCACAGCCACTGAAACACTGGAGCCAACTGCCACCTTTACCGCAACGCCTGAATACACACCTACACTGGCAGTAACCGCCACCAAATCTGCTCCTACAACTTCCAACCCCAGTAGTGGGGGGGATGCAGCGCAATGGCTTGCCAACGACCCTCCCGACAATACTATTTTCAAGCCTGGCGAGGAATTCACCGTGACCTGGACTCTGGAAAATACAGGTACGCCCACCTGGACAACTAATTATTACATCAAGTTCTATTCGGGCGAGCAGATGGATGCGGAAGACAAAGTCTTCCTGCCCTATCCCGTCCCCCCGGGAACAAATGTCCAGGTCAGCGTCGACTTCGTTGCCACTGAATCAGAAGGCAGTAAGCGCAGTGATTGGATCCTCAAAAATGCAAATGACGAAACATTCTATTCGTTCTATATTGTCATTGAAGTGAGTGAATCCAACCAGGCACCTGCCAGCCCCACCAATACACCGACGGCTACTACCGCTCCATAAGAAAAATAAGCAATGCCTGACCTTCTCGTACTGAAAGAGAACATCAAAACCGAGGCAGCCCGCCTCGGTTTTAACCATATCGGGGTCGCGCCTGCCCTTCCTGTCCCGCACTACCAGGAATATCTGGATTGGGTACAGGCTGGGAACCATGCCGGCATGCATTACCTTTCCCGGCAAGATACCATGACAAAACGCGGGGACCCACGTTTGATCCTGGATGGTTGCCAGCGAGTGATTTGCCTGGCAATGCCCTACAAGCCGCCCAAAGCGTCATTGGATGACCTGCCAAAGGGCAAAGGTCGGGTGTCCGCCTATGCCATCACCCGAGACTATCACGAGATCATCCGGGAAAATCTAACGCAACTGGAAGATTTCATCCATGCCAGGGTGGGCAAGCGTGTTCGGTTGAAATCCTATGTGGATACCGGTCCCATTTTGGAGCGATCCTATGCCTCTCAAGCAGGTATCGGGGTCGCCGGGAAGAACAGCTGCCTCCTCATCCAGGGGATCGGGTCTTATTTCTTCCTGGCGGAAATCCTCACCGATCTGGGACTCCCTGTTGACGAGCCTTATGTCCGCGACCTGTGCGGCACCTGTCAGCGCTGCATTGACGGCTGCCCCACCGGATGCATCCTGCCAGACCGCACCGTTGACGCCGGGCGTTGTATCAGCTACCTGACGATTGAGAATAAAGGGTGCATTCCTGACGATCTCAAACCACAAATAGGGAATTGGGTCTTCGGATGCGACGTCTGCCAGATCGTTTGCCCCCATAATGCCTGGACGCCCGTACAAAAGAATTCACTTGGTGAACCGCTTCTACCAGTATTTTTGGATTTGCAAGCGCTTTTTTCGCTGGAAGAGGAACCGTTTGCAGAGAAATTCAGTGTTACGTCCCTCTCCCGCGCCAAACGACGCGGGATGCGGCGGAATGCCGCGGTTGTCCTGGGAAACCAAAAACTCAAGGAAGCATTACCTATTTTGAAACAAACCCTGCATAAAGAGGAAGATCCTGCCGTGATGGATGCTTGCCGTTGGGCAATCCATGAAATTGAACAAGCGCAACAAACTCCTTAGTGTGAGAGCTCAAACCTATTTATGACCCAAGGACCTGTTTTTACGATTGGCAATGTCCCCATCTATGGAGATCTGATCCTGGCACCCATGGATGGGTTCACCGACCTCCCCTTCCGCGGGTTATGCAGGAAGCTCGGTTCTGCCATGAGCGTTACAGAGTTCATTAACGCCCTCGATGTAATCGAGGATCATCCGCGTTACCCAAAACGCCACGCGTTTGAGCCCTATCATCGCCCACTCTCTTTACAGCTCTTAGGAGATCAGCCCGAACGCATGCTGGAGGCAGCAATCCGGCTCGTTGCCAAAGTCCAACCGAACATCCTCGACATCAATCTGGGGTGCCAGTCCAAAAACGTCACCTCACGGGGTGCCGGCGCCGCCTTGCTAAAAACACCCGATAAAATCGCCAGGATTTTCTCCTTGATGACGCAACAATTTGAGATCCCCATCACCGGAAAGATCCGGCTGGGGTGGAATGACCAGTCCCTGAACTATCTGGAAGTCGCCCGGATCATTCAGGAAAACGGCGGGGCGATGGTAGCCGTCCATGGGCGCACCCGCAAACAAGCCTACCGCGGCCAGGCGCGCTGGGAGCCCATCCGGGAAATCAAAGCTGCCCTCCAGATACCCGTCATTGGCAATGGTGACGTTCGAACTGTGGCGGACATTGAGACCATAAAAGCGCAAACTGGCTGTGATGCGGTCATGATCGGCCGCGCAGCGATCGCCAACCCCTGGATCTTCAGCCGTCTGGACCGGGAACAGGTACCAATTCCAATGGTTCGGGAAACGGTATTTGAGCATTTAGAAGCGATGCTCGGCTTTTATGGCGAACGAGGCGTGATCACCTTCCGAAAATATCTGAAAGCCTGCCTGGCGCCATATGCCCTCCCTCGGGAGGAATTACTCGCCCTGTTGAAAAGTAAGAACCCTGATTTCGTCTGCATGAGACTGGATGAGATATTTTCCCGACTTTGAGTGATGTGTAATTATTAAGGGGGCATAACCGCTGTGTTCTCGGTGAATTCACTGATCAATTCATCAACTGGAACAACCAGCTCATTGAATAGTTTTCCAAGTTTGCTTTTATCTTTTACAGACAATTTTTCAAGCAACGCCAGCGCGGTTTGATAATGCTCTTGGATTTGGAACAGTCCATAACTGATGGCGCCGGACCGCAAAAGAATTTCCTGTGCCTCTTTAAGGAGCTCCGGGTCGGAAACGCTTTTGCGGATAGCATTGAACCGGGCGCGCCAGGGATGATCCACAGTATGGGCAAACAAGACCGGCAACGGTAAGCGGTCATTATGCCAGTCCGGGTTGGCTGGAACCTCAAGGGCATCCCGCAAGTCATCATGAATCTGGATCATGATCCCATATTCCTCACCCAAAGATCCCAGATATTGCAGGCCCTCTCGGGTAGCCCCACCTGCTAATCCCCCCAATATGAAGGCACCGGAAAAGAAAGCACCGCTTTTCAACTTGACCACCCGTCAGTAATCTTCCTCATTATTGGGGTTCTTTACATCCAGCGATTGCCCATACGATACATCGAAGATCAATTTTGATAGCGTGGCTTGGCTGTTCGAGATCAACTCTGGATCATCTGAGATTTTAGAAAGGCATTGAAACGCCAGAGAAATCAACCCGGCGCTCATGTTAGCCAAACTTGCCGATTCGTTTTCGTCCACTGCATACCGGCGATCTCCATCCAATAGGTCGTCGAGCACCACAATCGCGCAGAAAGCCAAGGTCAGGCTGGCACATACTGCCACAGCGCGGCTCTGATCGCGACCAAAAGCCTGCGCAACCAATCCCGGCAGCTGAATGTGCTTTGGTTTATCGTTTATAATGCTTACTACAAGTTCATTGACTTCCTTCCAGTTTACTAAGGCTTCATTTTCTTGAAGAAACTCTCTGATTTCCGGGTACATCATATTCCTCCCTCAGGCTTGCGGATCGGCTATTCCACCGATCCGCAAGCCTCGAGTCTAGTCAATTACTCTGTCCACCAGGACCAATCGCTAAAAGTCTGCTTTTTTTGGACTTTCTTCAAGTCAGCTTTACAGACTTCAGCAAGTTTGGCAATCCTGGCATCTCCGGATTTCTCCGCCTCTTTGAGTTTTGCGTAAAATGCTTTCATTTTTTCCTCCTCCTTTCCTTTTGAATTGAGACCCGTCATGACCATTATTGAAAAAGCCAACCCAGAACATCCAGTAAGCGATAACGAACTGCGCAATCAATGGATCGAGCTTGCCCTGACCACCCTCGTATTGGCAATCCTATCCTTATTTGCATACACTAATATTTTTCTTAAACCCCACCTGGGTTTCAGTATGAATTTGAATACGGGTTTCATCACCGGTGTTGACCCTGGTGCTGAGGATTATGTCCAAATAAATGATAAAATCGCCACAATCAATGGGATTCCGTACGAGGAGGTTAATAACACCATCCGAAGTAACCCCTTTATCCAGACAGAAGCAGGGGATGTATTGCATCTGACTCTCATCCGGAATGGATCCTTCCTAGAAATATTCTATCCCAAACCATCCCAATCTGAGCAAACCTTATTGCATGTTTTATCCGGCGACTGGATCTTGCCTTTTCCATTCTTCGCTGCCGGTCTCATTGCGATCCTCTTTATCCGGCCAAGAACCCAAACACGATTGCTCCTAATCCTGTTCTTTTATTTCTTTGCTATTTGGATCAGCGCCGGTTCGATCTCCTCCACTGGTTATTGGGAGTCCTCCTTGATCATGCGGAGTGTCATCTGGCTCAGCGTGCCGGTGACCTTTCATCTTCACTGGCGATTCCCAAAGCCATTCAAACCCGGGAAGAATTGGATCGTTGATCTGTTCTATGGTGTGTTTGTTTTATTCGTTATCCTTGAAATACTTGACCTTTTCCCCAAAAATCTGTACTTAATCGGGTTCCTGTTTGCCATGATCAGTGCGTTGGTGATGCTGATAATCAAATTTTTCCGGTTCAAGGAATTTCGCCCGACCCTAAACACGTTATTATCAGCTTATCTCCTCGCGATGGTACCATTGGTATTGATGGTCATACTGATGATCATCGGGTCTGCCCCACCTAAAGCCAATGTCGCCCTGATTGGTCTGACTGCCATCCCCGGTTTTTATTTCTTCACCGCATACAGGATACATCTGCGACGCGAAATTCGCCAGATCAACATCGCCTTACGTTTATTTACTGCGGGCGTTCTCATCGAATTTGTGCTTAATTTCGCATTGCTATTGATCCCTCCCGCCAATATCAATTCCGCCATTATAAACTTCTTATCCTTCCTGACAATCATTTTCATCGCGCTCACTGGATTCGGCGTTCTGCTGATCATGCCCGCGCTTGCCAATGACCAGATCGATCTATTCAAAACCGAATCTTATACATTAAGATTGAGCGCAAACCGGGCGGTCGCATTCATCATCTTTCTCCTGCTGGTCGCTCCGCTCACCCTTTTCCTCTTATTGATTCTGCCCGGAAATCGCGTTGAGCCATTTATTCATGTGCTGACCTCTTCATTGATCTCCATTGTGATTACCGGTTTATCAGTATTACTATACAGATACTATCGGAAGGCTTTTGAACGCATTGTGTTGGGAATTAAACACCCCCCCGAGGGACTGATCCGCAATTATGCCCAAAGGATCACGAACAGCCTCGACCGCAATACATTGGCTAACCTTTTGAAAGAAGAGATTCTCCCCAGCTTACTCATCAGGGAATCGGTGCTCTACTTTTTCGATGACCATTCCGAGGTAAAGTCCCTCTTCAAGACCGGTGTCAGCGAAAGAGACCTTCAAAACTTTACCAATACCGCCCAAATTCGAACATTAGCGGAGGAAAGTCTCCAACAGGATATTCAGAAACAGATGCCCTGGGTCCGGTTGGCGCTCCCCCTCCGGTTTGAATCTGAGACGATCGGCGTATGGTGTTTTGGTCGGAAAGATCCCAATGAAATTTACACTCCAGAATTCACAGAAGACCTTCGATCAATGGCAAACCAGACCACACTGGCATTACTCAATATCCGGCAACGGATATTGCTGCAAGCCCTGTACAACGCCAACGTCGACCGGCAGGAAGAGGAAAAGACGGGTATCGCCCGTGACCTTCATGACGTGCTGTTGCCTTCCCTTGGCTATCTGGTCGAACTTCAAAGCAATAAATGCGACCTCGTTGAATTTGAGCATGCCGTTCAACGCATCAACAATATGATGCGGGAGATTATGAGCGGTTTACGTCCCTCCACTCTGGACATGGGGCTGAATATCGCGCTGGAAGAACTGGCGGATGAGCCGAAAGCCCAAATCGGCGGGAAAATTGATATTCATACCCATTTGACAGTGCCCGAACCGGTCAATTATGATAATAAAGCGGAATTGCATCTTTACCGGATGGTGCAGCAAGCCAGCCGGAATGCGCTGGAACACGCACAGGCAAATTCAATCCAGATCTACGGCACTTTATTGAGAGATTCTCTTAACATTCACATAGAAGATGATGGGATTGGCTTTCCGTTTGAAGGGATGCCTGACCTAAGCACGTTAATCGCCAACCGGCATTTTGGCTTGGCGAATATCTTCGAAAGAGCAGAGATCCTCCACGCTACGGTAAAAATTGACTCAAAACCGAATGAGGGGACTTGCGTTCATATCTTCTGGTCTCCAAATATGAAAGGGTAGAGACGACAGGATAAAAATGAATTCCCTCTTTTCTATTTTGGTGCTTAATTTAAATCTCTTTTAAGGATCATTTGCAGTTGAATCTCAGAAATAATCTAAATAGAGATGCTAAATCTGCCATCATTTTCAGCACACGCCGTTTGCTTGCATATCTAATCGTGTCTGGTATAATTTAAGCCTGTGACTGGTCCTGTTCCTGGCTATTTTCGGCTGAGAGCACGGAGACCTGCAAATTAATAAATAAGGAGTAGCAGTGTCATGGCTTTAGATAAAGAAGTTAAAAAAGAGATCATTCAAGAATATGAACGGCATGTTGACGATACGGGTTCACCAGAGGTTCAGATCGCAATCCTCTCCACGCGGATTACCCAACTGACAGAGCACCTTCGTACGCACACTCATGACGAGAGTTCGCGACGTGGTTTGCTCAAACTTGTGGGACGCCGCCGCCGTTTATTGGCTTATCTGCGCCGGAAAGATTATAAAAACTATCTGGCGCTTACCGAAAAGCTCAAGATCCGCAAAAAATAAATTTTTCGTTCTTGAACCGATTCGGGGACAGACCGCAGATTTAGCAGATTGCAGAGCCATAGGACCAGGATTCCATTGATGAGACTCCGCAATTAACTTCTCTGCGGTAGTATTATTTTAAGGTAGTTAACACCGCTGGTCGGGAATTGAAAATTGCTGAGGATTGGCTCCTCACCGGTTTTCAGTCCCTGACTGGGCGGGCAATTAGACGAAGGGAAATATTTAAATGCAACCCAATGTAAAGATTTACCGTACAAAACTCGGTGATAACGACCTTATCATCGAAACTGGCAAGCTGGCCGGACAGGCTGGCGGTGCCGTAACCATTCGACAAAATGACAGTGTGATGTTCAGTGCTGCGACCATGGGTAATGTGCGCGAAGGGCTGGATTTCTTCCCGCTGACAGTAGAGTATGAAGAGCGTATGTACGCCGGTGGACGCATCCCCGGATCGTTCTTCCGCCGTGAAGGCCGTCCACGCGGAGAAGCAATTCTTACCGCGCGAATGACTGACCGTCCCCTCCGGCCTCTATTCCCAGATGGCATGCGCAACGAAGTGCAGGTCATTCTCATGTCACTTTCAGCTGACGAAGAGACACCCCTGGATATTCTCGGCATCAATGCTGCTTCTGCTTCATTGATCATTTCAGATATTCCCTGGACTGGCCCTATTGGTGCTGTCCGCATTGGATATATCAACGAAGAACTGATCGTCAATCCGACCTTTAGCCAAATGGAAGAATCCAAACTGGATCTCATTGTTGCCGGGACCAAAGAAGCCATCACCATGGTCGAATGCGGTGCTGACGAGGTCTCTGAACAGGTTATGGTCAAGGCACTCGACCTGGCACATAAGTCCATTCAGCCCATCATTGAACTGCAAGAGCAGATGGCTCGTGAGATTGGCAAAGAAAAACGCGTAGTCGAACTGATGGTCACCGACAACAGTCTGATTGAACAAGTTGAAGCGAAAGTTAAAGATCGCCTGCTGGAAATCCTCAAGAAACCCTATTCCAAAGAAAACCTTTATGGTGGGATTCACAACCTGAAAGATGCCGTGATTGAAGAAATGACCGGCGACAAAGCAGATGAGCTCAGCGAGTCTGAGATGAAAGTGTTAAAGAAAAGCATCGGAAATGCTTTTGAAGAAGCCGAAAAAGCCGTCGTCCGTGAACGGATCCTGAATGACCGGATCCGACCTGACGGCCGAAAACCGGATGATATCCGGGATATCTGGTGCGAGATCAACGTCAGCCCGCGGGCTCATGGCTCAGGTCTCTTCACCCGTGGCGAAACCCAGGTACTCACCCTGGCAACCCTTGGTACACCCAGGGAAGCACAAGAATTGGATGCCCTGATCCCCACCGAGACCAAACGCTACATGCATCACTACAACTTCCCGCCCTATTGCGTCGGAGAGACTGGCCGCCTGTTCCCATCCCGCCGGGAAATTGGACATGGGATGCTGGCAGAACGTGCCCTGCGACCGATGCTTCCCCCCGAGGAAGATTTCCCATACACCTTGCGCCTTGTTTCCGAAGTAATGGCATCCAACGGTTCATCGTCGATGGCTTCCACCTGTGCATCAACACTGGCATTGATGGACACCGGTGTGCCGATCAAACGGCCCGTCTCCGGTGTGGCAATGGGGATGGTCAAGCAAGATAATAATTACGTTATCCTGACCGACATTCTCGGCATGGAAGATCACCTTGGTGACCTGGACTTCAAAGTCACCGGCACCACCGAAGGGATCACGGCTTTGCAGATGGATATCAAGATTGGCGGCATTACGACTGAGATCATGTCGGAAGCCCTCGAACAGGCTCGAAAAGCCCGGCTCTACATCCTCGAGATCATGCTCAAAACCATTGATAAACCCCGTGAAGAAATTAAAGACCATGCACCCCGGATTGAAATCATCCAGGTGCCGATCGATAAGATTGGCGCTGTGATCGGTAAAGGCGGCGAGACGATTCGTGCCCTTCAGGAAGAAACTGGAACACGGATTGATATCGAAGACGATGGAAAGATTTACATTGCCTCAACTGACGGCGTTGGCTACAAAATGGCTCGTGAGCGCATTGAACGCCTGACCGAAGAGGTCGAAGTTGGCCGGATCTATACCGGTAAGGTCGTCCGCACGACAGATTTCGGCGCATTCGTCGAGATCCTGCCCGGTCAGGATGGCTTGGTCCACATTTCACAACTGGACACCAACCACGTGAATAGCGTTACCGATGTGGTCAAAGAAGGCGACGAGGTGACTGTGATGGTCACAAATATCGACAACCAGGGCCGCATCCGACTTTCACGCCAGGCGCTGCTCGAAGGTTGGACGCTCGAAGAAGCCCAGGCACAGGACGGCGGCGGAAAGAAAAGCTCAAGCAGAGGCAGAAGCCGCAACAACCGCAGCCGCCGCTAAACGCTACGCTAATACTCAGTAAACAGACAGAGACTGTCCTGGTTGTCCAGGGCAGTCTTTTTTGATCTGCGGGTGTGAATGGTGAGCAGGTGAATGGAGATTAGTTGATCAGGTATTAGGCGATCAGCAACTGGGTGGTCAGGAACTTAAGACTTGTGAATTACTACCTGAGAACTATTTTATAGAGATAGGGATTAAATGCCCCGCCTGCGGGGGGTTGGGGGGAATCCCTTCTTACTTCTTCCTGTGTCTCTTCACCTTCCGCAGCTTCTGATACTCCTTATCCAATGCCCCCATAATCTCGTCTTCCCTTCTGGCAATATAAGCCAGAATGGAGATCTCATCCTGCATAGCCGCCTTGCCATCCACCTCGAGGCGCTTCTTCTCCTGGTTGCGCACCTTGGTCAGCGAATAGACCACACCCTGCACCTGCACCAGCTCACCGCTTTTCGGCAGCTTGAAAGTCAGCTCAATCTCATCCTCCCGGGCATATGGCACATCTTCCGATACTTCCACGACCACCCGCGTGACATTCTCCGCCAGGACTGCCAGCTCCAATAATTTTCCGGTGAGTTCCACGCCCAGGTCTAAATCCATTTCCACCTCGACCGGTGCATCCGGTGAGACCCAGGAGTTATCCAGATCAACCGAGATTTTACGGGGGATTTTCAACCGCTTCAGCAGCACAACCTGGTTGGTGTAATCGATCGAGACGGGATAAGCACGCACCAGTTCGGGGATTGTTTTACTCTCCAGGTAAGTCCGCCGCTCGTGCTTGATGCACACCGCCTGGTAAGGGTGTACGATCAATCCGACATAGCCCGCCGGGTGCACCATGGCGACCTCTGCCTCATAGGTGATTGGGACGCCGCGATAGGTATTGTAAAGTGTGATGGGGCGTTGTTCCTTGAGGTGGTCGCGCAAGTTTTCCAGGATTCCCTCGGTGTTCCATTCAACCGTCTTTCCCTTTACCATGCTTGCGCTCCCTTCCCTGCTCAGGTGTTTATTTTTCGGGACTGGTTGGCAGTTTGGGCATTTCCGGACCCGGAACGCCCAGCCGTTCTGCCAGCGCCGATTCCAGCGCCGTCCGGTCGTCCCAGGCATACTCGATATGTCCGAAACACATCGATTGCTCGTGCCCCTTCCCGCACAGGATCACCAGATCGCCGGGTTCCGCCCGGTTCACTGCTCTGCGGATCGCCATCCCCCGGTCCGGCTCCCGCCAGAAGTCCTTCCCTTCGTTGCCGCCCCCCCGCCGGGCGCCTTCAGCCATATCCGCCAGGATCCCCGCCAGTGACTCGGTACGTGGGTCTTCTGCGGTCAGGATCATCTCATCCGCTATCCCCGCTGCGATCTCTGGCATCAGCTTGCGCTTCTCCACATCCCGCAAACCCGCCGATCCAAAAACGGCGATCAGCTTGCCCCCGGTCAGTTCCCGGGCGGTCAGCAGCGCCTGCTCAATCGCATTGGGCGTGTGAGCGAAATCGACGATAGCCAAGAATTCCTGCCCCAGGTCAATCGCTTCCATCCGCCCCGGGACGATGGGGACCATCTCGAATGCTTTCTGTGCGGCTTCCACCGGCACATCCAGGCCGAAAACCGTCAACCCAAGCGCCGCCAATCCGTTGGGAACATTATACCTGCCAATCAGGGGAGTCTTGATGCGGAATTCTTTTCCCAGCCCATGCACGGTGAACCGGAGCTCGCTGGAAGTGTTCTCAATCGCATCTGCCCAGAGATCCCCGCCCTCTGATAGGCTATACGAAAGTTGCCGGACCCTGGCGATACCCGAGAGATAAGCATACGACTCATCGTCCCGGTTCAGCACCGCCAGCGGGGTGACACCCTTATCACCGCTCTTCCCTGCTGACAGGGCTTCGAACAGCAAGCCCTTGGCTTGCAGGTAACCCCGGTACGTCCGGTGGTAGTCCAGATGCTCATGGGTCACATTGGTCACCGCTGCCAGGTCATAGTCCACTTCCGCCACCCGTTTCTGCGCCAGCCCGTGGGATGTGGTTTCCAGCACAGCATGCGTCAGCCCGGCGGCAACCATCTGCGCCAGGTAGCGCTGGATCTCCGGCGCTTCCGGCGTGGTAACGTGAAAGCCCGTCGCCAGAGTCTCATCGCCAATCACGGCGTTGACCGTCGAGATCATCCCCACCGCCACCCCGGCTGTCCGCAGGATATGGTAGACCAGGTTGGTCGTGGTGGTCTTCCCGTCCGTCCCTGTCACGCCAATCACCACCAGCTTTTGAGAAGGATGGTCATAAAAAGCCGCCGCAAACCTTGCCAGCGCCCCCCGGTCATCCCCCCGTAACTGGACATAGGGCACATCCAACGGCGCAGGTGGGCGGGTGCCGATCACTGCCGCTGCGCCCCGTTCCACCGCCTGCCGGACAAACTGGTGCCCGTCGTAGTTGTCACCCACCAACGCAAAAAAGGCATCTCCGGGCTCCACTTTGCGGGAATCCCAGGCAATGCCACTGATTTCTGCCTCCGCAGTGGGATTGGCGATGCGGTCAGTCATCTCCCCCAGGCAAGATGACAGGCTCTTTTTACGGTTAACGGTCAATGGGATGATCCTCTCTTTTACAACAAAGAAAGCAACGTGGGTTCTTCAGGTTATATTAACCTGAACCGGAGAATCGAACAAGGTAACAAACATTTTCCCCCTGGAGCCGGGATCACTCCAATTGTTTCTCCAACGCATCCAGCTTCCCACGAATCGAATCGTCCATGACCTTATCACCAACACGTATAAGGATGCCGCCCAGCAGTTCAGGCTTCAAGCGGAAGATATACTTGAAATCCTCGTTGTCACCCACCCGTTCCTGGATGGCGTTACGGACGATCTGCTTCTCCTCCTCGGTCAGGGGGATCGCGCTGACAATTTCCACAATGTCGCCTGTCACGGTGAAATCTTCCGGCATTTTGAATTCACCCAGTTTGAGGTTTTTGAAGAAGTCATCCAGTAAGGTGCGCTGGCGGGACTCGTCGATCGTATCCACCAGTACCTTCTCAGCGCCAGCAATGGCGAGTTGCGCCACCTGGTCGCGCACCTCACCCATAATGCGGGAGCGTTCCTTATCGACGTCCTGCATAGCCTGGTCACGCTCTAGGGCGATCTTTTCCTCAGCGGAGTCGAGCGAATCCTGCGCAGCGGCATCAGCGCGCTCATTTGCCTCACGGATGATCATGGCTGCTTTCCTCTGCGCTTCATTAACCATCTTGTCCGCTTCCGCTTCGGCTTCTTCCCGCGCTTCGGCTGCCACCCGGGCATCCTCCTCAGCCTTGCGGACCGCTTCCCGATGTTCATCAATCTTGCCCAACAGGGGTTTGAAGACCCAGGCGCGCAATACAAGGAACAGCAGCAAGAAGTTTAAAATATGGACTAATAAATATCCCAGATTGATACCGAGTGCTTGCATGGTTCTGCCAGCTTTCCCTATGCCACGAACAGGATCACAAACGAGATCACCAGGCAATAAATGGCGACGGCTTCCGAAAAAGCCACGCCCAGGATCATGTTGGTGAACAGATTACTATAGGCATCCGGATTCCGGGACATACCGTGCATGGCGCCCTGAACGCTCAGACCGATCCCAATGCCCGCGCCGATGGCGCCCATCATTGCCAGCCCGGCGCCGATATAGCGTGCCGCTTGAACAATATCACCTTGAATCATTATTACCTCGTTCCATTTTGTTTAAGATCGCTCTGCCTGGGATGCCATTGTGGCTGGATCCAGGGCGTTCTTGGTCCCGTCAGGCGTTTCGGGCGCCTCATCTGTCTTTTCATCATGACCCTCACCCATCGCCTGCGTCATAAAGATGATCGTCAACATGCCGAACACCAACGCCTGGATCATGCCCATCGCAAACTCAAAGATTAACATGAGTGATTGCCCCAACACAGGCACCAGCGCGCCCGTCAGCACCACCAACACCATGCCGGCAAAGATGCTGCCAAAGAGACGGAAGGTGAAGGAGATCACCTTTGATATTTCACCGACCAATTCCAACAATCCCACCAGGAAATCCATCACACCCAGAAAAGGCTTTTTGAAGATTTGGGAGACATTGAAGAATTTTTTCAGATATCCAAAGCCGCGGACTCGCAAGCCCACGATCTGGGTGACTGTCATCGCCACCAATGCCAACCCGAGCGTGAAGTTGATGTCGGTCGAAGGGCCGCGCAGGAAAGGGAACAACTCAAAGCTGCCCGAGCCTCCGGCGGTCGTCACAGTCGCCAGAACGCCGGGGATCAGAACCTGCACGGGGGTGCCCTCCGCTGACTGGCGTAGGATGCCGATGCTGTCCACGCCCGGGATCAACTCAATCCAGTTGGCGAACAGGATCAGCATCGTCAGGGTGGCGAACCAGGGGAAGACCTTCTTGGTCCACTTGCCCGCCACGTTCTCGGTGAACCCGTACATGGCGTTCAGGGCGAAGATCAAGATCCCGCCCACGCCTTTGGCTGCCAGCCCTTCCCGGCGCAGCCCCCGGTTCACCAGCCAGGCGGCGCCCAGCATGACCAGGTCCACCACCACCAGCATCACCAGCGTGTTGGTGAGATAGACCTCGCCCAGCACGGGCAGGCTGAAAAGGGGCTGGACGGTCAGGCGTTCCGGCGCGGCTTGGATATCGGGCCTCACGATGGGCACAAAAGCTGCGACCAGGCTGCTGAGGATCAATAATCCCAGCCCGATCCAGCGCATGGGGTGTCGGATCGATTTATGAGGCGCGTCAGTCTTCGTTGTCACGTTTCGCCTTCTCTTGCTCACTTTGTTGACTTAAAGATACCCTAAAACGCTTTCCAGCACGCCGGACCACCAGGTAGACCGCGCCCAGCGAAAACGGGGCGCTACCAAGCAGAAAAATCAGCGTCCACTTGGGGGAAGACCCGGCGCGCGCGTCAATCAGGAAGCCAGCCAGGATGGCGACCCCCGCGATGGCGAAGGTCAGGCAACCTGCCTGGAATGAAACAGCAGCCAGTCGTTTCAGATCCTGGCTGCGGGGGGTGGCGTTTTCGGGTCTGTTAATGGTCATTACAAGTGTATGATTCTACCCGAAGGGTAAAATTGCGTCAATTGGGGGGGGGAGTTAGCAGGGCAATCGCAAAGTCAGACAAAAGTTCTATTATCTCCCACATTGTGGAGAAAAATGACACATTTTCTGATTATCCACCCCACAAAGGAATAAATTCATGGAGAAACTCTTGGGTCATCTCCCACTTCTCATTACTTTGCGATTGCCCTGGAGGAGTTAGCTTATCAGGAGCCTTTTCAATAAAAAACAATCATTTTACACCATGTTTTATTAAGGCTGATTTCACTTGAGCAATAAGTAGACTTGTGTATGCTATAATAACTAGAGAATAATATACGATTGAGGTGGGGATGGAACCTTTCAAATCGCTAGATATTCCGATAATCCTTGATACGTCTTCGAACAATTTGGTTGAAGATTTCTTTAAACCTGTCTTGACCACTGCTATCAGATATGACAGGGGAGTAGGATACTTCACTTCTGGATGGCTACGCATTAATTCTATCGGATTGTCAAAGTTTGCCGAAAATGGTGGATATGCAAGATGGATAACAAGCCCAATCTTATCAAAAGAAGATTGGGAAGCCTTATTATCGGGGGAACAGGCACGAGAAGATATTATTTCTAAAACATTATTACAGCAAAATATCCCAGATTTGAAGGAAGGCCTCGAGAAGAATACCCTCTCAACTTTATCTTGGCTCATTGCTGATGAAATACTGAATTTCAAAATCGCACTTCCCCACAATTTATTAGAGCATGGAGAATTTCATGACAAATTTGGAATATTTTATGATGCGTATGGCGATTCAATTAGTTTTAGCGGTTCATACAACGATAGCATCAAAGGTATGATTAATTATGAATCGATAAAAGTATTCAAATCATGGTTACCAGAATTCACATCCCTGGTCAATTCTGAACAAGAGAGATTCAATAATCTTTGGGAAAACAAAGACCCTAATCTCCAGGTGTTTGATTTACCTACGGCTGCAAAAGAAGAAATAATCAAGTTTAGGTCAGGATCCCGACCTTACAAACCTTCAAAATCTTCAGGACCAAATGTGTTTAATATCAAAATCACAAAACCTAAACTCCCCGAATATATTGAATTGCGAGATTACCAGAAAGACGCTATTCAAGCCTGGATTGATAATGATTATCAGGGTATTTTTGAAATGGCAACGGGAACTGGTAAGACAATAACAGCATTAGCTGCATCAATTTACCTCTTTAATGAATTATCACACTTGGCGATAATTATTGCGTGTCCATTACAGCATCTAGTTGTCCAATGGAATAAAGAAGCAGAAAAATTTGGTTATTTTCCTAAAAATGCATTTGATAGCAAATTAAAATGGTTCGATGAAATAAACAATAAAATTATGGCATTTAACCACAGAGATATGGATAATTTATGTATCACAACTACGTATGACACCTTTGTTTCAGACTCCTTTCAGGAGACAATGAACCGAATTGATGGTCCTTTATTACTAATTGGCGATGAAGTTCACCATCTTGGGTCTGAAAAAAGGCAATCGCAATTACCTGATCATGTAGGGTTTCGTCTAGGACTCTCTGCAACTCCAACGCGATGGTATGATGAAAAAGGAACCCAAAGAATTCTGAATTATTTTGGAGACATAATTTTTGAATTCCCATTATCAAACGCAATTAGCGAAGGTTATTTAACTCCTTATTATTATTATCCAAAATTAGTCGAGCTTTCAGAAGTTGAAATTATTCAATATGATTTGTTGTCAAAAAAATTGGCAGACTTATAGGCATGGGCGAAGACCCAGAGGAGAATGAAAATTTATTAAGACTGTTAATCAAACGGGCAGAGATCCTTCAAACAGCAGAAAATAAAATCCCGTCAATTTGTGAAATAGTTGATAGTATTCCAGAATTATCTCATGCATTATTTTATTGTGCACCAAAACAAGTCGAGGATTTGACCCGTAGATTAGGCATAAATAAACATTTACGCGTCCACCGATTCACCTACCAAGAAAATCATGTGCTAAGACGTAAGTTATTAGAAAACTTTGACCAAGGCATCCTTCAAGCTTTGATAGCAATTAAATGTCTGGATGAAGGCGTTGACATCCCTTCAACAAAAATCGCCTTTTTCTTATCAAGCAGTAGTAACCCAAGAGAATTTGTTCAACGTAGAGGTAGAATTCTTAGGAATCATCCAGGTAAAAAATCTGCAGAAATTTATGATTTAATAGCTGTTCCGCCTGTTTCGTATATTCTTGATTCAAACATCGAAAGGAACATTTTGCGTCGTGAATTATTAAGGTTTAAGGAATTTGCCGAAAATTCCCTAAATCATAATAGTGCTTATGAGGAAATCTGGGAATTATCGAAAACCTTTGGTATTTTTGACTTGTAAGGAGAGAATACGGAGAGTGAAAGATGAAAGATTTACAGTTAATTTTACTTGATCTTTTCAATGAATTAGATCCAGAAATAAAAGAAATAGTTTCTGAGGTTTATTTGATAGAGCGAGAATATATGGATTTCTATCAAAAACACCATGGTATTAATGAAAAAATTCGGGATGTAATTGATAAATATGCAAAATACCCGATAGACCGGGAGGATAAATGAAAATCTATCTAATACGAGTTATGAACTTCAAACAATATTATGGAGAACAGCAAGTATCGATTTCAGATTCAGTAGAACATAACCTGACAGTATTTCATGGCTTAAATGGCACTGGGAAAACATCACTATTTAATGCCATTAATTGGTGCCTTTACGGAGTTGGAGAAGATGAAATGGGAGAACTCTTAAACAAGAGGGCTCTCATGGAAGCGGATTTAAATAATGAAATACATTTAGTAGTCACTGTCTGTTTTATGCATGAAAATGAAGATTACATGGCTGAAAGAGTAATAAAATATAAGAAAACTGAAGAGAATCATGCAACTTTTGAGGATAAGAGATTCTTCCTCACAGTAACTGACATTTCCGGCAACAATACAACGGTGTCAAACCCAATAGGGAAAATGAATTCTATACTTCCGGAAAATGTTCGCGAATACTTTTTCTTCGATGGGGAAAATATGGACGACTTAACTCGTCCCGATAATCAAAAAATTGAAAATGCAATAATAAATATAATGCGTCTCCCGATAATAGACAAGACTCATTCTCATTTAGAGGGGATTGCAAATGAATATCGCCGAGAATTGAAAAAACGAGGTTCTTCTCAAATCAGTACAATAATCTCTGAAGAGGAGATATTGGAAAAAGAACTTGAAGAAAAAAAGGTCCGCCGAGAAGAAATTAGTGAAGAACTACGAAAAGGTAAGCAACAGATTTCAGATCTTAAGAAAATTCTTAGAGAAAATGAGAGGAGTAAACATCTTCAAGAAAAACGTGATGAGTTATCAATTAGTTTAGATCAGTTTACTCAATATTTAGGAAACATATTTACGGAAATTCAAAAATCTGTTGTTCAATTATATCCATTACTCTTACGAGACCAATTTCAAACAGCATTAGAAATCGTTAACCGCAAAAGAGAAAAGGGGGAAATTCCAAGTGGACTGAAGGAACAATTTATAAACGACTTAATTGAGAGAGATATTTGTATTTGTGGCCAAAAAATCTCGGAAAACGAGGATGCGAAAGATCATCTATTTTCGCTTATTAAGGACTCTTCTACAACAGAATTTGAAGACATGGTAATAAGACTACCAGGAGATATTAGAGGTTTTAATAAGGTAACAAATATTCAAAATGCTAACCTTAGTAGATTATGTAAAGAAAAATCAGAAGTTGAATTAAATATTGAGGATATTTATAGAAAAGTAGATGACTTAGATCGTCAATTGGAGCAATCGCCTGACATTGATATTGTTAATCTTGAAAAGAATCTGTCAACATTTGAGGATAACCAAAAGGTAAATGAAAAATTAGTAGAACGTATTCGTTTTGAAATTGAATCTATTGATAAGGAAATTAATGATAAGGTAAAGGAAAGAGAAAAAGAAGAGAAAAAGCAAAAAGAGTTATTATTGCTTTCTAGAAAAGAAGAGTTAGCCCGTAAAGCGTCTGAAGCTGTTCAAATAATTAAAGAAAAATTTTATGAACAGACCAGGTTAAGGATTGAAGAAGAAACGAAAAAAGTGTTTTCTGATTTGGCGTGGAAACATGACCAATTTCGTGATATTCGCCTGGATCCTGATTTTCATCTTGAGGTTATTGATCGTTGGGATCTACCGAGTCGAGAGGAGATTTCAGCAGGAGAAAGACAAATCTTAAGTCTTGCCTTCATCTGCGCAATGGTTAATCTCTCTGGAGAAGAAGCTCCAATTATTATGGATACACCTTTTGGAAGATTATCTAATAATCACCTCGAAGCTGTTGCGAAATCATTACCCAAACTTCTACCACAATTAATCCTTCTGGTTACAGACAGAGAATGGAATACTGCATCAAAATCAGAATTAGAGCCTCACGTTGGTGAATTATATAATCTTGAATTTGATGAATCAACAGGATGTACTGAAATAAGGGAGGTTAGTTTTGTCTGACTTAAAATTACGGGATCGAGTTTTTGTTGAAGATAAAACAATGGACATTTATAAAGCGCTAAATGCAAGTGCTACCAAGAATAGCTCAATAAAAGATCAACCTTTTTCAGAAGCTAAAGAGGTTTTTATGTGGGCTGTTTCATTAGGCGTTTTTGATGGAAAACGATTACCATTATCCGGAAATAAAGAAGGGTTGTTTTTTTGGAATCGTCTTACACTTGATCAGGAATTACCAATATTTCAACTAATTGCAGTTGCTGAAACAAATGATATTCATATTGTAAAGAATGAAGCATATATTCAGGAACTAGCTGAAGAATATGCAAATTATGGTATCCGGAAAATCAATGATCTACTATTAAAACATGGTGGTTCTTCGTTAGATAATTTAATTGACTTAGTCCGCTCAAATTTTAATGAACGGGAGTGAGAGGATCAATTGAATTCAAAAATCCTTTTAGTAGAACCGAATTATCGTTCAAAATTTCCACCTTTAGGTTTGATGAGAATATCAACATTCCATAAAGACCGCGGTGACGAAGTCACATTTATAAGAGGGACTGTTGAGGAAATAAAAGATCAAATTTGGAATCGAATATACATTTCTTCACTATTTACCTATTACTTACCGAAAACAGTACAAACCATAAATTATTATTCTAAATCAGTAGAGAACCCTGACCACGACTTAATTGTCGGAGGCATCGGTGCTACGCTTTTGCCAAAATATATCGAAAAACATTCAAAATGTAAGATAATTACTGGGCCATTGGATTATCCAGACGCATTAGGTTTCAACGAACAACCAATTGCTGATTTAATACCAGATTATGAAATGATATCGTCTGTTGATTACAATTACACACCTGATGACGCATATTTCACACGCATAAGCATTGGATGTATAAGGAAATGCAAATTCTGTGCTGTCCCAATTTTAGAACCAAATTTCGGTTTCCTACAAAATATTACTGAACAAGTCCAGGAGATTAATTCAAAATTTGGTGAGAAAAAGGATTTGATAGTTTTAGACAATAACATCCTTGCCCTGCAAAATATTGTTGAAGTTATCTGTGAGATAGAAGATCTGGGTTTTAAGAGAAATGCAAAATTTGGACGAAAACTAAGATTTGTAGATTTTAATCAAGGAATCGATGCAAGACTGATCACTCCAGAAATAGCTGAAAAGCTTGGGAATATTAACATTAGACCTATTCGGCTAGCTTTTGATAATATGGCTATTGAGAAATATTATAGAAATGCAATAAAATTATTAGTTGACCAAGATTTCAAATATTTTACGACTTATGTCATGTTTAATTTTCACGATACACCTAAGGAATTTTATAAGAGGTTGCGAATTAATATTGATTTATCAAAGAAATATGATGTGAAAATTACAAGTTTTCCCATGAGATTTGTTCCTATCAATGATATACAACGACATTTTATTTCAGATGATTGGAATTGGAAATTTTTACGTGGGATTCAATGCATATTAAATGCCACACATGGTATGGTAAGTCCGTTAGAAAAGTTTTTTAATCTGGCTTATGGTGAATCTTTTGAAGAATTTTTAGAAATATTAACTATGCCTGATAACTATATTATTTACCGTAGCAATTATCAAAACCAAGCTAATCAATGGAGAGATATTTATAGTGGTTTAGATAATGAAGAGTTAAATGATATATACCAAATATTTAACTTACATCATCATCAATCATATAAAGTTAGCAGCAATAATCCGAAAATTAATAAATTCCTTTCATTCTATAACAACCGTGGTGTTAATAAAATGACCTAATCCTTACTCAATATCCATTGACAAACATTTTTTGGATTAATTAGGTAGTTTTCGTTCATTGACTCATTTCAAGTGTTTATTCACTTTCATATATCACTAGTATCATGCAACTAATATCATGCAGCTATTCAACATGATCACTACAAATTAAGGATTGTGCACATAGGATCTTCCCCCCTGCTACCTTCCCTGCGCCACGCGCCCCAGCACGAACAGCGCACCCCACAGCACCAATCCCACCAGCCCAAACCACACTGCCAGCCCCGCTTCCAACCCCCACAGCGCCGTCACCCGCACCGTCACGTCCACCACGGCGACCGGCACACTCACCAGTTCCGCCAGTGCTTCGTCATAGAACCCGAATGACACAACTACCTTACCCGGGTATTCCCCAGCCAGCGCGCCGTCCACCTCCCAGGTCAGATCAAGCTCCTGCCCCGGCGCTAGGGTCGCTTGCACCCGTCCGGGCGGGTCCAGTGGCAGCGCGGCGATCGCCGGTTCCACCAGCACCACCTGCGCCGGCCGCCCCGCTGCCAGCCCCGCGTCCGCATCAGCTTCCGTCAGCGTGACGTTCAGCGTGCCCGCCTCCCCGGCGCGCACCCACACCGGCCACGAGACCGTCAGGGTGTAATCCGCCACGCTGGCATAGGTCTTCCCCGCTGGCACGCCCGGCAGCACCCCCGCCGGGATGGCGAACTGGACCGCGTCCGTCGGCGCGGGCCACATCGCCCAGCCCAGGCTGAACAGCCCAAAGGCGAGGAAGATCAGGCTCAGCATGAATAACAACTGAGCCAGCCAGCCGCCACCGCACCCCTTCCGCCGCCGCTTCATCCGACCCACACCAGCCCAGCCATACTGAGCACGATCAACCCCGCGATCAGGGTGCCGATCAGGGTCTGCCCGCCCTCCAGGGCAATGTAGAGCGTGAAGGGTAATAAGATCTGGATCACCAGCAGGACATTCCGCAGCCTCGGGCGGAGCGCCCCTTTCTTTTCAGCACCTGTTTTCGTTTCAATCATCACATATTCCTAGATCAATAAACTGATAATGAATGCCGCCAGCGCCACCGTGCCAACCGTAACTGCGCCATAGCCGAGGAGCTTACGCATCACCGCGCCCTCCTCCCCTGCCAGCCCGACGGTGCTGCACCCGACGATCACCTTGGCGGGCGCCAGCACGCTCCCCAGCGCGCCGCCGGCGGTCTGCGCCCCGATGATCAGGGGCACGCTCAGGTTGAGCAGTTGGGCGGCGTTCTGCTGCAGGACGGCGAAAAGCACATTGGAGTTATTGTTGCTGCCCGTGATGAACGCGCCCAATGCCCCGATAAACGGTGCTACCGCCGGGTAGGCTTCCCGGCTGAAGCTCACGCTGAGCCCCTTCGCCAGCAGGAAGGTCATCCCGCTGTGCAGCATCACCGACGCCACCCCGACCATCGCCAGGATGCCCAGGCTGGAATTGACGCCGCTCTTCATCACCCGCCCGATAATGGACTTGAGCGCCCCCTTCTTGATATACCCCACCCGGCGATAAATGAGGTATGAGATCACGCAGGTATAAAGCAAAATGGCGCCCGGGTGCCCGAAGATGTTGATCACCCTGCCCGTTCCCGCGGAGGTCACCCAGCCAAAGGCGGTCGAGACCTCGGGAAATTCCAAGGTGAACGCCACCTGGCTGAGGAAGCTGTCCACCGGGGGAATCAGGTTGACCGAGAATGCCAGCACCACCAGCAAGCCATAAGCGAGCAGCGAGAGCCACAAAGACTTGCCTTTGTCTTCCTCTGCCGGTTCATCCAGGGCGGCGTCAGACGGTTTGGCGCGGTAGGCGGGCAGGCGCACCAACCCGAAACCGACCACCAGCCCAGCAATCCCCGCGCCGGTCGCGCCGAGAGTCCAAATGCCGTTGGTGGCGAGCAGATACTGCACGACGCCCATCACCGACCCGATGATCAACACGGGCACAACTGCCCGTTTGAGACCCTTCCAGCCGTTTCCGATCAGCGCCACCAGCAACCCACTGGGCAGACAGGCGATCCCCAGCAGCAAGGCTGCAAAAGGCGCCAGCATCTCTCCGGGCAGCCCGGTCAGCGCCATCAGCGTCTGGAACGATGAAGCCAGCGAGCCAAAGGAGACTGCCCAGCCATGCCCGATGGCGGCCATTGCCACCGCCTGCACGGGTGTGTACCCCAGACCTACAAGCAACGGTGCGCATACCGCAACGGGGACGCCAAAGCCGCCCATTCCCTGCAGGAAGGACACCATCAGCCAGCCGATCAGCAGCGACTGCATCACGCGGTCGCCCGTCAGCCCTGGCAGGGCGCGACCGATCATCCGGATCGCGCCGGCTTCCCGGGCGATATTGAATAGCAGCAAGGCAGACCAGATGATGAACAGCACGTCCAGGCTGAGCAGGATCGCCTTCACCTGGGCATAAGCCAGCAGCTTGAAGCCCGCACCAAAGAACAGCACGGCGACCAGCACCGCCGCAAACCAGCCCAGCCCACCTGCCCGGCTCCCACCCCAGCGGAAGACGAGCATCAGCACAACAACCACCAGCACCGGGGACAACGCCAGCAGCCAGTTCCAAATTGATAACGATAAATCCATTAAAAATGCTTTCTATCTGATAGTATCCCGGCGCTGTGCCGGGTCGGGTCAATTTATTCCAGGATCACGGTCTTGCCGACCATCTCCACCCGCTCCGCTAAAACGCCCGGTGTACCGGGTTGCCCGCCGCCGACAAAGACAGTGAACGTACCGGGTTCGAGGATCCAATCCCCGCCCGCATCCACCAGGGCGAACTGCCTCGGGTCGACGGTCAGGGTCACACGCTGTTCTGCACCTGCTGCCAGCCGTACGCGCTGGAAAGCAGCCAGGTTGTGACGCGGCACGGGCAAAGACGCAGCCTCATCACGTACATAGACCTGCACCACCTCATCGCCGGTCACCTCGCCGGTATTCCGCACACAGCAGGACACCCGCAGAATCTCCGGTCCTTCCATGCGGTCGAAGTTCAGCGCCAGGTCAGAATACTCAAAAGTCGTATAACTAAGTCCATATCCAAAGGGATAAAGCACCTCACCCTCAAAATAACGGTAGGTGCGCCCGACCATGGCATACTCCTCAAACGGCGGGAGCTGATCAACCGAGCGGTAAAAGGTCACCGGCAGCCTGCCCCCCGGGTTCGTGTCGCCAAACAATACCTCCGCCACCGCGCGGCCGCCTGCCTGCCCGGGATACCATGCCTCCAGGATGGCAGGGACGTGCCCCTTCGCCCAGTTGACCGCCAGCGCACTCCCATTCAGCAGCACCAGCACCACCGGCGTCCCGGTGGCTGCCACTGCCCTCAGCAGCGCTTCCTGCTCTCCGGGCAGGTCAATCCCGGTGCGGTCGCCCCGGCTGATGACACCTTCCGGATTACCCTCCTGCTGCCCTTCCTCGCCCTCCATCTGCTGGGACAGCCCCAATACCACCACAGCCACATCCGCGCCAGCGGCAATGCGGACCGCTTCCTCAAAGCCATCCTGCCCCGGCTCGATGATTTCGCAGCCCCGAGCATAACGCACATCGGTGGCGGGTGAGACCAGCCCGCGGATCCCCTCCAGAACGGTGATCGATTCCGAGGGTGTGCCGTAATAGTTCCCGCGCAAGACCAGTTCGTCGTTGGCGTTTGGCCCGATCACTGCGATGGACTTCAGTCCCTTGTCAAGGGGCAGGAAGCTCTTCGCGTTCTTGAGCAGGACGATTGATTGCCGGGCGACTTCCAATGCCAGTGCCTGGTTTGCGGGAGAGTCATTTGCTTCCAGCGGGATCTGCGCATAGGGTACCCGCTCCTCGGGGTCGAACATCCCCAGCCGGAAGCGAATCTCAAACAGGTTCATCAAAGCCCGGTCTATATCTCGCTCCCGCAACAGCCCATTCCCCACCGCTGCCAGCAGGTTCTCATAAGTACAGCCGCAGTTTAGGTCGCAGCCGGCTTTGACTGCCTTCGCCGAGGCTTCCTCTGGCGTCTCGACCAGTTGGTGGTGCTTGTAAATATCGCGGATCGCCCCGCAATCAGAAACAATATAACCATCAAAGCCCCATTCCCGCCGGAGAAGGTAGTGCAAGAGATATGGGCTGGCACAACAGGCTTCTCCGTTAGTCCGGTTATAGGCACCCATCACTCCAGCCACCTCGCCCTCCCGCACCAGGGCTTCAAAAGCCGGCAGGTAGGTCATCTTCAGGTCCCGGACATCCACTTCAGCGTTGAAGTGGTGCCGGTCAGCCTCCGGACCGCTGTGGGCCACGTAGTGTTTGGCGCAGGCGGCAGTTTTGAGATACTGCGGATCATCCCCCTGCATCCCGCGTACGAACTGCACGCCGATCCGGGCAGTGAGCGTGGGGTCCTCGCCATAGGTTTCCTGCCCGCGTCCCCAGCGCGGGTCACGGAAGATGTTAACGTTCGGCGACCAGAAGGTTAGCCCGGTGTAGCGGGAAGTGTCCCCCTGCCGCAAGGCTTCGTGGTGTTTGGCGCGCGCCTCATCGGAGATCGCGCTCGCCATCCGGAAGACCAGTTCCTCATTCCAGGTGGCAGCGATGCCGATGGCTTGGGGGAAGACGGTAGCCGTTCCAGCCCGGGCGACGCCATGCAATGCTTCGTTCCACCAGTTATAGGGCGGGATGCCCAACCGCGCCACCCCCACCGAATCATCCATCATGGAGGCGACTTTCTCCGCCAGGGTCATCCTGGCAATCAGGTTCCGCGCTCGGTCCCTGGGCGAATATTCCGGATCAAGGTAAACAGGTGCATTTTCCAAGTTTATGGCCAAAACGATCTCCTTTATGAAGTGTTTAGAAATTATAAACGACAAATACGGGAGAACACGATTGGATTAACCTCATTTGAAGCTTGCAAATCAGTATGCTTTGGAAAGTATATGGTAAATGGTCCACACAATGCAATATTAAATGGTAAAATTATGAGGAATTTTGGGGCAGTGGCGGAATGGCAGACGCAACGGACTTAAAATCCGTCGATAGTGATATCGTGTGGGTTCGACTCCCTCCTGCCCTATTTCATTTATTTTTACTATCAGTCAACGGACTGATCTTAATGATCTCAAATCATCCTCCTCAATAACACCCTTATCGTGATCCCACACTATGCATTCAGGATTCGAATTAAGTGTCTTTATAAGAGTGAAAGTATTATCCCTTTAGGAGATCATCATTGATAACATCAATGATGATCGACAGGTCTTTTTCCATTCGAACATAGGCAAATCAAAGGAGAAACTGATGATCAAGAAACGTATATTGGTCGCCCTGTTTGTGATTTTCCCCCTGGTGGTCAGCCTGGCTTGCCGGTTCAGTGCGGCCGATCCCACAGCCACCCCGACGGAAGAAGCAATCATGCCGACAGAAGAGGTTATCATAGCACCAACTGAAGCCCCCACTGAGGAACAAGTCACAGAAGAAACTGCGCCAGCAATCACAAGTGAAATTCAGGAGCTGGTCATGCTGGAAAAGAGTTTCTGGACACAGAGAGATACCACCGTTTTTGTTTCATTTTTCTTTGAGAACCCCAACAGCCATGTGATCTTCGAGAATGTGGAATATACCGTTCTCCTTTATAACGCCAACGGGGACGAGATCGATAGCGACACTACAATTGTCCGCTGGGTCTTCCCCAACCAGACTTTAGGGATTGTCTTCAACTTCTACCTCTCGGATGAGACAGTAACAATCGACTCTGTTTCGGTGGATTGGGATTATGATTCAACTACCGCTGCCGATGGCTCTGGGAATCCCTTTACAGTCGATAATGCTGTGTACTGGCAAAACGGTGATTATCCCATGGTGACTGGTATTATCAATAATAGCAATCCCGACACCTACAGCGATATCCGCGCCAATATTATTTGCTACAACAGCGCTGGCGAAATTGTCGGCAGCGGTTACACCTATCTTGATTTCATCCCCGGTGCGGATTATATGGGTTTTGCCACCTATGTCGATACCTTTGATACGGTCGCTTCGGTGGATGTCTTCCCCACTTTTGGCTACAGCACACTTGTTTATGAAGGCACAGACTTCTGGTCAGATATTTCTCTCCTGGACGATTACTTCTATACCGACGAATATGGGAGCCTGTTAGGTGGTGTTGTCATTCAAAGCAATGTTAACACTGTCTTGCGTGATTCTTTCGTCTATGTGACCTTCTATGATGATGCAGGTAACGTAACGTCCTCCGGCACTGAATATGTCGACCTTCTCCTGCCGGGTGCTGAGCTGGGTATGACCCCCTGGGTGCTCACCCCACCTGATGGCGCGGTGACCTCGAATTATGATGTCCTCATCCTCCCCGGTGAATATAAAAACGACTACGAGTTGATGGAGAATCCCTTCACGGTCAACAGTTCCAGTATTGTCGGCGAATACGAAGATAATGTCGCAGTCAGCTTCACTAACAATTACAGCAAGCAGGTTTCCGAAGTTGATGTCTCCGTATTGCTATATGATGCCGAGGGTAATATCATCGGCGGGGGCAGTGATTGGACGACAGAACCCACGCCAGCCGGTGGCACAACAGAGATCGAGGTCTGGGTTTATTATGACGATGCCAAGACTGTCGCCACCATTGGTGTCTGGATCACCCCAAACTACTGGACCGTATATGAGTAAATTACCGTAATAATGCTCAAAGTCAAAAGATGCGGGTCAGATGACCCGCATCTTTTTGGTTAATTTTATTTCAGATGGTCCATTCATCGTGCACAATGCCAACCAGGAACCAACTCCCTTCCTCCTGGATAAAGACCAGCCGTAAACTCTCCCAATCCATCCCACCATACTGTTCATCAAAACCGCTGAAGTGATATTCAACGAAGACGCTGCCGGGATAATACTCATGGATGTTATTGATTGAATTTCCATCGCCAATCCGTTCATCCACCGCCATTTGCTCTGGGTTGGCGAAATCAGCCGAATAGACAAATTCATCGTAATAGTCATTGAAGGTCAATTCGATCGGTTCGCCCGAGCCGTCATACATCCCCCATATATTTACCGCGTCCGATTCCATCAACCCGGGCAAGTCCTCCGCTTTGAAGACCAGGTGCTCGTCCAGGACATAGGCATAGGGGGAAAAGCGCACACTCATTGTGGGATGGACAACTTCAGCCAGGGTGGTGAAGTTCTCTGCTGCCAGGGCAGCGATGACATGGCTGGCAGTCTCCTCCAAAGTGAGAGTCTTTGTTGCTTGAGGCGTTGGGGTGAGAGTGGCTCGCGGCAGAGTTGACGCGGCTGGCGTCGGGGTCTGGCTTCTCGTGCAGGAGGACAAAATTAATCCTATTAAGACAAACAAATACAGCCCTTTTTCCTTCATATCTGCCATCTCCTTTGTTGGCTCATATCGCTACCTGCTCTGATTTTACCAAAGCGGCAAAAATTTTCCAAACACTTTCATGTCATGGTAAACTAAAATCAACATCACTTTCACCAACTTTTGATCCAATGAGGTTACTTATGGGTGACGAATTACATCAAAACGGTCGAAATCAAGAACACTGGATGAGTTACCTCCTGCCCGTGGCGTTAATTGCCGGTCTGGTGGCTCTCCTCACGATCATTGCTGATCAACCCATGGAAGAAATGCAACCCATCATCCCGCAGGAAGAATGGTTGACGCAAATCGTCGGGTACCTGATCATCGGCGCTGAAGCAGCAGCCGCTTTGGTGATCGGTTCAGCCGTCGTACGGGCAATTTTCAGCTACGTCCGGCATCTCTTTGACAAGATGAGCCGGCAGATCAACTACACCGAACGCATCAGGCTCCGACTGGGACATATGCTCAGCCTCGGCCTGGAATTCGCCATAGGCAGCGACATCATGCGCCTGGCGGTTTCCCCTTCGACAATAGATGTCATTATCCTTTTTGCCATCGTCCTCCTGCGGATCCTCTTGAATTACTTCCTGGAACGTGAGATCCGCTCGTCCACGGAATTCTGCGGGCCCGGCGACTACCTTCCCCCTGGGGATTGATCCCTGACACTGGATAAAATCCATTGGTTGAGGATCACACACTTCTCGATATTATCAATTTCATCGCTTATTTTGATGGATTGAAGAACGTCATCCAAAAGAACGTTTTGCATAATGGCTCACGCCCAGCCAGTTCTTAAGGGCGCTGCTGCAAAGCGGTATCCAGCCGGGCAAGGTGTTATCCCCCATTAATTTAATCTCAGATATTTAACCAACGCGCGGTCAATTTTGGCAGGTCCGCCAAGGGACCCTGTTTGAAAGTACAATTCGGCAGGGATTCTAGGAACAGCCGCCCATAGCGTTTGGTGAGCACGCGCTTATCCAACACAGCCACCACGCCCCTGTCCGTCTGCGTCCGGATCAGCCGTCCAAACCCCTGGCGGAAGCGGAGGATCGCCTCTGGCAGGGCATACTGGTAAAAGGGGTCTTCAAAGGTTTCCGAGCGGGCAGAGACGATCGGATCCGACGGGACGTCAAAAGGCAGCTTGACGATCATCAACACAGACAATGCCTCACCGGGAACGTCCACTCCCTCCCAAAATGCCCGGGTACCCAGCAGAACGGCACGCTCCGTCTCTCGGAAGGTCTCCAGGAGCATATTCGCAGAAGCGCCCTCCCCCTGCTCGTAAACCTGAATATCGTCCTGCGCCAGCATCGGGGAAACCCGATCTGACGTCCGCTGGAGCTGGGAATAGGAGGTAAAGAGCGCCAGCATCCGGCCTCCTGAGGCTTTGGCCACGGTAGAGATAGCGGTCTCTACTGCCCTTTGGTGACCATTGTAATCGGAGGGTTCCGGGACATCCGTCGCCACATAGACCATGGTCGCAGTCTCATAATCAAATGGAGAGCCCACCACCAGACTATCTGCATCTTCGGCATTCAGCCGGTGCCGGAGATATTCAAATTCACCGTTCGTCGTCAAGGTTGCCGATGTAAGGATCACACTCTGTTTCTGGAACCAGAGATATTTCTCCATCAACGTGCCGATATGCAACGGAGCGGCATTCAGATTGATCTCTTGATATTGGGGATGAATCTCAATCCAGTAAATTGTATTGTTATCAGGGTCCAGCGTCAGGCCGTTCAGGTTATGTTGGATCTCCTCCATCCGGGTGAACATGTTCCCCAAACTGCCCCACATATCTTCGGCTTCTTCATTATCCTGATCAGCCAACTCTCGCATCGGTGTGCGAAGTTCCCGCAGGATAGCCAATAATCCCTTGAGCGTCTGGTCAGCCCCCTCCCAGGCGATCTCCACATCCACCCAGATAGGCAGGGTACGGGTGGAGGGGATAACGCGTTCTTGTTGCGGATACGTACCGAGAGGACGTCCATCCCGCTGTTCTTCAAGGAAAGCGTCCAAAGTCTGGTAATACTGGTTCATCTGGCTGTCGAAACGGAATGATAAATCAGAAGCTTTCTGGACCAGCTGCGTGAGTGAAGCCATTTGGGCTGGCTGGAGCAAGTCTTCACACAGCTCAACAAACCGCCCCAGGATACCCGTCTTAGGACCGCCTAATTCCCGGATCAACCGGGTGATATCCACCGCGCGGACGCGGAAAGACATTGCATTGGTGGTAGCCGACTCCAGGTGATGTGCCTCGTCAACGATCAGGTAATCATAAGGCGGTAACACCCGGTTACCAGTGGCTGTGTCCGCCAGTAACAGTGCATGGTTAACCACCAACAGGTGGGCATTCTCCGCCGCGAGCTTGGCGCGGTAGAAGGGGCAACGTCCACCTGTGCGCTTGACACAAACCTCCAGGCGGCAGCCTTCGTCCTCAGCTGACAGGCGGGACCAGACTGCCCGTTCAATCGGACCGTTCAGGTTGATCTCAGTCCGGTCGCCTGTGCGACTTCCCAGCAGCCAGACGAGGACCTTGCCCAGGACACGCACTTCATGCACGTTATCCGGTTTCCTCCGGCGCATGGCAGCTAACCGCCTTGGGCAAAGATAATTCGAGCGCCCCTTTAGGATCGCTGCGCGAATCGGCAGTTTCAATGCCTGGCACAGGTCGGGGATATCCTTATTGATCAACTGATCCTGCAGGTTGATCGTGTTGGTGGAAATGACCACCCGGGTATCATTCTGGATAGCCCAATAGGCTGCGGGAATCAAATAGGCGAAGGATTTTCCCGTACCGGTGCCCGCTTCCACCATCAAGTGCTGAGAATTGGAGAGCGCATTAGCGACGGAACGCAGCATATCCACCTGCTGCGGACGGTATTCATATTCCGCGAAGTAGTTCGCAAAATCCCCCCCCAGGTCAAGGGTGGCTGCTACATCATCAATATCAAGCTTTGTCTCTCCGGTTTCTGCGCCCACACGTAAATCTTCATCATCGATAGGTTTTTCAAACAATGGTCCGTGCGTCCCACCGGCAGCTTTCTTCGCCTGGACGGGTTCTTTGGCGCGCTGGCGCAAGACCTGCTGCAGGACCCAGTTCGCCTGCCATTCCAATGGCTCCCCCATCCTCACAATCTCTGCCAGTAGATCCAGAGGCAGCTCCCGGGCTTTCTCGGTCAACTCAATAAAGACCGCGTGGGTGGCTTTCGCATCATCCAAAGCACGATGGGTCGCGGGAAGCAGGACGCCCAGTTGCTGCGCTAACGCCGAAAGGTTATAACGGCTAGCTGTAGGCATGAGCACCGCAGCCAGCTCGTAGGTATCAATATCCATGTTTTGCTTCAATGCACCTGCTTGCTGGAGGAACGTCAGGTCAAAGCTGATATTATGTCCCACCACAGGGTCATCCCCGACAAAGGCAATCAACTCCTCCATGACATCCGGCAGAACCGGTGCATTGCGGACCATATTATTGGAGATACCTGTAAGTTGGGTAATAAAGCTTGGGATAGAACGTCGGGGGTTCACCAGGGTGGTCCATGTGTCTTCCACCCGGCGGCCATTGAATCTGACCGCACCAATCTCGATGATCACATCCTCATCCGGATTTAAACCGGTTGTTTCGATATCGACAGCCACAATTGAAGACATATCATCGATTATACCCGTAAAAATTATGTAAAATTTTTACGGGTATTATTCTTAATACTCCTCGGACGATATGTTTTATTGTAGCTGCGGTGCTGTGCAGAACGGGCATATAACCATATCAGAAGGAAGCATTCTATCGCAATATGGGCATCTGCGTGGGATCAGGTCTGAGCTACATCGCGGACAGCGTGAGGACTTCCCCGTCAGCTTCCATCCGCATTCCGGGCAATGATCCGGGTGCCTATCACCGGTTGGATCGCCCTGCGAGCGGTCCTGTTTTCCTCCAACAGCCCATAAGTCCGCTAAGTCCCCATTCATTTCTTCCGACTCACATATCCTTCTCTTTAATTTTCTGGGGGTTTTTATTCATAAGGCTAGCGGCAGGGTGAACCGGAAGACAGCCCCCTCTCCCGTCCCGGCGCTCTCTGCCCAAATCAAGCCACTCTGTGCTTCAATCAGCTTCTTGACGATGGTCAATCCAATGCCACTGCCGCCATCACGACGGGAACGTGAGTCTTCCACCCGGTACAACCGCTCAAAGACGTGCGGTAAATGCTCCTCAGGAATCCCAATCCCTGTATCCGCAACAGATACTTCCGCCGATTGCGCATCTTTTCGTACGGCCACCCGGACCTGTCCTCCTGCTGGCGTATAGCGAAGCGCATTACTCAGCAAGTTCATCATGATCTGCTGCAGCCGGTCTTCATCTACCCGGATGTTGATCGCTTCCTCGGGAAGATCAAGCTGAAGCTCGACCATTTCTTTCGTGAAGTTGATCTGCATCGTGTGGATGATATCCGCCAAGAATTTATTGAGATTAACAGATTTGGGATTTAACGCCAGGATACCGTCTTCAATGCGGTTAAGTTCCTGGAGATCATTGACCAATCGATCCAACCGGTCTGCCTGGCGGTAAATCCGTTCCAATGTGGTCTTGTCCGGTTCCAGGACGCCATCCATCAGACCTTCTATCGAACCTTTGATGACCGTAAGCGGTGTGCGTAGCTCATGCGCCACATCACCAATCAGTTTCTGCCTCATCTCTTCAATTTGTTCGAGCCGGTTGGTCATGCGATTAAACCGCACCGCCAGACGTTCCAGTTCATCATGCACTTCAGGCGGCGCCTTCCCCACTGGTAATCGCTCTTGATAATTTCCTTCAGCGATCCGATCCGCTGCTTCGATCATTTGCTGTAATGGGTAGACAAACTGGCGGCTCATCCCAACACTGACCAGAAGCGCAACTATCATAGAAGGTAAGAAGGCATAAAGAACGGCATCAAGGATGATCTGATTGAAAATGCCGAAAAGGTCGGTAAACAAGACGGAGCCTTGCATCATCATCCCCCTGCCGCCCATCATATGCCCACCCTCACTAACGCCATACTGGGATAATAATGTCGCCATCGTCACCAGGTGATTGTTAAACAGACTTGGCAATAAGACCCTGACCACAACCCCCATTACCAGCATGCTAAGCACTACCAGGGTAAAGTATGAAAAGAAAAATTTCCAAAATAATCGCCTTCTAAAAAAAGATATCATTCTACTCGCTCATCCTCAAATCGATATCCTACACTCCATACTGTTGTAATGAAGCGATCACCCAGTTTCTTGCGAATGTGTCCAATATGCACATCCACCACCCGGGTCTCACCGAAATAATTCATGCCCCACACCTGCTCCAATAGCTGCTCACGTGTCAGGACCTGTCCGGCATGAGCCATCAACGTGCGGAGAAGGTCAAACTCCATTGCCGTCAGATCAAGCAGTTCATCATCCACCCAAACCCGGTGTGAATCTTCATCTAGACGGATATGCGCAAACCGGAACACACGGTTGTTATCTCCGCCCGGCGTCATTGTCAGTCGCCGCATGGTCGCATTGACCCGTGCCACTAACACCCGAGGGGAAAATGGCTTGGTCAGGTAATCATCTGCGCCCATATTAAGCCCGACGAGCTTATCCACTTCTTCCGTCTTTGCAGTGAGCATCAACACATAAACATCGGATTCCCGCCGGAGAGCTGATAACACCTCCAATCCACTCATATTCGGCAACATGATATCCAGAATGACGATGTCCGGGTTGGTTGTCCTCGCGGATTTCAACGCTCCGGTACCATCCTCAGCCTCAAAAACCTGGTAACCTTCTTTCTCCAGATATGCCTTCACCAGATCGCGAATATCTTCTTCATCATCGACTATGAGTATTTTTCCACGCGCCATAGGCTTCTCGAATCACCATTTTGATTTATACAAATTGTACCTAAACAGGGCACAGAAGATAATCCTGTGCCCTGGGTTGATTTGATAGCCTTCGATCACTTTATCAGCGCACCGCAGTGGGGACATTCCTGAGCGTTCATCGGTACCAAGCCCTGACAATATTCACATGGGAAAGGTTTAATTCGCGATCCACAACGTGGGCACCAGGAAAAATCGCCATTAATCTGCCATCCACATACAGGACATTGTGTTTGTGAACCCAATGGCGCTGGTTTTGGTTCATCCACTTCCGCCAGTTGCTCACCTAACACCCAGAGACCCATCAGGCTGGAACGCATTCCGCCACAAGGCATGAGAATATTCTATACCTTTCCCAGCGGTTCACCACAATAAGGACAGACCGTCCAATCCGGCGCCACTTTTTTCCCACAATTCTCACAATGCTCAACGACGGGTGGGGTCTGGTGATATTCCGGTTGACGCAAAGCGCGCACCAGCAGGATGACACCCAGCACGATCAGTGCCAGAATTCCCAGGGGAAATATAAGCATCAACAGCCCACCAAAGAGTCCCATCACCGGCAGTCCCCAGGTCGAGTGCATCCCCATCCCATGGTAACCCCAGTAACCCCCATCAATCGCACGATCACCGTCATTGAACCAATACATTGGTGTGCGGGTCGAGCGTAACAAACCCGTGCCAAACAGGACCATTACACCAATCAAAAGTATTACTGCTAAACCTACAATCCAGGGCCAAATTTTCTTCATCTAAATCGTTCTCCTTTCAAACTACCAACATCCTCATGGAGGATGTTGGTATTCCTTCATATATTGGGTGTTATTTGTCTCATCGACGGCAAGGACCAAAACCTGTCTCTTCCCATTCGTCTTCCATTTGTTCATGCATCCGTTGGAAGTGCTCAGAGCCCATCCAGCCTTCTTCTTCAACATCGACGAAATAGGCTTCGCGAACCTCCGTCATCAAGTCAAAATAGTGTTCTTCACTCATGCCGGCTTCAGATGCAATCGTATAGAGATGTTCGCCTTCACCAATCCGGGTTTCAATCTCTGCAGCAGTCAAACCGGTTTCTGCTGCAACAGCATCAACCATCGCTGACATCATCGGCGGATACTCATCATCTGAGTCCCGCCCCCAGCCATGGCCGTGCATTGGGCCACTAAATGTTCCTTCACGAGTGAAATCTCTATCATCTGGACCGCCTGGGAGCGTCCCATGTTCCAAGCTGCTGGCGAAAACAATACCGCTGCTGATCGCCAATAAAACTGCTGTGACCAATACTGCTATTCCAATCATCTTATGTTTCTTCATAAAATCACCTCATTCATAGATTTCTTTGTTTCTATACTATTTATATTCCCCAAATGTAAAGAAACATTGAAGTCCGTAAAAAGAAGTGATAAAGAAACATGGCATCGAAACCTATCCGGCATTTGTTTGCTTGGCAGGTTTCAGCATTTCAGGTCAGTGGATAGGTGATAACAAAATCCCCCAATTCGTTTTATAATAGGGCAGGTTCGAGAATGAAAAGGAAAGGGAAGAAAATGGAGAAAAATTTTCTAATTGCTTATGGAACGGCTGCCGGCTCCACTGCTGAGGTGGCACAGGTCATCGGTGAAGAAATGCGGCAGGGAGGCGCCCGGGTAGACGTTCAACCGGTGGAAAAGGTCAAAAATCTATCGGGTTATGATGGCGTCGTGGTTGGTTCGGCTGTACGCATCTCCCACATCTTGGGAAAAACTCGCAAATTCCTGCGAAGACACCGCAGACAGCTCCGAAAACTCCCGGTGGCGTATTTCCTGGCATGTATGACAGTGAAGGAAGAAACGCCCGAAAATATCGAAAAAGCGATTGGTTTTGCCAAACCCATGTTCAATGTCAAAGAACCTGTCAGCCTGGGGCTTTTCGGCGGGTGCCTAGACCCCGATAAACTGACGGGGATGTTTGCCCAAACAATGAAAGACCAACCGAAAGAAGACATTCGCGATTGGGATAAAATCCGCGCCTGGGGCAGGGAGATTCTCCCCAAACTATCCACCACGGAATAAATTAACCGATCCTATTACGCCAGTAAACACACCAGCGGATGACATTTCAGTCATCCGCTGGTGGTTTTCGGAAGGAGCCTCTAAACCAAAAGGAGAGAAAAGATATTAAAGCTCTTTTTATAGAATTGTGGTCAATCCCAATTTATTGATAACAGTATAATAGATTCGAGCCTCGTTGAGCTTAAGAACATGTTAAAGGTTGAACAGTAAACGTTTAAGGATTCATATGAGGAATGAGACCGTGAAAAGGACCCATGCAGGGATCGCCGAAGTTTTGTTTTCATACATCCGAGACCTGGCGGAATTGTGGGAGACCATTGCTAAAATCCCCCCAACTGGGAGCTTGTCCCAGTGTCATTGTGGGCGGGAATAGTGAAATGGCGGATGCAGTGCGTGTTGGCTCGCACCTATACGTTTACGTGTTTATTCATTGAGAAAGCAGATGGGGAAGGGGTAAATGGGGATTCGGCGATTAGGAGCTAGGAAAATACATAATTAGGAGAGGCGCTTTTTATCACGCCCCTCCTTTGTTGTACGCTTACTTACTCATCCTCAGGATCTCAGCGACCTGGTCCGGCGTGATATCGTGATGCTCACCCAAAACAGTGCCTCGCTCTTCAAAACGAGTTCGGATGCGTTCTGCCGCTTCGTCGGGGTCAATCCCATAATCGGTCAGGCGGGTCGGCATACCAACGCTGTGGAAAAAGTCACGCAACTTATCAATCGCACTGCGGATGACCATCTCATCATCACCTTCCAGTCCCCAGACTCGCTGGCCGTATTGCGCCAATTTATCAGCCTTTTTCTCCCGCTGATGCCAGAGCAAGTGCGGCATCACTGCCGCCAACGTCTCAGCATGCGCCAGACCATAAAACGCGGTTAATTCATGACCAATCAAGTGGGTCGCCCAATCTTCCGGGACACCTTTACAGATGAGTTTATTTAGGGCGTTCGTAGCCGTCCACATCAGATTGGCGCGGACATCATAGTCCAGGGGTGTTTGGATCGCCTTCTTTCCAATCTCCTGCAAGGTTAAGAGGATGGCTTCTGCCTGGCGGTCCTGCAATTTCGCATTCACCGGATAAGTCGCATATTGCTCCATCACATGGATGTAGGCATCCACAATCCCGTTGCGGATCTGTTTTTCGGGAAGGGAGAAGGTCGTGGCGGGATCCAGGATGGAAAACACCGGGAACATCGCTTCACTTCGCCAAGCGAATTTTTCACCTGTTGCTCGGCGGGAGATCACCGAAGTGTGGTTCATCTCAGAGCCAGTCGCTGGCAAAGTCAGCACTGTCGCCAAAGGCAGCGGTTCACCAATTTTCGGTTTTACCTGTTCCGTGACAATATCCCAAGGCTCGCCTTCCTGATAAGGGATTGCTGCTGCGACCAGTTTGGCTCCGTCAATCACACTGCCACCACCCACTGCCAGAATATAGTCCACACCTTTTTCTCGCCCCAGGTCGATGGCTTTGGTCAAGGTATCATAATCGGGGTTGGCTTCAATCCCGCCAAATTCAATAACATCCCATCCCTTCATTGCATCCATCACCTGGGCGTAAACACCATTCCGCTTGATAGATCCTCCCCCATAGCACATCAAAACCGTTGCGCCATGTGGCAGATGATCCTTCAATTTGGCGATCGTGCCTTTGCCAAAGATGATCCGGGTCGGGTTGTAAAATTCAAAATCATTCATTAGTTGATCTCCTCTTTTACCACTCATCTGTTACATCAAAATGTTAGCCAAACAATTTCTATCGGTTTTCGGTAGGTGGTGCCTGGAACCCACAATATATCATGCTTCGAGCGGGCGGATCTCAATTCCCGCTTCTTCTAATGTCTTACGGACTGCTTTCGCGTTTTCCACCGCCCCCGGGTTGTCGCCATGCAGGCAGAGTGTGTCAAGCCTGACCTGTTCGCTCCCAATTATGATCCCTTCCCTGGCTAACCTTAAAGCATTGGCTGCAACGACCTCCGGTTGGGTGATCACAGCTCCCTCCTGGCTGCGTGGCATGAGCTGCCCGTCAGGGAGATAAGCCCGGTCCGGAAATCCCTCACTGGCAACGCGCAGACCGACTGCCTCGCCAGCCTTCGTCAATTCAGATCCAGCCAGCCCAACCAGGATCAGCTCCGGGTCGAAGTTGACCACAGCCTGGGCAATGGCTCTGGCGGCTGCCGGGTCCAGCGCGGCAAGGTTATAGAGTGCACCATGTGGTTTGACATGTACGACTTGCATCCCTGCCACCCGGGCAAACCCCGCCAAAGCCCCAATCTGGTAGATCACACTATTAGCGATCTCTTCCGGCGACAGTCCCATTGCCCGGCGGCCAAAGCCCTGTAAATCCGGATAGCCCGGATGGGCTCCCAGAGCAACGCCATGCTGGTTTGCCAGGGCAACCATACGCGCTATGACGCTGGGGTCGCCGGCGTGGAAACCGCAAGCGACGTTTGCCGAGGTGACCAACTGCATCATGGCAGCATCTTGTCCCAGCGAATACCGGCCAAAGCCCTCTCCAAGATCACAGTTGAGGTCAATCTTTATAAGTGAAGCCATAGATCCTCCTGGGATTGGAATCCCGTGTCGAATTTGGCGATTGTTGTCCTTAATAAATCCTGGGCATCTGGCACTTCCACCGGCTGGAAACGGATCTGCGAAACACCGGGTTCAGCCTGTGCCAGCAATGGCAAATCGCAGCGGATCACCGTCCCAATACAAGTATACCCACCGGTTGTCGGGTGGTCAGGCATCATTATAATGAGTTGCCCGTCTCCCGGCACCTGGATCTCCCCCTGCACCATCCCCTGGGAAATCAAGTCTGCGCCGTCTTGATGCGCCAACCCGGGTCCAGTCAAGCGATATCCCATCCGGTCGGAGTGCGGAGAGAGAGTGAAAGGTGTTTCCCACAGACTTTGGAAACTCGCCTGTTGAAAACGATCTAGATGGGGTCCCGGGATCACCCGAAGGACGGGATTATTCTGATAATCCGGACGCGTTTCTTCGGGCAGCGATTGACCAGCTAGCAGCCACTTGTTTGCCTGCGAGGAGGATACCGGCAGACGATCGCCGTCGGCTAGAGGTTGACCAAGCCCAGCGCGGGGATAGACACTGCGTGAACCAAACCAATCCGGGGTAAGCAAACCGCCTGCCACAGCAAGATAAGCCCAATTCCCTCCTGGGACTTTATCCAAGTGAACCCGGTCCCCACTCCGTCCCCGGAAAGCCATCCACAACGGAAGTTGCCGTTCATTGATCCTGAGATGATAACCACCGCCGCAGACGGCTAAAAGAGCGTCGCTTTCCAATTGTAGGACAGCATCTGAAAATCCGATTTCTACACAAGCATCACCCGGCTGATTCGCAACCAGACGGTTCGCTGCCCGGTGCGCCCACCAATCCATCGGACCAGACTCAGGTAAACCAAAGCGCTGAAAACCATTTCTTCCCTGGTCCTGAACTGTCATCAACAACGCGGCGTGTTCCACAAGCAAGGTCATCTAACCATGCTCCCCTCTGCCACCACAAAGCGCACTTCATCGCCCGGAGAAAGCAAGAAATGTGGTTCATGGTCCCTGTCAAACAAGACACGAGCGGTCTTGCCAATTAATTGCCACCCCCCGGGAGAATCCATGGGATAAATCCCGGTTTGGGCGCCGGCGATCCCCACCGACCCCGCAGGGACAAAGGTGCGCGGGTTGGCGAGCCGTGGCGTTGCCAGACCCGGGTTCAGTCCCAGGAGATAAGCGAAACCGGGAGTAAAACCCATCATCCCCACCCGATAAACAGGGGCAGTATGGCGCGCTACAACCTCAGCTTGAGTCAGATGGTGAAAGTCCGCCACAAATGCCAGGTCCGGGCCATCCTCTCCGCCATAGCGGACAGGGACTTCCACCCATTCAGGATGCCGGTCAGCACGCTCTGGACAGGTTGACCAACGCTCCTGGAGCCATTCGTGGATCTGCGGCATTCGTAATTTCAAGGGATCATAAATAATAAGCAGGCTGGCATACCCCGGGACCCAGGTCATCACACCCGGTAACGGCGCTTTTCGCAGCCAGTCATCCAGCAAATGCACCCGCTTATTCACTGCTGGACTCAACACCTCACCAAATTCAATCAACAGCGCTGAATCACCAACCGGCGAAAAACGCGGAAAGAGGTTATGCCTGTTTGTCATCGAGTTTCTTGACCAAGGCGGCTTGGATAGACGAGGTCAAATGGGCACCTAACAGGGTGATGGTCGCGGTGAGATAGATCCAGAACAACAATGCCACAATTGTCCCAACCGAACCGTACACCAGCCGGTATTGTGACATGCCGCTGTTGAGATACCAGGCAAAGGCGTTGTTCAATAATTCCCACACCACACCAGCTACCAATCCTCCCATCAGGGCGGCTTTCCGGCTGACATTGACAGTGGGCACCCAAAGGTACATCGCCCAAAACATGAGCATGTTGATGCCCACCGGAATTAAAAACGCTCCAATTTGCCAGAGAAATGTCTCGTGCAACACTTTGTCGTTCAATGGAATACTGATGGCAGGGATCAACCCTGAAACAGTCGTAGCAGCAAAAGAGAGCAACATCAAGATGCACAATACCAGGAACATAAAAAAGCCCATCAATCGCCCTTTGAAAAAATTCGGGATCCTTGCTTTGGGGAAAGCCCGGTTGATGTTCTTGACAAGGATATTGAAAACACTCGTCGCTGACCAGATTAAAGTAACCAAAGCGATAAAAGTCACCGCACCGCGTAACTCTAGGACTCGCTCAATATTTTCAATGACAACATCCTGCGCACCCGGGATCACGCCTTCGAGAAGCACCAGCAGTTGGTTCTGAACAACAACCCGATCTACAAAGAAGCTCCCCACCACAATAAACACCAGCAGTATTGGGAAGATCGAAAAGAACGCGTAATAAGCCAGGCTGGCTGCTGCCTCAGATCCACGTTCCTTTGCAAATCGTTGAAAAGTTATGCGAATGATCTCCAGGACTCCCCCGCTGAAATCATCGATGCGCTGATAAAAAGTCTTTAACGATTCTTGAATTTTTTGAGAAATTTTATTGAGATCCATAATTTTGAAGGTTACTTATTCATAATGAGCTCTTAAGATCAGTCATTAATTATAATCGAACATCAAAACATACAATTGCTAGGTCTTCAGTCAGGGTATAATAGCCCCTGACCTTCAACGCGATCCCGAGGAGTCCGTATGAACATCCAGACTATCCAGACCTATTATGAAGCCCGCGGCCTGCAATGGCCCTCCGCCAAAGATGCCCTGTGGTTCTTCCTCTCGGAAGTGGGCGAACTGGCAGAAGCCTATTTAGCCCACCACGAAGACGACCTGACCGGCGAAGAGATTGAGATGCTGGAACGTTTCACAGAGGAGGGGCTGCGCGCCGATGAGATTGTCTCACGTGTGGAGGGCTGGGTGCGCAATAATGACCGGGTCCGCAAAGAGAACATCAACAAGGAAGTCGCCGATTGCGAGATGATGTTAGCCGTATTCATGTACAGCCTGACCGGATCCACCCCGGATGGAGCCCTGCTGTCAAAGATGAAAGAGAAATTGGGTGATAAAGCAAGCACTCTGAAATGAAAGAATCCTCAATTAATGTTTGACACCCTATCGAGAATCGATTAAATGCGTACTCCATATACCGCTGCGACATCACCCGGATGTGCGAATACTTCCAGGCACAGGGGATGACCTTTGAACCACAGAAACTGGCTGATGACCTCCGGCAAAAGCACGGCTTCACCATACGGCAGCCTGTCGATCCCTGGCTGGGTGAAGGGCTCTATTATGCCCTGGCGAGCGGTCAGATAGCAGCGGAAGCGATCATCGATCAAATCAGGGGCGCCACGCTTGACCTTACAACATATACCCGCCAGGTGAATGAATCGCTCGTCCACATGTTGGGGTATGCAAGGCGTTTATCCATCCTGGTCAACCTCTTCTCATTCATGAATGTGCAATTCCTGAAGACCAGCCCAACCCTCCAACAAATGATCATCGACTTGTTGCGGGGAGAACGCACCCACCGGCAGACCTGGCACGAGCTCAAAACCCATTTCCTAACATTGATCTGGGAAATCGTGCAAGGAAAATAGTATCCACTTAAGCAATCTACCCCCGTCAGTCGATACGGGGGTAGTTTTTGTCTAATTCAACCAACCGAGACTACTGCAGATACTCATACCGGGCCATCAAGGTATTGTAAATATAATTTTGCCACAGATTGATCATGTCTTGGTCTTTATAATCATGGGTGGAGAAGAGTTGCCAGACCATCCGACCTTCCAGGCACTCTGCCAATAATCCGTATGAGCTATGTTCTTTAGCTTGAGCGCCTGCCAATAGAACCGCATCCGATCCCGAATTGAGTTCTACCATATCACCTACGTCATTAACCCACAAAGTGTCGTACGGGATCAGCATACTGACAGCATTAGGCTCGGAAAACATCGGGGAATCCAGTTCAAGGAGGTAGACCAAAAATTCATTGAGGTTCGCATTAGGTTTCCGCCACCAATCCCGCTGAAAGGAGATCCCACAGCGTTGCATCACCGGCTGGATGCGACCATGAGCAATGTCGTCAATGTACCAAACCTCAAAGATAAACGAAGACCCGCGGTCAATCTGATCAGCGATCACATCAAAGTACTCACCAGAGATCGACGTTCGCGATTCGGCTCCAACGATGATCAGGTCCCATTGAGTGGATGAATTCATATTGGATAAGAAATCACCCATCGCCCCGCCCACATTCTTGGTGTTACTGCCCAAACCGAGTCCATCTATTGCATTTTCAATGATCGGTGAATCGCCCAATCCATACATATCATCATAGAGCAGGATCTCCACATCATCCAGCCATTCTTCAAAGGACATTGCTGGCTCGGGTTCTTCTGTGGGCGACTCATCTACCGCTGGAGGGGGTGCCTCCACCTGGCTGGTGTAGGTCGGATACGGCGTATAGGTTGGTTGGATGGCCACAGCCTGCGTCTCTTCAGCCGTGACAGATTGTGCCGCTCTGGTTTGTTCGAGCGCCATGCTGGTCTGCTGTACGGCGAGTGCCATCCGGGTGCTTTCCAATCCTGCATCGCTCCCCAAGGGTAGTGAACAGGATACGAGAAGCAAACCAACGATCAGGACGACGATGCCAAAATAATAAATACGTCTCACTTGTTCCTCCTCTAAATTATGAGTAGCTTGCACCCCCCAATGTAATAGTAGATATCCTAATTTATCATTATTTTCAATAATAATCAAGTTCATTAAAAAGAGATTAGTTAATTTTTCTCCTGAATATATCATCACAGCCCTTTCGTAAATTCAAGCCTATAATGAGCTTAATAAAACATCAATAGATAAATAGATGAGAGAAATGATAGATAAAAGAAACAAACAGCGGATATGGATCTACCTTGGATTTGCCTTCGGCATTTCCTGGGCAATCGGTCTGGTGATCTACCTGACAGGTGGTTTGGAAAACAGCCCCACGGTCACCATTGCGGATATGCCCATCAGTCTGGCTTTGATCCTGCTGTCCACAGCCTATATGTTCGGCCCTGCGCTCGCCAATGTGATCACGCGCCGGCTCACCAAAGAGGGAAAAAAGAACCTCAACCTTAAACCTCATTTCGACCGGGGACGTTGGATCCATTGGATCAGTGCCTGATTCCTGCCAGGCGCACTCATCCTTGCTGGCATGATCGTGTTTTTTATCCTCTTCCCTGAATATTACGATTCGAACCTGACCATCCTGAAGGAACAACTCAAAGCATCATCTCCCCAGTCGCTTGCCAACCCCTGGCTCATTGTCGTCCTGCAGATAGTCCAGGCGATACTCATTTCCCCGTTATTAAATGCACTCCCCACCTTCGGGGAGGAATTTGGCTGGCGGGGTTACCTGCAACCCAAACTCATGCCGCTGGGTCCTCGGAAAATCATCCTGCTGACCGGTGTGATCTGGGGAATCTGGCACTGGCCGGTGATCCTGATGGGTCACAATTATGGCACTGATTATTTCGGCGCGCCCTTCCTTGGTCCCCTCGCGATGGTGTGGTTCACACTGACGCTGAGTGTGATCTTCGGGTGGTTGACGATCAAGACGGATAACGTCTGGCCAGCCGTCATCGCCCATGGCGCGCTGAATGGGATTGCCGGGATAGGACTTCTTTTAGCCCGGGGTAACCCCAGCCCGTTACTGGGTCCGACATCGGTTGGCGTCATCGGCGGTCTGGGACTCACACTCGCAGGGTTATTGATCTTCCTTTTGCCCAACGCCTTGAAACCAAAGAACGAGATGAATAGGTTAAAATAAACCGGCATAGGCTTCGCTACGTATACCTAACGAAAAGGGCTCACCTTTTGAGATGAGCCCTGATGCGTTTATGAGCGATTCTTGTTGGGCGAGCGGTACCTGTTTTGGTGGCTTGGTTTGGATAGCCGAGATTCCCGCTTGGTCTGAGTATTATTCCTGGACTTCTTCAGGTTTGTCTCAAAACCGCGTACATTGCGGCGTTCTAAGCTTTTTCCCATCATCCGTTCAATGGAACCCACGATTGACAGATCCTCTTGAGTTACCAACGAAACGGCTGTCCCCAGATTCTCCATACGACCGGTACGTCCGGTACGGTGGGTATAGGCTTCGGCAGTATCTGGCACGTCATAGTTGATCACCTGAGTGACCTGCATGACATCAATACCGCGCGCAGCAATATCGGTTGCTACCAGGACCTTCACCTGTCCCTTACGGAAAGCATTCATGGCTTTCTGGCGCTTTGCCTGGGAAAGATTGCCCTGGATCGAGGTGCATGACACGCCTGACTGAGTTAACTGGGTAGCCAGCTTGGTGGCGCGGTGCTTTGTACGGGTAAACACAAGTACTTGACCGCTCCCATGCTCACGCAACAGATGCTGTAGTAACTCAAGCTTACGAAGTTGATCCACCGGGTAAATCGCATGGTCGATGGTGTCGAGGGGTTTGGAAATATCAATTTCCATCGTCACAGGTTTGTACATCATTTTCGTGGCTAAATCGTGAATCTCGTCAGGCATTGTGGCTGAAAATAAGAGTGTCTGGTGTTTTTTCGGCAAAGCATCGATGATCCGTTTTACATCAGGCAAAAAGCCCATGTCAACCATGTGGTCCGCTTCATCCAACACCAGAATTTCAATTGCGTTCAAATTGATTGCACGCTGGTTTTTCAGATCCAGCAGGCGTCCCGGGCAAGCGACAACGATATCCACACCGTCGCGCAGACGATTGATCTGCGGTTTGGCACTCACCCCACCATAGATGGAGATACTCCGTAAGCCGGTATGACCCCCAAGCTGCTTGATGGCTGTATGGGTCTGTTCAGCCAGTTCGCGGGTGGGTGCCAGGATCAGAGCGCGCAATTTACCGCGCGGGCCTTTTAGCAGGTGTTGCAGAATCGGCAGCACAAAAGCTGCAGTCTTCCCAGTGCCTGTTTGGGCTAATCCGAGAACGTCTGTCCCGCCAAGGATGGCAGGAATAGTTTTCGATTGAATAGGGGTTGGTGTGTCGTATCCAGCCCTCGATATCCCCGCGTTGATTTGCGGGTGGAATGAAAAAGTATTAAAGTTCACAAGTATTTCCTTTATTGGTGTCGCGATTAGCACGGAGAATTTTATTCAGCCGCGTCCGCTCCCTCACCCCGCAATGCGGTTACACCATTAAATGATTAAGAGCGGCCTTTTACAAAATAAAACCAGGGAAAACCCTGGCCTGTTGAAATCTTCTTTTGTTCAACTTAGACTGTGGAAGTATACCACAAATGTGGCGAAGTGGTTAATCTGCGTTCATGCTCTGCGTTCATGCTCTGCGTTCATGCTCATCATCCTGCGATATTTCTTCTTTCGTGAATCTTAAGAAACAAGAACAGGTCACCGATGGTGACGCCAATGATAACGAGTCTGTGAAGTTTAAATTTCAGAGTATTGATAACATTCGTGAGTAAATGTGGGGGGCATACCATAAGATCTAAAATTTCTTTGTCTTTTCATTATCCCTCCCACCCATCTTCACCAATTAAGGGTACAAAAATCACCGAAATACTCGAGGACCGGTGGTGTTCTTCCCCCTCCCGATCCCAAACTTCCAGTCTCTGGGAGCGCCGGCTTCCCACAGGGATCACCAGGCGTCCCCCGTCCGCCAGTTGAGATTTCAGCGATGGCGGGACGGATGGCGCTGCTGCCGCCACGACAATGCGATCATAAGGTGCAGCGGGAGCATAGCCCCGCGTCCCATCGCCGACATGCACATGGACATTGTGATAACCCAGTTCCGCCAAGCGGATTTCAGCCTCGGCTGCCAGCGCCGGATGGCGTTCGATCGTATGGACGTCCTTCGCCAATTCACCCAGGATGGCTGCCTGGTATCCCGACCCGGTGCCCACATCAAGCACCCTGTGATTGGACTCCACAGCTAATAATTGTGTCATCAACGCCACAATATACGGTTGGGAGATGGTCTGCCCACTGCCAATCCGGATTGGGCTGTCTGCATAAGCATAAGCACAGGCTTCAGGTGATACGAACAAATGCCGGGGAACTTTGCGCATAGCGTCAAGCACGCGGTCATCATCAATTCCACGCCGTGCAATTTGATACTCTACCATCTGTTCCCGCTCAGCCTGAAAGGGCGTCATCCCAACCTTCCCGTTCCAGGCGGCTGGCAATCCGGCGGTCAACTTTCCCCATCGGGTAGTTTGACAATTCCTCCAACCGGACCCAAACCAGGTCATCGCACTCTAATACCTGCGGCTCCTCATTGGGGGGAAGCTCACATAAAAAGGCATACAATGAGATCTTGAAATGGGTATAGGCGTGTTTATACTTCCCGAAGGGCGCGCCGACCCGAAGACGCACCCCTAACTCTTCCCAAATTTCCCTTTGGAGACAGGTTCTTAAATCTGGATCCGATTCTTCCAATGTCCCACCGGGGAATTCCCACAAACCACCCAGTAAACCATCCGGAGGACGCTGTGCCAGAAGCACCCTGCCATCCCGCCGGATGACCGCGGCTGTTACCGTCAGCTGCGGTACTTTCTTCCGCGGCAGCTTGACCGGTCGGTCTTCCTGCACGCCGAGCGCCCTTGCCTGGCAGTCCTGCGCAAGGGGACAGTGATCGCAATCGGGACTCTTGGGTGTACAGATTGTGGCGCCCAAATCCATCAAGGCTTGATTGTAATCACCCGCCCTGCCCAATGGCAGGTTGGCTTCCGACAGCTCCCAAATTTTTTTCTCACCCTCGGCACTGCGCACCGGCTCTTGAATGTCGAACAACCGTGAAAAAACCCGCCAAATGTTCCCATCTACCGCGGCGATATCCTGATCAAAAGCAATCGAAGCAATCGCCGCAGCCGAATAAGGTCCGATCCCCGGCAGTTCCTGCAGTGCTTCCGGTGATTCCGGTAATTGACCGCCGAATTCGACCATCACCCTTTTTGCAGCCCGGTGCAGGTTGCGAGCCCGGCTATAATAGCCCAGACCTTCCCACAAGGTCAGCACTTCCTGCTCATCGGCAGCAGCCAGGGACCTCACATCGGGAAAGCGTGCTATCCAGCGTTCATAATAGGGGATCACCGTATCGACTTGAGTTTGCTGGAGCATGATCTCGGAAACCCAGGTGCGGTAGGGCGATAGCGTAGAACGCCAGGGTAATTCCCTGGCGTTCTTCTCATACCAATCCAATAGGGACTCAACAAACGACATCAGAACTGGAAGCCTCCCTCGAGGGGTGCTAACTTCAATTCGTAATTCGTGACAAAATCCTGTAAATGGTGATTCAAATGCTCCCATTCCTCTGAGTCAATGATATCCCGGGCGCGATCTAATCCGGGCACAACCGCCGCAACCAGGATCTGGGGATGGTCACCATAAATGGTAACCCAGGCATCACTCAGGGCCATGCCAAGCTTTTGGACACCCGGCATGAAACTGCGGACAACGAATTCGAAGTATTCCTGCTCACGTCCATGGATGATGTCCCAGGACATGATCACTTTCACATTCATTGACTTACTCCTTCCACCCAGATGACGCACCAGTAAACTAGAGACTCAGGTCCAGGACCATCACCCGGGTCTCTTCGGGAAGCACATTAACACTGGATAATTTGATCGATTCCTCAGTCTCAACCTGATTCAAACCCATCTCTTTTAGGAACTTGGAGAGCGGATCCAATTCCATCCGCGATTCGTTCGTGCCATAATGCATGGGGATCACGATACTCGGTTCGAGCAAACTGATCACCTCTGCAGCCTTCGCCGCGTTCAGGCTGGTATTGCCGCCTACTGGGACCAAAGCTACATGCACCTCACCCAGACCTTCCACTTCGGTCTGGTCTGGGACGCTGTTCAATTCTCCTAAATGGGCAATTTTCAGACCATTAAAATCAATCAGATAAACGGTATTGAGGATATCCTCGGGTGATTTCTTTTGTTTGCTGCCATTAATTCTCACACCGGTAATGAAAACACCGCCGATCTCATATTCGCCGGGTCCGGTAATTTCAAAAGCCTTACCGCGGATGGTGCTGAGGTAATTATGACCCGGTTTATCGCAACTCACCGTCACCACTTCCGCCCTGAGCTTCCCAGGGTCATAGCCCACTTCCTTCGGGTCATAAGGATCGGTAACAACCGAAGCCATACCGCGTTCAGTAATTCGAAAACAAGAGTGCCCATGCCAGGTAATATCCATAAAACCTCCTTGAATGGTATAAAGAATTATACAACGTCCTGTCAAACCTCGACAATGAACGCAACCATAGATTGTATCAGGTAATCCTACCCAATTAATTGTAAAATATAATTAGCAAAATTTCAAAAAACAAGTTCAAGGAGATATAAAATGTTAGATGGTATCGCTGGAACGACTATTTTTATCCTTTGCCTTGTAGGATCCCTGGTTTTCATATTGCTTTTCCTCTTGCTAAGGGCAATCAAAGTGATCCCGGAGTATGAACGTGGAGTCATGTTTACCCTGGGTAAATTCACAGGCATACGAAACCCGGGTCTCACCTTCCTGATCCCGATCGTCCAAATCATGCAGCGGGTGGATATGCGCCTGGCAACCGCGGAAGTTCCCCGACAGGAAGTGATGACCAAGGATAACATCCCCATGCTGGTGAATGCCGTGGTTTATTTCAAGGTGATCGACCCCGAAGCAGTGATCATCAAAATTGAAGACTACATCTTTGCCATCCGTCAATATACCCAGGCTGCCCTGCGTGATGTGATCGGCAACAATGAAATGGACACCGTCCTGATGGAACGTCTCCAGATCGCGGAAGCGATCCGGGAGATCGTCGATGCCGAGACCAGTGACTGGGGTGTTGACATCGAATCGATCAAGATTCAGGAGCTGGAACTGCCAGCCGAGATGAAACGAGCCATGGCGCGCCAGGCTGAGGCGGAACGTGAACGCCGGGCAACCATCATCGCCTCGCAAGGCGAAGTGGAAGCTTCCAAGAACCTTAGAGCAGCAGCCGAAGAACTTTCCTCAGCCCCAGGGGCCCTCCATTTACGCACCTTGCAAACCATCCGGGACATTGCATCAGACCCCTCGGAAAAGCTGGTTCTGTTTATGCCCTCAAATTTGGCGAATTTCGTGGATGTGTTCACCGGTAAGAAGGAAAGCTAGGTGTGGTGACACTCAATAATAACGTCAGATATCTGCAGATCGCGTTCAACTATGACCTCAGAATGGTCATGCAAATTCTGCCAGCTATCCCTCAAAGCGACCGAATCCTGATCGAAGCAGGAACGCCCTTCATCAAACTTGAAGGCATGAATGGCGTTCGGACCATCAGCCGGATGTGGCCCGGGCACGTGGTAGCCGATTTGAAGGTGACAGATGGAGCTATTGGTGAAGTTGATATGGCTCACCAGGCGGGTGCCACTGCTGCAACTGTCCTGGGCAACGCTCCAACAGAGAGTCTCAACCTGTTCATCGAACGGTGCGAGCATCTGAATATGCTATCGATGATCGACCTGCTGGGCGTGGTTGAACCGCTGGATGTCTTGCGACCCCTTAGAAAATCCCCTGATGTGGTGGTGATCCACCGCGGCCGGGATGAGGAAGGCACGCACGGGAAGATGATCCGTTACCGCCAGGTTAACCGGATCCGCAGTAAATTTGATTCCCTGATCTCAGCAGCTGGCGGTGTGGGCCTGCGGGAAGCACGCAGTGCAATCTTTAACGGCGCCAATATCGTCGTCGCCAATATCGTCCATCCGGATGATGGCTGGACAGGCATCAAAACCACCGACAATATCACCGAGATCACCAGGAAATTCCTGGAGACAATTTCATAACATTGTAGAAAAACGCAAACGATCCCGAAGTCAATCTTTTGAACTCCGGGATCGTCTCTTTCAGTTTAGGGAACTAGAATCCTTCCAACCCGCTCAGGTCAACAACGTCATCCGAAAACGCAGCGATACGTTGCAAGAGTGCCAGACGATTTTGCCGGACAGCCTGATCCTCAGTCATTACCAATACCTCATCGAAGAATCTGTTGATCACCGGGACCACGGGTATGAAAGCATTCAGGAAAGCATCCACCATATCCACACCAGCCATCTCAGACTCCGCCTGGGCAACGGCAGTATAGAGCAGCTCTTCGGATTCCTCTTTAAAGCGATCCTCATCAACCGCAAAGGTCTGGTCCAAGTCACGGGTGATCCGCACACAGCGGCTGAATGCCGGCAGGATCTGGTCCCAATCCTCTCGGGCGACCCAGGCAGTGAGCGCCTGGACGCCGATCAATGCACCATAGGGATCGTGACCCTTCGCAGCGAGGATAGCATCCACCACATCATAATTGAAACCCATATCCAGTAACATCCCGCGCAACCTTCCCACAATGAAGGTCAAGCAGGCTGCCTGATCTTTAGCGGAAACATCTATCGCCAGCGTATGGGCGGCTTCTTCCAGCCCCCACCGGAGGTCAAAATGCATTTGCCATTCGATCAGGTTCTGGCAAATCCCCAGGGCGGCACGCCGCTGGGCGAAGGGGTCCTTGGTGCCGGTGGGCGCCAGACCGACCGCGAACAAGCCCATCAGCGTGTCTAACCGATCTGCTAAACCGACGAGCAGTCCAGGTTTGGTCTGGGGCAGTTTGTCGTCCGCAAAGCGGGGTAGATAATGCCCGAAGATTGCATCCGCCACAGCCTGGTCCTCACCGCTGTGCAGAGCATAATACCGTCCCATGACCCCCTGCAGAGAGGTCATCTCGACCACCATGTTGGTCGCCAGGTCCGCTTTGCAGAGTTCCGCCGCGCGTTGGGCGATTGTCATCTCCACTTCGGTCAAAGTTATTTCTGCTCCCAGGGATATGACCAGTGCAGTGATCCGGCGGGTCTTATCCAGGAACGACCCCAGATTGACCTGGAAGGTCAAGGTCTTCAAATCATCCACGAAATCTTCAAGCGGTTTTTGCAGGTCTTTCTCAACGAAAAACCGTGCATCGGCAAACCGTGCCATGATCACCTGTTCATTACCGTCAGCGACGATATCCAGATGTTCCTCGCCGCCATTCCTGACCCCGATGAAATAGGGCATTAAATGCCCGGCTTTATCCTCCACTACGAAATAACGCTGATGTTTCTTCATGACGGAGATCAGCACCTCAGGTGGGAGGACATCCAGGTAGGACGGGTCAAATTCACCTCGGAAAGCGGTGGGGCGCTCTACCAGGTGGGTCACTTCCTCCAGCAGTCGCGGGTCTTCAGCAATGCGACCGTTGACAGCTTCTGCCAACGCAACCGCCTGCGCCTTAATGGCTGCTTTACGGGCTTCGGGATCCAGGATGATGCCCTGGGAAGTCATCTTATCAAAGTAATCCTGTGGCGAAGCAACCTCGAACCGGTTGGGATCGTCAAACCGTAAACCTCGGGTCACGCAACCACTGGAATACCCTGCATATTTGAATGGCACGGTAACACCGTCATGCAGCGCCACAAGCCAGCGGATAGGGCGGGAAAAAGCCACACCGCTCTCATTCCAGCGCATGGATTTGTTGAAGCGAATCCCTGCGATCAGGTCCGGCAAAGCCTGGCTGAGAACGTCCCGCGCAGGCTGTCCGGTTTCATCCAAGCGGGCAACCACATACTCACCGCCATCAATCTCTTCCACCACCAACTCGGAAACCTCTATCCCCTTGCTGTGGGCAAAGCCTTCTGCTGCGCGGGTGGGGTTGCCATCAGCGTCGAAAGCACGGTCTGCCGGTGGTCCCTTTGCTTCTACCGAGCGGTTAGGCTGGCGGGTAGCAAGGTCCTCTACCATGACAACCAGCCGCCGGGGCGTACCCAGAATTTGGATCGTCCCATGTGCAAGCCGGAGCCCGTCCAACATCGCCGGAACCTCAGTCTCTAATTGCGACAGCGCGCTGACCAGGTCGGAAGGTGGCAGTTCTTCTGTGCCAATCTCGAAAAGGAATGGCGCCTTATCCACGGTAATCTCTCTTTCATCCAGGTCTTTTCCACTTACCGAGGTAGTCTCACCCTCAACCAGCCAGGGGAATTCAGCCTCCCGACGTTGTTCAACGTAAGCTTCAGCCACGCGCCGCGCCAGCTCTCTTGTCCGGGCGAAAAGCGCCTGGCGTTCCGTCACGCCCACCGCGCCGCGTGTATCCAAAATATTGAAGGTATGGGAGGTCTTCAGGACGTAATCATGGGCGGGCAGCACCAGACCATTCTCAATAGCGAGTTCGGCTTCCTGCTCGTACATATCGTACATCTTGCGCATGCGATCCACATCTGCTACATCAAAATAATAGACGCTGTGCTCACGCTCGCCCATCAGATTGACATCTCCATAAGTGCGTTCAGGGCTCCAGCGGATATCCTTGAAATGGCGCACACCTTGCAGCGTCATAGCGATCCGCTCCAGTCCATAAGTGATCTCCACGGATACCGGCTCCAGATCGAAGCCACCGCATTGCTGGAAATAGGTGAACTGGGTGATTTCCTGGCCGTCGAGCCAGACTTCCCAGCCCAGTCCCCAAGCGCCAATCGCTGGCTGCTGCCAGTTGTCTTCAACAAAGCGGATATCGTGTTTGGCTGGGTCAATCCCCAATGCCTGGAGCGAGTCCAGGTAAATCTCCTGCGGATTCCCGGGATCGGGTTTCAGGATCACCTGGAATTGGTAGAACTGCTGCAAGCGGTAAGGGTTGTCCCCATAGCGGCCGTCATCCGGCCGGATCGAGGGCTCCACGTAGGCAACCTTCCATGGCTCCGGCCCCAGGACTCGCAAAAAGGTGGCGGGGTTCATCGTCCCGGCGCCGATCTGCGAGTAGTAGGGCTGCCAGATCAGACAATCCCGTTCAGCCCAGAAGTCCTGCAGCTTCATGATGATTGATTGAAAATCAAACGCTTTTTCCATAATTCTCTTCGCTCCAAAAAGAAATTCCTTGATGATGACAATGCTGATCCGGGTGACTTACCGTCCATTTTAGCCGCTTCATTATACCATTCCCCCCTGCCCGAGCTTTCTGTTGATCTGAACTTACGGCTGTCTTTTATTCTTGCCCTGAACCTCGCGCAGAAATTCCGGCGAATTGAGTTTCCGCTCCAACAAATAAGTTAGATAGCGTTCAATTAGATCCGCCAATTCTGGTTCGATCGCTTCCGGGATGCATATATCCTCCACCGAACGCCAGTTGGAGCGTTGCAGGTGCCGGAAATACCGCAGGATATCCTTGCTAACAGGCCAGGCTTCCGCCCGCGCCCGGCCGCATTTAGGGCAAACCACACCGCCTACCAAAGGAGAAAAGAACTGGCCCTGTTCCTGGATTTTTTCACCGCAATCAATACATTCAAATAATTGCGGTCGAAAACCAAGCAGATCCAGCAAACGGAGCTCATAATAATGGACCACTGTCTCAGGATTCGATTTGGTTTCCAACCTGCTCAGGGTATCTGCCAGCAAGCGGAATATCCCCACATTTTGCCCCTCCTCATAAGTAAAGCGATCCAACACTTCTACAATGTATGAAGCAAAAGCCACGCGCTGCAAGTCCTCTCGCAATCCAATATACGGGTCCACAGTCTCCGCCTGGGTGACGATATCGAGGTTGCGCCCTTTAGCCAGGAACAAGTTAACCCGCGTGAACGGCTCCAGGTGCCCGGCTTTACGGGAACGGATTTTGCGTACGCCTTTAGCAATGACCGTGATCTTGCCCTTTTCATACGTGAATAGTTTCAAGATCCGGTCCGCTTCGCCATATTCAATATGTCCCAGGACAATTGCCTGGGTCCGATAAGTCCGAATTTCTCTGGGAGACATAAGTCCTCTATAAGGAGAGGTTAAAAAAAGCGCATGGACGGAAACCGGCACGCGCGGTTGGGTCTGATTCACCATCACTTTCAAGACTGGTGCAGGTCTTCTTCGCTGAAGGCGTCCGGCAGCAGGTCTGCAACAGTGTACTCATTCACCAGCTTGCCATGAGAATCCGCCACAAGTACCACGGTGTCCTTTCCAAATTCCGCCATCACCTGCCGGCAGGAACCGCAGGGGGTCCCTCCATTGCTTGTGACAACGGCAATGGCTGTAAAGGATTTCTCACCCTGAGAGACAGCTTTGAACATCGCCACACGTTCAGCGCACATTGTCAGTGGATAAACGGCATTCTCAATGTTGACACCGTCATAAATCTTGCCAGAGTCCGTCAGGACGGCTGCCCCTACCTCATATTCTGAGTAAGGGGCATAAGCCCACTGGCGGGCATAAATAGCTTGTTGGATTAAGGCTTCACGCATTTCATTCGTTAACATGCTCAACATCCTTTTCAAGGCGCTTATTTTCATCGCGTTTGGCGCGCACTTTTGAGATCCGCCTGCCAACCACCTGGTCCACAATCAATGTCACGCCATCCGCTTCAAGTATCTCGCCACCTGTCGGGACATCGCCAATCTCGCCATAGATGAAACCGCCGATCGTGTCAGCGTTTTCGGTGGAGATATTGGTCTCCATGACTTCATTGAAGATATCCAGGTCTACCCTGCCCAGAAACACATATTCATCCGGGCTGATCTGTTGAAAGGGCATCTCTTCACTCTCATCATATTCGTCGCGGATTTCGCCAATGATTTCCTCAACGATATCTTCCAGCGTCACCACGCCGGCAACACCGCCGTATTCATCAACCACAACAGCCATGTGCATGCTGCGCGCCTGCATTTCCGCCAGCAGTTCATCGACTTTTTTTGCTTCCGGAACAAAATAGACCAGACGGAGCATCTCCCGGTGATTGGCGATCAGGTCTTCATCTTTCTGGATGCTCAATAAATCTTTGGCATAGAGCAATCCGACAACATTATCCACCGTATCTTCATAGACCGGCACCCTGGAATGTCCTGCTCGGATAAAGGTCGCCCGAGCCTCGCCTAAAGTGGCATTGATGTCCAATGCCAGCACGTCAATCCGGGGAATCATGATCTCTTTAGCAAGTGTATCGCCAAATTGGAAGATGGAATAGATCATCTCCCGCTCGCCTTTTTCAAGGGAACCCTCAGGTTGGCCAACTTCCACCCAATTCTTCAAATCTTCTTCGGTCATGGATGCAAGGGTCACCCTATTTGCATTTGGTCCCAGTAAGCCCATCACTAATCCTGACAGCGGGGAGAAGAAGAAATTGATCACCGCGCCAAAAGAGCGCAGCCAGATCGCATTCTCTTCTGTTTCACGGAGGATTAACGACTCAATGCTAAATTCAAGAATACTGATCACCACCATCCCGATCAGGAGATAGAGCAGAATCAGCCAGATGCTCATCCCCTCAATATACATTCCCAATATGACCGTTAGCAACCCAGCAAGCAAGAAGTGAAAAAACATCATTGCCAGCCTCAGGCTGGTACGCAGCCGAGGTTGTTCAATGATATTCACCGTTTGATTAACAGCAGTCTCGCGATTTTCACGAAGGTTCAACAAATAGGGCAGCCGGGCATGACCCAGACTGGCTTTTGCAGCACTTATCAGCAAATCCAAACTCAGCAGCACGACTGCTACGATCCAAATTAACAGGGCTTCAGTCACTTTTCTCCAACTTACGTTTCTCTTTAGCTGGCACACCCATCACAAGGGTGTCCGGCGGCACATCCCGGGTGACAACAGCCCCTGCACCGGTGACGCTCCGGTCTCCGATTTTAACCGGCGCCACCAGCATGGTGTCACTGCCGAGAAAGACGTCATCGCCTATCTCGGTGAGATTTTTCTTCTCTCCATCGTAATTACAAGTAATTGTTCCAGCTCCAATATTCGCATTCGCACCGATTTTCGCGTTGCCAATGTATGAAAAATGCCCCATTTTGGTATGAGGTCCTATATACGAGTCCTTCACCTCAGCATAATTACCAAGGTGCACTCCTTCTGCGAGGTGAGCACCTTTGCGCAGGTGACAGAAAGGGCCCATGGTGACATGATCTTCAACTTCTGCCTCTTCCAACACAGAACTGATCAACTGGACATGGTTGCCGACTTTCGAATCGATCACGGTTGTGTCCGGCCCAATCTCACATTCCTCACCGATCACTGTCCCGCCGCGCAAATGCGAATTGGGATGGATGATTGTATCCTGTCCAATCTCTACTTCCACTTCGATGTAAGTGGCATCAGGATCGATAATCGTAACCCCTGCGAGCATCCACTTCTCATTGATCCGTCGCCGTATGACTTTCTCAGCTGCAGCCAGATGGATCCGGTTATTCAGCCCAATCGTCTCTGTAGGGTCTTCCAATACCAAGGAGTCCACCGAATATCCCTCTTCGACTGCCAATCCAACCACATCTGTCAAATAATACTCGCCTTTGGGCGAGACCGGGATTTTTTCAAGAGCACCCCAGAGCCACTCGGCGTTAAAACAATAGGCACTTACATTATACTCACGAATAGCAAGTTGCTCCGGGGTAGCATCCACCTGTTCTACAATCGCTGTGACGTGACCTGTATCATTCCGCACCACCCGACCAAACCCGCGAGCTTCCTCACCGATATAGCTGGTCATGGTTACCAGGCTGTCAGATTGGTGGTGCAAAGCGATCAATCTCTCCAGGGACTCTTTCCTCAACAGCGGCATATCGGCGAAGGTCACCAACAGGATGTCCGCTTTACCTTCAAGTTGTGACCGGGCAGATGCGACAGCATGACCTGTCCCAAGCTGCTCTTTTTGCAGGGCGTAAGTCACAACATCGCCAACAACCTTCTGGACATCATCAGCCCGATAGCCCACAACAAGCACCGGCGGAAGGTCAGTCAATCCCTTCATCGTCTCCAGAGCATGCCAGACCAGCGGTTTACCTGCCAGTGAATGCAATACTTTAGGCAACTTTGAACGCATGCGAGTGCCCTGACCCGCAGCCAAAATAATCGCTCCAATTGTCATTTCAATACTTCCTTCAGGTCGGTCCGTCTAAGGCCAGTCCGCGGACTGTAATACTTTTGCTTAAATATAAAACTACGAGCATGACATTGGATTGCTCCAAATGCCGGGCTCGTGCTATTTCTATCGGGGTTATTTTCTTCTTGCTTACTCAATTCATTTATCTAAGCTGGCCGGGGCACCAGGATTCGAACCTGGATCAACGGATTCAAAGTCCGCTGTGCTGCCATTGCACCATGCCCCAGAATGATAGGCTTTATTCTAACACATTTCAAAAGAACATCCAAACCTGTGAACATCGCTGAAAAAACAAGAAATATGAAATAAAATGATGCACGCTGTTTTTTCTCTCATCTTCCCATTAGAAAGTAAAAGCCTGATTTTGATAAAAACAGGCTTTTTCATACGATTATTTGCTTATTTCTATTCCATCCAGCCTGGCGTGGTTTCCTGCTCTTCCTCTTTGGCGCTTTTCTTCGCCTCTTTTGCATTGCGGCGCTTAAGTGCCATTCCGGCTGTGGAGATCACGCCCAGGATGAAACCCACAAGTTGCAATATATATATAAAAAATGACAGGAGAATGCTGTTCTCGAAAAGACCCAAAACCAGCATTAAGGGCAAGGCAAATCCCAGCACAACGCAGGCAGCACCTATCCAAAAAAGCTTATGAGGCGAATTCAGGAATCTCATAGCGTTCGTCATACAGCCAGCAAGCCACTTCGTGCTCTTCCTCTACTGCGAAGTCGGGTGGAACCTCGGTATCACAGACACCAGCAATAGCCCACTTACAGCGGGGATGGAAACGGCAGCCCTCCGGCGGATGCACAAGGCTGGGCGGCTCTCCAGGAGGAACTTCTTTAAATGTCAAAGCGTTTTCGTATTCCGGTTCAGAGGTCGCTGTCAGCAAAGCGTAAGTGTAGGGATGTTTCGGATTGGTCAGCAAATCCTTCTGCTTGGCTTTTTCCGCGATCCTGCCAGCATACATCACAAAGATGTACTCAGAGAAATAGCGTACCGTGGAGAGGTCATGCGTAATATAGATAAAGGAGATGTTATGCTCATCCTGCAAGTTGCGCATGAGTTTGAGAATCTCAACGCGTACAGAAGCATCCAGCATCGAGACAGGCTCATCAGCTACAATGATTTCGGGGTTCTGGATCAATGCCCGTGCAATGACGACCCGCTGCTGTTGACCACCACTGATCTGGTGGGGAAACTTTGTAAGATAATCATCCACTGGCATCAGCCTGACTTCTTGCATCGCTTTCCGTACTCGGGCAAGCCGCTCATTTTTATCCCTTAATCCCCCGACAACCAGGGGCTCTTCCAGAATGCGTTGAACGGTCATAAAAGGCGGTAACGCGCCATATGGGTCCTGCTGGACATAACCAATTTGGGTGGTGCGATACCAACGCAATGTCTTGGCATCCATCGCACTTAATTGCATATCATTAAAGAAGATGTCCCCATCCGTAATTTCATTCAATCCAAGGATCGTCTTCATCAAACTGGTTTTACCGCACCCACTCTCACCCACAATAGCGATAGCTTCACCACGCTTCAATGTAAAATTGACCCCATCCACCGCATGAACAAATCCAATGCGCGCGAATCCAAACCGCCTAAGCTCAAACCATACTTTCAGATTTTGAATATCTAAAATATTATCATCAGGTCGTTGTTGGTCTTTTGGATTGACCATTTCTAATGTTTTTTCTTGTTCAGTCATCAATAATTACTCCTAAACATTCTCTTCATAAAGCCAGCAACGAACGTTTATACCATCTCGTTTGAAAATGGGCGGTTCTTCATCGCATTTTTCAAAACGAGATGGGCACCGAGATTTGAACCGGCATCCAGTAGGTGGATTAAGCAGACTTGGCGGCTGACCTTTAATGAATTCCAATTCATCATTACCATGTAACCTGGGAACGCTTGCCATTAATTTCTGAGAATAAGGATGTAACGGTTCATTGAAAAACCGTTTGGCGTCGCTGACCTCAACCATTTGCCCGGCGTACATCACAGCCACATTATCTGCCAACTCACTCGACGTTGCAATATCATGCGTAATCAGGATATAACTGGTTCCGAATTCCTCTTTGATGCGTTTCAGAACATTAAAAATATTTGCCTGGGTCAAAAGGTCCAGCGCTGAAGTAGGCTCATCCAGGATGATCAGATTGGGCAATGTAACCAGTGCCATTGCAATGGCGGATCGCTGGCGCATACCACCGCTTAATTCAAAGGGATAGCGCATAAGGAAGTCTTCTGGAACACCGACATGCTGGAACATCCTGCGAGCCATCCGCCAGGCTTCATCTTTCTTCAAACCATGGTGGACAACCACGGGTTCAGCCACCTGATCACCTATGCGAAGAACGGGATTCAACGAGTTCAAGGCTGCCTGCGGCACCATGGACATCCCCACCCAGCGTACATTGCGACGATAGGCTTCATCGTCCAACTGCATGATGTCCTGACCTCCAAACCAGACCTTGCCCTCATATTTGCTGACATTGCGAGGTAGAAGCCGTAAAATGGCTTTGGCTAAAGAACTCTTACCACATCCAGACTCACCCAGGATAACGACAGATGAATTATTATTGAGGTCAAAATCGACTCCATCCACAGCTTGAACGTCACCCTGTTCAACTTTGAAATAAAGCTTAAGATCTTCAATTTTCAATATTTTATCGGTTGAAGTTGTTGTTACCATTCCCTTAGAGCCCTCTCAATCTCGGGTTAAATATTCTGTCCAGTGTGAAGCCCAGCATAGCAAAGCCCAGCCCGGTGATCATCAGCAGCACGGCTGGTTCAAGGATCCAGTAATACCATCCTCTGTAAAGAGCGGCATTTACGTAAGCTGAATTAATCGTTTTTCCCCAGGTCGGTAACACCGGGTCGCCAATTCCAAGTAAAGCCAACGATGCCTCCAAGAATACAAAAGCAGGTACCGCAGAAATGAGACCTGGAATTAACAAGGGAATAATCCGAGGGATAAGATAACGGAAAATGATCCGCCCATTCTTCGCGCCATATGCTTGCGCTGCTTCAATATAAGTTGATTCTTTGACCTGTAAAAATATCGCACGATAGGATTTAATACCTCCGGTAAAGATACTCAAAGCTATCGTAACGCCTAATATTGCCCATATGCTCCGGGAGTAGAAAGTGCCTACCATAATCAAAATAGAAAGAAAAGGCAGCACAAGGTTGATCTCAGTAATCCGCTGGATAAGTCCATCTACAAACCCACCATACCAGGCACCGACGGCCGCAATGATCATTGTCAAAAGAGATGTGCCTAAGGCAGCCAATAATCCAAACGCAAGCGCAATCGGGATGCCCCACAAGATCGGAAGTGTTAGATCACGTCTGAGGTGATCCGTCCCCGCCCATCCATAAACCTGACCGAGCATGACGAATTCTATATCTATGGAGGATTCAGGTTCAAAGGTAATCGCTTCAATAATAAGTTGATAAGTTCCTCTGATAGGCGTTTCTTCTTCAACTTCAGGATCAACGAAAAGACCAATTTCCGGTGATAGACCGTTAACCCTCTTTTTTATAGCATCATCCTGTGACATGGGATAGGTATGCGTCGCACCGATGGCAAAATTACCGATTTTGATTTCCCGCTCATCAGGTGTTACCCAAATGATAGAAACAAAAGGCTGTTTTGATTCATATTCTGATGTAAAATAGAGCACAATATCTTGTGGAAAATTATCATATTGGAAGTCAAATGCAAAGTTGAAGGTTTTTATCTTGGTGCCACCTTTAGTGACTTCTTCCGACGTACTGACCCCTTCATCGGCTTCTGATAATTCTAATGTTTCCACCAGTTTGTCTTGCCTGAACCAATTAACCCAAATGGGCGGGACGGTCCGCGGGTTCCTTCCCCAGACATCCTCTCCACCTCGCCAGAGGTCAATCGCTTCAGAATATGGAATTGTAATGACAACGACAATCGCGGATACAACCAGTGTCAATACAATGATAGAACTAACAATCGCTGCTGGATATTTTCTAATAGTTCGGAGGGTATTCAGGAATCTTTTCATTTTGGTCTCTCTCCGCCGCCAATTTTAACCCTGGGATCAACCAGTGCATAAACAAAATCTAATAAGAAAACAGTTATTGCTAATAAATAAGCATAAATGATCGTTGTGCCAACAATCACGGGTGTGTCATACATACCAATTGCCCTGTAAGTTACACGACCCAACCCGGGCCATTGGAAAACCGTCTCCGTAATGATCGCTCCAGTCCACATGGCAATTAGCATCAATGCAAATGAAGTAATAATAGTCGGTAAAGTTGGGCGTAAAATATAACGTCGTTCAATATCGCGGGGGGGCAAACCCTTCGCTTTAGCCATTTCCACATAATCTTCACTGGAATAAATCAAGAAGAATGTTCGCCAGTTATAAATACTATAGAAAAAAGAGGAGATGATCAAAGAGCTTGCTGGTAAAAGCAAATGTTTCAATACACTCAAAGCACGCCCCAGAAAATCCTCCGGGACGGGCGCATCGATCACACCACCAAATGGCAAGATTCGTAGTACTGCTGCAAAAATTAAGATCAAGAAAATACCATAAAACCAGGAGGGTGCAGACGAAGTTGGGGAAAGCCCAATCACCAATTTATCCCAAATGCTGCCATACTTACGGGAAAGTGCCAGAGCAAGAAAAAGTGTGCTAAAAAACAGAACCAGGTTCGCTGTACCCATCAGGAGCAGGGTATAAGGCATGCGTTCCAAAATAATGGCTCTGACGTTTCGCGAGCCACTATCACTGGTCATATTCTGAGCGCGACCAAGGTTTAATGTCAATGCATTCTTCAAAAAGCGAACACTGCGTATGGCTAAAGGTTGGTCTAAATTCAGCCGTTCAATTTCACTTTGAATTTTTTGTTCGGTGAGTTCGGATTTTGTTGCTGGATCCATATTTTTGAAGGAAGGATTCATTGCAATTTGCATGGTGATACGTTCTGAGATCTCAGCTACCATCATCTTATCAACATAACCACCCATATTCGCGATCATAATGGTCAAATAAACACCAACAACAACAGTAATAATAAGTGAAAGCAACCTGACACCGGAGTACTTCAAAACCCTTAGCAGGGTGCTCGAAAATGCGGTTTTTCTTTTTTTCACTCCAGATGATATGTTTTCAGCGACCGATCCCATAAGATCGTACCTCCTTAAATTTATTCTATAGGGGCAAGGCTAAAATCCGCCTTGCCCCTATTTTGTTACTTCATCAATCTATTTTGTTAAATTCGTTACTATACTTACTCAACCGTCACAAATTCAAATGCTACGAAAGACGGAATAGCAACAGGTAAAGCAACGACCACGGCTTCAATCTTGCTTGCGCCGGCTTCCATCGTTGCGGAAAGATCCGCTGGTACAGTAATCGTATAGTAACCTTCTTCTGCTAACTCAGCGTCAATCACCTCGACGATCTGCCCAGTTGCGTCATAGAGCAAACCTGTGACACCTTTGATCTCATCAGATGGGTAGGCTTCGCCCTCGAAGGTAACGAATACATCAAACACGATTTCGTCACCCAGGACAACAGTGGCTTCACCGTCTACTACAACATCAGCGACTTTTGGTGCACCAAATTGAGCCCACTTGTCTGAGGCATCGGGGAACATCGGGTTGTAAACCAGAGTTGCGATCTTCTCAGTCAGGAATACATTTTCAAGAATGTATGGACCAGTACCAATCGAGTAGTGACCATAGGTGTCAAAGAAAGCTTTAGCATTCTCATAGCGGGCAACAGCCTCTTCTGCGGTGATGTAATCACTCAAAACGTTGGCATAGGGGATATATTGATCGACAATTGCCTGATCAGCAGTGTTGGTCAGAATTTCGAGGCTCGGGCCACCAATCAAGCTCAGCCACTCAACAGTTTTTGTATCCGTGGAGCTGACTTCGGCTTTATCAGCGGAGAAAGCAACTTCACCGGCAGCATCCGCCAGAGCACCCAGGGTCATGATATGCCAGGGGGATTCACCATAGCTTTGGCTGGGCCACATGAATGTGACGTCAAGCTCTGCGTCAATCTGATAAGCATCGCCATAGGCTTCAATGGTCAGCGGGTTCTCAGAGAGAATCCTGAAACCTTTGAAATTCGCCAATATCGCTTGGGCATTGGCAGCATAGGCTTCATCGTAGATCGGGGATTCAGGTTTACCCATATCCAGCGCGACGATCCAGCTATACAGGAAGTCAGCCAGGGTAATCGGGGAACCGTCATGCCACTTGACATCGGTCCACAATGACTCGGGATAGTACACAACGCTCTTGACTTTAGCGGTAAATTGGGTCTTTTCTGCAGCGGCTGTAGCAGCTTCTTCAGCCACCGGGACTGCAGCTTCAGCATCGGCTAAGGCAGCTTCAGCATCCGTGACAGCCGTTTCTGCGGCTGTTTGTTCTTCTTCAGTAGCGTCATCGGCAAGCTCGTCCAATGCTGTTTGAGCTTCGTCGAGCGCAGCCTGAGCATCCACTACAGCAGTATTGGCTGCATCAACAGCAGCGGCTGCAGCATCAGCATCAAGGACTAATTTTTCGGCAGCTGTAATGAAAGCCTGATTTGCGGCGTCCCAGTCCATGATGGCATCTTCGGGGACCACAATTTCGTCAGCGAAATCGAGCGTAACCCAATCTAATGTCTTCCCAATCGGTAAACCTTCCAGAGCCGTCACCTCAGCACGATCAAAACGCTGCGGGTGGAGTAAGCCAGTATGAGGATCAATCATATAAGCTTCAGCCCATGTGGCACGACCAACAGCCTGGTCAAATGCCCAGTTCGAACCCGCAATCGGGTTCCAGGGGTCTACGAACAGGTCGGGTTGGCCCCAATTAACAGTGCCACCCACCTGATCAGCCCAACGAAGTGTGTAGGGCCAGATCATGGAGCCATCAACACCGGCAGCAAGGTCGTAGGTAACGTCCATGCCATCGGTCCAGGGGATAAAGTTCTTGCCATCGATCAGCCAGACGTGAATAGATTCTGTCAGAGCCAGTTCGAGCATTTCAGCAAGGGCTAGATCCCGCTCTTCAATGGTATCAAACTTGTTGTAGGCTAACATGTCAGCCACCTCATCATAACGATCTGAGGTGGGGAATGCCTGCCATAATGCGGTAAAGCCGTAGGCAGATTGAGGGGTATCAAAGAACTCAAAGTTGTCACCTTCATCGCGGTCAATAATGGTTGCAGACCACGCACCGGTGTAGATGTGCCATTCACCATCAGCGGGGTTACCACCCACCCAAATTGGCGATGCTTCTGAGGATGACTTGTACATCCGCTCGGTTGCAAAACCAATGCTCTCGAGCTGGTTGCCAACGTAATCACCGATCGGAATACGGGTGCCATCGGAGTCGTTCCGGATGAGCATCTTAAGCACAACTTGCTCACCTTCGAACATGTACTTGCCATCTTCTATGGTCACGCCCTCAATGCCCAGCATGACTGCGTTAATAGCATCTTGCGCTTTCGCAGGATCGTATGCATATTTTGCTTCGAGTTTACGAACAGTGGGAGCCAACTTGGCATAATCCGGGAATTGGGTAATGATGCTCCAGAACTTGGGCAGCGCACCACCATTGTAGACCTCACGATTGATGTAATCGCGGTCGACCAGCCAGTTCAACGCTTCGCGCGCTTCGGCTGCGTAGAAGGGATTGACCTCACCAGTGCTCTCAAATTTCGGGCCAACAGGATTCAGGGTCAATTCATAGTACAGACCGTTCCCCGTGCCATATTCAAGTCCCGCTTCTTCAATTTCGGGTAATTGAGCTGACGAGAGACCGCCGGCGTAAATATCAATCGCGCCAGCTTTAATCTGGGTCACTGCAGAAGCTGAATCAACGACAGAGACCACAACGCGATCTAACCATGCGCCTTTGCCTTCCACGCGTTCAACTGCTGCAAATTCTTCAGTCGGCTCTGCAGTCGGCTCTTCGACGGGCACCTCAGTTGTTTCAACAACAACCGGCACATCGGTCTCCTCCCCGACGACTGGGGTTTTGGTAGCCGGTTGACAGGCAGCCAAAACCATGCTCAGTGCGACGAGAAGGCTTAGAAACAGAAATGTATAACGTTTCATTATTTTCTCCTCCGTAACAAATTAATTTTGTCAGGAAACTAGTGAATTGCTACTTTCTTTGGAAATTTCTAATTCAATCATCTCGATGGTATTCACCACCTCCTTTTAATTGACATGACCAAGCTATTCTGATTGATCTATTTAAACACTTGTAGCAAAGGATACCTACAAATATCCAATATTGTATCTATTCAGAACCAAAATATAGCATACAAGTATTTATTCGTCAAGAACGCGGTATTTTACTTAAGGTGTTTTTAGGGACAAGTGACTTGAATAATTCGGCTGTATTCGCGATATTTTTTATCGCCTGATATTCAATATTAAACATTATACCACACTTCTTCTTAATTCTTAAGCAAGGACTTAATTTTGTTCGTCATGGACAATTTATTTCACCCGCGAAGGATTCTATCACATTAAAAAACGATTCTTCACCATGACCGGACTCCCGCTCACAATCACCAAGCCTAACGACCAAAACACTCGGGTAGCTGAATAACGGGATCGCAGGCATAGAAGCGACAAATCCAGTTTCCGCAGCCAGCAAAGCTGGTGCTGAAGAATCTGGCAAGGGGAGTATGGCATCTGAACACGCAGCGTCAAAAGCCGCATTGGAATATCCGGCAATGTTCGTCCCAATCCACTGGTTTTCTGCAGCAGGTATCCGCCAGCTTTGATATAGACTGCAATCCGGTTCAGGCGATGATTGCCATGAAATGAATGCCAGATCAAACAGCCGGCCGAAGATCGGACCTTCCGGTCCCGGGGCATACAGTTCACCGGCAGACAATGGGACAAGGTTGACCTCGATCCCACAACCGCCCAAAGATTCACGCACCACCTCCGCCAGATCCTGGTGCAATTGGGAATGGCTGATAAATAGTTCCACGCTCAGGAAAGTCCCTGCGGGGACATTCGCCACATCCCAGGCTTGCAACGGTGTTTGAGGATCCAGATCATGGTCCCGCCACCCAACCTGGTCTAGCAGTTGTATGCCCACAGCCGGATCATAAGCGAATGATGATCCCTCAGAAAGTTGTGATCCAGTCGGAGAAACAAAACTCGGCCAGAGGGATGTCAATCCGGCTAAACCATTATTGAGCATTGCTTCCCGGTTAAGACAAGCGGCAAACGCCTGCCGGGTGCGCACGTCACCGAAAATATCCGGACGGTCGCCATAGATCGGATTGTAATGCTCATCGTATGAAGCGGGCTGGATTCCAAACACCAGCTGTTCCCATGAGTCACCCTGGCTGACCTGCACATCGAACCTTCCATTGTCCTGTAAGGATGCCAATGTCTCAGAATCATTTTCCAGTCTAAAAGAAGAATCCAGGACATCACAAGACCCGGATTCCAGCCCCGCTAGAGCACCCTCGGTTCCCTCCTCAATTACCTGCACCGTAATTTTATCAAGCAAAGGCAATCCATCATTGGCGCGGAAGTAATAGGGATTGCGCTCAAGCCGGAGTGTGGTTGCTTCCCAGGATGAGAGAACAAAGGGGCCGTAACTCAATGGCATCCTCCCCAGCTGATCATCTGCCGCCAGAGAATCCCAATCGAGTTCTTCTCCAAATTTGTGAGAGGGCAGCGGTGTCCAGAAAAAGCCCTCAATATCCGCTGTCGTGAAACCTGGTTTCCCAACCCACTCGATGATCTGTTCGCTAGCCGCCGTATAACTGTCCGTCCGCGCCTCCTGCCATTGCAAGCCGGGTGTGTCAGGAGCACTCGCCAATCGATAACTGAAGACCGAGTCCGCAGCCGTGACCGGCGTCCCATCCGACCAGGTCAATCCGTCCACGAGCTGGAAGGTCAACACCATCCGGTCCATCTCCAGCGATACCTCACCATCCCAGGTTATAGCGCAATCCGATTGCCGGCACCCGCTCGGGCGAACCGTCACGCCGGGTTTCAGCACGACCAGCTCGCCACGGGCATCTACCACCGTCTGCCCCCTTAGTACCGTCACCGGTTCTAATAGCAGATCGCCATCCGACAAAGTGGGCACCTTCTCTACAATCACCGGCACCAGTTCGCCCTCCACGTGATCGAAAGGCTCATCCTGGATCATCGCCAGGATATTTTCTTTGACCGGCGTATGGACACCGTCATAGGGGAAGAGGCTATCCGGCAGCCCGGCTGTACATACCACCAGTGTCATCGGTGGTTTGGTGGTCGGAGTTGGTGACGGACTGGGAGTGGGTTCGGTCCGTTCTTCTGCTGGTGGTGAGGATGTTGTTTTTCCAGCCTCTGGCACATTGCACGCTGCAAGCGCCAGCATAACAAGCAGAGAGACCAATGTAAATCGTCGCAAATGAAGACTCAATCTGCGTTTATTCATTCAGGGGTAAGGTTTTCATAAAAAGGTTCGGACTCATCCCCGAAGCGCAGCCGTAAATAAGACGCATATCGTTCGGGTGACACCTTCCCTGCTTGAACGGCTTCACGCACCGCACAACCAGGTTCATGGGTGTGAGTACAATCGTTGAACTGACAATAGGGCACCAAATCCCGTAACTCCACAAAATAAGCATCCAGCTCTTCCGGTTCAGTATCCCAAAGCGCCAGTGAACGGATGCCGGGAGAATCGGCCACATAGCCGCCAATGTTCAGCGGGAATAGTTCCCGCACCTGGGTGGTATGCTTGCCCTTGGAGGTGGCTTCGCTAACCGCACGGACGAGCAAGCCCAGGTCCGGTTGAACGACATTCAGCAAGCTGGACTTGCCAACGCCGGAAGGTCCTGCCAGAACGGAAATTTTATCCTTCAATTTACTACGGAGAATATCTACACCTTCGCCTGTATAAGCGGAAGTATACAGCACAGGATAGCCAATATCGACATAAACGCCAAAAAGATCTTCTGCCGCTTCCTGAGAAACCAGGTCCACCTTGTTCGCCACGATCAGCGCATCAATCTCCTGCTTTTCAGCGATCACCAGGAAACGGTCCAACATCCGCAGGTGGGGCTCCGGTTCAGCGCAAGCAAAGACGATCACCATCTGATCCGGGTTTGCCAATAAGATCTGGCGGAAATCACGCTTGATACCCGTTCGGACCCTGGAGAAAGCTGCTGTTCTTTCATGGACATCGTCGATCATCCCGGTCCCATCCCCATGGTCAGTGATCGTGACCCGGTCACCTACAGCTACGATATCCCCCTCCACCTCACCTTGCTTCAGCCGGCCTCTCAGCCGGCAGACGATCTCACCCGCGTTAGTTTCCACAGTCAGGAAACCGGATTGGGCTCGGATCACAAGTCCTTCCAGGGAATCGTTCAAGAAGCTCACTCCTGCGGTTCTTCGGTTGGACCCTCATACCCGATCGGGGTCTCGGTGGGGATGGGTATGGGTGAAGCCACCACATAGGGATAGGCTTCCCAGGGCAGTGTGTATCCGTAATCTGTATAACCCGAAAAATAGAGCGATACCGCTCGCCGAAATACTGGCGCAGCCATTTCAGAGCCCTCACCGGCATTTTCAAGAATAACAACCACGGCAATATCCGGCCGGTCAGGGTTGCCAACCTGAGTGTACCCTGCGAACCAGGCATGGGATTCACCAAAGGGGTTCTGGGCGGTGCCGGTCTTGCCATAAGCACGATAACGCATCGTCGCCAGCTGGGAATGGGCAGTCCCGCGCCCATTACTGATGACGCTCCGCATTGCCTCTTGGATAATGTACAGATGGGTATCGGAGATCGGTAACGTGCCAACCGCCTCAGGTTCAAAGGTAAAGGTCGGTGTACCGCCCTCAGGTGCGAGCTGTTCAACCAGCGCCGGTCGATACAGAGTCCCGCCATTGCCAATAGCCGCAACGAATGATGCAACCTGTAAAGGAGTCACGGTCATCTCCCCCTGACCGATCGCCAGTTGCGTACTCAGTTCACAGGTGGCAGTTTGAGCGGGGATGTTTCCGGGCTGCTCCGTTACTTCCACACCGGTAACGCTGCCCAGGCCGAAAGCCCGCGCCATATCGGCAATCGCATTGGGGAAGCCCTCGAATACCAACTGCTCACCAATGTAATAAAACCAAGGATTACACGATCGCATCAAACCCTCCGGCAGTGTCAGATCGCCGCTGGGTGGCTTCTCCTTTTCATAGGTCCAATCAAAAAGTTCGTTCCCGCAGACTTCAATTGAATTGCCGCAGTAAATCTCCGAGGATTCGGTAAAGACACCCGTGTCGAGAGCAGCAGCCATAGTAATAATTTTGAACACAGAACCCAGTGGATATTGGCCGCTGGTTGCCCGGTTGAAGACTGGATCATCCTGCTGGAAATAAGGATTATCCTCGTAGATGATATTCTCATTGTTGATGTCAAACAGGTTCGGGTCAAATTGCGGGTTGGAGACCATTGACAGTATCTTGCCTGTCTCAATTTCCATCACCACAATCGCCCCGCGAAAATTGCCCAGTGATTGCTGCAATAAAAATTGTAACGTGGGGTCGATCGTGGTCGTCAGCGATTGCGCTGGGACGGCACCTTTCTCAGCCACCTTGGTGATGATCTGCCCGTTCGGGTCCTTTAAATAAAGGAAAGCACCGCGCTCTCCCGAGAGTTCCTCCTCATAGCTAAATTCCAGGCCCGTGCTCCCAAACCGTCCATTGGGAGCATAACCAAGCCGGAGATACTCATTCAGGTCTTCTTCGGAGATGTAGGTCAGATGACCCACAGCTTGAGGTGCCAGACCACCATCATAATAATAACGCGAGGTATAGTAATTCAAATATACACCGCTCAACGCGCTGAGGGTGCTCATATTTTTATCAACTTCCGACTGAGGAACCTCACCCAAGGGGACATAGTCGAGTGGTAAAGCGTTGGCGACCATTTCAATAATCTCGTCCGCCTGATAAATTGTCAATCGCGCCATAGTGCTGTAGAACAAGCTCATCCGGTCCTCGCCGAGATTACCCGGCGTGAACCCAATCGCGACCACATCCTCCTGGGCTGCGATAGGCGAACCATCGTTAGCGTAGATGTTCCCGCGACTGGGGATTTCCCGGACCACTTCCAAAGTATTCCCACCCTGTAAATCGGGCATGACCACGGCATCATCCCACTGCAAGCGCCACTCGCCCACTTCCCGGGTCATTGCCAGTTCAATCTCACGCGTCAGGGTGCCGAACAAATTGGTGTTGTAGTTAACCTGGATGGTAGCAATTGCTGTGTCAGGGTTGGTCACCGTGGTGAGAATCTCATATTCAATCCCGGTCTCAAACTTCAGCGTCAACGCGGCTGTGGTATTGAGGTATAAGTCCGTGAAATCTTCCTCAGTCACAGAGTCCAAAGTATCGGCTGTCAACATGCTATACATCGTGGCATAATCTTCAGACCGCCAGGCACCCATAAACACATCCACCGTATTCTCAACATCCGGTGCGGGCGTAATATGTACCCGGGGATTTGGCAGCGTGGGGGTTGCTGTCAACTGCTCTTCTGACCCAATTGTAGCGCCAGGCGAACTGCACGCTGTCAGTGCCAGGAGCAGAATGATGATCAGGATTGATTTTGCTTTTTTCATCGAAAGTCTCCAAAAATGCGTGCAAACGCTCGCATTAAAGTGCTTTTACCATGCTTATCAAAATCTGATTATACTGTGTCATTCATCAGATGTGGAATCTGGGGTCGGTGTCAGCGTGGGCGCCAGCGGGACATAGGGTTCCTCTTCCCAGGGCATCAAACCGCCGGGGTCTTCGTATCCCGAAAAATACAATGAGACTGCGCGCCGGAATACCGGTGCCGCCATGATCGAGCCCTCCCCGCCATTCTCCACCAGCACCACCACAGCAATATCCGGACGTTCCGGGTCACTCTGGCGGGTGAAACCCGCAAACCAGGCGTGCGAATCCCCACTGGGTGTCTCAGCAGTGCCCGTCTTGCCCGAGACCGGGATATCCAGTCCCTGCAGCACCCAATTGGCTGTCCCGCGAGGGTCTTCCACAACCATCCGCATCGCTTCCAGGACGGTCTGGAGGGTGTTATCAGAAATTGAAAGTTCCCCCTTGCTTTCAGGTGAAAATAAGGTGGTTGCCGGACCTGAGGCTGGCTCGATTCGTTCCACCAACGCCGGGCGATATAACGTCCCGCCATTGGCAAGCGCGGCAATGAACGACGCGACCTGTAATGGCGTCACGAGAATCTCACCCTGTCCAATCGCCATTTGGGCGTTGTTCACACAATTTCTGGCGGTATCCGGCAAATTTCCCGAGGCTTCTGGAAGTTCGATCCCTGTCTCATCACCCAGGCCGAAACTGCGCGCCATATCCGACAGAGCGCTTTCCAACCCCTCCGTATAGAGAGACTCTCCAATGCGATAGAACCAGGGATTACACGAACGCATCAATCCTTCGGGCAAGGTCAGCTCACCGCTGGCAGAGGAACCATGACTCCAGGTCCAGTCATACAATGTCACGCTGTCACAAACCCAATAGGAATGCCCACAATTGAACGAGGAATAGGGACTGTAGATCTCCGTTTCCAGAGCAGTGGACATGGTGATGATCTTGAAGATCGAGCCGAGGGGATACTGTCCCTGGGTGGCACGATTGAACAGAGGCTGGTCTTCATCTGTAAAATAGGTTTCCAGCAGGCTGCGGTCGATCTCTGTCAGGTCAAAGGCATTGGGGTCGAAATCAGGTTTTGATACCAATGCCAGCACCCGGCCGGTATCCACCTCCATCACGACCACGGCTGCCCGCAGGTCGCCGAGGGACTCCTGCAACCGCATCTGCAAAGTCTTATCAAGCGTGGTGTAGAGCGACTGTCCGGGTTGCGGTTCGCTGGCTGCGAGCAAGGAGCGGATGTCGCCGTCCGGTCCAACCAGATAGAGTGAGCCACCCCTTTGACCGGATAATTCGGCTTCAAAAGCTGCTTCCAAGCCAGCCGCGCCGATGCGCTCATCCTGGCGGTACCCCAGGCGGGTGTACTCGTCCAGTTCATCTTCGGGGATAAAGAGCAGATACCCCATGGTATGCGGCGCCACGCCGCCATCGACATAAAAACGAGAGCGGAATTCATTGATCCGGACACCACTCAGACCACTGAGTGTTTCAAGATAAGGTGAAACACCCACCCGCGATAGTGAGGTCACAGGCAGGTACCAATCACCAGGAGTTCGCTCGACCAGATCTGCTAATTCCTCAGGTTCATATAAGCTGATCTCCGCCAGAGTTGTGTAGATCAGATCCGCCTGCTCTAGCAGGATCTCACCGGGCACGAGACCTATGGCGATTGCGTCTTCATACGCCGCCAGCGGAGCGCCGTTGTGATCATAAATCCGACCCCGATCCGGGATTTGGTGGATAAATTCAAGCGTATTCCCATCCCGTAGGTCGGGTAATATCATCCCAATCTCCCACTGGATCCGCCAGGCATCCATCTCCCAGGCAAGGCTCATCACCATCTCACGCGTCAGCTCGCCGACCAGCAGGGTGACGAAACCCACCCGGTATGCGACCTGAGCATGTTCTCCCTCTGCTATTGCTGAGAGTAACTGGAAATCCAAGGTCTGTAAGGTCAGGGTATTGGCAATCTGGCGATAGTTATTCTCAAATTCCTCCTGGTTGATAGCGTCCTGGCTGAGCGAGGACAACAACCCATACATCTCACCATAATCCTCAGTCTGCCAGGCTTTCAGGAATTGCTCTGCAATGATTTGTGCCCCGGCAGCTTTGGCAACGTCCCCTTGGGGGAGGAATGGCTCGCCGGTCTCTGAAACAGGGGGGACACAGGCTGCCAGTATTGAAGAAATCAGCAGCAAAGACACGAGGATTAAGAGGACTTGACGTATGGAGAATATCAACCGGGGCTCCTTCACACCGCTCCCACAATTTTCTTCCAAGCCGGGCAATCATAATCAAGGTATTGCTGACAGCGGTCCGGCAAGGACCGCGGTGCTTCAATGCCAAATTGCCGCAGACCAACCGTCAGGTGGCAGAGTGGCAGCCCCATTACCGAAGCAAAACAACCGGTCATCCCTTCTACCGGATGAAAACCTGCATGCTGGATGGCATAAGCTCCCGCCTTGTCCATTGGGTCGCCGCTGGTGATATAGGCATCCATCTCAGCATCTGAATACAGCCGCATCGGGACATCCGTCCGACAGACATCATCATAAGATTGTCCGGTCTCTGTATCGATCAACGCAATCGCCGTATAAACCTGGTGGCGCTGTCCCCGCAACTGCACCAGCATCCGCCGGGCGTCCGCCTCATCCGCTGGCTTGCCCAGGAGTTCATCCTCATCCACAACAATCGTGTCCGCCGCGATCACCAACCCATTCTTTTGGGCAGCAATAACCTGCGCTTTTTCGCAGGCAAGACGGCAGACGTAATGCACGGGGGATTCTCCCGACTGACGACTTTCGTCAACATCCGCCGGGAGGACCTCAAAAGGCCAACCGAACAGCAATAGAAGCTCTTTTCGCCGGGGAGAATTCGATGCGAGGATCAGGTTTTTCATTGCAGGGATTCTAACACATCCTCTCTTTTCATTCTACGGGCTACGGGTGCTCTCGACTCTCAGGCGGAACCTACTCACCAGATGAGCGCGAATCCGGTAAAAAAAGACCCGGAGAAAGTGCTTCCACCGGGATGGAATTATTTACGGGGATTAACAATCAATTAATTAAATGTAAATCACTGCCTCAGTAAGCGTATCTTTATACGTGTGCTGCGCGGGCAATTTCTGCCAGATGTTCTGGGCTGGTGCCACAGCAGCCACCTACGATCTGCGCACCAGCATCAATCCAATCCGGCACCAGCGATCCCATCCCTTCGGGCGTTACCAAATAGGCCGGGAGCCCTTTCTCATCCATCTCGGGTAAGCCAGCATTGGGTTTGAACCAGATCGGCTTATCGGTTGCCTGGCGTAATTGCCGCAGTGCTTGCAGGTTCTCATCCAGGCTGCGACCGCAATTGATCCCCAGTACATCTACATCCAGCGCACTGATGGTCTCCGCCATGTCTTTCGGGCGGACCCCCATCATCGTGCACGTACCACGGTCATAGCTGAAGGAGCATATCAGCGGAATCTCTGAATCAACCGCCCGCACCCCACTCACTGCTGCACTCGCTTCATTTAAGTCAAACATCGTCTCAATGACGATCAGGTCCACCCCATTCTCGCATAATATTTGCGTTTGCGCTGAAAAATCAGCCTCTGCCGCTTCCATGCTCAGCGTCCCCAGAGGCGCCAGCATATACCCGGTGGGTCCAATCGACCCAGCCACCAGCACCTCCGTCGCTGCGGTCGCTTCCCGGGTGATCGCCACGGCATTGCGGTTGACCTCCTCAAAATGGTCAGCCAGGTTGGAGACTTCCAGTCGTAAGCGAGTACCACCAAAGGTGCAGGTCAGGATGATATCCGACCTTGCTTCAATAAAAGCCCGGTTCAAAGCCAGGATCGCCTCGGGATTATCCAAAACCCATACTTCAGCAGCCGCTCCAACCGGCAACCCCATCTGCTGCAAATTGGTCCCGGTGGCACCATCGGAGATCAAAATTTGCTCTGCAGCCAAACGAGTCAAGAAATCCCTTTTCGCCATTCACCACTCCATTAATCAGATTAATCCAATAAAACAATATTGGATCAGTTTTCTTCACGCTTGATCTGGAACCGGTCAAAATCACGGGCAACCTGAACTGTTGGGAAGATAGTTTGCGCTTCTTCCAGCACATCCCGTTCGCGGTAACGCCGGGAAAGATGGGTCAGGTAAAGCTCGCGCACGCCCGCCTCCTTTGCCAGAGCAGCCGCCTGCGCGGCGGTGATGTGACCATACTGAGCTGCCAGTTCTTCCTCTTCCTTAATATAGGTCGCCTCAATCACCAGCGCGTCGGCATCCTGCACATGCGGGAGGAGCTGGTCAGCCCGACCGACATCACCGACCACCACCAGTGAGGTGCCCTTACGGGCATCTCCTAAGACCTGATCTGGTTTGATTTTACGACCATCGGGCAATTCCACCACCTTACCTTCCACCAGGTCCCGTCGCCAGGGTCCGGGTGGGATATGCAATGCTTCCGCTTTCTCTGGCAGGAAAGGTCGGCGGCTGTATTCCTCAAACCGGTAGCCCAAAGAATCAGACCCGCGGTGGTCCACTCCAAAAGCAGAAACCGTGAACCGTTCTGTTTCAAAAAACTCTCCCGGCCGGATATCATGGAGGGTGACCGGTGGCGTGCCATGATACCCGCGCAGGACAACCCCGAAGATCAGATCATGGACCCGGTCCAGGGTATGCTGGGTGCCGTAGATCTCGATCTCTTCCATGACCTCCCAACGAAGGAAGGTCGAGACGAGACCTGCCAGCCCCAGGATATGGTCAAGATGTCCGTGAGTCAGGAAAATCTGGTTGAGTCGTTTAAAACCAACACCAGCGCGAAGGATCTGCCGTTGAGTCCCCTCACCGCAATCGATGAGGAAGCGAAATTCTTCGTGCTGGATTAATAATGAAGACAGCCCTCGATGCACCGACGGTGCTGAGGCCGATGTTCCCAAAAATACGATTTCAAACAATGATTTGACCTGTTTTTCTTATCGGGATCTCAGTCAGATCCGATGCCTGCGATCAAACGCATCAATCCAAGTACGCCCAGACCTACCTGGACACCCTCACCCGGTGTAAGTTTGGGTTGTGAGTCTTCGCTCTCTGCTCGTTTGACGAGTAAAAATGCGGCTGTAGCGCCAGCCAGCGCACCGATGACCGTTCCGATGAGGATGGTCTTCGTCTTCCAGTTCTTGTCATTCATCTTATTTTTCCTTGTCTTCATCATGTTGATTAGGGTTGAATCCATAATAGCCGTTAATGATTTCTACTACATTGAGCTTGGAAATTCAAAAGGGAAACTTATCCCTTTGACCGTCCAAATAACCTATTGAAAAACCTGCCCACACCAGCCATGAAACTTTTTACTGCAATGGATGGTTCAACGACCTTATTAGACCAGTATTTTACCTGAGCTGAGATCAGACCTGAATACTGCTGTCCAAGATAAGTATAGGAAGGCAGGATGTTCAGGACCCGCCCCACTAAATAGATCAATCCGCCTATAACAAGCGTCCCAATTATCGCGATGAGCATCACCGGCAGGATCAGCCAGATGAAAGAGGTATCCGCCCAACCGGAAATCCGACCTCCGGTGTCCCCGCGAGTGGCTGTCAGGATCACCAACACAGCAAGTGTGAGAGCCAGCATAACCCCCACCCCCACAGGTGCCAGGATCTGCCAGAACCGTTGCTTGTTATGACGACGATAGCTCGCCCGATTTTGAATTTCTGATTTGGTTGTTGAAGAATGTGTATCCATGTTATCTATTTTAACATGAGTCAGATGATTAACCAAAACGTTCCACCATTTCACATCCAATCGAAGCCATAAATTTGGAGAACAAGCGGATCCCGGTCATAAGTATTCCCCAAATCCAACCCTTCCAACCTGAAATACCCTCAATTGCACCTGGGGGCTTCATTAATTGAGTTTTTATTGTATAATTAACGCTGGAAAATAAGTCGGAAGACTTATCAAAATATTGAAAATTTGTTCATCTGCCGCCCGTAAATTATGGCTGCGGTCAAGATATCAAAAAGAACCGTACGAAATTTTTTCGCCGGCGTCCTGCCAGGCATAGTGATTTAATAATGACATCAGTTTTGAAATGCATGTAAGGGCATTGAATTACAATGGAATGCCAAGCCATTATCAAGATTAGAGTCAGATGATTTAGTACAGGATAGACATGGTCAAATATCTCACTTAGGTCATCAAAGTCGACCATTTGGGTTCCACTACTGGTATTGAGAACCTGGTTTACCAACTAGCCTATCCTTTACCTTATCAAAGCCAAAAAGGATTCTTACTGATATGACAGCCGTAGCCCCTCGGGTAGCGCTACGGCTGTCTTTAGTTTAAGAAAGATTCGATGGAACGGGAAATCACAGCCATCAAGGCACAAAAACGCAACCAGCAACGGGTAAGCATTTACCTAAATGGAGAATTCGCCTTCGGGCTCTCCCGGTTTGTGGCTGCCTGGTTGGAACCCGGACGAAAATTGACTGACGCAGAAATTGAGAAGTTGCAGCAGGATGACACCTATGAGGTGGCATTCCAAAAAGCACTGCAATTCATCAATTACCGCCCACGATCTGTCGAGGAAACTCGCCGGCGCCTATTAAAGAAAGGCTTCAGCGATGAGGTGGTCTCTACCACCCTAGAAAAATTACTCGCCAATCACTGGCTGGACGACCTCAACTTCTCGCGTCAATGGATTGAAAACCGGAACGCTTTCCGACCCCGCAGCGATCGGCTCCTGGCCCATGAATTACGGCTCAAAGGCGTGGCAGATAACGTGATTGCACAAGCGCTCGATAAATTTGGTGGCGATGAAAACGAACTGGCTTATCAGGCTGGCATTAAAAAAGCAAAAAAGTGCCGCTATGAAACCAAATTCGATTTCCTCAAGAAGGTCGGTGACTATTTGGGTCGCCGCGGTTTCCACTATGGCATTATAAAACCCGCCGTGGAACGTCTTTGGAAAGAATTCGCACTCCCCGAACAAGAGCGAATGGGCGAAACTGAAAAATGGAGTGAAAATAATGGATAACACTGTTTTACTGATAGCTATCAGCGCAGGCGCGTTGCTAATGGGAGGTTTGATTGGTTTCGTGATCAAACAATCCCTGGTAGAAAATAAACGCAAAGCGCAAAATTTGAAAGCGGATCATATCATCACGGAAGCCAAAGAACAGGCGCGTGAAATTGAACTCGAGGCAAAGGATAATGCCCTCCAGATCACGCAAAAGGCTGAAGAGGAGTTGAACCGCCGAAGGAGCGAACTCAGCAAAGAAGATGACCGTTTGCAAAAGCGACGTGAAGAATTGGACCAGCGGCTTGAAAAATATGAAGAACGCGAAGCGCGCCTCAACAAACGCCAATCCAGCATTGATAAACGCACCAACGAGATTGATAATTTATATGAAGAGGTCATGGCAGAACTGCAGCGGGTCTCTGAGATGACCAAGGACGAAGCCCGCGAGGTACTGCTGGCTGAAACCGAGAAGGAAGCCCGGGCGGATATGGCACGGATCATCCGCCAGATCGAGAGCGAAGCCCGGGAAAAAGGTAATGCCCGCGCCCGGGAATTAATCGCCGACGCCATTCAGAGGGTTGCCTCTGAGAAGGTCGCTGAAGTCACCACCTCACTGGTCAACCTGCCAAACGAGGAAATGAAAGGCCGGATCGTTGGCCGCAATGGGCGGAACATCCGGGCATTCGAACAGGCTTCCGGTGTGGATGTGATAGTAGACGATACACCTGAAGCAGTCACCGTGTCTTGTTTTGACTCGGTCCGTCGGGAAATCGCCCGCCGGGCGCTATCCCGCCTGGTGATCGACGGCCGCATCCACCCGGCAAATATTGAAAAGATCCTCAAAGAAGAAAACGAACAAATGGATGAAGATATCCTGGAAGCCGGCGAGCAGGCTGCTTATGATGCCGGCGTGGCTGGGCTGCATAATGAGATCCTTAAAAAAATGGGACGGCTCAAATTCCGGACATCCTATGGTCAAAACCAACTTGCCCATGCAGTAGAGACCGCGAAGATCGCCAGCGTGATTGCTGCTGAGCTGGGTGCGGATGTGGAAGCCGCCAAAGCAGGCGCCCTGCTGCACGACCTCGGCAAAGCCATGGATCACAATACCGAAGGCACCCACGCCCAAATCGGCGGGGAATTCGCCCAACGCCATGGCGTCAACAGCAAGGTTGTCAACATCATCGCCTCCCACCATCACGAATTCGATCAGGAATCCGTTGAAGCCGTGATCGTAGAAGCCGCTGATGCCATCTCCGGTGCTCGACCTGGCGCCCGCCGGGAAGACCTGGAACAGTACATTAAACGTCTGCGGGCATTGGAGACCATCGCTAATAGTTACACCGGTGTGGACCGCAGTTATGCTATCCAGGCAGGACGCGAGGTGCGCATCATCGTCAAACCAAATGAGATTGATGACGTTGAAGCCAACCGCATGGCGAAGAACATTGCCCAACAGATCGAGGAAACAATGCAATACCCCGGTCAGATCCGCATCACGGTCATCCGTGAGACCCGGGCGACGGAATACGCAAAGTAAACTGATTTGAAACTGAAATGACAAGAGGTTGTCCCTATATATAACAGCTGTTTATTTAACTCAGACAGGTCACACATACGATAGAATAATTATTAATTCATTCTTGAGCTAAAGAAATGATACAATAACAAGGTATTTAATTAGTGGCGATTAGGAGGAAGAATGGTTAATAAACAAAACTCAGGAGTAGATAAAGGCGAGTTGATTGAGAAACAAGTCAAGATCATTAGAAAAAATCCTGACCAAATAAAACCTATTTACGTAAATGATTTCCTTGTAACTCATTCAGATCAAGAATTCTTCTTAATGTTTTCAATAGTAGAACCGGTTCATGTATCATCACAAGATGAATTAATAAATATTGATTCGGTCGATGCTATTGCCAGAGTAAAGCTTGCATTAACACCTAGTTTTGTCAGAAAAGTTTCTATTGCATTAAATAGCAACATAATAAAATTTGATAGGAGACTTGATGATGATTCAGAAGACAGATCAGAGTCAGATTAAATTTGAAATAACACCAGAATTAAATTTTACTGACAATTATGCTAACATAGGTACCCATCCATCAACGTCTGGTAGTGATGTCGATTTATCTATTAATGGAAATTTTCAGAGAAAACCTAATCAAAAGCTTACGAAAAATGCAAGAAATTCAATTCATGTTTCACTAAATCCTTTTCAAAACCTGTACAAAAATAAAATATTGGACACCATTGATAAATATTTTGAAGATATTGCAAATGATAAAATTTCAGAAATTGATGTTTCTTATGATAATGATGATGAGACTCTAAATCTTCAATGGAATATTAGAAATTCAACATTAATTGTTGTGATTGGACCTACGCCAGGAAGTTCTTTTTGGGTCTTTTTATCTGGGAAAGAGGATCGCGTTATGAGAGCAAAAGGTGATCTCGATAAATTTCTTCTACTCATTCCAGGATTAATTGACATAACTGAACGGACATCAACAGAAAATTAAGGGGATATGGTGAATAAGAAGAATTGTCTAAAAGGTCTCCCGTCAAAAGACTTCCTTTTAGGAAAAGGAATCAAGTACAAAGCTTTCAAACCTCCAAACAATGCAGTACCTAATAATGGTTGGGTTGAGTCATCTGTCAATTGGGAAGAAGATGAGACTAAACAAGAATCAGTGAATATTCTATTAACCAAAAGAAAAGATAATGGAGATCTTCAGTTTAGAGCTGGGGTTGCTCGTGTACCCCTAAAAGAAATTGATAGAATTATTGAACAATATGAAATAGAAAATCAATTTAAATATAATGAAGATCCAATTGAAGGAAATAAATATCATGGTAATCTTCAATTCCATACAACCTTACTTAGCATTAAAGAAGATTACACACAGGTTTGTGCAGCATTAGCTAGAGCTGTGGTTTGCCGAATTCTTCCTTCGGAATAATTTTTTTATTTGTATGATTGCTTCACCTCCTTCAAACTCTGTGTTCAGGGGGTTTCAAACCCCCAACGAGGCGAGGTGACAAATTATTTATCCCACAAACGGGTTATTCTCCCGCTCATAACCCACCGTGCTCTCCGGGCCGTGACCGGGCAGCAAGCGCGTCTCATCCGGCAGGGAAAATACCTGCTCGCGAATGCTATGCAGCAAGGTGTCCAGATCGCCCCCTGGCAAATCCGTCCTGCCAATCCCCTCCCGGAAAATAACATCCCCACAGAACAAGACGCCCAGCTCCTGGCAGTAGAACATCACGTGCCCGGCGCTATGACCCGGTGCGTGGCGTACCTCTACAACTGGAGGCTGGTCACTCCACAAACCCAATCGCATCCCGTGCTCAAAAATAAGACCAGGTTCGGGCGGTCTGGTGATCGACATCCCAAACCGGCCTGCGCCTCCTTCATCGCCATACCAATCCCGGTCCGCTGGATGCAGCCCCACCGGCAAGGACGGGTTGTAAGCCATGGCAATCTCTCCTGCCCCGGCAATATGGTCGAAGTGGGCGTGGGTCAACCAAATTTTCCTGAGGGTCCACCTGCTATCTGCAACCCGAGCCAGGACGAACGAACTATCAAAACTGGGGTCAATCACCACCGCGTCACCGCTTTCACGATCCCCGAGCAAATAGACATTGTTGGGCAATGGTCCCAGGCTCATCCGAACAACCTCAAGGTTCAACTGATACCTCCATTTTCAACAGATAATTGGGATAAGTCATGACCGTTACGGCGGGCAAAGCGCAGACTGAATACGAATGTTGCGATCACACCGCAGATCCAGGAGAACCACATCAGGGGTCGCCGCCCCACCCGATCAGCCAGGTACCCGGATGGGATCTGACCAAGCGTCATGACCAACCCATTGATCCCCAATATGGAGCCAATCAAGATCGGATCAGCACCGAATTGCTGGATATATAGGGGCTGGAAAATATAGAACATGCTCTCACCAAGTCCCCAGGTAAGCATCGCCGCGGACAAGATTTTTAAATCACGTGACATTTAGAATGCCTCATCAATCAATAAAATCTTCAACAGGCAAAACGGCTCGCGGCAGGTCCGTCAGGCTTTCCAGCCCATCTTCAGTCACGACCACATCATCCTCAATCCGAACCCCGCCTTTACCCGGCAGATAGATGCCCGGCTCGATGGTGAATGTCATCCCCGGAGCCAGGATCTGATCGTTTTCATCAAAAATATAAGGTGCCTCGTGCGCTTCCATGCCCAAGCCGTGCCCGGTGCGGTGGATGAAGGCACTGCCATAGCCTGCGCTGGTGATCACTGATCGCGCAGCCCGGTCTACAACACCGACATCCAGCCCCGGCTTACCAGCCTCACGACCGGCAAGGTTGGCTGCCAGCACAATCTCGCCAATCTCATGCAGTTCAGGGTCTACCTCGCCAAAGGTGAAGGCGCGGGTGATATCAGAGAAATACCCTTCATATCCGGCGCCCCAATCCACCAGGAGCAAATCACCCGGTTTCAAAGCGCGCGCTGTCGGTACGGCATGCGGGTTGGCGCTATTTTCACCAATCGCCACGATGGGTGGGAAGGGTAAATCGGGGTCCGAGCCGGCTCGTAAAAGCTGGATGATAAGCTCGTTGGCAATGGCTTTCTCGGTCATCCCTTCCCGGACGGTCTTCAAGGTTTCCAGCAGCGCCTCTTGCGCGATCCGGGCAGCCTGTTTCATCTTCTCAATTTCGTCCGGGTCTTTTTTGATCCGTAACGCAGCCAAAGCAGAGCTGCCGTCAACAAATTCAACCATGGGCAGGGCTTCATCGAGATACTTAAGCTCCAAAAAACGCAGACGGGTAGGTTCCACCCCCACCTTCCCATTCATCAGGTTCAAACGCTCAGCTGCTTGTTCAAACGCCACAGGCCAGGTGGCAGGATCATCCCCATAGGTAAATGCCTGAAAATTAGCGGCTTCACCATGCAATTTTCCCTTTTCCAGTTCCGGAAGGACCATGACCACCGCACCCAGACAGGTGACGATCAACACCGTGGGTCGCTCCATTAAATGGAAATGCAACCCGGTGAGATAGGTCAGGCTGGGTCCGGGATTCAATACCATCCCAACCATGCCATGTTTCTCCATTGATTCAACCAGTTTTATTATGCGTGCGACCATCATCCTACCTCCTTGAATGCCAATGGCGTTTATTATAACGTAGGCTAGGGGATAATAAATGGAGAATTGGGCATGGAACTGAAAACTGTAAACATATTTCAGGACGACACACACATACCCAACCCTTCACCATTCACATCGTCCCTAATCGCCCAATCACCCAATACCTACTCCCTGCAGACCCCTTGACTCCTCACCCATTTCCAATATAATTAAGACATAAATTATCATAATTGGTTGGAGTATATTCATGCTTATCTGCTTGTGTCTGAAGCGGGGTCGCTAGTTACCGCTCAGACGTCCTAACTGAAAGAACCATCAGCCAGTCGATCTGGGCGGCGGACAGCCCCGCAACCTTATGCCATATGCGGTGCGAGAGTTTCGCTGCCTTTTGTGTTAATCCAACTGGCTTCGTCTTTTAATCAACACCGCTCATTCAGTACAGTGAAATTATTGACCATAAATGGAGAAAGAAAATGAAAATCTACAACGATATTACAGAACTCACCGGCAATACGCCCCTGGTGCGATTGCACCACCTGAATAAGAATGCCTTGGCTGAGATTGTCCTCAAGCTCGAGTACTTCAACCCCGCTCACAGCGTGAAGGACCGGATCGGTGTGGCAATGATCAACGCGGCTGAAGACGCAGGGTTGCTGACCCCCGAAAGCATCATCGTTGAGCCCACCAGCGGCAACACGGGGATCGCCCTTGCCTTCACCGCTGCCGCGCGGGGCTATAAATGTGTGATCGTCATGCCAGAGAAAGTCAGCTATGAACGCAAAATGATGATGAAGGTCCTGGGGGCTGAATTGATCCTCACCCCCGCTGAAGAAGGCATGCAGGGCGCGATCACCAAAGCCGAAGCCCTGGTCGCGTCCGATCCGCGTTATTTCATGCCCAACCAGTTCGCCAATCCCGCCAACCCAGAAGTCCATCGCCGAACCACCGCCCAGGAGATCTGGCGTGACACCGATGGTAAGGTGGATATTCTCGTAGCCGGCGTCGGGACAGGCGGCACAATCACCGGCGTGGGCGAAGGGCTGAAAGCCCACAATCCAGACATCCAGGTGATCGCAGTGGAACCAGCGGCTTCACCGGTCCTCTCCGGTGGGAAGAAAAGCCCCCACCCCATCATGGGAATCGGCGCGGGTTTTATCCCCCCAATACTCAACACGGAAATCTACGACGAGATCGTGCAGGTCACCGGTGAAGATTCCTTCGACACCGCCCGCAGGCTGGCATCCGAAGAAGGCCTCCCGGTTGGGATCTCTTCTGGCGCAGCGACCTGGGCAGCGCTGCAAATCGCCAAACGACCCGATAATGAAGGTAAAATGATTGTCGTGATCATCCCATCCTTTGCCGAACGTTACCTGAGCACACCGCTCTTTGACGACCTGCGCGAATAGAATGATTTACCGGAGGAACATCATGGATCACACTTCAACGCTGAACGTCCCCCACGCCACCAAAGCGGAAGATAGTAAGGAGATTGGATTGTTTAGAATGATCATTGAAGATATCCGTTGCGCACTGCAACGCGACCCCGCTGCGCGGAACTGGCTGGAGGTCCTGGTTAATTATTCAGGTCTGCACGCCATCTGGCTCTACCGGATCAGCCACTGGTTATGGGAACGCAAGATCTACCTCCCGGCACGCTGGCTCTCACAAACAGCGCGCTGGCTGACCGGTGTCGAGATCCATCCCGGAGCAAAGATCGGTCGACGATTCTTCATTGACCATGGTATGGGTGTGGTGATTGGCGAGACCTCCGAGATCGGTGATAACGTCACCTTCTATCACGGCGTGACCCTCGGCGGTGTCAGCATGGAAAAAGGCAAGCGCCACCCCACGCTGGGAGATAATGTCGTGGTCGGCGCTGGCGCCAAGATCCTGGGAGCGATCGAGATTGGCGCTTGCAGCCGGGTGGGGGCAAACGCAGTGGTGGTCAAACCCGTCCCGCCGGACTCAGTTGTGGTCGGCATCCCAGGGCAGATCGTGAAGCGCAGCGAGAAGCGTACCAACGAAACGCCCGACCTGCACCATGACCGCCTGCCCGATACACTGGGTGACACCTTGCGGCAGGTGCTGTCCCGCCTGGACCGGATGGAAGAAGAGCTGCACGTCCATGAAAATGGGCATATTGAAATTGATGAAGAGGGCAATTGGATCGGCTCGGATTTCAGCATTTGAGATCGAATTAAAATTCAACACCCCCGGAGGTAGAAATTCCGGGGGTGTTTTTATATCAATCCAGCCTTAACCCTATGCTTGCCTGTTTCGATAGAGATCCAGGGTCTCCACGGCATGGCGGAGATGGGGAATGACAATGCTCCCACCGACAACCATGCCAACATTGAAGGCGTCATAGAGCTCCTCATCCGTCCAACCGGCATCCACACATTGAATAATATGGTAGTCAATACAATCATTGCAGCGTAACACCATGGAAGCGACCAAGCCCAACAACTCCTTGGTTTTAGCATCCAGCGATCCATCCTCATAGGCTTTGGTGTCAAGGTTGAAAAATCGCTTGATCCCCAGGTGGTCAATGGACTCAATCCGCTCATTCATCTGGAGGCGGTAATCTTCAAATTTTTGCAGTCGATCTGTCATGGGAAATACCTTAGCGTCCCTTCCGCCGGACGGTCTCACGCAAGGTGCCAACCAGCAGGATTAACACGAGCACGGTGCTGCAAAAGATGATCCCATCGGTATAACCGATCTCTTCAGGTGTCGGCGGCAATGCGTTGGGATCAGCAAGCGGGGTCCCCGTTCCTTCAGGTGTGCCACTATCCTCCGGGGTTATTGAGGCAGTGTTCATTGGCGTGGGTGTCTGTTCGTCCTGTGAAATCGGGCGGACAAAAGCCAGACTGGAGAGGATCAAAACACCCAGAACAAGGACAAGCAGAACCCATTGCAAGCCAATTCGCTGTCGTGAGGGCTGCGGTTGAATTTCCAGGTGTGGCATTACTGTTCCTCCAGGCTTTCCACCGCCACCTGCGCAGCCTGGACAGGGTCCACCAGGTTTTGCAGGATCTGGCGGGTGCCTTCGCGCAATATCGGGCCGAGACTGGCGATCAGGTCATTGGATGGGCGAAGTTGGGTCATCACTGCAACCTGGCTGGTAGTCGTCCGCAAACCCTGGTCTTCCCATCCCTCCAAGGCGGATGGTCGTGGTGGCAGGTATCCAGCAGTTGCCGTCCATTTCGCCAGAAAATCCGGTTGGATCAAAAATTCCGCCAACTCGACGGCAATAGGGTGCCGGTACTCTTCCGGCGCAGCCACTGCCCAACTCATCCCCGTACCCAATGAAACTGCCCCAGCGGACATTGGTAATAAAGGGGTCATGGATGAATCCGCCGGAAGCTCCTTTAAATAGTTCGACAGCCAGGTAATCACCAGGTTGATTTGACCCTCACGGAAAGCTGACCAAACCTGCCCCGCCGTCTGGTACTGGTTCAGCCAGCTGGGAATGATACCGATTTCCACGCCTTCCTGATACAGACGATAGACCTCCGAAAGCGGGTCAACTTCCAATACCGGCCGGCGTTGGTTATCCTGGATCGCTCCGCCCTCAGCTTGATACAATGCAAGTGTAAACAACGCCTGGTCGCTATCCGCCGGAAAAGCCAGAGGGGTATTCCCAGCAATCAAACTTTCCCAGGTGCCGGGAATTTCGGGGATCGTCATCGGACGGTAGACCAAGACTAATGCATCTGCCGCAAAGGGCAAGCCAAAGGTGCTTCCCTGCAGGAGTGCCATTTCGCGGGTGAACCCGTACCAATCGGCGTCATCCGGGATCTCGGTCAATCTCTCCAGAGGATAGATCAGGCTTTTGAGTGCTGCGGTCTCGAGATCAGGACGGGATAAGGCTATCAGATCCGGTAACGCATCAGGGGCAGCTGCGCTGGTCGCTGTCAGGGCATCCAACAACCCGCCCGGACCGCTCGCCGCCTTCACGCGGACATTAATCTCCAGTCCATCGTGCAGGTCCGAAAACAGCTGAAGCTGGTTCGCGAACAAAAGGCTGGCATCCGTTTCCAGTGCAGGGTCCATCTCTGGCGGCACCCATAATGTTAAACTGGTCACAGGCTCCGGCGTGGCTTCCACCGTTGTGGTGGTCGCCGGGGTCGGTGTCAGATCACCCGTATCACCGGGCGGCAAAGTGGCTGTGGGAGTTGCATCCGACAGCCAGGGAATATCAAAGGGCAGGCTCTCGCATGCGGAGAGCAAGAGAGCTAAGATCAGCCCCAGCCCCAAAAGCGTTCTGATTATCTTCAAATGCCTGTCGCCGTCCTTTCCAACAATCAACCCAGTTTAATTGGTTCGCTTAATAGTTTTACCAGAAGTTTGACTGCATTTTCAACATCATCGGTATCAACCATCTCCGAAGGCGAGTGAATATAGCGGCAAGCCACGGAGACACATCCGGATGGGACGCCGCCGCGAGTCAATTGGATCGCGCGTCCATCCGTGCCACCCGCTTCCAGGACTTCCAGCTGGTAGGGAATACCTGCATCCTCAGCCGCTTTAACCATCCAATCCACCAAACGGGGATCCGCGATGAAGCTGGAATCCCGCACCTTGATCGCCGGACCATCACCCAGAGCGGTCGCCATCTTCGTGCTGGGCCGGGGGGTGTCGCCACTCCTGGTCACATCCACCGCGAACCCAACGTCCGGATCAACGCCATAGGCAGCCGTGGTAGCACCGCGTATCCCGACCTCTTCCTGCGTACTGAACACAAAATGCACCTCATGTGGGGTGCTTTCAAGCTGCTTCAAGGCTTCAATGGCGATCACGGCGGCGATGCGGTCATCCATGGACTTCGCCACCATGCGCTTGCCCAGATCAAGGAAAGGGCGCTCAAAGCCGCAGACATCACCGATTTTCACAGGGCAATCCTTTTTGCTGGTTGCGCCCACGTCAATGAAAAAATCTGACAGCTTCGGCATCTTCCCGCGGTCAAGGCCATCCAACCCAATCACGCCGCGGGTGCCGTCCATAAACAGGACCCGGCCGCCATAACACGTCAGCGGATTGATCCCACCAATGTTTGTGAAGCGGACAAAGCCACTGTCATCAATGTGTGTGACCATCAGACCGATTTCGTCAATATGAGCTGAAACCATCACACGCAGCCCATGATCGGTCTTGGTGCCTTTCTTCGCGATCAGGCTGCCCAGGGCATCTACCCGGATGTCATCAGCAGCATCACCGATCGCTTCGCGGATCACGTCCCGGATCTTATATTCAAACCCGGAAGGACCGGGGGTTTCTACAAGTTTCTGGATTAAGGATTTCATCAAAGTGCTCCTGAAATATAAGGTCGAATGATTAATTTTATTCGTCGGAAACGCTTCAGTCCCGCCGTTCACCTGCCAGCAGCTCAGGGGTCACCCGCGTCAGTGCGGCATACAACAAGCGCAGGGTATTCGCCCAATCGTCCAGTCGGGCGATACTGGCTGCGGTATGCGCGTACCGTGAGGGGATCGAAACAGAAGTGCTGGGAATACCACTGCGTGTTTTATGGATCACGCCGGCATCCGTTCCGCCACCTCCGGGTTGCCGGAATTGATAGGGAATCCCCTCTTGATCACCAGTTTCCGTGAGCAGTTTCACTAATCGCCGGTCGGCGATGGTCGCACGGTCCATCACATAAATGGCAGGTCCGGCATCCAGGCAAGTGTTGTACTGGACGTTCTCGTCCTCCTCATCCCAATGCGGCAGGTCATAAGCCGGGGTCGAATCGACGGCGATGGCCATGTCAGGGTCAAAGGCATAAGCTGCCACGCGGGCACCCCGCAATCCGACCTCTTCCTGCACAGTAAAGGCTGCCAGCAGATCAATATTATCCGGGGCATGTTTGAGCAGTTCAATCAGGGTCGCCACTCCCAAGCGGTCATCCAGCGCCTTAGCGCGGATGCTCGGACCCAGGAGTTCAAACCGTGTAGCGAAGGTCGCCCGGTCGCCGGGTTTAACCTTCTCGCCGATCTCTGGTCCGAGGTCGATTCGCAGAGACGAAACTTCAATCTTGTTCTTCCGTTCTTTAGCGGTCGTCAGATGGATCGGTTTGGCGCCGATCACGCCAGGCAGGTGGTCCCGTCCCACCAGGACAGACTTCCCGGGCAGCTGGCGTTCATCAATCCCGCCCACACACTCAAATTCGAATAAGTTGTCATCATGCTTCTTGACGATCATGAAACCTATCTCGTCCATGTGTGCAGCCAGCATCACCCGTACCCGGTCATCCCCCCGTCCGAATTTCGTGGCAAGGACATTACCCAGCGCGTCCACTTTCACTTCATCAGCGATCACCTTTACTTCGTCGAGGACAATCTGGCGCACCTCGTGTTCGTCGCCCGAAACGGCGGTGGCGTTACAACATTTTTCCAATAATTCAATCTGGCTGGCACCAATCTCCGGCGCTATGCCTGTAGATACTTCAAACTTCTTGGTCATCGATCACTCTTCCCAATTGAACTGGTCTAAGGCGTCCGGGGCGAGGTCGGCGATAAATTCCGCCATCAAACGCCCCGTACGTCGAATATCTTTTAATGAAACGGTCTCGACCGGTGTGTGCATATACCTCAAGGGGATGCCCAGGATCGCACACGGGATGCCCTCCGCCACGATCTGGACAGCCATAGCGTCCGTACCTGACATCTTCGGCATCAGATCCTTGTTATAGGGGATTTCCAATGCTTTGGCTTTCTTCTCAAAAGCATCATACAGCGCCGGGTGGATGTTCGGCCCGTACCCCAACCCGACGCCCTCTCCAAAGGGCAGGCTGCGCCAATCGTTAGAGTCCTGGCTTTTGGCAAAACAGACATCGACCACGATGGCAATATCGGGACGGATATCAAAAGGCGAGGTCAATGCGCCGCCCAGCGTTTCTTCTTCCTGGACGGAAGCCACTGCCCAGACATCCCAATCATGCAACCGATTTTGCAACGCTTCCAGGCATAGGGTAGTTGCAGCCACCGATACTCGGTTATCGAGCGTATGTCCTGCCAGCGCTTCGCCGGTGAGTTCGAGGGATTGCTGGGCATAGGAGACCAGGTCCCCAACCCGGACCTTCTCTGCGACCTCCTCCGGGCGCAAACCCACATCAACCAGCAGGTATTTCATCTCAACCGGTCCATCGCCGGCTGACTCGGGCAAAAGATGCGCCGGTGGCTGGACGACCACACCGGACAGTTCCTCCCGACCGTGGACGGTCACCAACTGACCGGGCAGGATCCGGTGATCAATCCCGCCGATCTCGGTGATACGCATCAGACCATGCTTAACTTCGGTCACCATCATGCCGATCGCGTCCATGTGCGCCGAGATCAACACCCGGTGGCGGGGTTCCTCACCCCGGCCTTTTTTCAAGCCCTGCAGGCTGCCAATTTTGCTCACCGACAGATCATCGGTCAACGGTTCCCATGCCTCCCGGATGATCTCTCGGATCGGGCTTTCAAATCCGGATAGACCCGATGCGGATGTCATCTTCTTCAGTAATGCTAATAACTCACTCATAGATATCAGGTTCCTCGTTGAATAAGAATCAGGGTGTCTCAGTGTCCGTTGGCGTCGGCGTCGGCGTTGCCGTCCGGGTATTCGTCGCCGTGGGAGGAATATTGGTCTCTGTCGGGGTGGGCGTTGCCGTCCGGGTTGCGGTGCTGGTAGGCGTGAGGGTAACCGTAGCCGTGTCCGTCGGTGTAGCTGTGGGGGGTTGGGTCCCGGTTTTTGTGATTGTTGGCGTCTCAGTAGGGGTAAAGGTGATATAAGGCGTCAGCGTGATCGTCGCGGTCCTGGTGGGGGTCAAAGTCACGGTTGGAGTCACTACCGTTGGGCGGGTTTGATTGATTCTTAATACCACCAGCCCCAGACAGTAACAGGGCAGGGTGATCAATATCGCCAGTATGAGCAAATAGCGAATCCGCTTGGTGCTGCTGAGATCCTTCAATATGCCTCCAACCATCAAATCATATCACCAGGAATTAGACCAGGCAAGTTAAAGTGTACTTCAAAAGCGCAGTGCAGATAAAATTTTCCACTACCTTTCAAGAGACAGGTTCCTCATCCATTAATAATTTCGGGCGTAAACCTTTGATGAAGCCGATGATAATCAACATCGCCAGCCCACCAGCAAAACCGTTGTTATATAGGTTCATATAACCGTGCATGCTGCCTACATGCATCACCATCGGTAGGTGCAGCGCACCAGCGATCAAACCAGCGAGGATGCCAAATTTCCCCGCCAGCGGCGCCACCGTCGTACAGAATAACGCCGCCAGCAGTGGTCCCGGATCAGCATGATTCCAAACGTTGGGAATCACAAATAAATACACCCCAGCCATGATTGGGAGGATATTCCGGGGATGTTTCCCTAATGCACCAAACCCCGTTACGGTAAAGATCCCCGCCAGGATAGCACCATTCAAATCACCGCCGACTAAGTGAACGTACCCCAAGGCGATCAAACCGACCAAACCCATGTTCACCAGTGTCGTGCCCAGGTCGGTCATCACCACAAAATCGGAGGCGAGTCGGCCAGATTCCGCCCAGAGCTTCTTATATTGGGAAAATTCTGCTCCCCAGATGAAACCCAAAACTATCAGCCCCAACAGCACAACCAATACAAACCAGGTAAGAAAACCCGTATATTCGGTCGCCCAGTAGAACGCCGGCTCGATTTCCAACCCAAATCCGCGCATGGTAATATAAACAACCGTTGCAACAAATCCACCCGTCGTGCCGGTATTATAAAGGTTATAACCCATATGGAAACTGTAAATATGCTTCATTAAGGCAGCCAGCAAAATCCCGCACATAATCCCAAGCAGGATCCCACCTACCACGCCCCACCAGCCAAAGTCAAACCCGAATGCCACCTGGCTTACGACCGGACCCAGAGTCGTCCCAAATAATAAGGGCGCTATCAGGTCTTTCATCGGCTGGTGGTTAAAAAGGCTGTCGTAAAGATAAACTCCTGCAAATATCGGCAGAATATTGAAAGCGTTCTTACCAAAAAAGGCGAACCCGGTCAGCGTAAAGATCGCTGATAGTAAATAGCCATTGAATCGCGCCTGGATGAGCCAAGCCAGACCCAACCCCATTAACGTGACCAGACCCGCATTGAAAAAGGCTGCGCCAAGGTTAGCATATGCGATATAGTCTGTGATGAGAATGCTTGGCGAGGTCAGAATAGAAAATTCACCTAGCAGAACCTCATTTGGCGAGTTGACCAAAAAGGCGATTACGATCATCCCGGTGCCAAAGATGCCGATGAGCAGCGTGATCCGTTTCCTATTCAAAATTGGATAGGTTGTCTCTTGTAGCAAATTACACCTCCAGGTGGGGGTCAGGTAAAATGAATGGGCAAAGTATCCAAAACGTGCGGATGATTCAATTATTGAATTGATCTGGCATGCTTGCTAAATCAGGCCAGACATTCGGGCATCAGTTTAACCAATTAACACGCCTGGATGTCAGGTCGTCCAAACATGTAACAACATGTACGGGTTAATCCATTTATTTTAACATGGAAAATTCAAGAATCGATGATACCTGTAAACCCTTTACCGCAATATGTCACCATCGCCCGCCGGGATATTTTAGGCTCCAGGTCGAGATCCCCTATGAAGAATGGTCTTCCATAACTCTGTTTACGTGATCATCATCCACGAGCAGAAAATGCTCTTCGTCCATACCCGATTTCCCGTGGAGACGGATTAAGCCGGGTGAGCCAATCGAATCTCTCTTTCACAGGAAATCCGGGAGGATATGGGCATTCTTGTCAAGTTCAGTGATCTAATCCATATTGGTAGCCGATGAGGACATACCTGATTTTGAATCCGCGAAGCCCAACAGGTCTCGATTAAGGAGTTGAGCCCCGCCGATGTCCGGATCCGAGTTCACAAGGTTTTGAAAAATGTTTTGAAATCTCAGGATGATTAACCCGGTTTGCGCGCCGTGAACCACACGCGCGGCGAAGTAGTCTGCACCTCGCCGCGCTTATTCAGGCTGCCGAACATCCCGGCGATCTCAAACCCGGTCTGGTGCAGGAGAAATTGGATATCCGCGATCGGGTAACCGCGCTCCTGGTGCGTTTCATCAAACCGCTCCCACAGCTCATCACGCTGCTTGAAGACTGTGATCATCATCGTCGCCACCTGGTTTTCATAATCAAAATCCTGCCGGTGGATCTCAATGAAATCATCGGCTTCATTCTGGATAGTGGTTTCCTGGCGCATCCAGTCCACCGCCAAACCGTAGATCGTATTCATATCAAAAATATAAAAGCCGCCCCGATGCAATGCGCGGTAAGCGCCCTGAAAAGATTCCTGCAGGTCTTTGACCGTAAGCATATAGTTCAGGCTGTCAAAAAAACAGGTGACCAGGTCGAACGCATCCTCAAAGGGGATCGAGCGCATGTCTTCAACCAGGAAATTAACTGGGACATCCGCTGCCCGGGCGCGTTCCCGAGCCAGTTCGATCATCCTCTCGGATTGGTCAATGCCCGTCACGTTATAGCCCAATTGTGCCATGGCTACTGCAAAACTCCCCTCCCCGCAGGCGATATCCAGCAGGTCGGTGGGCTCGATTCCCAGTTCTTCTAAATACTCCGGTAACACCGATTCTGCCAACCCCTGCGAAAACCGAATATATGGTCCGCGCTGGTATATGGACGCAAACTGGTCATATAATGGCATCAGAGTCTCCTTTTTTCGTTTCGATCAATTATATATCCTCCTCCGGTACACTTCCTGCACCACCACATTCCTAATAATCAATGTCAATTTCCTAGTAACCTAATACCTAGTACCTCACCAGAACCATGCCCTTTTCACTACCCACCATTCACCACTATAATAATCTCATGAAATTCTCCCTGCGCCGCCTGCTCCTCCTCATTTCAACAGCCCTTATCCTGGCGGCTGTGTTATCTCCTGGTGTGCAGGCGCAGAACCTGCCCGAAGAAACCTATGTTTGCTGCATCTACGGGTATCCCCAAACTTACGAACTCTCCTGTGAAGCACGTGCCGCTGTCGATTGGGCAGCTTTTTTCGGACATTCCATCACGGAGTATGACTTCATGGCGGCACTCCCTGAATCTGACAACCCGGAAGAGGGTTTCGTTGGCTATTGGAACGGTGTTTGGGGGAATATCCCGCCCTACTCCTACGGCGCACACCCCCCACCGGTTGCGTCGACCTTGCGGGAGTTCGGCGTGCCCGCCCAAGCATATAGCAATCTGACCTGGGACGACCTCCGCCACGAGATCGCAGCGGGTCGCCCCGCCATCGTATGGGTCATCGCTCAGATGTGGCCTGGGACACCCATTGAATATGAAGCACCCAGCGGTGGGATCACAACTGTAGCTCATTTCGAACACACTATGATCCTAACCAGTTACAGCGAGACCAGCGTCCAGGTGGTGGATGCCCTCACCGGGCAGACCAGGTACTTTTACCTGGAGACCTTCCTCAATTCCTGGTCCGTGCTTGGCAATCGCGCCATCCTGGCGGGCGACCTGGAACCGACGCCGATGCCCACTCATACCCCTACGCCCACGCAGACACCCACCCCCACGCCCACCCCCACGCCGACCCCTTCTCCCACCCCTATCGGCAGCGTCACCGTGCAGCCTGGTGATACCCTTCTGGGGATCGCCATGGCAAACAACACCCCCTGGGAGGTGCTCGCGACCCACAATGGGCTGGGATATCCCTATTTCATCTATCCCGGGGATGTGCTGCAATTACCCTGACAGTGTAATGCGTTATTTTTAAAAACACCCGTAGACACGCTTGCAACGTAACTTTTTTTACATTCCAGAAAATTCAGATTTCTTCATATCTGCACCCCCAGTGTTCAATATCTGTCACGCAGGCTTCCCCTCGCTTCGCTCGGTGGAAGCCATGCCTGACCTACTTTTTCAATGCTCCGTAGGAATTTCATTCCAAGGAGAAATAATCTCTTAAACCCGCCATCTCTCGGACCTTACAATATTGCACCGCCCATATATGCAGCTCTTCGATGGATAAGTATTGATGAAAACGTATTCAACTGACTAAGTCTTCGCGTGAATACTTTTCATCCAATTTCGCCAGCGCATACGATGTAAGTGCACCAACCACGAACAACAAAGCGCTGACGGCTAAAGCCCGCCCTTGTACTCCCTCCGGTATAATCACAATAGTAGAGCCTACAACAATACCAAGGATGAAATGATACATGAAAGCGTATAATTTCTTGAACATCCATGAAATCAACCTGGCAAATAGAAGTACGCAAATGATCGTGCCAAGTGCAAGTGGAATGATCACACCCAGGTCAAGGTGTCGGATACCGAACGCCATGGGCTGATACAATCCCAAATAAATCAAGAAGTTGGACGGGCTCATACCAGGGACGACGACACCCACCCCAATCAGTGCACCGCTCAACAACCAGCTTGTAAAGGAAGGAATAAGCTGAACGCTGCGGAAACTCTCCATCCAGCACATCAAGAACACGGTGCCACCAGCTATTAGCACCAATACGAGCCAATGCCACCATTTTCTGCCTTTTTCCCCCGAAGTTTTGAAGAGGGAAGGGAAGGTGCCAGCAATGAAACCAATAAAAAGCCATGTGAACTGAGCAGCATAATTCCTAAAAGCAAAATCAACCACTGCAGAAAATGCTACGATACCGATCACGCCGCCAATCCCAACCGGAATGAAATAAAGTACATTCTTGATGAACTTGTCCTTCAAATTCCCCAGGAAGCGCATCAGGGGTTCATAGAGACCAAACACCACAGCCAAGACACCACCTGAAAGCCCAGGCGTAATGAAGCCAATGCCCACCAAGACGCCCTTTAACAGGCGCACTATCCAATCAAATACAGAACTCTTATTCTGATTTCTTTTTATCGTCGTCATTTATTACTCAAATCCTAATCATCCTAGAGATTTTCATCACATCTATACTCAAGCTATTATATTCTTTGGCAAGAAGCTAGAATGGAATTAGATATTTTTGCCTGGTTGATGATGGTTGGAAATTCAACACCAACTTAGGAAGACCTATATCCCTTTAGTCGAATAGAAAAACACTGTGTACCACATAACTTGGTACCCACAGTTACAGCTGGTATTCTTTCATCAGCTTGAGGATGCGGGCAAAGTGTTTGGCACCCTTCACATACAAATCCAGGCTGATCGATTCATTCGGCGCATGGGCTTTGCTCTCTGAATCCCCGGCGCCCGAAGAAATGATCGGCACGTCCAGGTATTTCTGGAAGATAAAATTAGGTCCCGAACCGCCGATCATGGGGATCACCCGGGTCGGTTTTTCATAAACGTCTTTCGCAGCTTCCACCGCCATTTGGATTGCCGGGTGGTCCGGATCAGTCTTGGCGGGGGGGTTGCCACCCAGGTTCACAATCTCAATATCCTCAACTCCGTGTGAGTCCAGGTGTTTCCGGAGCTGCGCCAACACCACCTCCGGTGTCTGGTTTGGCACCAGGCGGAAATCAACCTTTGCCCTGGCTTCTGCTGGCAGCACGGTCTTGGAGCCTTCACCCTGGTAACCCGCGGTCAAGCCGCAGATAGTGCAGGTTGGCTCATACACCTGTTCAATCGCCAGGTCCAGTTCGTTATCAATACCTTTCAGGAAATCATCCAGGTCATACTTCTCCTTGTAATACGCCATCATCTCCGGCTGTTGTGCCAGGAGCTCTTTTTCACGGTCCGTGGGTGGGACAACGTCCTCATAGAAGCCGGGGAGTAGAATGTTCTCATCCTTATCCTTCAAGCTGCTCAACGCCCACACTAGCCGCCAGGCTGCATTTGGAAAAATCGAACCCCCCGTGCCGGAATGCACATCCTGGTTGGCAGTGCGCGCATGCAGTTCCACGTAGCAGATCCCGCGTAACCCCATCATCTGGATAGGGGTGTTAGTGTGGTCCACACCGCCGATCTCCCACACGCAGACATCACCGGAGAGCAAGTCCTGGTGTTCCTTAACAAAAGGTTCCAGGTTGACACTGCCGATCTCCTCCTCACCCTCCACCACAAATTTCACATTGCAGGGTAATTCACCCCCAGCATCCAGGATGGCGTCAATTGCAAGCAGGCGTTCGATGAAATTGCCTTTGTTATCCGCCACACCCCGCGCATAGAGCCTGCCATCCCGCACCGTGGGTTCAAATGCGGGGGTTTCCCACAGCTCCAATGGCTCGGGTGGCTGGACGTCGTAATGGTCATAAGCAATCAGGGTTACATCTGCCTGCCCTTTCCGCTCGCCAAATACCACCGGCGATCCGCCGGTCGGCAAGATCTGGACCTCAAACCCGCGCGCCTTCAAGCTTTCCGCTACCAAGTCAGCGCAGGCTTCAATCCCCAGTTTCTGGGCAGCCACGCTGGGCTGGGCGCAAAGACACGACAGCTCTTCCACACTCTCATCCAGATGTTCTTCAATATATCGGTCAATGGCTTGAATGTTCATAATGTCCTCTCTGAATTTAAATAAAGCCTGTCTATTTTAACCGATAATTCCCCCAAAGATAAGCGCTCAAAAGATTTTATCTAAAAAGTTAATCACCCATTCCCCGGCGAAAGCGAACATCATCATTTTGAGGATCTTCCCGACCACACAAAAGATCAGGAATTTCCAGACCGGCATTTTCAGTATCCCGGCAACGATCCCCGCCAGGTCAAACAAGGGATTGGGGACGAAAGCCAGCACGAGGATGGTCATATCGCCATATTTCCTCATCCAGCGCACCACCCGCTCATAACGTTCTGAGTTTTCCACCACCGACCGCCCGCTGAAACCCGCCATATACCCCGAAAGTTCACCGAGCGCTGCCCCTGCCCCAGCTGCGAAGGAGACCCATAAGGGGTTGAACACCGCGCCCATTGCCGACGTGAACACCACCCCGGGCACCGGGATAAGGATGGTCGCATTTGCCAGGATCGAGAAGAGGAAAATGCCCGGATAGCCATAGGCTTGCAGCGCCTGGATCTTATCACGATTGATTACCAGGACAACTGTCAACGCGATCACCGCCAGCAAAACGGCGACCCGGATGAGATTCAATGCCCGCTTCGAAAGACCCCTTTTAGGGAATGGTTGATCGTTGATTTCCGATTCCTCAGAAAATATCTTGTTTTCCTTTGCCTTCAACGGGTAATTCTCCATTTAATAGGGACTGCAGTCGGGCAATGACCATATCCAGCGCCACAGCGTTCAAGCCGCCTTCCGGCACAATAATATCGGCATAGCGCTTGGACATTTCCACGAACTCAAGGTGCATCGGTCGCACAGTAAGCAAATACTGGTCAATCACGGATTGGACTGTACGCCCCCTTTCTTCGATATCCCGTTTAAGACGGCGGATGAACCGGATGTCCGCATCAGTATCCACATAAATCTTTACATCAAACAGGTTTCGTAATTCTTTTTCAACAAAGATCAGAATCCCCTCCACCATGATCACCGGCTGGGGTTCCACATGCACGGTCTCATCCTTGCGGCTGTGCATGGTGAAATCATAGACAGGCATTTCAATCGCCTGCCCCTTTTCCAGTGTCCGGATATGCTCAACCAGAAATTCTGTTTCCAGAGAATCGGGATGGTCGTAATTGACCTTGGCGCGCTCTTCAAATGGCAGATGGTTCTGATCGCGGTAGTATGCATCATGTGGCAGGTAGGCGATTTTGTCCCGCCCGACACTATCCAGGATCAATTCAGCCAGGGTAGTTTTACCAGAGCCGGTACCGCCCGCAATCCCCACCACCATCGTTTTTTGATTTAGTGCTTCAATCATCATGCTGAAATTATAACTGTTGATTCAGGTATAATCCTTAAAATACAAGGATAATCGGAGGAAGAATGTCTGCAACAATTATTGATGGCAAAGCGATTGCTGAATCATTACGAGAAGAAGTAAAAAAAAGCGTCACCGAACGGATGGCGAAAGGCTTACCTGCCCCCGGGTTGGCGACAGTCATTATCGGTGATAATCCCGCTTCAAGGGTCTACGTTCGGATGAAGCACAAAGCCTGCCAGGAAGCTGGCATTCTATCCATCGGACATGAATTGTCTGCGGACTCCTCCCAAGAGGAAGTAGAAGCGCTGGTGCGCGAATTGAACCGGGATCCAAACATCCACGGCATTCTGGTCCAGCTCCCCTTGCCTGCCGGGCTGGATGAGGAACAGGTGCTCAATACCATCAACCTGCAGAAAGACGTGGACGGTTTCCACCCGATCAACATCGGGCGCCTGGCGCAGAAAGGCCGGGAACCGCTTTTCATCCCTGCCACCCCCTCCGGCGTGATGTATTTGCTCGAACAGAGTGGGGCAAAGCTGGAAGGCGCCAATGCGGTTGTGCTGGGGCGATCGAATATCGTTGGCATGCCCGTCAGCCTGCTGCTGGTACGCGCCAACGCCACCGTCACGATCTGCCACTCCCGCAGCGTGGACATCCCCGCCATCACCCGCGAAGCGGACATTCTGATCGCAGCGGTCGGCAAACCCGAGGCTGTACGCGGCGACTGGATCAAACCCGGTGCAACAGTGATCGACGTGGGCGTCAACCGTGTGGAAGATGATTCCCACAAGCGCGGTTACCGCCTGGTCGGCGATGTCGCTTATGACGAAGCGGTGGAGGTCGCCGGTGCGATCACGCCTGTCCCTGGTGGCGTCGGTCCCATGACCATCGCCATGCTCCTGCGCAACACCCTCCGCGCCGCCCGCCTGGCTGACGGGAAGGATGCAGGGTAGCTACTTTATTACATCAACTTTCTCAGATGCTATTCTCAGTCGAATGAGTTTAACGATCCCCCTTAGGGGTCAGGGGTTTGTTATGACAAAATTTAATACTCCAACATAATCGTTACCGGACCGTCATTCACCAGCGCCACGTCCATGTGGGCGCCGAAAACGCCAGTTTGGGTGGGGATGCCGCAATCGGTCAACATCCGGGCGAAGGCTTCCACCAGTGGCTCCGCCAGGTCCGGCTTGGCAGCACCGATGAACGAAGGACGCCGCCCCCGGCTGTTGTCCGCATACAACGTGAATTGGGACACCACGATCGCGTCACCCCCCACATCCAGCACAGAAAGGTTCATCTTCCCGGCATCATCCTCAAAGATACGCAGGTGGGCAATTTTGTCCGCCAGTTGTTCGGCAATCGCCAGCGTATCTTCCGGCGCAATCCCCAACAGGATCACCAAACCCTTTCCAATTTCCGCGACCGTTTCCCCATCAACGGTGACCGACCCCGCTTTAACACGCTGTAATACGGCTCTCATACCCACTTCCAAAATTTAGTGAATTACTTTGGCGAACCGATCAACGCCTCAAACAGTTCTTCGACTTCGCCATCTTCGACGTGACGACCGGTAGCTTTCTTCGAGTAGATCAAATCACCATCGACTTCAACTTCAAATACCCCACCATCTGAAGGGATGAGGGTCAATGAATCGATCTCAGATGGCCACTTCAACAATAGATTTTCCGCCAACCTGACGGCTCGTGGTGCGTAGTGTCAAACTGCACAATAAGTGACATTTACTTTTACCGACATTAATAACTCCTTATTCATTAGTGTTTTATCATTTCTGATTATAGCATCCCTCACTACGCTCCCTTCACAATTCTCTTCTCACCCAACAGGATGCGCTATAATCAGGACATGTTAGCATCACTCAAAAACACCGAACTGGTCTGGGTAGACCAGCTACAAAAACTACATGACGTCGCCAGTGAACTGGCAGCACAGGATATCCTCGCTGTCGACACTGAATCCAACAGCCTGTATGCCTACCGGGAGCAAGTTTGCCTGCTCCAGTTTTCCACCCGTGAGAAGGATTACCTGATCGACACCCTGGTACTGCCCGACCTTTCCCCCCTGGGATTGATCTTCAGCTCAGACCGGATCCTGAAGGTCTTCCACGCCGCGGAATATGACCTGATCTGCCTTTTCCGGGATTATGGCTTTCGCTTCAATTTCCTGTTCGACACGATGATCGCCGCCCGCACCCTGGGATACCAGAAGATCGGGCTGGGCTCGCTCCTCGAGAAATTCTTCGAGATCCAGATGAACAAGAAATACCAGCGCGCTAACTGGGGTAAACGCCCCCTCAAGCCGGAGATGCTTGAGTATGCGAGGCTGGACAGCCACTACCTGATCCCCCTTCAGGAACGCCTACGAAAAGAACTGGAGACATCCGGACGCTGGGAACTGGCACTGGAAGACTTTCGCCGCCTGACCCAGAACATTGAAGACACCACCGAGACGTCCAAAGAAGACTTCTGGAAGCTGCGCGGTGCCCGGGACCTGAGCCCCGAAAAAGCTGCCGTGCTCAAATCACTCTACCAGTTCCGGGAAAACCAGGCGGAAGCGCAGCACCGCCCGCCTTTCAAGGTCATCAGCAACCAGGCGCTGGTCGAGATCGCCCAGACCTGCCCAAACCACAAAGAAGAACTCTCGCTCTTATCCTCCCTCAACGAACGGCTGGCGCAACGCTATGGCAAGAAGCTGATGCAAGCCGTGCGGGAAGGCAAGAACGCCCCGCCCCTACACCCGCCCCACCACAAGCGCCCGGAGAACTCGGTCCTCGACCGGATGGACGCCCTGCAGGAGTGGCGCAAAATCACCGGGCAACACCTCGGCGTCCCATCTGATGTTGTCCTCCCCCGCGATGTCCTCACCCGGATCGCCTGGGAGCACCCCGCGGGCATGCAGGACCTGGAAGCGCAGATGCAGGACGTCCCCTACCGCTTTGACCGCTTCGGCGATGAGATCCTGCATGTCATCCAGAACGGAGATCATCACACATGAAACTCACCATCTACGGCGCAGCCCAGACTGTCACAGGCTCAAAATACCTGATCGACATCAACGGAAAACAACTGCTGCTGGAATGCGGACTTTTCCAGGGCAAACGCCAGAACACCTATGACTTCAATCTGAATTTCGACTTCGATCCCCAAAACCTGGGTGCCGCCATCCTCTCCCACGCCCACATCGACCACAGCGGCAACTTCCCCAACCTGGTCAAGCGCGGCTACCAGGGACCCATCTACGCCACCCATGCCACGCGTGACCTCGCGGATATCATGCTGAAGGATTCCGGGCATATTCACGAATATGACGTGAAATATGTCAATAAAAAACGCAAAAAGAAGAACCTGCCCCCGGTAGAGCCCCTCTACACCCTTCAAGATGCCGCCCAAACGATCCCCCTGTTCCAGCAGATCTCGTATGAGAAGGAGTTCCACCCCCTCCCGGGTGTAACGGCGCAGTTTGTGGACGCCGGGCACATCCTCGGCTCCGCTGCGATCCTCCTCGACCTGGAAGAAAACGGCAAAAAGACGCGCCTGTGGTTCTCCGGTGATATCGGTCGCCCGGATATGCCCCTGCTGCGTAACCCGGTCCTCCCCGGGGATTATGACGTCGACATCCTCTTAATGGAATGCACCTATGGTGACCGACCGCACGATAATACCGAAAAAGCGTTTGGGGAATTCAAGGATGTTGTCGAGCGCACGATCCGCCGCGGTGGTAAGGTGATCATCCCGGCGTTCTCCGTCGGCCGAACCCAGACCCTGGTCTACTGCCTGAACGAGTTCATGTCTTCGGGCGATCTGCCCAAGGTGCCGGTCTTTGTGGACAGCCCCCTGGCTGTCTCCGCCTCGGAGATCTACCGCCGCCATCCAGAGTGCTACGACCAGGAGACCTGGGATTTCATCTCGGAACACCGCCATCCCGCCCTCGACTTCGACCAACTTACCTATACCCACTCGGTGGAAGAATCCAAAGCCCTCAATGACCGCAAGGGCCCGATAGTGATCATCAGCGCTTCCGGCATGGTGGAAGCCGGGCGGATATTGCACCATGTCAAGAATAATATCCACGACGAACGCAACACGATCCTGATTGTCTCCTGGATGGCGCCCCATACGCTCGGACGCCGCCTGGCAGAACGCCAACGAGAGGTGCGTATTTTCGGCGAATCCTATTACCGCCGGGCGCAGGTCGAGACGATCAACGGCCTTTCCGCCCACGCCGGGCAGGGGCTGCTGGTGGATTATGCCTGTTCTGTGGCTGGGCAAGCCGCCAGAAAGGCAAAACAGATCATCCTCGTGCATGGCGAACCCGTCGCAGCCGCCGCCCTCCGGGAAAAGCTGCGCGCGGTCGAGGACCTCCCGCCCGTGCATTTCCCCGAGCGGTTGGCGACGTTTGAGCTGTAGAGCTGTAGGGTGGGTTCCCAACCCACCAAAAGTCCGTAGGGAGGGTTCCCAATTCACCAAACCCATGTAAAATATAAAATAAGTCCGTAGGGTGGGTTCCCAACCCACCATGATCATATAAAATATGCCAGAATACCGCCGAGTCCTGATCCCCGGTTCCACCTATTTCTTCACCATCGTGACATTCAACCGGGCACCCATATTCCTCAATCCAAAAGCCCGAAGGATCCTGCATGATGCCTGGCTGGACGTCACGTCCCGCTTCCCGTTCACCACAGATGCCGTCTGTCTGCTTCCCGATCACATCCATACCTTAATAACCCTTCCCGCGGGAGATTCAAATTACCCCATGCGCATCCGTGAGATAAAGCGGCTCTTCACAAAATCATATCTCGCAACAATCGGACCTGGCGCGAATCGTAATGAGTCTCGTGAAAAGAAACAGGAAGCAGCCATCTGGCAGAGACGGTATTGGGAACACCTGATCAGAGATGAACAGGATTTACACAATCACTTTGATTACATTCATTACAATCCTGTCAAACACGGATTGGTAGATCGTGCAGTCTCATGGAAATGGTCAAGTTTCCATCGTTATGTAAAAATGGGATGGTATGCTGCCGATTGGGGTCATGGTTTTGAACCCAAGGATAAACAGCAACAATTTGGAGAATGATTGGATTAACATATTTTGGTTGGTCAACGACCCACCCTACTCATTTTCGGTGGATCGCAGGGTGAGTTCCCAACCCACCACATCTCCATCGCCGGGCGCGTTAACACTCTGCCCTCTGATTTCGAGTATAATGAATGCCTGCCTGCTGGAGAGGTGCCGGAGTGGACGATCGGGGCGGTCTCGAAAACCGTTGTAGCCCTTGGGGCTACCGAGGGTTCGAATCCCTCCCTCTCCGCTTTATTAGTTAACCAGAAGGAATAATTCTGCGCAGGTCACGCTCCGCAAAGCAAGCGTGGCTTTTTTGTTGGCACGCGAGCGGCATAATGCATGACCTCCAGGATTGATTTTTTTAACCCGTAAAATTTAAAATAAATTAATGTATAATAGATTATAATTGAGGAGTAAGAATACTGAAAGCTCACACCACCGCACTCCTCCTGCACTCATTCAACTAAATCCTCCATCTGGTCACAACCAATGGAACAACGCCGTCTTATACCTGTTTCTATCTATTATCAAGCGAGGTAGCTATGAGAGCCCGAACCGCCATTGCTGTTTTTTCCCTGTTCTTATTCTTCCTGACCGGCTGCAGTGTCATCGAGTCCATTGCGCCACCGCCCGCTGCCACCGCCATCCCAACCCCAAAAAACGCCGACCCCACCCCCACCCCGGAGCCTACGCTGGGCGACCCGGAGTACATCAGTGCGGCCTTCTGCTGGGAGTCGCATATTGACGAGGGCGAATACAACCTGATCCGCTTCTTCCCCTCCGGCAACCTGATCGACATTTACGCTCAGCCCTACACCAGTTGCGAGGACGCCTGGGAAAACACCCACGATTACCTGGTTGAGGAGAACCTGATGCAATTCAACCACGGCAGCTACCACCTTTCTGGCACCTGGATCGTGTTCAACCTCGCCGCGCCCAACTCGGATAAGATCTCGGGTGAGGTGAAGGGCGAATATTCTGTCGGCACGATGAAGCTATACCGCGTGGGCTCTGATCCCCGTGAATATACCCTCATTTATCAGGGAGAGTAAAAATGACTGAAGAAAAAGCTATAAAAAACGAGACGCTAGCCCCGGAAGCAAAACCAAAACGCAAACATAAGCCCGTCATCCTGGTCATCCTGCTGGTGCTGGTAGCGATCCTGTTCGTGCTCACCAGTGTGCTGGCGGTGGTGGGCTATGATGTCTGGCGGGTGGCTTTCAATCCCCCGCTGGTCAAGCAGATGCTGGTGGACGAGTTCGTCGATTCCGCGCTGGTGCCCAGGGTACTTGAAGACATTTCCCTACGTCGCGCCCAGGAACGGATCGAAAAGGGCGAATCTCTCAGCGGCGTCAACGAACCGGATATTATCTTGCTGATCTCATATGTGGACTTTGAGCAATGGTCCCAGATGAAGGATTTGATCGTCACCGACGAGTTCATCACCCACCTGATCTCGGTCAGCGTGGACGGGATCTATGCCTGGCTCGACTCGCCCGACCCGGTCCCGCAGTTCGTATGGGAGATGGACAACCTCAAGACGCGACTGGTGGGGCAAGAGGGCGAGGACGCAATCATGATCGCATACGGATCATTGCCGGAATGCACCGAAGATGAAATCGCCGACTTCGAAAGCCGGCTGGCTGCGATGCCCCCGGGCGTGGAGATACTCTATAATTTGTGCCAGTTCCCGAGACCCTACCGCGAAGACCAGATCGACGACTACAAGCATGCGCTGGTGGACGTCAACCAAAACATCCCGGCGGAATATAACTTCAGCCAGATGCTTGGCAACGGCGCGGCAGCCTCGGGCGGATCCACACTGGTCAAGACAGCCCTGCGCGCGGCAAGGGTGTTGGGACAATGGGCCTGGGTGGTCCCGCTCGTGACCCTGGGATTGATCGCCGCCATCGGCGTGCGCTCGTTGGAGGACGCCGGGCGCTGGCTGGGTATCCCCCTGGTCATCAGCGGCGGGTTGGTGGTGGGCGGGACCTTCCTGAGCCGCGCCACCCTGCTGAACATGATCTACGCCCGCTTCAGCGCGAACATCTCCACCCTGCTGCAGGCGGAGGTGCGGAACAGTTTCTACCGCCTGTCGGGTTATGTATTCCAGCCGATGCTGATCCAGGGTGCGGTGATCCTGGGAATCGGCACGCTGTTGATCGTCGCGTGGGCGGTGTGGGGGCGGAAGAAGAAGGTGAAGGTGGAGGTGGAAGAGATTAGCCCCGCGGACTAAGAGATTTGTCACGTGGACTGCATCACACATGACCTACTCCTAAAAGACCGACCTAATCATATCTTCAACATTGTCCAGCCAGTAACGGCGGTAATAATCTGCCGACCAGGTGCGATCATCTGTGAACAGGAATAAGCGAACCTTTACTTTTAATTCCCCATACTCAAAAGTGATTGGTTCTTCATCACGCTCAAATAACTCCCGAAAGCCATCGACCTTGTATTGATACTCGGTCCTTCCCGTGCCTTTGGGATCAACAAACAGGATCTGATAGTTATTCCCTTTTTGCATCCAGAAAATAAAATCGGGATGGAAATTCGCGATCCTGTTGTCAACAGGGTAATAATAGGGGATGTTAATGTGATCCCGGGTTTCATCAATCCGGCTGAAGAGCCACCAATCAAAGGCATCAAAAGGATTGTCTTCTCCTGCCAGCACGGCTTCTAATTTTTCAAGGAATTTAACCTCACTTTTTACCTGAATCACGCTCCGCAGATAATCAAGCTTTTCATCATCCGACACCAAAAGGGGCAGGTAATAATGTTGCTGAATATGCTTGAAAACGACTTCTTTACCCTGATAGGAAAACCCATCAGAACCCTTCAACGCAGAAACTTGTTGCACCACCTCATCAAATTTTAGCTGGCGCGCCTCATACTTTGCCTCAAGCTCGGCAATTTTCTTCGGTTTCTCATAGAATTTATGCAGTTGCTTTTCAAATTCGGCAAACTCCACTTCGGGCAAATTGACCCGCACATGCTCATAATGGTTGATCTCGTCTTCCAAGCGCTTAAATTTCTCAAATTCCTGAGCATATAACGAAAGATATCGGATGACCTGTCGCACTAAAACAGAAATATTTTTATAGTGAGGTCCATCCGTCTTGAAATGGTTTGACTTATCATCTATGCTTGATCGGATGCTTTCGATTTGCCTGGGGGAGATATCATAAAGCGCTAACAGTAAGCGGTCATCTTCCAGATATTCGAGATATCGTTTGAGCTGATCGAGATTTTCCTGTGAGAGTGAGAATTTTGCCAGATCACGTTGATAATAAAGAAGCCTGTCCTGCTGCCGAAAAACAGGGATCAGCAGCAACCGCTCGCCGATGCTTTTCTTGTTCAAGCGCAGGCTAATCTCACGGCTGCCAGGGTATTCATCTTCCTGGTCCAGTTCTTTGACCACCGTTTTCAGAGCGTCCCGGTTAGTGCCGAAAATGAATTCGCTTTCTAAAGGGAGAATGTCGTGCTTCACCTGATGAAAGATCGTTTCCTCTGCTTCGTAAAGAACCCCGCTGGTGTGGAGCTCCCTGTACCGCTTACGATATCCAGCTAGCGGCTCTATGCGCGCACCGCGTCCAACAGACTGCAAAATGAATTTCTTGGCATCAGTGCCCATGCCGATATTGATATACATGATCACGTTCGGACGGTTTGAATCCCAGCCTTCATAAAAACTCCGTGACCCCAATAACATGGTGATACTCGACGTTGGTTGGTTCAGACGCTCGAAAAAGCCTTCATCGTTAAAGCGATGATTGATTTCATAGCCACTTAACTCTTGGGATAACCAATTAGAGATATCGCCAATCCGGATCAGGGCAAAAGCCTCATCGCTGGTCTTCATCTTAAAAGCAACTTCTTTACGATTGGAAGGCCGGAAGAGGATTTCGACCTGACCGGGTTCCCTTGAGTTAAACACAGCTTCCAGCAGATCAGCCTGCGTCAGGGAATCCAATGCCGCCTGATCCATCTTCACTTTCGTGGCGGGTTCGTAAAGATAGCCGGGCTGGAGCGCAATCTCCCCGATCAATTCCTGTTTTGCTGCCGCCCACTGACCCTCATCAATTTCACCATTGCCAATCCGCACCAACTCCCGAAAAAGCAATTTCAGGTCTGCATCCTCCGTATTAACAGAGTTGACCAGCGCCATCAACAAAGGGCGGTGATAAAGACCCTCGTGAATCTCTTGCACCTTTTGTCCCATCTGCTGAATATAGGCAAGCAGGATCAGCGCTTTCAACACAATCTTTTGCTTTTCGCTTTCGGTAAAGTCCTCTTTCCGGCGAAACGCCGTTGTTTCCTGGTCAAAGATATAGATATGCTTGCCATACCCTTTACGAATATATTCACTCAGGTTGAAATTATAAGCGGTGGTAACGATCTCGCGCGGGTCGGTGAAGGTAGCTGAAAAGTTGAACAGAAACCCGTTGCGCGAGAGGATTGAGTAGATCTGCTGGCGCTTGGAATCTTCCCTGTCCCCTTTGTGAGCTTCATCTAAGAAGATATACCAGCGCCCATGGTTGTCATAATTCCGAAAATCAATAATCTTCTCTTTTTGTTCGTCGCTCAGGTTATCTGAACGATAATAAAATATCGTGCGTTCATTTTCGGCGAACAAATTTGGCTGGGCTCGCTTAATTTCGCTGTAATCCCTCAGCTCATGCAACCGGATATAGAAACTCCCCGTCGTGTTGTATTCGCTGATATGGTCGCGTAACTGTTCGAGAAGGTCATCCCTATGAGCGAGGATGAGAATGTCGTTATTGGGAATCTCGCCGCGTTTGATCAGCTCATGCAGGATTTCAACCAGTTTGACGATCACCAGACTCTTGCCAGACCCAGTCGCCATCCAGAAGCAAATGCTGTTGATGAACTGCCAATAGGGCAGTTTTTCATCAATCGTATCGTAATAGGTTTCCTGTAGGGCGGCCACTCTTCGTTTGGCGGCGCTGGATTTATCGAGTGGAATATCCAGGTCCTCATCCAGCCCAAAATCTCGGTACCACTGGTAAAAAGACGCTTTTCGTTCGGGAATACCCAAGTCGGGTTCGCCATAATATTTCCAGAGCGCCTTCAGGGCATATTCCAGCGCCAGACGCTGGTAATCCCAGAGGGCTTTGTCGCGGGAAAACGACTCCAGGTCGAAACCCCGCCAGTTGGGCGGCAGGACGCCCGCAGGCAGATTATCGAGCATGCGTTGAAGAAGGACCGTGGTCATTTTAACCCCACCAGACCATCGGTTTGAGCGTTTCCCAATCAGGATCCGTCAGACTCATCCGTTCACCGTCCTGAAATTCGACAAATTCAGCGGTGATGTGCTTGATCCACTTCCCGCGCAGGTGAGAAAGCGTTTCAGCCAGGTCAATATCGGGATAAAGCCGTTCCGGGTGGAAGCGGACCTTGTCGGCGTCGCGGTCAAGTTCCACACTATCCAGCAATTTGAGGTCGCGCAGGAAGACATAGGCATGGTAAGGGTCCTGGTTGGGGTCATCGAAAAGGTCAGCGTCTTCATAATGCACCTTTTGCAGGACGTCTTCGTACTGCTCCAGGTCATAGTATTTGACGAGGTGGCTGATGCCCGATTCGCCTTCCTCAAAAACCGGTTTGCCATCCTTCCATTTGGGGTTGAAAGCTACTTTCTTGATACGAGGGATGATTACATCGTAAAAATGATCCCCCATTTCAACGAGAATGTACTTGCGCGACCCCCCATCTTCGCGGTTGAGGTTCATCACGGCATGGGCGGTGGTGCCAGAGCCAGCAAAGTAATCAAGAACAATCGCATCGGGATCTTTTTGGGTAGATGCATTCAAACATGCTTTAACATTGTAAAGAGACTTCGGAAACTGGAAACTTTTATACCCAATAATATCCCCTAATAATTTTGAGCCATGAACATTAGAATTAAATTTATTGTCTGTCCAAACTGTCTTGTAGCGATAAATCGATTTATATCTCTTTATGACCCATTCATTATTAATTTTTTGAAGAAATAGTTCATCGGATATATCTTCAACAGTATCTCTTGAATTCCTCCATTTTCTTTCAGTGTTATTGCTATCTATTGGATACACTTCAATTGAACCGTCCTCCAGTTCAATATTTGCATGATCCGGGTGATATTTATCATCACATACATCACCATATGAGATGATTTTTCCATTTTTAATGATGATTGGATAAAAGCAGTTTTTGGCATTTTCTCTTCTCGATTCGTCCCCTCCCCAATCACGGAGTGGTACAACATTTCCTTCTTCCCTTTCAACTCTACCAATGAGCTTTTTTCCTTTAAGAAATGAAAAATATGCATACTCATGTGTATTTGAAAAATTATCACCTTGAATCCCCCCATGATTATGGATTATCACTATACAATTGTGCTCATAATGTGGAAATAACTCACCTAACAATAACCCTAAACGCTCTTGTTCATTTTCATCTATTGCGATTATATTAACTGAATCATCATAAAGATATTCTGAACTTATACGAATTCTATTTTCCATCATGGACAACCATGTGGAGTGTACATAATTGTTTACATAATCAATTTCACTATAAGTTGCATTGTAAGGAGGGTCAATATAAATGGTTTTGATACTTTCACGATATTTCGATACTAAAGTGATTAATGCCTGATAGTTTTCACTATGCACCAACCAACCATCAAGTTCGTCATCCAAATCCTCGAAGCATGCCAATATTTGTATTTCCATATCCGGGAAGTGTTTTGTGTCCAACGGCAAATGATGCAATATCAAATGGGTGGATTCCTTGAGTAAATCCGTTTCGGTGATCTGGCGTAAAAGCTCCTTCGGTTGGACTCCCTTCTCAAGCATGCTAAGCGCAACCCACTCATTGATCTGCTCCTGCATGCCAGCATGGGCAAAGAGGTCCTCCAGCAAATCTGTCTTTTCCCGCCGGATGAGGTGGTCCAGCGTGAGTACATAGTGGCTGTTACGTACAAATTTGGGTTTATTCCAGATCTTCACTAATTCATCTTCAAACTGGCCGATGAAGCCGATCACCTTATAGGCGATCTCCTTCAACACCTGCAGCTGCGTCAGGCGTTCGGCTGACCAGATGTTCTTTTCGGCAAAGAGGTACTGATACATCCAGAGGTCAAACTGCTCTTCGAGAAAGGCGCGGGCATTCTTGTTGATGAAGTAGTCCACTTCCGATTGCTTTTCAAAAACCCGGAAAGCTTTTTCGAGGGTCTCGTCAGAGATAGATTCGCCTTCTTTGTTGAGGGCTCTCAAAATTTCTTCAATTTTGGTGATCCTGCCGCGCACAGAATAGGCGGTATCAAAGATAAGTGTGCCATCGGGCGCGACTTCCCGGAAGGAAAAAACAACCTCGCGCTTCTCATTGGCGCGTTTGTGTTCAATCTTACTGGCATCAAAGAAGAAGTCCACCTCATCCACTTCAACTTTCATGCTGTTGAAGATACGGTCCGTCTTGACGTAGTAGAGCATGTGGGTCTTCCAAAACAGCACCACATCACGGTCATCGGTATAAACCTTTTCATAGATATTCTGATGCAGGGGGGTATATCTAAAATAGATTGACCCACTTTCGCTGAAATAACGCTCGAAAAATGAATAGAGCTTGTCGAATAATTCCTCACGAAACCCTGGAAAGTCTTCCACTGCGGCGTCAATGTCTTGTTTCAGCTTGGGGAAGACCCCTTCCCGATAATAGCGGGACTTGATCTTCATCAGGTTGATAAAGCCCGATTCCCCTTCAATGTCAACACCGATAAAGATGTCGCGCAAAGCATCGAAAAATTGCTGTTCATGAAAATGATTATTGGTCATCAATTGCACTCCCTTATCGCAGTATTACGATTTTACCTTAATCGTATCATGCCTATCAAGTGAAAATATCTGATTCACCCCCTCACAAATTCCCTCGCCCACCTCCGTCTATCCGTCCCAAACGAATCCGCGCCTAGCGCTTATAACCAAAAAACCCGCGCCCCCTGACGCGAGTTTTCTTTTCCAGCGGGGAGGGAGGGATTCGAACCCTCGGTTGAGCTAAACACCCAACAACCACTTAGCAGGCGGCCCCGATCAACCACTCTGGCACCTCCCCAGTTACCTATTCAGTTGGTTTCCCTCCTGAATTCAGGCGGAGGGAGAGGGATTCGAACCCACGGTGGGCGCAAACCCACACCTGTTTTCAAGACAGGCGCCATAGTCCACTCGGCCATCCCTCCAGAAATCAGATTCTAACATTAATTGGTGGGGGAGACAAGAGAGGGGGAAAAATGTGAATGGTGAATGGTGAAGGACTGAAGTCCGCGGTCCAGTTCCCTCGTTTCACTCCGGGTGTTCCGCTACATCTCATGGTGATACACTTTCACGCCGTCCCCATAATCCAGCACCAGGATGTCTTTCGGCTTGCGCAACAGCCAATAGGCGGTCACAATATCCCCCACAGCCACAGCAAAATTCAATGAGACCAGCAGCATCACGCCGGGCACAAAGTTGAGCGGGACGATGGTCACGGCGGCAACCCCCAGCAACGTGATCACCACCAGCGGGGTCAGCGTGCTGAAGAGGTGGGCGCGCCGCGAGACATACCATTCCGGCGCGGCGGCATAGGCATAGAGACTGCGGAAGCCCAGTTTGGGCATCCTCCGGGTCACAATCCACAGCACCAAGCCGTGCAACCCTTCTCTCAGCACGATCACCAGCACCACCGAGACCGCCAGCAGGAGCACGCCCCGCCAAAATTCGCGCATGCCGGTGATGATCAGGATGTTTTCCGAGGAGAGGTACGCGGGGCGCAGGACCGCCAGGCTTTCGAGAAAGAGCCAGCTCACGCCAAACAACAGCCCCAGCCCGGTCAGGTTCAGGATCATCGCCAGTCCCCGGTTCTCGTTCAGGTCCAATTGACCAATTTGCTGATAATCTTGTGGTAGTTTTTGAGTCGTTTCAGGTATTTTCATCAGTCCCTCACTTTGGAAACCTCAATTTTTATATATCTAATTTATTTCCAATTCCTATGCCCTGGTTCCTGATTGCCTTCCCCCGTCAGGGGGAGCGGGTATGGGTCGGCCATGGCGTTATGGAAGGGCGCGGGGTGGTCATCTCCGCCGGACTTTCAGCTGTCACCAAAGGGGTCGCCGTTTGGGATGGCGTACCGGTCCAAATGTCTGCTGTCGCTTCTGCCGAAAGAGTCTCGGTCACGCCGGGTGCGGTCTCTGTAGCCTGCAAACGTCCGCCCCACCAGCGAAGCCCCAGCAGGATCGCGGACACCAGCGCGCTGGCAATCATCAACACAACCAGGCAGCCGATCACCCAGCGGCGTTTCTTCTTCCCACCCAGAATGCCCGCAGCTTTGGGCGGCATTTGCAACAGGACGACGGTGGTGTTGTCATGCCCGCCGCGTTCATTCGCCATCCCGATCAGGATCTCCGGCGCGTCCGCCAGGCTATTTTTCTGCAACACGGTGTGGATCTCCTCATCCGCCACCAGGTCAGTCAGACCGTCGCTGCAGAGCATGATCACATCCTCCGGCTGCAAGCGCAATCCCTGATTAGCCAGCGCGGCATCATCATCCTCGCCTTCAAAGAACCACAACCGGAAGTCCGTTTCCGGCGTTGTTTTGGAACCCAGGTAGCGGCGGATCACATGCGCGTTGGGATGATTGCCGCCTTCCTCATCCGTGATGATCCCAGCATCCAGCGCTTCCTGGATCCAGGTGTGGTCCGTCGTGAGCTGGAGGAGGTGCCCCTCGCGCAACAAGTAGATGCGCGAATCGCCCAGGTTGGCGGTGTAGAGCTGGTTACCGATCACCCAGGCGCAGGTGCAAGTGGCGCCCATCCCCGCGCGGCCCATATCCTCTTGTGAAGCTTGATAAACCGCTTCACTGGCACGGGTGATCGCCGCACCCATCGTCTTGAGGGGCTGTTGGGCGTCGCTGGCAGTGATATGTTCGGTGATGATCGAGACACCCATCTCAGCTGCGATCTCACCCGCGCGATGCCCGCCAATGCCATCGCAAAGGACGGCTAATAGCGATTGCGTCTGCTGCTTTTTCCCGGTCAGGAAGGCAGTCACGCCAAAACGGTCTTCGTTTTGCTTCCCTGTCAAGCCTGGGTGGCTGGCAGCTTCTATGGAGAGATGCGCTTGCTCGGTTTTGATCATAGGATTGGATCGTATTTTACAACGGTCCCTTTCTGTGCGGATAGCCTATCGCCAATTGTAAACCGGAATCCAGAATTACCAAAATGGATCAGGTCACCTGCTTTTATTCGTACACGTTCCGTGCCGATTTTTTTGTAATTGAGCCAGGTACCCCTTTCCGGATCCAGGTCTTTCAGCCAAAAAGTGCCGCCCTGGCGGACCAGTTCAGCCTGGACGCCGATCATACCGGTATCCTCAAGGAGTATATCAGCTCGCTCCGGATCACTGCCCACAATCACCCGGTCCTTGGTGATCTTAATCCCGGGGTCCTCATCACCGTTCCTGACCGTATGGATGGGTAACAGGATCGCATAAACCACCTTCTCAGACGAGTCCATCTTGTCGCGGCTTGCACTGGGGTCCATCCCTGCTTTGAAGAACCGGTTACGGATGTGTTTGACCTGGCGCGTTTGCCAGAGCCGGCGAGATATCCAAACTGCTAGAATGATCACCGCTGCAGCGGCGATCCCCCCGGCGGCGATCAGTCCGATCTGCTGCCACGATAACCGGGAATGGGTCTCAGGTTGGATGACCTCAACCTGCACCGGTGTCAGGAGCGTGGCAGCCGATAATCCCAGTTCATCCTCAACCTCGACCTGGATCGTATGCTCCCCGGATTCGTTCAGGGAGGATATGTCCCAGGAAAAGGCAGTAAATGGCGGGGCATTGATCACCTCCACAGCGACGCCATCCACAATCAGCCTGCTGGCGACGATTTCACGCGGGTGGTGGTCCGGAAATTCAATCATGATGCTCAGGGGGACAACAGCCGGTGTCAATGCACCCGCATCATCCTGCTCCCCTGCGATGGGTTCACGCGTTACCGTCGCTGGCGGAGAGAGCAGCATAGGGTTGGGCGGCAAGACCTCAATGTAAAACGGCTGGCTCTGACTGCTCACTTCCAATCCGGTCAGTGTCGCCCGCATTTCAAGCGGATAGGAGCCGGATGCGCGGATCTCTGAGGTGTACGTGAGGATGTGGGCGTAACCCAGGGCTGATAGCGCTGATTCCGGGTCCGGGATCGCTTCAACGCCCGTATAGTGAAAGAATTGTCCTCCCGTATTGGCGGCTAATGCCACCAACGCACTGCCCTGCTCGTTCGCCAGAAACAGCGCTTCCCCCACCATCCAGACATCCACCCGGATCCCCGCGCTGCGTGCCACTTCCGCCAGCGCATTGACAGCCGCGATTTGCTCCGGTGTGGGCGGTGGTGTGATATAGAGCAGTGCCTTATCCACGCCAAAGGGCACCACCACCTCGCGCATCGTCTGGATGGCTGATTCCAGGCTGGTCACATTCGGTTCCAGCAAGCGGAAGTGGGGCTGGTAGGACTCCAGCGCCGTGATCCAATCGCGAGGGGTTGTCGTGTGCTTAATGCGGGTTCCCTCATTGGTCACCACGGATAAGGCATCTTTGCCCTTAAACGTGCGGTGCGACGCCCAGTTCCGGAGGACATCGATCAGCTTCTCATAGCGCGAGACACCCGCTGCATCGCGCAAGTCCAATTCCCGGTTAGCATTGATTGCCAGCGTAAAAAGCACCCCCCGGTAATCCTGGTTCAATGAAGTCACCGGAACGGATTGTTCATTCTCAACCACCGCCAATTGCCCTAGCTGCAAATCTTCAATCGGCTGGTTGTTGGCATTCAATAATTTAAATTCAACGGACATATTGGGAAAACTGGTCGAATCCGGGGGCTGCACGGTCAGGGTCGCCGCATCCTGAGCGGCGACCGGCAAGAATTGCCATGCCGCCAGGAAAAGTACAGCGATAAAAATAAATAAATGAAAGCAAAGTCGCTTAATGATAGAAATGCCAGGGGCATCGTGCTGCCCCTGGCGTATGGTCGTCCAATCTTTTTTCGGAAATGCCTGCATTAATTTAATCTACATCTCTGTGGATCTATGCTTCTTCGTCCTGGCTCGTTTCACCGAAAAGTACGGTCGGGTTGAGGGCACTTTCACCGGTGAGCCGGCGATAAGTCAACGTCCAGCTTGCCAACACATAGGCTCTGAGCATGCCGCCCAGGATGATCAGGATTGGCAGGAAAATCAGGAACAGGATCCCGCTGATGATCAAACCCACAGCAAATTGCTGGAAGCCGGTGACGACCAGGTTGATCAGTAAGGGTGCAAATGCGAAGATCATTGGCAACCCGATGATGAGCCCGATGACCAGCTGGCCAATGCCAAGGATTAGGAACATGACCACCACATTGCCAAGATGCCTGGTGATCACCTGCCAGGCTTGACCGATCCCCTCGAAGATACCTTTCCCTTCCTCGACAATTGCAATCGTCGTGAAATTAACCATCAGGTTAATGAACCAGCCGATGGGGACCAATAGGAACAAGCCCAGAAAGCAGGTACATACCGCGAACAGAATGATCGGCAGGGCAAATATGATGGTAAGGATGAATCCCACCACCCGCAGTCCGATGTTCAGTAGGAATACTTTCCAGTAATGTGGCTTAAGCCCCTTGAAGATCGCCCCGAGGGAAAGCGGTTTGGCATCTTCATCTGCGTCATCCGCCATACCTGTGCCCTTGATGACGCCGGTGGTGCCCAGCGTTCCGACCATCAGGAAGAGCACCGAGAGAATAAAGATCAGCACTAAAACGCCAATGGCAATCACCACCCAGACCCACACCGGGATATCCGCCAGGGTTTGAAAAAAGTCTTCCAGTCCGCGTTGTGCCGAAGGTGACAGAAATGAGGGTCCATCCCAGGTGCCGGACTGGGTTGCGCCAGGCGCAGTGCTGCCACCACCTCCGCCCCCTCCGCCACCGCTGGACGCCCCGCATCCAGCCAGAATGCCAAAAAGCCACAGGATCTTATGTTTCCAGATGGTCTTCCAGGCTTTCGTAAGAATCTCGCCAAAATCCATTTTAAACTCCTTTTAAATTGTCTATCGTTTGGTTACTTGGGGTTCTTCCCCACTTCTATTATATATGGAAATAAATGGGGAGCCAAAGATTATCTGTGGTATTACTCCCACTCAATTGTGCCGGGAGGTTTGCTGGTGATATCATAGACCACGCGGTTGACTCCTTGGACCTCATTCACAATCCGGTTGGCGACTCTTGCCAGCAGGTCATAGGGCAGGCGCGCCCAATCGGCAGTCATGAAGTCCTCTGTGGTTACCGCCCGCAGCGCAATCACTTCTTCATAGGTGCGCTGGTCACCCATGACGCCCACAGCTTTGACAGGCAACAAGACCGCGAAAGCCTGGGCTGTGCCGGTGTCTTCATCATCCGCACCACCCCGGAACCGCAACAATCCAGCCCGGGTGAGTTCCTCCGTAAAGATCGCATCGGCAGCGCGCAGCTTCTCGACCCGGTCGAGCGTTAACACCCCCAGGCAACGGACAGCCAAGCCCGGCCCCGGGAAAGGCTGGCGCCAGACCAACTCCGGCGGCAATCCCAGCGCTTCCCCCACCACCCGAACTTCATCCTTGAACAAATACCTCAGGGGTTCTACCAATGAGAAATCCATCTCCTCCGGTAATCCGCCAACGTTATGGTGGGTTTTGATCCGGTGGGCGTGGTTGCGCTCAGGTGCGCGGGATTCGACCACATCCGGGTAGATTGTGCCTTGCACGAGGAAAGGCGGGTCACCAAGCTTGTGCGCAGTGGTTTCAAACAGGCGGATGAAGGTTTCGCCAATGATGCGGCGTTTTTCCTCAGGCGCAGTGACTCCGTCCAGGTTGCTGAAAAATTCCCCAATAGCATTGATGGTGACTAGTTTAGCCCCCAGATTCTCCCGAAACGCCTGTTCGACCCACAAACCCTCATCCTTGCGCATCAAGCCGGTGTCCACGAAAACTGCGGTGAGCTGGTCGTCGACGGCTTTCTGCACCAGCGCGGTCGCCACGCTCGAATCCACCCCGCCGCTGACAGCAGAAAGCACCCTTGCGTCCCCGACCTGCTCCCGGATCCGGCGAACTGCCCGGTCAATAATCGACTGAGCACTCCAATCGCCCTGGCAGCCGCACACCTCCAGAACGAACCGGCGGAGGATCATCGTTCCCGCCGGCGTATGCTTTACTTCCGGATGAAATTGCAAGCCGTAATAACCCTTTTCCGCGTTTCCGATGGCGGCAATGGGGCTGTTGGCGGTTTTTGCTAGGATACTGAAACCTTCCGGTGGCTGTTCAATCCGATCGCCGTGGGACATCCATACGCGGGGGTCATCATCAGGTTTGAGTAATCTTGATTCCTTGAGCACAGTAAAAACTGCAGGCCCATATTCGCGCTTGCCAGCTGCCGCGACCTTGCCGCCCAACGCCTGGGTGAGCGCCTGCATCCCGTAGCAGATCCCCAGAACGGGCACACCAGACCTGACCACATACTCCGGTAGATAGGGCGCGCCAGGGTCATAGACCGAACGCGGCCCGCCGGAGAGAATAAAGCCCCGCGGCTCAAGTGTCATTACCGCGTCTTCAGGCGCGTCCCAAGGGAGCAATTCGGAATAGACCTGCGCTTCTCGCACACGCCGGGCAATAAGCTGGGAATATTGGGAACCAAAATCAAGGATAACGATCGTTTCAGTCATGGGGTTCTCCGAGCTGCTCGCTGATCAGGTGCCAGTGCCACTGGGGGATGCTCTGGTTGGGTCCCCCGTTGGTGATCAGACGGTAGCCGCGCTCTTCGAGGAGAAATAGACGCACCAGCCTCTGGACGGCTTCAATCAGATCACCGTAAACCTCCTGCGATTCAAGCGGTGCAGTTGCCAATGAAGGTATGCTTTGTTTAGGGAGGATCAAAATGTGCAGGGGATAATCCGGCTGGGGATGGTGAAAAGCCACCCAGTTCTCATTTTCATATAGCCGATCTACGGGCAGGAATTGGTCCATGTGGTTGAAGAAAAAGGTGACCAGGGGCTGCATGATTCGCCATCTCGCTGCCCTGAGGAAGAATGAAGCGAGCTTAGTCTTCAGCGAAGATGATTTTGCCATCGTCCAGAGATGAAATCGGAACCAGGGCTTCAATCGGCACATTCAAATAAGCCAGCAACTCCCGCCCTCCTTCAAAGGTCTTTTCAATCAGTGCACCGATCCCCACCAGCGTTGCCCCAGCGGTTTGCGCCAGCCGGACCAACCCGGCGATGGTCGCTCCTGATGCGAGGAAATCGTCAACGATCAACACCCGCTCTCCGTTGCCCAGGTATTCAGGCGAAACGATCAACTCAACCATCCTGCCTTTGGTGTGCGAAGGTGCAACCGTCAGATAAACCGTGTCCGGCATGGTGATCGGTTTATGCTTGCGGGCGTAAACCACCGGCACCCCCAGATATTTAGCAGTCATCAGGGCGGGTGCAATCCCGGAAATCTCAGCCGTCAGCACTTTAGTTGGATTGACGGATCTAAACCGCTCTGCCAGCGCCTTTCCGCAAGCATCCATCAGGACCGGGTCCACCTGGTGGTTGATGAAGGGGTCAACTTTCAGGATCCCATCCCCGAGATTTTGTCCTTCCAGCTCAATCCGTTTCTTTAATGGTTCAAACAAAGCATACCTCCCTCACATAGGGTGAATGTTGTATAGACATTTTACATCGTTTTCGGGGGGAACCATGTTCAGTGACCGGACATTAACCAGATATTAAACATGCTGTTCGGGCGGACCCTTGTCCTCGACGACCTGGGAGCTGTCCTGCCTGCGCAAACGATAGAGGACCTCCTCAAGGATCTTGCGATTGAAACTGACCAAATCCGCGATCAATCCGATCAGGAAGGTCAGGAATCCCACAATCAATAAAATAGCTGTCAGGATCAGAGACTGAATGTGACCGCTGCCCTGACCCTGCAAATAGAAAAAGAGGAAACGCCCACCTAAAATCACTCCCACAGCCAGCATAAAGATACTGATCCAGGTGAAGATCCCTAAGGCGCGGTACATCGCAAAGGACCGGAGGATGGTGGCGGTGGAGTTGACCAGGTAATTTCGGACGCTGCGGAGAAGGCGTGAAGGCCGCTCCGGCGGGTTGGTCTCCACCGGGACAAAAGACACCCGCACCCGATTCGCGCCTGCCTGGATCAGCGTCTCCAATGTGTAGGAATAATTGCTGAGCACCATCGTTTGGAGGGCGACCTCCCGGGTAATCGCCCTGAACCCGCTGGTGGCGTCCGGGATCTCAAAACCGGCTGTGGCTGACACTACCCGGCTGCCAAAGGTCTGCAAAGCACGTTTTTGCGGCGAAAAGTGTTCCAGTGACCCTACCCCACGATCACCGATCACCATCTCTGCCTGATCTTCAAGGATCGGGCGGACCAGCTTTTCGATATTTTCCGCACGATACTGGTTGTCTGCATCGGTATTGACAATCACATCCGCCCCCAGGCGAAGACTGGCATCCAAACCATGGGCAAACGCTTGCGCGAGACCAAGATGTCGCGATAGGTGCATAATATGGTCCGCACCATATTCGCGCGCCACTGCCAGTGTGTCGTCTGTGCTGCCGTCGTCGACCACCAGGATCTCAACATCATCGAACCCCTCAATTGACTTTGGGAGTTGTGACAGGGCTTTAGGGAGGATATTGGCCTCGTTGTAACAAGGGATTTGAATGATCAGTTTCATAAGTAAAATTCTTGTGATTGAAATATAGTCTAGTATATCATGCTGTGGGCACAACCTGATCGTACCTATGAGATATTACCTGGCATTATCCTATTGAGAGAGTGTTGAAAAACATACCTGGGACTTTGTGTAGAATGACGCTCTACCTTGCGGTCATCCTTTAGGTTCAATTTACCAAATCTATCTTCTATAAAAATATCTGACGAGAAACAACGATAGTTCATCATTATTTATGGTTATTCAACACCCTCTTAGAATTTGATATAACCTGAAATTAATTATAAAATGGTGGGGATTGTCCGTTACTCCACTTTCATTATCCAGAAAAGAGGTCACTCCATGAAATCCGAACGTTTCAAGTCCTTTAATTACGCCATCGGAATGTTTGGCACATCCATTCCAATCAATATGCTCAAAACCTATGCAGCCATCTTTTATGTTGACCGCCTGGGTCTCACAACCCCACAATTTGCATTAATTCTTTTTGTATATACCTTCATTGACGTGCTGGATAACCCCGTATATGGTTTTCTATCCGATCGCACACGCACGAAATGGGGCAGGCGGCGCCCCTGGCTGGTTATCGGGACCCCCCTTCTAGTGCTAGGGTTGATTGCTTTCTACAGCACGCCAGAATTTCTTTCCGGAAATTCCCTCCTGGCATATGCGATGCTCTTGTACATCTTCACCGGCACGTTAGATTCAGTGATCAATGCTAATTACGCCGCCCTCTTCCCGGAACTCTTCCGGGATGACGCCAGCCGAGCCAAAGCCAACGCCATGCGCCAGGCTTTCCAGCTCGTTGCCATGATCATCAGCATCGCGCTAACACCAGTCGTGACCAATGCCCTTGGATACAGCATGACTTCGATTCTTTATGGCGCTTTGGGAGGTGTCGTTATTCTCTATATGGCGCTCACTTCCCATGAGAAAGAGGTCGAGCCCGATGAAGAGAAACCCCGACTCTGGGACAGTATTAAAAGCATTGTCTCCAACCGCAATTTCTGGATCGCGGGTCTGACCAACGCCTTTTATAGTGCTGCTATGTCTCTGGTACTCGCAGGGTTGCCCTTCTTTGTCAAATACACCCTCCAGATCCCCGATGCCCAATCCACGATTTTATTCGCTTCTGTATTGTTAATCGCTATCGGCTGTGTGGCCGTCTGGGCAATGCTGGTGCGGAAACACCGTCTGATCCCCATCTGGCGGATTGCACTGGGCGCGCTGGCTGTCTCTTTCGTTCCACTCTTCTTTGCAAATGGCCTCATCACAGCTATCGTCAGCAGCGCCCTGGTTGGGCTGGGTTTCGCCGGGGTGATCACGACGATGGACCTGATTGGCGCAAGGATCATGGACGAAGACACCCGAAAGTATAACGTCCGTCGCGAAGGGATCTATTCCAATGCCCTCGGTTTTATGAACCGCCTGAGCGGATTATTCACGAGTCTGGCTTTCCTATTGATTTTCCACTTTTTCGGGTTTGAGAGCGGGGATAATCCCGGGACCCAACCCGGCATGGCATCCCGTTTCCTGCTCACCATCTTCCCTTTGGTGCTCATGGTTATCAGCCTGGCTTTCTCCTTCTTCCTCAAATTCAAGCCCCGCGGCCACGAAGAGACATCCGTACCCCAGGTGGTGGAGGAGTAAACCATGGCGCTTATCCAGCTGGACCATGTACCGGAATCCGTCAAAGTCTGTTTGCCACTTTATATGATCCTCCCCGACCCCGGAAGGATGGGTAACGTTCCGTTGCGAGAACGCAAGGTGCTATATCTGCTCCATGGTCTGAGTGATAATGGCAGCGCCTGGCAGCGCTATTCATCCATTGAAACGATTGCCAATGAATATGGTCTGGTGGTCGTCATGCCGTCCTTCGGTCGCAGTTTTTACACCGACCAGCCTAACGGTCAGCACTACTTCACCTACCTCATTGAGGAGCTTCCGCTCTATTTGAAAAATGTTTTCGGTCTCGATCCAAAACGGGAAAGCACCCTGATCGCTGGGAATTCCATGGGCGGCTTCGGCACCTTCAAGGCTGCCCTCAACACCCCCGAAAGGTTTTCCGCCGCAGCGAGTTTTTCCGGCGCGCTTTCATTGGCGATCCTGAGTTTGATCCCGGATGACCCCCGCCAGCAGGAATTCACAGCTATTTTTGGCGACCTGGACAAGCTTCAGGGCACAGAGCACGATTCGATGGTATGGCTGCAAAAAGCCGCTGAACATCCGGAGGATCTCCCGAACCTGTATATGGCCTGCGGGGTGCAAGATGATCTTTATCCCCTCAACCAGATATTTTATGCCGCTGCTCAAAAATTTGGGGTCCCGATCCATTACGAACAGGAGGATGGCTTCCACGACTGGCCATTTTGGGACAGGCAGATCAAGCGCTTCCTGAAGTTCGCCCTCGGGGAACCAGCCAGGGAATAGGATATCCCCATGACCGAAACAGAATTAACCATACAGTTCTTCATCGCGCCTGATCAACAGGGCAAATATCTCACGCTGCCGTTTACCATGCCTGAAAATGTTGTCGAAATGCGGTTAGGCTATCACTACCAGACCATGCAGGATGACACCCAGACGGTCCCGGGCGGGCAGTTCACCTCCCGGGAGCGGATCAATATCATCGACCTCGGTCTGATCACGCCAGACGGAAAACAAGCCGGCGCGTCCGGTTCGGACAAAAGCAACATCTTCCTCAGTGCAACTAAAGCCACCCCTGGCTATAGCCCCCAACCACTGACCCCAGGGGAATGGCAGATCCTCGTAGGCGCTTATCAAGTGGCGCCGGAAGGTGTGACCGTCACCTATGAGTTTTCATTCACCCCCAAACAAAGGACCCTCCTCCTGGGAGATATCCATACCCACACGAACGCATCAGATGGTGTTTTTACCCCTGAAGAACTGGCGGTGCATGCCCGGCGGCAGGGTCTCGACTTCCTGGCTATCACCAACCATAATCAAATGATTAGCTCAATTGTCCTGAATGAGATCTCTGGCATCACGCTTATCCCGGGTGTGGAGTGGACTCACTATCAGGGTCACGCCAATTTCCTGGGTGTCAACCAACCATACGACGAACCCTTTTTCACTAACACTGAAGAGGAAATGAAAGCCCGGTTTCACTCTGCCCATAAGCGCGGTGCCCTGATCGTCATCAACCACCCCTGCGATGATAGTTGTGGATTCCAGTTTGGTCTTGAGGATCTGCCATTCGATTGTTTGGAAATCTGGAACGGCCCCATGCGGGAGAGCAACCTGCGTGCGGTGCATTTGTGGCAAACACTGCTGGAATCTGGCAAAAGGATCCCGGTGGTCGGCGGAAGCGATTACCACCGGGACAGTCTCTTCCAGATCCTCGGTGGACCCTGCATGGGCGTTTATGCGATGTCAAACACGCCAGCGGATATTCTTGCGGCGCTTGCCGCGGGCAACAGTTATATCACCTTTGCGCCCCAGGGACCCACGCTGGAAATGGTTACTGATGAAGCGATCATGGGGGATACAGCGTCATGGCATCAGGACCAAACTGTCCGGATCACAGGTCACGGTCTGAAGACTGGCGATGTCGTGCGGGTGATTGACGGGCATGAAAGCATGGACTTGTTTCAAGCGCCAGGCGCAGGAGATATCGAGCTCACCTATCCAATCCCCGCTCCGGGGTTTGTGCGGGTCGAAATCCAGCGCACCTTCCTGCCGGGGCTCCCGCCCTTGCCCGCACTGATTGCTAATCCGATCTATTTTTCTGAGTCAGAGAAATAAATTTACACACCCACTCAATCGGTCCCTGAGCCAAACACAGCCCGTTTCAAGTCCTCCTCCGCCCGGTGGATCTTGCGCCGGTAAACTTTCAACTGTGCTTCAAACGACGTCCACGGGCGCATGGCGCGATAGCCTGCTTTCATATCCGCCAGCCACACAGAGAGCGCGTCCCGATCCACCCTGGGATAAGAACCCTTGCCACAAACCATGTCCATGGGTAACCGCGGCGGTACGGGAGAAAGTCCCATCCGCCGGTAGCCAAAGACCACGGTCGTCAGGGGGACCACGTTCTCTGGCAACGATAAAACCTCGCGCAACATGCCAGTATCCAGCAACCCCGTCTGCCCCGTCTCTGAGAGCATGATCGACGCTACCCCGCAGGCTTCCGCTGCCAGGGTCATATTCATAGCAGCCAACCCGGCATTGAACACCGCCAGAGTATGCAGAACAAGAGGCTCATCAGGGAAGTCAAACGCATCCCGCAATAGCGTAAGCCGGTGCAGATCGCTCAGGACCATGACCGCAAGCTTGCCCTTGAAGGGGAGCGACTCTCCGAAAAGTGACTGCCAATCTTCGGGATCAAACCGGAGGAAAGTCCAGGTTTGGAGGTTGACCCCGGAAGGCGCCATCCTCCCGGCTTCCAAGATTGCCTGAATAATTTCTTCAGGGATTGATTCCTGTGTGAATTTTCGAACGCTGCGGCGTGCCAGGATTGTTTGGAGCATGGAATTCTCCGCCAGCGATTCGGGAACTTCCGGCCGGGTCCTCAGGATCCGCAGCAGGCTTTGGAAGAAGCCGGTCCTTGGCTGATCCGGTTTTGCCATGATGCCCTCACTCTTCTTTTAATTTCTGTTTGTCTACCACCGTCATCAAGCCCCCGAACATCCGGTACTCATCCATCCGGCAGGAATTGATCAACTTCCCGTCATAGACGGTCATATCCGGGCAGGAATCGCACATGTCCGCCAGACCGGTGACCTGCACATCCGGTGCCTGGATGATGCCGATGCTCTGCAGCTTGACCGGCTCAAATAACCGCCAGGGATGCGTGAGGATATCCTTCAAACGCTTACCGAGAGCTTTGCGCACGACCGGATCGAAGGGCCACATCAGGAAAGCCACCGGCCCGATCCGAGCGTTGGACAAGTAAGCCAGATAGGTCCCATTGAAAAGATGATGCAGCATCTGCGCCACTTCCATGGTCTTCTTGCCCACCGAGCCATAGACCTCATGCCTGGAGCCGACCAGCGCCGAGACCAGCCATTTATAGGAGTCATGCCGCTGCGTGCCGCCCAGGTAACCCGAAGCCTCATAATCCGGGCAGACGGACTTGATCTTGGCATAGACTTCCGGGCTGGTGACGAATTGTTCATCAAAGCTATCACTGATGTAACTCAGTTGGGACATGTCCACCTGACGGCTGTTGACACCGACTGCGGTATAAGTGTCTGTTGCGGCTGTGCGATAGGTGATAAAGACCAGCCCCTGCACCTTATTAAAATTCCGGTGTCCCCATTGAAGAATATCGGGGATGGACTCATAGGTTGAGGGATAGACGGTGGCATTGAAGATGGTATAAAGCCCGCCCTCGGCATGGATCATGTCGGCATAAAACTGGCGGAGTTCGTTGTGTTCTGCTTCGGTTTTTTCCGTCCAGTCCGGCCGATGCTGGTGACTATCAATATGAATGGTAAACCCCGCCAACCCGGCTTTCTTCATTTCCTTTAGAAAAGAGGGCGTTAATTTAACCGCGTTGGTAAGGACAATCGGTTTCATTCCCAGCTCATCAATATAAGCGATAATCTCGCAGATGTCCGGGTGCAGCAGTGGTTCCCCGCCGGCAATCGAGACATTGTCCGGGTTGCGCCATTGTTTGAAGAAACGCAGTTCCTCCTTCACCTGCTCAAGGGGTTTGTGCTTGGTGAGGGTCGAGCGGTAACAGCCCTCACATTTCAAGTTACAGATATCGGTGATCTCCAACCAGGCGATGGGGTTATCGTTCATTGACCAGGGAAGGCGATACACATTGCGTTTATCCAGGTTCATGATGACTCCTTTTCTGGAACATTTTACAAACTAAACACCAATAACAGTTCCAGATCAAACAATACTTATTTTGGAAGTTGGAAAAACCACGAATAAAGTGTCCCAGCTGGGATGCAAGCAGCAAATTTGTGTCATTATAGCACAGGGGAGGATTATGACCAACCAGCCAGCAGGTGGATACTTCTAGATAAATTCATGTGAATTATGGGTTTCAGACCAGGTATTGGGATCATCACCGATCATGTGAGAAATTAATCAAGTTATAATATCTGGAAGACCATAATGAACGCAACGACCTTCAACCCGCAGGAATACTATGCCAGCCAGGGCCAGATCAGCAACCCGGGACACTTTGCGACTTATCTGGACGCCCTCCCCGTTGATGTCCCCTTGATTGTGAAAGCTATTCAGGGGCTGATGCTGCATTTGCTTTGGGCATCACGATACGGCATCACGTTGAACCGAATCCGGGAAGAGGAAGCCAACCTGCGAACGATCTCCGACCGGCTGGAAAAGATACTTGAACTGAGCGATATGCCGCTGTCCGAACCCCTGAATCTCTCGAAAAAGACGGTGGGCACCTGCCGGGGTTTCACGCTGCTGCTCACATCCATCTTGCGCCAGCGGGGGATCCCAGCCCGAGCCAGGGCTGGCTTTGGCACCTACTTCATGGATGGAACGTTTGAGGACCACTGGGTATGCGAATACTGGCTGGCTGAGGAAGACCGTTGGGTGATGGTTGACCCGCAGTTCGATGAGCTACAGATGGAGGTCCTGAAAATCGATTTTGACCCGCTGGACATGCCCAAGATAAAATTTGTGACCGACCGCAGGCCTGGCAGATGTGCCGAGCAAAGCGGGTGGACCCGCAGCGGTTCGGCATCTTCCAGATGCGAGGACTTGATTTCGTGAAGGACAACTTGATCCGGGATTTCCTCGCGTTGAACAAGGTGGAGATCCTGCCATGGGATAATTTCATGCTGATCAACAAATCCTTCACCCTGATGGACACCAAAGAAAAGGACCTCATGGACCGGTTGGCGAAAATCAGCACGGGGGAGGATCAGGCCTACCTCCTGCTGAAAGCGGCATTCACCGCCAACCAGCAAGCCCTGTTGCCACAATATTTCCTCTAAACCACAAATAAAAATGAAGGAGCACTGAATGACGAAAAGAAAGAATCCCGAGTGGTTGCAAAAGGCAGTTTTCTACCAGATCTATCCCCAAAGTTTTTATGATTCGAATGATGATGGGATCGGCGACATCCCCGGCATCATCCAAAAACTGGATTATATCGAATCACTCGGCGTAAACGCTCTGTGGATCAACCCCTGCTTCGTCTCACCGTTTGAAGATGCCGGGTATGATGTGGCGGACTACTATCAGGTTGCGCCACGCTATGGCACCAATGATGACCTGAAACAACTCTTTGCTGAAGCCAAAAAACGCGGTATCCGGATCCTGCTGGACCTCGTGCCGGGGCATACGTCGGTGCAGCATCCCTGGTTCCAGGCTTCTCAGAAACACGAAAAAACTCAGCACACCGATTATTACGTTTGGAACAACTCCATCTGGGAGATGCCCCAGCGAGATTTACAGGTCGTGCGCGGTTATGCCCAGCGAGATGCGGGTTACATCACCAACTTCTTCTGGTTCCAGCCCGCCCTGAATTACGGCTTCGCCCAGACCGATCCGCGATACCCCTGGATGCAACCGGTTGATGCTGCCGGACCCAAAATGGTGCGCCAGGAAATGAAGAAAGTGATGCAATTCTGGCTGGACATAGGCGCCAGCGGATTTCGGGTGGATATGGCCGCCTCTTTGGTCAAACGCGATCCAGAGAAGACCGAAACCTCCCGCTTCTGGACCTGGATCCGGGAATGGCTTGCTGAGAAATACCCTGACGCGGTGATCGTCTCCGAGTGGGGCGAACCAGCTCAGGCAATCCCGGCTGGCTTCCATATGGACTTCCTGCTGGGTTTCAATAACCCTGGTTGGGTATCACTCTTCCGAAAACGCGGGATGGGCAGGTGGCGGGACCCCTATGGCTGGTCGTTCTTTGATGAATCAGGGCACGGCGACATCATGCAATTTCTCAACGAATACCTCCCCCACCTTGAAGTAACGGGAGACCAGGGCTATATCGCGCTCATTACGGGCAACCATGATGAAACACCCCGCATCGCCAACGGTAGGAGCCAGGCGATGATGAAATTGATCTACCTGTTTCTGCTGACCATGCCCGGCACACCTTTCATCTACTATGGCGATGAGATCGGCATGCAATATCTGGATCTGCCCTCCAAAGAAGGCGGTTATATGCGTACCGGCGTCCGCACGCCGATGCAGTGGTCGGATGAGCAGAACGCTGGTTTCTCCAAAGCTCCAGCTGAGAAACTTTACCTACCAGTGGATGGCTTCGAAGAGCGGCCGACTGTGGCAAACCAGGAAGACGACCCGGACTCCCTACTCAACCGGGTGCGGTCTTTGATTAAGACTCGCCAGGCATTAAAAGCTCTCCAGGCGGATGCTCATTTCGACGTGATCTACGCTGAAAGTGGCAAGCTGCCCTTTGTCTATACCCGCGCCAAACAGGGGCAGAAGGTAATGGTTGCGCTCAATCCTTCCAACCGGGAAGTCAGCGTGGAGCTACCCGAGGATCTGCTGGAATATGAACCGGAAGCCCTGGACGCGCCTGAGGGTGCCAGGATCGACAGGTCTGTTGACGGCTGGAAACTGACATTGGGTCCGGTCTCCGGTGCGATGTATAAGGTGAACTAGATAGAAGCTCACCACAAGAAATCAGAGCCACCTTTTGTTGGTGGCGGTGTAATTTTCTTGGCAGGTGCAGGGATCATCATCGCCCCGATTGCACATCGCATTATTCATCGGCTGCAACTTGAAGAAGAAACGTAGATCACAACCCAAAGGAGAACTAAATGAATATTTCGGAATATATTTCCAAACAGGAAGTGCAACGTATTTGCCAAGAGTTAGGCATCCGAGATTGGACAGAACTATCTGAGGGGAGCCTGCCCTTAGATGAAGTTAAGATTATCCAAGATGCTGTTGGGGCTGAAGCTTTACAAATTTCACTTGAGGCGTTCAAACAGGGGCTGGAAGTTGAATTGGAACATGGTATCCGGTTTCCCGATGCGAATGTGACGAATAATCACCCGATCCTGACCGGCATGATTGTGCTTGCACATCTGAAGGAAATGCTGGACTATTATTTGCGCCTTGAGGTAGCTGAACTTGAGGGTGACCTTTTGAAAGCTCTTAAAGCAGGAGATACGGATAAATTGGCGAGTAAGTATCAACGCCTTCTCATTGCGCAAGCAACTCTTTCGGATCATGAGAAAACCTCTTTACGCAACAGTGATTAACTGGTGATGGATTTTCTGAAAACCGCCAAAGGGAACAAAGCCAGGTGTTGCATCACGTAAGGATCGATTTCAGCGTCCAATCAGAAGTAAGTGAGGATTGTCATAACAGCGTCTGTATCGGTCAGATCGTCCAATAGATAATCTGGATGGTGCCCCGCCAGGGTCTGGCGATCATAGCGCCCGGTTGCCACACAGAGCACCTTCACTCCCGCATGACGTGCGCAGGCGATATCCCGCGGGGTGTCGCCGATCACCAGCGCCGATTCCGGTATAACTGGCAAATCCAGAATCTGACTCAGGCGGTCAAGCGCCAGCGCGGGCAGGGTGTTCCGGTCTTGATGTTCGCTGCCATACGCGCCAAACTGAAAAATCCGGGGGTCCACCCTCACTGCGCGCAGTTTGTGGGGCACCGCTTCCCGGACGTTACCGGTCACCAAACCCAGGACAAAGTCAGGATGATCCGCTAAACGGTTCAACAATTCCCTCACACCAGGCAACAGTTTCATTTTGAACCCCGGCATGGCGATCTCAACCTGGTGGGCATAGGCAGCAAAAGCCTCCCCTCGCTTTGCTTCGATCTCCTCCGGGTGTAACCCTGCCAGCGCCATCAGCTCCATCACGATCTGCCAGTCGGTCTTGCCGGACATGTCATAAGAATCGATCGGCCCGGTGGCACCATACACATCCTCCAGCGCCCTCCGGAAACAGGTTCTCCCTTCTCCCGCTGGATCCAATAATGTGCCGTCAATATCAAACAATAAAACTCTTCGTTTGGTCGCATCCATGCCCTCTATTCTAACCGGAGATTTCTTCAGATGCCCGCCAAACACCCAAACTGATCGGATGTGGTGTTTCAGCCGTCCATCATCCTTATTTTGTGGTTAAATTAGAGGAACCAACCATCATTCCGGAGAGGATTACTGCATGATAAAAAATGTTCATCTGTGTCTGGTGGGCTTTGGGAATGTTGGGAAAGCCTATGCCAGGTTGCTGCTAAAAAAGAAATCTGAACTTGTTTCCAAATATGACCTGTCCGTCACGGTGACGGGCATCATCACCGGCACCCACGGCCAGGCGATCAACCCGGATGGTCTGGACCTGAGCCAGGCGCTGACGCTTGTCAATTCCGGGAAGAAGCTGGACGAGCTGAGCACGGTGGACGCCCCCAGCGAAACCCTGACCTTCATCCATGCCTGCCCGGCGGATTTTATGTTCGAGACCACGCCCGTGAACCCCCAGACCGGCGAGCCGGCGCTGGGATATATCAAACTGGCATTGGAATCGGGTATGCACGTTGTCACCGCTAACAAAGGTCCCGTTGTCCATGGCTACCATGACCTGACCGCGCTGGCAGAAAGACAGGGTGTGCGCTTCCTGTTCGAATCCGCTGTGATGGATGGCGCACCGATTTTCGCTCTCTTCCGGGAACCGCTGGTCGGCGCCAACCTGATCTCATTCCACGGTATCCTCAATTCCTGCACCAACCTGTTGCTGGAGATGATGGAACAGGGCAAGTCCCTCGATGAAGCCGTGGAATATGGCCGTTCGATCGGCATCACGGAGACCGACCCCAGCAACGACATCGACGGCTGGGACGCATCAATCAAAGTCACTGCGCTGGTCACCGTGCTGATGGGCGTCCCAATGACACCCCAGGAAGTGAACCGCACCGGCATTCGCGGGGTTACACCGGCGATGATCGAAGCTGCTAAAGCCGATGGGAAACGCTGGAAGTTAGTGTGTTCTGCAGAGCGAGTGGACGAGCGGATCGTCGCGACCGTATCACCCCAACGTGTGGGACCGGATTCCCCCCTCTACAGCGTCAACGGCACCAGCTCATACTGCCAGTTTAAACTGGATGTGTTACCCGGACTGGGCGTGCTGGAGAGCGACCCCGGGCCTGAGACCACCGCCTATGGCCTCCTGGCTGACATGCTCAATATCCTTGAGGTTGTCTGACCGTGGCTGCGCCAATCTATCTGGCACTTGGCACCAATCTCGGCGACCGGGAAGCCAACCTCCAGATCGCCAAAGACTCCCTCGTGCCAAATGTGAGGGTTGTGCAGGAGTCTTCCATCTATGTCACGCCGCCCTGGGGTTATGAAGACCAGCCAAATTTTCTCAACCAGGTAATCGAAATCCAAACAGCGCTGGAACCTCTGTCCCTATTGCATTATCTGAAGCACATTGAGACCGGGATGGGTCGCCTGAAGACCTTCCGCAACGGGCCGCGCTTGATTGACCTTGACATCCTGTTCTACGGCAAACAGGTCGTGCAGGAGGAGTACCTGCAAATTCCCCACCCCCGACTGCAGGAGCGCGCTTTCGTGCTCGTCCCGCTGAGCGAGATTGCGCCGGAGTTCGTTCACCCCGTCCTGCTGGAGACCGTCCAATCCCTGCTCTCCAAAGTGGATGCTGAAGGGGTGAGCTGCCTGTGACCTTCCTGGCGCTCATCGCACTGCTGCTACCCGGATTGGCTTGGTGGGCGTGGTTGGACAAACGCAACCGCGACCCGCTGGTCTCGCTGGCGCAGATCACGGGCATCAGCCTGGCAGTCATCATTCTGCTGGCGGAGCTGGTCTTCCTCCTGGGCGGCAGCTTCTCTCTCATCGGAATCATCCTTCTCCTTTCTACCTTCGCCGGGTTAGCCGTCGCCGGGATGATCCGGCACGGGATCAGATTCCCCCGGAAATACCGCTGGCACCTCATCATCGGTCTCGCATTGTTCAGCCTGACCCTCGCCTGGCGGTTTTACCAGGCGCGGGAGCTGCTGTTACCGAATTGGGTGGATTCGCAGCATCATTATTTGATCGTGCAGGTCATCCTGGAGCAAGGCGGGCTCCCGCAAGACCTCTCCCCCTACCTGCCGGTGCCCTTCTATTATCACTACGGTTACCACGCCGTCACTGCCCTGTTCACCACCCTGAGCGGGTTGGAGATCGGCCGGGCGATGCTGATCCTCGGGCAGGTCCTGAACGCTGCCATCAGCCTTTCGGTTTATGCCCTGGGAAAAGCACTCTGGAAGGACTGGCATCCGGCAGCCGCGGCCGCGCTGCTGGTGAGTTTCGCCACCCGTATGCCCGCCTATTACCTCAGCTGGGGCCGCTATACCCTCATGACCGGACTGGTCCTGTTGCCGTTGGCAATGGCGGTGGCACTGCGGTTGCTCAGTAAGCCGCGTCGCAGGAGTGATGTGGTAGTCCTGGCGCTGCTGACCGCAGGCGTATTACTCTCCCATTATTTCGCTGCAGTCTTGCTGGCTTTGTTCCTAGTCACCCTGGGCATCGTCTTCTTCATCCCCTGCATGCGAAAAGTGCTCACTGCCGCTGTCCAGTTCTCGTGGGTTCCGGCAGGCGCGTCACTCGGGTTGCTGCTGGCATCCCCCTGGCTCCTGCGGGTGGCGCACTTCTCGTCAATAACCGCGGGAATCCAATCCAACCTCCCCTCCTCCATCGCAGCGGTCACCCAATCCCCTGACACCGCTGACTATATTTGGAAGCTGCTGGGACCGGCGAGCGACCACTGGCTGCTGCCGATAGCCGGCGTTGGGCTGGTGCTTGCCCTGGTGTGGCGCACACAGGTCGCCTTGGGCATTTGGAGTTTGCTGCTCGCGTTCCTGACCCTGCCCTGGAGCTTCAGCCTGCACCCCTTTCGCCCCGACCACTTCGCCATCGTCCTGTTCCTGCCCGTCACGCTGTGGGCAGGCTGGCTCTTCTGGCGGGCTGGCAGTCTGGTCGGAAAATGGCTCAAACAGCGGTGGGTCACGCTGGTAGTCATGGTGTTATTGGTTGCAAGCTGGGTCGCCTGGGGTTTCCCGCTGGGGTCTGACATCGTCAATTCGGTGACGGTGCTGGTGACGGAAGAAGATCTGGACGCACTGGAATGGGTGAAGGAGAACACGCCCGAGGACGCGCGGTTTTTTATCAACACGACCTATTGGCAAAATAACATTTACAGAAGTATTGATGGAGGAGGCTGGCTCCTATCATTAACCGGACGGTGGGCAATCGTTCCTACTGTGTTTTATAGCTTTTCTCCTGAGGGTAATTACAAATTATTATTAATGAAATGGGGAGCACAAGCAAACACAATTACTACTTGCTCAGAGGAATTTTGGGAACTGGTCAATGAAATTGAACTAGATTGGATTTACATCCGGAAAGATGTGGGAAGCTTGCAGCCTGATGATTTTAATGAATGTGCCAATATCCAGCTAGTTTACCAAAATGGCATCATTTGGATTTTTAGAATTGGGGAATAATAAATCGGAACCCTTTTAGTCCTGCAAATAATGAACCGATCAAAAAATTCAAGACTTTTCAATGCTCTTATGCTTCTAATGAGAACATGGTAAAATTTTGCCGATATCCAATTTATGCTTTGCTCAAATGTGATGTGAATCTGAATGAGACGAGAGCTCGTATTTTTGTGTACTTTGATGTTTTCGTCGAAGAATCATTTAGAATTGATGAGTAATTATGAGAATTGCTATAATCGCAAGTTCATATCCAAGATTTAAAGGTGATGGTGTCGCGCCCTTTGTGAAATCAATTTCAGAATCATTACACAAACACGGCAATCATGTCGAAGTCCTGGCTCCTTACGATGTTTGCGTTAAACCAGACCCAGAGTCAAAAATTACCGTTCACCGTTTTCGATACATTTGGCCCAAAAACTTACATATTTTAGGTCATGCGCGGTCTTTAAAAGCCGATGTAAAATTGCGCACACTTGTACCCTTTTTGCTACCTTTTTTTGTCATCGCCTCTGTAGTCAACTTAATAAATGTTGCAAAAAAAATGAGAGCGCAGGTTATTCATGCCCATTGGGTCTTGCCAAACGGATTTTCGGCAGCATTAGCAAGTAAAATTCTAAAAATCCCATTTATCATCAGCCTCCATGGCTCAGATATTTATATGGCAGATAAGAATTTTCTTTTCAGGGCTGTCGCCAGATGGGTATTTTCACAATCCTCTTATGTCACTGCTTGCAGCCAGGAACTATATGACCGCGCAAAAAAGATTAATCCAGGTATTAAAATCAAACTTTTGGCTTGGGGTGCAGACCCGAATGTTTTCAAACCCCTCGACAATCGCGATAAAATTCGAGCGAAATATGGATGGGCTCCGGATGAAATTATTATTACAACATTAGGTCGTTTTGTGTATAAAAAAGGCTTTGACCAACTCATATCCATAATTCCAGATTTAAAGTCAATTCAAACGAACTTCCGTGTTGTGATTGGAGGATCAGGTCCTTTAGGAGAGATATTAAAAGAACAAGTCGTTCAAATGAATATTAAAGAACTTGTTTCCTTCCCCGGACAAATTCCCTGGAATGAAGTGCCTGAATTTCTAGCCGCCTCCGACATTTTCGTCCTTCCATCACAGCGCGATAAAGCCGGAAATTTAGACGGTCTCCCCACTGTACTCCTGGAAGCCATGGCGTGTGGCCTACCATGTGTGGCCAGCGATGTTGGCGGGGTTAGCCTGGTGATCAACCATCAAGAAAATGGGTTTCTTATCAAATCAGATTCAAGAAAGGAATTGACAGACTCTCTCATAGAGTTAATAAACAATCAGATACTACGAAGAAAGCTTTCTCAACAGAGCAGGTCGAGTATAGTTAATCAATTTAATTGGGATAATGTTAGTGAACAATTCGAAAAGTTATTCAGAATAATCAAGTAATATTAATACTTAGTAAAGTTAATTGCAATGAAAGAGAATCAATCAATAAAAAATAATATAGCAATAGACGCTTTAGGCATTAACCATGTAGGAGGTGCTCGATCAGTTACCCTTCCGTTGCTAAAACGTGTTTTTAAAATGAAGAAAGAGTGGAGATTTTTCTGCTTTCTGACTCAATTTGAGGAAGATTTTAATTTCCCTAACGTAAAACAAATCGTTCTACCTTTATCAAAAGGTCCTTTTTCACGATTATTATTCCAGTTGGTCTTTCCAATATTAGTTATAGTTTATAAAATTGACATTACTCACTTTATAAAAAGTCAGGCAAGCTTGATCTTCTTTTCAAAAAAAGTCCTTACGATCTATGACTGTACAATACTAAAATATCCCCAGTATTTTAATCTCTTATCAAGATTGTTTTGGCGCCACTTGCAACCTATAGTCTGTAGAAATATGGATAGAATTATTACTATTTCTGAGAATGCTAAATCAGAAATCATTGAGTTCCTTAATGTCCCCCCAGAAAAAATATCCGTCATTTACCCTGCACCCCAATTCGACTCCAGAGATGCAAACCCAGACCAAGCAAAAAAAACAATCAGACAAAAATATACATTAGGAGAAGAATATATTCTTTATATTGGTCAAATAGGATTAAAAAAAAACCTGAATACACTCATTAAAGCCTATAAAATTATCAAAGAAAAAAGACCGGACGCCCCACCATTGATTCTTGTGGGTCCAAGGTACCATCTTAGCGATGCAGGTGAAATTTTCGATATGATAGATCGGTTTAACCTAAACGAATGTATTCATTATCTAGGACCAGTCGAGAAACATCAATTGTATGAGATTTTAAGCAAAGCTTTATTCTTATTATTCCCTTCAGTTCATGAAGGGTTTGGAATACCATTAGTTGAAGCCATGCAACAAGGAATTCCAGTAATTGCATCAAATACATCAGTTATGCCCGAGGTTCTAAATAACGCTGGAGTACTTGTTAATGAATTTTTATCACCATCTGCATGGGCAGATAAGATTATTCAGTTATACGATGATCCAGAGCTCCGGAACCAATTATCCATTCAAGGGAGCAATCGAGCAAAGAACTTTTCATGGAAGACATCCGCTGAGAAACTCATCCATATTTATGAAGAATTATTATAAATTTTTGGTCCACATTCCATGAAATCATTTCTACTCAAATTGCTTAATCAAACAAAATGCCTGATCTCAAGAGCGATCAAACTAATTGAGAATGTATGGGTAAAAAGAATCGCGGCTTTGTTTCTTGTCATTTATTCGATATATTTTATTTACAATCAATACAACAACTTAAAGGATTCGTTTTCTACTCTTTCAATCAACTCCCCTCTCTTGATACTCTCTTCTCTTATCATAATCATTACATTAATATTGAGTATTTTCTCTTGGAACACTGTAATTGCCGCCTTTGGTTATACATATTCATGGATTGATATTGCACGCGCTCAAATGTTATCATCCATTGGGAAGTATATCCCTGGTCATATTTGGAATTATTCAAGTAAGGTTTATCTCAGTAATAAATTAGGGCTGCCAATAAAAATTTCTGGCATTGTAATTTTAGTTGAGATAATAATCACCTATCTTCTGGCAATTTGCTTATTATTGGTTTTTGTCCCAGTGTCAATTTTTCCTAATATCAGTAACGGGGCAGTTATTTTGATCAGAGTGATCGGTATAATTGTTTTGGTTTCGTTAGTTCTTGCGCCGTCTTTAATTTCAAGGTATGGCAAACAAACAGAGCATATCAAAAAACCGAAGAAACTCTATAATTCAATTTTACTCAGAGCAGCAATCTGGACATTATCGAGTTATGCATTTAACTTGCTAATTTTATCACTGGGCTATACTAATATTGGAATGCCAACCTCGATCTCAGTAATAACATCATCTTTCTTTGTTGGCTTTTTAGCAATCATTACGCCTGATGGAATAGTTGTTCGAGAAGCGATCATCATTTTCATGCTAAGAAAAATCTTATCCGAGCCAGACGCTACTATTTTGAGTTTGTTCTTTCGGTTTCAGCTCGTAATTCTTGAATTCTTCATGATTTTAATAGTATTAATTATTTGGAAAATTAGAAAGACTCGTTCTGAAACCGTCGACTTGGAAAAATAAACTCGACTTCTTTGGCTAAATGTGGACAGATAGTAACATCGATTTGGAACTCAGTAAATTAAGATTTTTTTACGAAATTACTGTTTCTAAGTGGTATTGGAAGAAGCATTTTATATTCAGAACCATAAAATAGATAAATTGACATTAAAATGAACAAAAAATGATCTCAAAAACGCCTGCTCGGAAAAAATTATCCCATAAACTTTCATATACTGGAGAAAGACTGGTCCAAAATGAAAGGATATTAGAACCATTAAGAATTGAAAATTTAGCAAGATTTAATTATTTTAGAAATTTTATTTCAGAAGGGAGGATTCTTGATTATGGTTGTGGAACAGGTGAAGGCACCCATTTTCTAAGCACATACGATTCTTACAAAGTGGTTGGGATTGATATCTCATATGGAGCTATTAAAGATGCAACCGATCATTACCAAAACGGTAATCTTAAATTCGTCTGTGGAGATATTTTAGCTCGCCCCTTTAAAAAGCAGTATTTTGACGGAATCATATCTATAGAAGTTGTAGAGCATATTGGAGATTCTGATCGTTATTTGAATAATATTATTTATCTTCTTAATCCTGATGGTGTGTTTATGTTAACAACACCAAACCGGCTCCTCAGTTCGCCTACACCTGACAGCCTGTGGCCGGATCATGTTATTGAATATGAAGCCAACGAACTGCTAAATTTATTAAAGGAATATTTCAAAGAGGTAATAATATTAGGAGAATATATCCCATTATATGAAGAGAATAGGTTGAGAAAGATAATCAGAAAAATGTCACCAAAAATTAAACCCATACTACCTAAATGGTTACGTGTGAGAGCATTGCCTTTCCTTTTCTCACTCATTAAATCTGATTTGAAACTGAATGAAGTTGTTTTTACATCGACAAATATCGATCAATGCCCAACGCTTGTCGCATTATGTAAAATCCCAAAAATCAACCAAAGTAATAATAAATCATGCGAAGATTAACCAATAATCCCTACTAATTACCCAAGGTTGATTTATAGTTATTAATATTAGATGGTTACCTTTTTCCCTAAATGATAAACTTGATGAATAATTCAAAAGTACTATTCTTATTCTCTCAATTTCCTTGTATCATTGAGTCACTAATAAAAGCCTAATCGATCATTTAGGAGGTCGACATGAATAAATTTATTTCCGCCATAATTATCGCTGTTATCATGCTCTTATCAATGGGAGGCGTTGCTATTGCCCAAGGTCCACCAGGAGAATGGGTCAGCAATATTTACTGTGTTAATCAGGAAAACGCTGAAGCAACCATTTCATTAAATTTCTATAAAGAAGATGAATCTGTTGCAGCTACCTCATTTACTGATACCATCACTGCACATAAATCAAAGTATTATTATCCTTCAGATTTAACCGGGTTAAGTTCTTTTGCGGGATCTGTCGTGATTTCTTCAAGCGCAGCCATCTCATGTTCAGTTCAAACCTCAAGCAATGCTGTAGGCACTCAAGGAGACCCCTTTATGCTTGGAGCATCTGGTGGGTTTGAGACGAGTTCAGCAGCGCCTGTTATGTATGTATCGCAAGTATTGAAAAATTTTAGTTCTGGTGCTTTTGGATATTATGAATCCTATATCGCGATTCAGAATACATCAACAGGTCCAGTCAGGGTTACTGTAGAGTATACAGATAGAGCCTTAGGTAAGATCTCAACTGCTACCAAAGAATATGATATCCAAGGGCAAAGTAATAAAATTGTGTATTTGAATGAAAACACAAATTTGCCTGCCGGATTCCTTGGTTCAGCAAAAATTTCATCCAACGATGGAACAACTCCATTAGCAGTTCAGGCGGTGTTCTACAATGATAGATCAAGTTATACGAAATCTCAATTCCATATGTATAATGGAACACCTACAGGTGAGAATAAACTTTATGCTCCTTTCGTGATGAGAAATTTTTATGATTTCAATTCGGGGATAAATATCGTTAATGTTGGGGCAACAGCCACCTCATTTAAAATCGAATTTAAAATTGGTCGCAGTTCAGTCAATACCTATACATATCAACATCCCAATCTATTAAATCCCGGTAAATTATCCGCGCTATACTTACCCGATATAGACGTCCTTGATCCTGTTGATTCCCTTGCCATGACTGAAAGAGCTGGTTCGGCTATCATTTACGCAACCGACTTGAACGGGAATATTAACTCCTCCGGGATGTTAATATCAAATATCAATTTCCGAAATGATGGCCGGGACCCAAATAATCGCAATTTCGGTGGGCAAGCGGTCACATATAACGCAGTAGGTGATAATCAGGCAAGTCAAACCCTCTATGTCCCTAATATTCAAAACAGAGTTGGGGGAGCTGCTTTCACAAGTGGCATTAATGTTGCAAATTTAACTGGAACTAATGGAACTTGTACATATCTCTTTGTAGACGATCCGACAGTAGTTTGGGAAAAAACGCTACCAGCTAACGGCATATATTCAGTGTTAGTGTCCAATATCCCCGGTCTCGACGCAGGATATTCCTCCGCTGCAATTATTACTTGCAACGTTGACGCGATAGCAATTATCACCATGAGGGCTAATGCCTCAAACTATTGGGGTGATAGTCAGACTGCGATCAATGCACTTAAACCATAACCGCCCTATCTTTTAGCATCAAAACATAAAATGGACGCTGGTGATAAGATTAATCTTCTTACCAGCGTCTAATTTTTTACATATAGGAGTTGTTCAATCAATGAAAACCATAAAAACAATTATTGTGTGCATATTCTTAATATTCTTATTTGCAACTTCATGCACAGGTCAGCAAAATTCTAATGAGATTGATTCTAACTATCCAGTAACTATTGATTCCGGTACTCAGCAAGGGCAAGAAAGTGAAATGGGTCTTTCATATCCAATCAATACAGATGAAAAACCTCAAAACGACTATTTCGTATCCAAAGTCACCATACCTACGCCGACAGCAGATCAAGCAGTTGTGTTTGGCACTTTACTTTCTATAAGCCAAGAAAATACACCTTACTTAGCACCCACGCTTTATCTGGGACGGTTAATTCAACCAGATAATGAATCAGAAAATGCTCCCATGCTGGGAAGCATTTCAGTCGATGATGATCCAAAGGCTGAGCAAGCAATAAACGGGGATTTTGTATTTACTAATGTCTCACCCGGAGAATATGGATTGTTTATCTGGACACCAGTTAGTGCTTTTATAATTGAAGATGCCAAAACATTGCAACCCGTCAGTATTAATGTACAACCAGGTGAATTATTAGACCTGGGCATAATTTATGTACCATAAAAGGTAGAGTAATTGAGATCAACCTCATCAACAAGCAAAGTTATTTTATCTGTTAATAATCGGTATTGAAATCGTATATACAGCTTTGTAATGCCAATGAGAATCTTGTATCAGGCTATTGTTGTTCCTACCGCCAAGCAATACTAGATCTCCCCCTAGAACAGTGATTCCTGAACGACTAAATATTTCGTGTGGTGAATGATCAACTACAGTATTCCAATTCTCAGACTGAGTATTAAAGTGTTGGATGATTTGATCTTCTGTTTCATTCTCCCCAATTACAAATAGAAAATCTGCAATCTCTTGAACTCCAAAAACGAACAAGTTCTCAGGTAAAGAAACATCATTTTTCCACGACACTTCACCCCCTAGATCTCTTTGCGGATTGTAACTTTCATTAACTAAGTAATTACTCTTTCCTTCCCACCCTCCAATAACATATATCTTTTCACCAGCTACAGCCGCTCCCGCATCATACCGCGCAGTAGGCATCGGCGTCCCTTCCCGCCAGGCATCCGCAACCGGATCATAAATCCAAACCGTGTCAAGCGCTTTTTCCCCGTCCCAGCCGCCGAACAAATACATCAGCCCCTCAAAATCCGCCAGGGCGTAGGCGCTTAATGCTTGTGGCAAGGGTGCGCCCATCTCCCAGGCGTCCTTCCGGGGGTCATAGATTTCCAGTATGTCTGTGGGGGTGCCATCCGCCATCCGCCCGCCGGGGACGTAGAGCTTCTCGCCGATCAGGGCAGCGCTCACATCCGTCACCGGGGTGGGCTTGTCGCTGAGCACCTCCCAGGTGTCTTCCCCTGTCACATAACGGAACACAGACCCGCTGACGCCGTCCGGTCCCTCCCCTGCAATCGCGTAAATATCCCCGTCGTAGGCGGCGGCGGCCATGCCCGCGCGCGGTTCCGGCAGCGGTGCTAATTCTTGCCAGCGCTCGGCGACATCGGCTGTGGTAAGAAGCTCAGGCGATAGTGGTGGGAAAAGGACGTTGCTGCTGAAGGTCACGAGGAAGAGAGCTAATAATATGAACATCGCGACCCACACCCAGAGGAATTTTCGAGCCAATTCCCGCCAGATTGGTTGGGCTGGCAGCGCGGCTGACTCACCTCCCGGAACGTCCACGATCCGTTGCTCGATCGCATAAAAAGTCGCCTCAGTACGTGAGGCGACTCCAAGCTTTTCAAAAATATTACTCAGGTGAACTTTGACCGTATTCGGGCTGATAACCAGCTTCTGGGCGATCTCGCGGTTGCTCAGCCCTGTCGCCACAAGACGCAGGATCTCTATTTCGCGTTCGCTGAGGGTCGTTTCTTCAAGCATATCTACCAATCTAAAAACAGCTGAATGGATGAATTATACTGGAATTCCCCATTCGTTCAGCCTATTGGGACAGCGCATCAAGGTCAGCCTCGACCATCCTGTGGATGAGCGCCTCAAAGCTCACCCCCTGTGTCCAGCCAAGGGCATGGCAAGCTTTGGATGGGTCTGCCACCAGTGGGTGCTTTTCAGCAGGGCGAAAGAAAAGCGCATCCTCCACCACATAGTCCCGGTAATTCAGTCCCACCACATCAAATGCCGTCCGGCAGAAATCGCGCACGGTATGAGACTGACCCGTACCGATCACGTAGTCATCCGCCGTGTCCTGCTGGAGCATCAGCCACATCGCCCGCACGTAGTCGCCGGCGAAGCCCCAATCCCGTTGTGCATCGAGGTTGCCCAGGCGCAATTCCTGCGCCAATCCCAATTTGATCTGCGCCACGGCATGGGTGATCTTGCGGGTGACAAATTCCAGTCCGCGGCGCGGACTTTCGTGGTTATAGAGGATGCCAGAAACGGCAAAAAACCCGTGGTGCTGGCGATAGTTACGGGTGATCAGGTGCCCGTATGCCTTAGCCACCCCGTAAGGATTACGAGGGTTCAGGCGGGTTTGTTCGTTTTGGGGAGATTCGTCAGCATCACCAAATATTTCGCTGGTAGATGCCTGGTAGAACCTTGCCTTGGGGGTCACCTGGCGTAAACAATCGAGCAGCCGGGTCACGCCGAGAGCAGTGGAATCAGCGGTGAGCACTGCCTGTGACCAGGAGAGCTGCACATTCGACTGCCCTGCCAGGTTATAAACCTCGTCCGGGCGATAGGTGTCGAAAATCTCATACAGCGAGCCCTGGTCAAGCAAGTCACCGTGGGCGATTTCGATTCGCCCCTGGATATGTTCAATCCGGCTGTAGTTGACCGTGCTGGTCCGGCGCACCATCCCCACAACACGATAGCCCTTATCCAACAGAAATTCAGCCAGATAAGAGCCATCCTGCCCGGTGATTCCGGTGATCAATGCAACGGTCAAAGGTTCTCCTCCTGCAATATCTTGTTTAAAAAGGGCAACATGTTTGCCATAATAATCATTATACCAAGTAGCTGGGGCGGCGCATGCGCCGCCCCAGCTTAATGGTGTATCCAATGACAATCTGATTAACAGAATCAAATTCACGAATCTTATCGATCATTCTAGATTCACACGAACCAATGATCACCCATGAACGCCGGATGTCCTTCATTACGGTCTTGATTTGTTTCTCTACCGCATATGACGATTTCTTCTTGAAATTCAAGCATATATTTTTAGTGATGGTTTTATTTTTCAATCACCGTAGAAAAACGTTGGGAAAGTATACGAGTTTGGAAATACGTAGCCGTTGGTATACATGGCGATCTTTTCCGCTATTATGTTTCCGGATTTATCATAAGCAACCAACTTAAAAACAATTAATTGACCGTCAGTGATGGAATACTGGTAAGATGTCGTGGATCCTGGAAGATAGTTTTCCAATGTTAGATAATCATCATTGTTGATTTTTACGGCTAAGACATAATAATCTAATCCCGCCAGATTATCCCCGCCTGTCCAGGTGAAAGTCACAACATTGTCCATGACCGGTGATTGCACCGAATTCATAATCACCCAGGGCGCGGTCCGATCGACAATTGCCTGGAAAGTCACATCCGCCCCCTGGTTGCCAGCCGCGTCGGTGGCAACAGCCACGAGCGTGTAGGTATTGCCTTCGCTCAGGTCACCGGCTGTAAACGGTGCCTGCCAGCCATTCGAGCCATTGGTGTCTACCCCGAGCTTCACCCAGTTATCCTGGTTCCAGTTCTTCCCATGGAACCAGAACTCAACCGAGACAATGCCGCTGCCACCGCTGCCTTCCGTTACCGATGCACTGACCATACCAGCATTGGGGAGAACCACATTGCCATCCACCCGGGTGAGGGTGACGTCGGGATCGGTACCTGTCGCACCACATTCAATGTTCTTGATCAGCTTACGCTCGGTGAGGATCGAGGAGGGATTGCCCTCATAGTCCCAAACCCGCAATGCCAGTTTAAAGGGGCCATCGGGGATATCGGTATTGCAGAGATCAACACTGGTACTGAAAGGATTGGCAGTTTGCTCACCGATCGAAACCCAACTACCGTCATAGTTTACCAGAATCTCGAATTTGGTAACAGCGATATCATCCTGCCCCCAGCCCGAAACCGTCAGGAGCGGTGAGGTGACATTGGTTTTCGTCAGTGGCGCGGTCAGCGCGCCTGTTGGGGGATGCGCCGGCTGGTTGCCGGAGAGATAATATGTCTGCCCTTGTCCGCCATAGCTGTCCGCTTCATATTGCAGCCGGGGACGGCCCCCCTGGGTGGCTGCGTGCCAGTTGATACTCACATCTCGGAAGGTGATATCTTCCGCCATGCCAAAAATGTAGCCATTTGAGGATAAATAGCGCGTATTTTCGGACACCACCATAAAGTGGACGTGGTGCCCGGTACTGTAACCCGTATCGTCGACATCAGCAATATATTGTCCCTGTAAGACTGGCTTCCCGACCTGCTTCAAGTTGCTGGGGATACTGCCTTTCGCAATATGCAGATAAATCTGATAGGTCCAGGGTGTCGTGGAACGATCCTGAAGTGTGATGCTGTTTGTACAGTATGAATCCCCGTTGGTGCAGGTGTCCTTCCAGTGATAGACAGTGCCGCCTTTGGCAGCTACCAGCGGAAACATCGTGCCATCGGCAAAGTCAAATGCATGTGTGCAGTAATAAGTGGGGGTGCAGGAAGTATGACCCACCGACCAAGTCAGACGTTTTGTAAGGCCAGCAGCCCAGGGAAGGTAATAGCCACCATACACTGTGCCAGCTTTCGGCATGGCTTCCGGGTCAGCATCCGGGTCACCCTGAATACTTTTATCGGCATATTGATAATCCTGGAAGACATCCCCAAATTTTGCCTCATCACTGAGCAGGACCTGCCAGTTACCATCCTTGTCCAACTCCGCCATTGCCAGCTCCGGCTCACGACCGAGCGGATCCCCAGTTTCAGGATCAATCACAGCCAACCAGACAGCTGCAACCTGGCCGTCATCCTGGATCTGAACGTGATCGATCTGGTAGGCATCTTGTCCCCAGCGATCTCCGCCACCCTCCAGCGCAGCCTTGACAGCCTCAAGTAGATCAGGAGTCTCCGGCTCTGGGGTATTGGCTGCCTGGGCTGACACATCTGCTTCTTTCTGCCCGGCGGGAAGGTCAATGATGGTCACTGCCAGCAGCAAAAGACAGAGCACAACCAGTATCATTATTCCGAATTTAAGTGTTTTGCTCACTGTAAGCTCCCTTGTTGATATCCCCAGAGCATGATGCGGGGATATGAAGGTTAACCAAAAGTATAAATTTATTCTCGTCAACTACCTAGATTGCAACATTCATGCCATCCCAGGTGTTTTCATCCAATCCAGACTTGCATTTACCTTAATTGATCTGATCCTTAGGCTGCAATTCTCATTCCATTTCTACGGATGACTCAACTGAAATAAGGTCAACTTCTGGAAAACGGTTATGTTGACGCTCTACAAAGATATCAAATTTCACGCATTTTATGAGAATGAACCATCAAAAAAGCATAATACCGATCCAAGACGTCCCACTTACAAATGGATTACACACTCTTTTCAGCAGACTCATTAATATGAAACGGCTGAAAGACTTGCGTTTGATGTTAAAATGTGATAAGATATCAGCCTAGTAGAGACAATCACTGTTTTCCAGAGCATGGCACGTCGCGAGCACCCTGAAAATAGCGAATTTTTTTGTTTAATCTAAGGGGATTTCACTTCCCCAAAAAAGAACCGAATATCACTGGAAGGAAATTGTTATGCCCAGTTCATATTTAACACAAGAAGGTTATGATCGGCTACAAAAAGAGCTGGAGTATCTTCGGACTGACAAGCGCGCGGAAGTTGCAGACCGTTTACGCGATGCGATGGAAGATGGTGAACTCATTGAAAATGCCGAATTAGAAGCGGCAAAAAACGAGCAATCATTTGTTGAGGGGCGGATCAAGGAATTAGAGATCCTGCTGGCAAACGCGCAACTAATTGATGAAAATGTAAAAAATGACACCATTCAGGTTGGATCTAAAGTCAAAGTCAAAGAAGACGGCTTTGATCCCGAAGAATATGTGATCGTCGGTCATGCTGAAGCTGATCCACGCCTGGGACGTATTTCCAACGAATCACCACTTGGTAAAGCGTTGCTTAATCATAAGGCTGGTGATAAAGTTAAGGTCGAAGCCCCCGGCGGTGCTTTTGAGATCGATATCCTTTCGGTTGGTTAACCCCCATAATCAGCTAATTTGCCCCGCCTGGCTCGACTGGTCGGGGCTTTATTTTATCGTTTTGAGGAAGGCATCATGCTTGAAGATTCATTTTCAGAACTAGAACAGACGCGCCTGGCGAAATTACACAAAATGCAGGAAGAGGGCATCAATCCTTATCCCACCCGGGCTGAACAAACCCACACCAGTCTGAAAGCCATCAAAGCCTTTGAGATAGCGGAGTCTGACAACGACGAAACACCCATCCAGGTGACCCTGGCTGGGCGCCTGCGGGCATTGCGCCCGATGGGAAAAATCGCCTTCGCACATATTGATGATCGCGAAGGTCGGGTACAGCTTTTCTTCCGGGTGAACGACCTGGGAGAAGAAAAAATGGCTGAACTGGACGAATATTACGACCTGAGCGATTTCATTCAAGCGAGCGGTTACATGTTCCGAACCCGGCGCGGCGAAGTGACGCTTTATGTCGAGGACTTCAAGATGCTCGCCAAAGCCCTGCGCCCACTGCCGGCTGCCAAAGACAGGGTTGTCGACGGCGAAGTCGTCCGGCACGCGGTGCTCAGCGATCCGGAGACCCGCTATCGCCAGCGCTATGTGGACCTGGCGGTAAACCCGGACGTCCAGGAGATCTTCAAGATTCGCGCGGCCACCATCAGCGCCCTGCGACGTTTCCTGGATGACCATGAATTTATTGAGGTCGAAACGCCGATCCTCCAACCGATCTATGGCGGCGCGGCCGCAAGACCCTTCGTCACCCATCATAACCAGCTCCACCAGGACTTGTTCCTGCGCATCTCTTTTGAGCTCTATCTCAAACGCTTGCTGGTGGGCGGTTTGGAACGGGTTTATGAAATTGGACGGGACTTCCGCAACGAAGGTGTCTCCTTCAAACACAACCCCGAGTTCACCCAACTCGAGTTCTATTGGGCTTATGCCGATTACCTGGAAGTGATGAATTTGACAGAGCAGATGATTGCCTTCACTGCAGAAAAGGTGCTTGGGAAGACCAAAATCACTTTTGATGGCAAAGAGATCGACCTCGCACCCCCCTGGCAGCGGATCGAACTCCGCCAGGGCATCCTGGATGCCACCGGGATCGATATCGAGGAGTATAAAACGGATGAATCGCTTGAAGCCGCGATGAAAGTTAAGGGGTTGAAACCCAAACCCGGATCCCCTCGCGGGAAATTAATCGATACCCTGATCGCTGATTTCCTCGAACCGAACTGCATTCAACCGACCTTCCTATATAATTACCCCAGAGACATCTCGCCCCTGGCGAAGAACAAACCAGGGGACCCGACTATCGTCGAGCGGTTTGAAGGGTTCATCGGCGGCATGGAACTTTGCAATGCCTTTACAGAGTTGAACGACCCTCTCGACCAGGAACAGCGGTTCCTCGAATTAGGACGCGCTTATGAAGTCGAAGACGAAGAGCGCCACCCGATGGACGATGACTATTTGAATGCCCTTAGTTATGGCATGCCCCCTGCAGGCGGGTTTGGCATTGGCGTGGATCGTCTGGTCATGCTATTATCCGGACGCCGCAGCATCCGTGAGGTCATCCTCTTCCCCCACCTCCGCAGCCTGACTGAAGAGGAATAATACTGACCAGTTAATTCGATTGATCTGATCCACCCTCCTAGAGAAGAGACGCGAAAGCGAACAAGCATCCATGGACGAACAAGCACTCATTCAAGATGCACTCGAAGGCAATCTGAACGCCTTCAATGGGCTAGTGTTACATTACCAGGACATAGCATATAACGTTGCCTATCGCATCATGGGCGAACATGGTGCTGCCGGCGACGCTGCCCAAGAAGCCTTTATTTCCGCTTATCAGAAGTTAGAGCAATACCGCGGTGGCTCCTTTAAAGCCTGGTTGCTGCGGATTGTGACTAACGCCTGCTATGATGAGCTTCGCCGCAGGCAGCGCCAACCGGTCACACCCCTAAAGCCCGAACTTGATGATGGCGAAGCTTTGGAAGACCCCTTTTGGATTAAAGACAACTCCGCAACACCGGAAGAGCAAACTGAACAGGTGGAACTTCAGCAAGCCATCCAGCATTGTATAAATGAACTGGACGACAAGTTTAGAACCGTACTTGTGCTGGTAGACGTTGAAGGGTTGGATTATGAGACAGCCGCAACCGCAGCCGGGACCCCATTGGGTACTGTGAAAAGCCGTCTGGCGCGTGCCCGGGAACGTGTTCAGAACTGTTTGCAAGGGTTTTGGGAACTTTTGCCCGATCTCTTTCGTCTTAATGATGAGGAAGCCACATGAAAAGCGAAAGACGACGGATTACCGAATTGAATATGCTCTCCACCTATCTGGATAACGCGCTGACGAAGTCTGAACGCCAGAAGCTTGAAGCGCGTTTGGCGCAGGAACCTGAACTGCAAAAAAAGCTGGAAAACCTGCGTAAGACCAAGATACTGGTGGGAAGTTTGCCGCGCCTGCACGCCCCCAGGAATTTAACGCTCACATCGGAGATGGTCACCGTTCGGAAGAAAAAACAACCCCTCTTCTCAGCCCTGAGACTGGTTTCTTCACTGGCGGCGATCTTGCTGGTGGTCTTGTTCGGCGTTGAATTACTGAGCGGCAGCCCGGCGATGATGCCAGAACCTGTGATGGAAGCCGCGACCTTCGCCGAAGGAGCCTCGCCAGAGCCATTGATCTTCTGGGGTGTACCTGACGCTGGTGGTGCTGATACAGATGGGTTGGGTAGTGATAGCTCTTTCGCTGAAGAACCGATGATGGAAATGGAAGTTTCACCCGTTGAATCCGAAGGTGAAACAGAGACCGCACCCACCCAGCCAGAAGAAGCGCAACCCAAGGATATTGCGGAAACCGATGAAACCACCGAGCAAACGCGGGCGATGCCAGGAGAAGAAGGCAACCTGCCCATCCTTGGTTTGAATCCCAAAGAAGGCGGGCAGATCATCCAAAGAAGCGAACCTGCCAGCTCTTCTGATGATGGGGGTTTACCTGGCATTGATGCCATCCGCTGGGTCCAAATCGCCCTGGCGGTGATCGCTGTGGGCAGCGGTCTCACGCTATGGATTCTGCGGAACAGACGACTCTCCTGATCGGAAATCCAAATAGCACTAATTCATAGAGACGCAGCAGGCAATGTCGCTATGTTTTTCGATTAACGAACAGGACGTGGTCGTGGAATTCATACCGTAGAGAAAAAGAACCCCCATCGATTATCTAAAAATGGCGTGTGGACCCAAAGAGAAATCTTGACATTATAGAAATAAGCCAATAAGCACATCTTGAGTAATTGAACGGGATTGAAGGGTGGTCTGCCATATTCCCCACCACCCCGGTATAGCTCGATCAATCGCTGCGTGAAGCGATCCCAATCTACCAATTGATTAAGCTTTCG